>VFQU01001155.1_pt1 | contig 16876 bp, 16 predicted proteins | sample 3512311 | NCBI WGS metagenome assembly VFQU01 (sample SAMN10412377, study PRJNA504923) | tailings metagenome | isolation source: Relicate 3 Philex TSF3 active mining site | place: Philippines: Tuba, Benguet | collected 2017-08-29
ACCATCGGCATCGAGGCGCTGAAGCTGATCCGTCGCCACGGCAAGTCGGTCAAGCACCTGCGCTTCGACGACTGAGGCGCGCGCCGTGCGAAGGATCCTTCGCGGTATTCCGCTCGCCGTGCTGCTGGCCGCGTCACCGTTGCCCGCGGCCGAGCCGATCGACGCGCTCGGCTGGATCGCCGGCTGCTGGCAGGCCGAAGGCGGCCCGGCCGGTGCCGGCGAATGGTGGATGCCGCCCGCTGGTGGGATGCTGCTGGGGATGAGCCGAACGCCGCGGCCGGGACGCAGCGCGATGTTCGAGTTCATGCGCATCGAGCAGGCCGCCGACGGCAGCATCGCGCTCCTCGCCCAGCCGCTGGGCCGGCCGGAGACGCGTTTCGCGGCGCGCGAGCACGGGGCCGACGGCGCCGTGTTCGAGAACCCGGCGCACGATTTTCCGCAGCGGGTGATCTACCGCCGCGACGGCGCTGCGCGGATCGCCGCGCGGATCGAGGGCCCGGCCGCCGACGGTGGCGTGCAGGGCATCGACTTCCCGCTGCAGCGGGTGTCCTGCGACGGGCTGGTCGCGCCGCCCGGTTGAGTCGAGGCGGGACCGCGTCGCGCCCGGCTCAGCCCAGCGCCTGCATGAAGCCCAGGTCGGGCCCGGCGATCGACAGCAGCGGCCCGGTCATGTGTGCGAGGTTGGGAAAGATCAGGTCGCGCTCGGCCGGCTGCAGGCCGAACCACGCGGCCAGGGTCGCCGCGTACTGGTCGACCGACAGGGTCGGGATGATCTGGCCCCAGCCGGCGTTGTCGGGATTGCCGCTGCCGGCGGAGAGATCCGGCATGCGCCCGTAGATCCGGCCGCCGCGCACCGAACCGCCCATCACGATCTGGTGGCCGCCCCAGCCGTGGTCGGTGCCGTCGCCGTTGATCGACAGCGTGCGGCCGAACTCCGAGGCGGTGAAGGTGGTGACGCGGTCGGCGACGCCGAATGCCGGCGAGCCCAGCACCTGGTCGAAGGCGAGCAGCGACTGCGAGAGGTCGCGCAGCAGCGCCGGGTGGTCCTCGAGCTGGCGGTCGTGGGTGTCGAAGCCGCCCAGGCCGGCGAAGAACAGCTGGCGCTGCATGTCGAGCGGCCCGCGCACGCGGATCACCCGGGCGATCATCAGCAGCTGCGCGGCCAGGCGCGGCAGCGCGACCAGGTTGTCCGGGTTCCACGGCAGGCCGTGCGCGTCCCAGAACGGGCGATAGACCGGGTCATTGTCCGGATACGTGGCGAGCGCCGCGCGCAGCTCGGCCGAGATCGCCATCGTCGCCTTGACCTTGCCGGCATAGGCGCGCTGGAACGGATGCGCATGGCTGCGGTCGAGCAGGGCGTTGAAGGTCAGGCAGCGGCGGCGGTTCCACTCGCCCGGATTGCCGCAGCCCGGCCCCTCCACGGCGACGCTGTCGATCTGCTCGACGCCCTGCGCGGACATGAAGTAGGGCGAGACGTCGATGCCGGCCTGGAACACGTTGTCGCCGTCGAGCGAGACGTTCATCGACAGGGTCTGGTTGCCGTTGTCGGCGGCGAAGATGTCCGCCAGCCGTCCGCCCCAGCCGGTGCGCGCCGCGGTGTCGGCGCGCGGCGTCTGCCACAGCACGCTCTGGTCGGAGTGGGAGAACAGCTGCGCCGGCAGCGGCGTGCCCGGCGTCTGGTAGAGCGCCTTGTTCACCGGGCGGACCAGCGGACCGGCATTGGCGACGATCGCCGCGCGGCCGCCGTCGAACAGCGACTGCAGGCCGGCCATGCCCGGGTGCAGGCCGTAGGCGCCGCCTCCGACGGGCGGCGCCAGCGGCGTCAGCGGCAGCAGCTGAGCCGACGGAATCGCCAGTCCGGCGCGGGTCGCCGCGTAGGTCGCGTGGCCGGCGTCGCGCGGCACGATCATGTTGAAGCAGTCGTTGCCGCCGTAGAGGAACACGCAGACCAGCGCGCGATAGTCGGGGGCGGCGCCGAGCAGCGTCGGCAGGCTTCCCGCCTGGGCCAGCTCGAGCTTGCCGGCGAGCGCGGTGAAGGCCGCGGCGTGTGCGGTGGCGCACAGGCTGCGGCGGATGAAATCGCGGCGATCGATGCCGGCCATGTCAGCGCTCCACCACGTATTCGGGCGAGGTCAGGATCAGCCAGAGGGCATCGTGCACGCGCTCGCGGCGGCCGTTGAGGCCGCCCGGATCCCAGGGCACGTCGGCGATCGGGATGTCGGCGAGGTGATCGCGCAGCAGGCGGTACATCCCGGGCGACATGGCGCGCGCCGTGAACAGCAGGTCGAAGCGGTCGAGCAGCGCGTCGATCCGATGCGCCTGGGCGACGTGGGGGGCGATGTCGATCTGCACCGGATCCCACTCGCCGATCCACGGATTGCCGCGCCAGGCCCAGTAGACCTTGCCGGCGATCTCGTTGGTGAAGCGCGTGATGTAGGTGTCGGTGGTGATCTGGAACTCGGGCGAGACGAGGCCGAGGCTGGCGATCTCGCCGGGCAGGCGGTAGTCGGGCAGGAAGAAGTTGAACACCGTGGGCGAGCGCAGCACGGCCTGCGCAGCGTAGTACTCGGGCCAGCCGTCGGGCACGGCCCCGGAATTCGACCGGCCGTCGAGCGCGCGCCACAGCTGGGTGACGCGCAGCAGCGGCTCGCGCAGCTTGCCGGCGTGCGCCGGCGCCTGGCGCAGGTCGCGCGCCTCGGGGTCGAGCAGGATCGCGCGCACCACCGCACCGAGGTCGCCACGCACGCCCTGGCCGTTGTTCTGGAAAACCGCGGCCACCCGTCCGACGTAGGCCGGCGAAGGATTGCTGGTGACCAGCCGCTGGATCAGCTGGCGGCCGAGGAACGGGCCGACGTTGGGGTGTCCGGCGACGTTGTCGAGCGCCGCCTGCAGGTTGGCCCGGGCGTTGCCACCGGCCGGCAGGACGCCACCGGGCAGCGTCGCGCCGGGGTAGTCGAGGAGCTGCTTGCTGCCCTCGGCGGCGTGGTAGAGCACGCCGAATGAGCTGCCCTCGCCCCAGGGGAACATCGGCGTGCGCCAGCCGGCGTGCAGGCGCCAGTCCTGCGCATCCGGTCCGGAGGGGCAGTATTCCCAGTGCCACCAGGTGAAGCCGCTGCCGTTGGGCTGTGGCGGTTGGCAGGTCGAGTAGTTCCAGCCGGTGAACACGTGGGCGAAGCCGCGGATGGTCTCCTGGCCGTAGGTCGGCACCGGCTGCAGGCCGGGCGTCGACGGATCGCCGTCGACCGGCCGGCCCTGCGCATCCAGCCGGACCAGCCCGATCGAGAAGAGCTGCATGATCTCGCGGGCGAAGTTCTCGTCGGGGCGGATGTTGAGCGTCGCGTCCGGCTTGCGGTTGCGGAACATCGACAGGTAGTGGCCCATCGCCGGATGCAGGGTGACCTGGCCGAGCAGGCTGCGGTAGCTGCCGAAGGCGCCCAGCGCGAGCTGGTCGTAGTAGTGCGCCAGCGTGGTGGGGTTGCCCTCCAGCGCGCCGTTCTGGTCGGAGACGACGAAGATCTGCGACAGCGCGAAGGCGACCCGCTGGCGCAGCTGGTCCGGTCCGGAGAGCGCGTTGCGGAACCAGATGTCCTGGCGGCGGTCCTGCCAGACCTGGATCGGCTGGCCGGCGTTGATGTAGCCCTGGATGAGCTGGTCGAGGAAGGGCAGCTGCCGCGATGCCGGCGCGACCAGCTGCTCGTCCAGCCAGGCGTGGTAACCGATGCGGTAGAGCCGCTCGATCTCCGATGCGGTGGGCCCGAAGGTGGCCTGGGTCAGGAAGCGCGCCGCCTCGCCGCGGCTGTAAGGGCCCTCGGCGCGCTCCTCGAAGCCCGACTCCCAGACGTGCGGACCCGCAAGGGCGCTGGTCGACGACAGCCCTGTCAGGAACAGGCCTGTCAGGACCAGGAACGCGAGCGCACGGAGGCCCGGCGCTGGCCAGCACTGCCGTCCCATCCGCATTCCCCTCTCCCTGCTTCCGCCAGGGTGATGATGATCGCAATGTGACCGATTGTGAAAGCGTGATCCACCGCGCGTTTCACGGCGAGGTGTCGATCGGCCTGCCGTTCGCTACAGTGTCGGCGAGCAAGGCCACCCCGGATCGCCATGCAGCTACGTGCACGTCTTGCCGTGATCACCGCGCTGCTGGCGCAGCCCGCCGCTGCAGCCGCGTTCTCGCAGGGCTCGCCGATCTGCGAGGTGGCCCAGCTGCCGCTGGTGGAAATGAGCCCGACGCTGGCCTCGCCGCCGCCTGCCGGCTGGCGGCTGGAGATCGCGCGTCCGGTGTTCATGACCGGGCGCCCGGTGCGCGTGCGCGTGGTCAATGCCGAGGTCGGCAGGCGCGCGCTCGGCGTGCTGGCCTGGGCGCGCGATGCGACGCTGCAGGGCGCCGGGAGCTGGCAGTTCGACCCCGAGCGGTTCCAGACGGTGCCGCCGCCCGCCGGCTGCGGCGACTGGGCGATCACCCATCGTGACGCGCAGTCGAAGCCGCAGGACCAGCTCGTCTTCCGCTGGCTGCCGGCGGCGGAGTCCGAGGTGATCCTGCGTGCCTTCCTGATCGAGGACTGCGGCATGCCAGGCGCCTGTCGCGCCCACCAGGCGCTCACTCCGGTGGTCGCGCTGCGGCCGGCGCTGTTCTTCGATTCGTTCGAGGACGACTAGCCTTCCCGGGCGTCTGCGCGAATCGGCTTCTGCCGCGCAGGCGCCTGACCCAGCAGCGCGACGAAGTTGCAGGGGCGATGGCCGGCGTCGAGCTGCTCGGCGAGGATCGCATCCCAGGCCAGCCGGCAGGCGCCGGGTGAGCCGGGCAGGACGCAGACCAGGGTGCGATTCGCCAGGCCCGCCAGCGCCCGCGACTGCACGGTCGAGCTGCCGATCTCCTGCGCCGAGCGCTGGCGGAACAGCTCGCCGAAGCCGTCGATCTCGACGTCGAGCAGCGGTCGGAGCGCGTCGGGCGTCACGTCGCGCGGCGCGAAGCCGGTGCCGCCGGTGCACAGCACGACCTCGATGGCGGGATCGGCGATCCACTGCGACACCTGTGCGCGGATGGCGTAGCGGTCGTCGACCACCAGCGCGCGCGCCGCGAGCCGATGCCCCGAGGCCTGCAGGCGCTCGACCAGCAGATCGCCCGAGCGATCATCCGCCGCCGCGCGGGTATCGGATATGGTGAGCACGGCGATCGAGAGCGGCTGGAAGGCGGGCGAGGGACCCATGCGTTGCGACATCCCGGCGTCGACGGACGCCATCAAGAGTAGCGGGGCCGCGGCAGCGGCGCTTGCAGGATCGGTCGGATGAGCGCGGACGAGAGCTGCGCGGCGCCCAAGGGCGGCGGCGCGCTGCCGCTGGCCGAAGCCCGGGGGCGAATCGTCGCGGCCGTCGCGGCGACGACCCGACGCGAGACCGTCGCCGTCGAGGCAGCGCTGGGTCGCGCCCTCGCCGGGCCGGTGCTGGCGCCGATCGACCTGCCGCCGTTCGATCACGCGGCGATGGACGGCTACGCCCTGCGCCATGCCGATCTCGAAGCGACCCTGGCGGTGTCCGGCACCGCGCTCGCCGGCGCGCCCTTCGACGGTGCGCTGGCGCCCGGCGAGGCGGTGCGGATCTTCACCGGCGCAGCGCTGCCGGCCGGCGCCGACACGGTGGTGATGCAGGAGCACGTCGACGTCGACGAGGACGGCCGCGTTCGCGTGCGCAGGTCGCCGGCGAAGGGAGCGAACATCCGCCGCCGTGGCGAAGACCAGCCCGCGGGCCGCATGGCGCTGGCAGCGGGCACGCTGCTGGGCGCGCCGCAGATCGGCCTGCTCGCCGCGCTGGGCCTCGCCGAGGTCGCCGTGTGCCGCCGGACGAGGGTGGCCGTGCTGGCCACCGGCGACGAGCTGCGCGGGCCCGGTGAGCCGCTTGCGCCCGGCCAGATCCACGAGAGCAACAGCCGGATGCTGTGCGCCGCGCTGGTCGCCGCCGGCATGGAGGCGATCGACTGCGGCCGCGTCGCCGATCGCACGGACGCCCTCGTCGATGCGCTGTCCGCCGCGGCCGCCGCTGCCGACGCGCTGATCACCACCGGCGGCGTGTCCGCCGGCGATGCAGACCTGGTGACGCCGCTGCTGCGCGACGTCGGCGGCCTGGCGCTGTGGAAGGTGGCGATGAAGCCCGGTCGCCCGCTGGCCTTCGGACACGTCGCCGGCCGACCGCTGTTCGCCCTGCCCGGCAACCCGGTGGCGGCGATCGTCACCTTCCACCAGCTGGTGCAGCCGGCGCTCGAGCGGATGGCGGGTTTCGCGGCGCGTGATCCGCTGTCGCTGCCGGCGCGCCTGCTCACCCCGCTGGGCAAGAAGACCGGACGGGTCGAGTTCCAGCGTGGCATCCTCGGTCGCGCCGCCGACGGTGCCCTCACCGTGCGCAGCGCCGGCGGACAGGGCTCGGCGATGCTCGGCAGCCTCGCCGCGTCCGACTGCTACATCGTGCTCGAACCCGAGCGGGGCCCGGTCGAGGTCGGCGAGGCGGTCGACGTGCAGCCGTACGTGGGCTTCCATCGCGCCTGCGGCTGAGCGCGTCCGGATTCGGCGGCGCCCTCAGGCGCCCAGCGCCCTGAGCTGGTCGGCCTGGTCCTCCTCGGTGAGCCGGTCGATCAGCTCGTCGAGGTCGCCGTCCATCGCTTCGGGCAGCCGATACAGCGTGAGGCCTTCCACGCGGTGGTCGGTGATCCGGCCCTGCGGAAAGTTGTAGGTGCGGATGCGCTGGCTGCGGTCGCCCGAGCCGACCTGCAGCCGGCGCGATTCCGCCTGCGCCTGGGTCTGCCGGGTGCGCTCCTCGTCGACCAGGCGCGCCTTCAGCAGCGACAGCGCGCGGGCGCGGTTCTTGTGCTGGCTGCGTTCGTCCTGGCACTCGACCACGATGCCGGTCGGCAGGTGGGTCATGCGGATCGCCGAGTCGGTCTTGTTGACGTGCTGGCCGCCGGCGCCGGAGGCGCGGAAGGTGTCGACCTTCAGGTCGGACGGGTTGATCTCGACGTCCTCGATCTCGTCGAGCTCGGGCAGGATGGCGACGGTCGCGGCCGAGGTGTGGATGCGGCCCTGCGACTCGGTGGCCGGCACGCGCTGCACGCGGTGCGTGCCCGATTCGTACTTCAGGCGGGCAAAGGCGCCGGCGCCCTCGACGCGGGCGATGATCTCCTTGAAGCCGCCGTGCTCGCCCTCGCTGGCCGAGATCACCTCGACGCTCCAGCGCCGCCGCTCGGCGTAGCGCGCGTACATGCGGAACAGGTCGCCGGCGAAGATCGCCGCCTCGTCGCCGCCGGCGCCGGCGCGGATCTCGAGGAACAGGTTGGCCTCGTCGCGGGTATCGGCCGGGATCAGCAGGCGGCGCAGCGAGGCCGCCAGCGAGGCCATGCGGTCGCGCTGCGCCGTGATCTCCGCATCCGCCAGCTCGGCCAGCTCCGGGTCTGCGCGCATCGCTTCGGCGCCTGCCAGGTCGCGGGCGGCGCGGTCGAAGTCGTCGAGCTGGCTGCGCACCGGCGACAGGCGGGCGAACTCGCGGCTGAGTTCGCGGAAGCGCGTCGGGTCGGCGGCGCCGTCGGGCTCGGCCAGCATCCGCGCAACCTCCTCGTGGCGCTCGGCCAGCGACTCAAGCTTGCGGCGGATGCTGGGGCTGAGTTCCATCGTCTGTCGTGGGGTCTGGGTTGCCCGTGCCGGGATCGAACAGTCGCTCCGCGGCGCGCAGCAGGTCGGAATCGCCGCGCAGCGCGGCGGCGCGCAGGTTGGCGCTGGGAGCGTGCAGCAGCTTGTTGGTCAGGGTGTTGGCGAGGAACTGCAGGGCCTGCTCCGGCGGGCGACCCTGCACGAGCATTGCCTGCGCCTTTGCCAGCACGGCGTCGCGCTCTGCCTCGCCGCGCTGGCGCAGCTGGCGCAGCGCGTCGATCCTCTCGCTGGCCTGCCACCAGGCCAGGAAATGCTCGACCTGCAGGTCGATGATCGCCTCGGCCTGCTCGGCCGCCTCGCGCCGCGAGCGGCGGTTCTCCTCGATCGCCTGCTCGAGGTCGTCGACGGTGTAGAGATAGACGTCGTCGAGATCGGCCACGGCGGGCTCGATGTCGCGCGGCACCGCGAGGTCGAGCAGGAACATCGGGCGCTGGCGGCGCGCGCGCAGCGCCTGGCGCACGGCGTCGACGCCCAGCACCGGCTCGCGGCTGGCGGTGGCCGAGATGACGATGTCGGCCTCACCCAGGTGGCGCCGCAGATCCTCCAGCGGCAGCGCATAGCCGCCGAAACGGGTGGCCAGCGCCTGCGCGTGGCTGAGCGTGCGATTGGCGACGAGCAGGCGCTTGACGCAGTGATCGGCGAGGTGGCGGCCGGCCAGCTCGATGGTGTCGCCGGCGCCGATCAGCAGCACGCTGGCGCGGTCGAGCTGGGCGAACACCTGCTGCGCGAGCTTCACCGCGGCGAAGGCGACCGATACCGGATGCGCACCGATCCGGGTGTCGGTGCGGACCCGCTTGGCCACCGCGAAGCCGTTCTGGAACAGCCGGTCGAGCGGTGCCTTGAGCGCGCGCGATTCCCGCGCCAGACGATGCGCCTCCTTGACCTGGCCGAGCACCTGCGGTTCGCCCAGCACCAGCGAGTCGAGGCCCGTGGCGACCCGGAACAGGTGGCGCACGGCCTCGCCGTCGGCATGGTGGTACAGGTAATGCTGCAGCTGGTCGACGCCGAGCGCGTGGTGGCGGGCCAGCCAGTCGGCGGGCACGGACTCCGCGCCGGCGTCGACCGAGCAGTAGATCTCGGTGCGGTTGCAGGTCGACAGGAGCACCGCCTCGCGAACGCCCTGGTGCGCGAGCAGATCGGCGAGCGCGGTCGGCACGGTCGCGGGGGCGAACGCAACCCTCTCGCGCAGCTCGACGGGCGCGGTCTGGTGGTTGACTCCTAGAGCGAGCAGGGGCATCCGGTATTCTTGTGGCGTCGGGGCGCGACCACTGCGCCCCCGGGGTGGCGCTCGGCCGCAGCCGCCTCGACCTGTCCGGAGCGACTGCATGCCGCGTTTGCCGCTTGTGTTGAGCGCCTTAGTGTACCTGCTCGCGATCGTCGCTCCGGCCGCGGCGGCGGGCGACGATCCGCTTCAGGCGCTGCTGGAGGGCGAGTTCGCCCTGCAGGAGGGGCGCTTCGATACGGCCGCCGAGGCCTATGTCGTGGCCGCCGAGACGAGCGACGATCCGCAGCTCGCCGAGCGTGCGGCGCGGGTGGCGCTGCTCGCCAAGAACGAGGCGCTGGCAGAGCGCGCGATGCGCCGGTGGCGGACGCTCGCTCCCGATTCCGGCGCGGCCCGCCAGCTCGGCGCGGTTCTGGCGCTGCGCGGCGGCGACGTCGAGTCGGCCGCGGGTGCGCTGGCCGAGCTGATCGCCGACGGCGACGATGGCTGGAAGCTGGCCCTGCAGGCCCTTGCCGGCGAGCGTCAGTCGGCGGCGGCGGCGGCGGTCCTCACGGCCCTCGTCGAGCGGGACGCGCTTCCTGCGGCGCTCGAGCCGCAGCTCGGCTTCGGCGGGCTGGCGCAACGGATGATGCTGCCGGCGGTCGCGCTGAGCGTGGCCGAGCGGATCACGCAGCGGCACCCGCAGGCGCCACGGGGTTGGCTGTGGCGCGCCGAACTCGAGCGCCAGCAGGGCGCGCAGTCCGAGGCCCTGGCGACCCTGCGTCGGGCGGTGCTGCTGCCGGGTCTGGATACGCCGTTGCGGCTCGCTGCCGCGGCGCAGTTCGACGCGCTGGGCGAGCCGGCCGCCGCCGCCGAGGTGCTCGCCCAGGGAGAACAGGACGACACGCTGCTGGCGAATCGCGCGGCGTACCTCGCCCGGGCCGAGGCGACCGACGCGCTGCAGGCGCTGTACGAGGAGGTGCTGGCCGGTGCAGAGCCGCATCCGCCCGCGCGGCTGTTCCTGCTCGGCCAGCTTGCCGAGTTGCGCAAGCAGCCCCAGGAGGCGCTGGGCTGGTACGGCCGGATCCGCGACGATCCGCTGGCCGACGACGCGGTGTTGCGCATCGCCGTCGTGCGCCACGGCCTGGGTGAGCTCGATGCGGCCATCGCCGGGCTGCGCGCCTTCCAGGAGAGCGACAGCGAGGACGGCGAGGCGCTGGTGCAGTCGTTCCTTCTGGAGGCCGACCTGCTTCAGCGCAGCCGGAAGCCGGAAGCGATGATCGAGGTCTACGACCGCGGCCTGGCGATGTTCGAGGACGAGCCGGACCTCCTCTACGGCCGCGCGCTGGCGCACGAGCGGGTCGACCAGGTCGACCAGGCCATCGCCGACCTGCGGCGCCTGCTCGAGCTCGAGCCGGACAACGTCGAGGCGATGAATGCCCTGGGGTACACGCTGGCGGATCGGACGGACCAGCACGAAGAGGCTCTCGCGCTGATCACCAGGGCCCTGGAGGCCAAGCCCGACAATCCGGCGATCGTCGACTCGATGGGCTGGGTGCTGTTCCGCCTCGGAAGGCTGGAGGAGGCGCTCGTCCACCTCAGGCGCGCCTTCGAACTGCAGCGCGACCCCGAGGTCGGCGCCCACCTCGGCGAAGTGCTGTGGGTCAGCGGCGAGCAGGAGGAGGCGCGCAGCGTGTGGCGGCTGGCCGAGGAGATCGACGCTTCCAACCGCACGCTGCGGCGTACCCGCGAGCGACTCGACCCGTGAGGCGCGGGATCGGGCTGTTCGCTGCTGCGGCGCTGCTGGCCGGCTGCGCCGCGCCGCAGCGGGTCCCCGGCGATGCGGCAGCGCTGCGCGCGCTGACCCAGCGTGAAGCGCTGCTGCGCGCCGACGCCGATTGGGGTCTGTCCGGGCGGATCGCCGTGTCCGACGGCCGGGACGGCGGCAGCGGCGCCATCGACTGGACGCAGTCCGGCGACCGCACCCGGCTCGAGGTGCAGGCGCCGGTCACCCGCCAGACCTGGCGGCTGGACGCCGGACGTGGCTGGGCGCGGATCGAGGGCCTCGAGGGCGGGCCGCGGGATGGCCCGGATGCGGCGAGACTGGTCGCCGACGCCGTCGGCTGGACCCTGCCGGTCGAGGATCTCGCCGCCTGGGTCCGCGGCACGCGGGGTCGCGGGCCCGCCGAGGTGGAGTTCGCCGCAGACGGCCTACCGGCCCGTATCCGCCAGCACGGCTGGACCGTGGACTACCGGGACTGGGACCGCAGCCACTCGCCGGCGCTGCCCAGCCGGGTATTCGCCCAGCGCGGCGATCAGCGCGTCCGGCTGGTCGTCCGGAGCTGGCTTGGTCCGGAGCCGAAGTGATCGAGGAGGGCGTCGACGGCTGGAGCCGCTGGCCGGCCCCTGCCAAGCTCAACCTGTTCCTGCGCATCGTCGGCCGCCGCGCCGACGGCTACCACCTGCTGCAGACCGTCTTCCAACTGCTCGACTGGGGCGATGAGGTCCACCTCCGCCCGACCGCGGACGGAGCCATCCGCCGGCGCTCGCACTTCCGGGGTGTGGCCGAGTCGGATGACCTGGTGGTGCGCGCCGCGCTGGCCCTGCAGCGCGCCGGCGGCTGTCGCCTGGGCGCCGACATCGCCGTGGACAAACGCATTCCGGTCGGGGGCGGCTTCGGCGGCGGCAGTTCGGACGCAGCCACCGTGCTCGTGGCGCTGGATCGGCTGTGGGGCCTCCATCTCGGCGTCGACGCCCTCGCCGCGATCGGGCTGACGCTCGGCGCCGACGTGCCGGTGTTCGTTCGCGGCCGCAGCGCCTGGGCGGAAGGCGTGGGTGAGCGCCTGCAGCCGATCGATCTTCCCGAGCGCACCTTCCTGCTGCTCGACCCCGGCGTCCACGTGCCGACCGCGGAGCTGTTCCGGGCTCCCGAATTGACCCGGAATGCGCCGCACGCGACAATAGCCGACTTTGTCGCCGGCAGCGACCTTGGCAACGCCTTCGAGCCCGTGCTGCGCGCCCGCGCGCCGCGGGTCGACGCGGCGCTCGGGGCGCTGTCGCGGTTCGGCCGGGCGCGGCTGACCGGCAGCGGCGGCGGATGCTTCGTCGAGTTCGGCGATGCGTCCGAGGCCGATGCCGCGCGACGGGCACTGGCGGCGGACTGGCGGGTGTGGTGCGCGCGCGGCGTGGGGCTCTCGCCCCTGCATGCGCGGCTCGCGGCCTGATCGAGGCGCCGCCTGCGGGTCGTTGGGGCGTCGCCAAGTGGTAAGGCACCGGATTTTGATTCCGGCATTCGCAGGTTCGAATCCTGCCGCCCCAGCCATTCGGTCGGTCTGTCAGGGTTGCATTGCGGAGTGAGCGGGTGAATACCGACGGTCTGCTGGTCTTCTCGGGCAACGCCAACCGGCCGCTGGCGCAGGCGGTCTGCCGTGAGCTGGGCATTCGCCTGGGCAAGGCGCTGGTCGGGCGTTTCTCCGACGGCGAGGTCCAGGTGGAGATCGAGGAGAACGTCCGCCGGCAGGAAGTGTTCGTCATCCAGCCGACCTGCGCGCCGACCGCCGAGAACTTCATGGAGCTGCTGGTGCTGATCGACGCGCTCAAGCGCGCATCGGCAGCCAGCGTCACCGCGGTGGTTCCGTACTTCGGTTACGCCCGCCAGGATCGGCGGCCGCGATCGGCGCGGGTGCCGATCACCGCCAAGGTGGCGGCGAAGATGTTCAACGCAGTCAGCACCGACCGGGTGCTGACCGTGGACGTCCACGCCGACCAGATCCAGGGTTTCTTCGACATCCCGGTCGACAACGTCTACGCGTCGCCGCTGCTGCTGGCCGACATCTGGCGCTCGATCGGCACCGACAACCTGATCGTGGTCAGCCCGGACGTCGGTGGCGTGGTGCGCGCCAGGGCGATCGCCAAGCGCCTCGACGACGCGGAGCTGGCGATCATCGACAAGCGCCGGCCGCGCGCCAACGTGGCCACTGTGATGAACATCATCGGCGACGTGTCGGGCAAGGACTGCGTGCTGGTGGACGACATCGTCGACACGGCCGGTACCCTGTGTGCCGCCGCGGCGGCGCTGAAGGAGCACGGCGCCAAGAAGGTGATGGCGTACTGCACCCATCCGGTGCTGTCGGGTGCGGCGATCAGCAACCTGAACGCCTCGCAGCTCGACGAGCTGGTGGTGACCGACACCATCCCGCTGTCGGCCGCTGCGCGCGATTGCGGAAGGATCCGCCAGCTCAGCGTCGCCGAGCTGCTGGCGGAGACGATCCGCCGCATCGCCTTCGGCGAGTCGGTGAGTTCGCTGTACGTCGATTGAGGGCTCAGAGATTCAGGGCTGAGGGCTCAGGGTTCGGAAAGCCGCGCTTTCCGCCGAGCCCTGAGCCCTAGGCCCTGAGCCCTAGGCAAGGACTCTCCTGGTCGCGGGAGAGTCGCATCGCCGCCGCGAGGCGGTCTTTCAACTGCAAAGGCAACAACCATGGCAACCCAACACGTCATTCAGGCCACCGACCGCAAGGACCAGGGCAAGGGTGCGAGCCGCCGCCTGCGTCTCACCGGCCAGGTTCCGGCCGTCGTCTACGGCGGACACCGCGAGCCGCAGAGCATCCAGATCCTGCACAACACGGTCCTGCTGGCCTCCCAGCACGAGTGGTTCTACGCCTCCATCCTCGACCTCGACGTCGACGGAAAGTCCGAGCGGGTCCTGCTGCGCGATCTGCAGCGCCACCCGTTCAAGGCGCAGATCCTGCACCTCGACTTCCAGCGCGTCTCCGAGGACGAGGCGCTGAACGTCAAGGTGCCGCTGCACTTCCTCAACCAGGAGAAGTCGCCGGCCGGCAAGACCTCGGGCGTGGTCATCACCCACGAGCTCAACGAGGTCGAGATCAGCTGCCTGCCGAAGGACCTGCCGGAGTTCCTCGAGGTCGACCTGTCGAACCTCTCGGAAGGCGACGTCGTCCACCTGTCGGAGCTCAAGCTGCCGGCGGGCGTGTCGATCCCGGCACTCAAGCTGGGCAAGGAGCACGACATCGCGCTGGTCATCGCCCGTCAGCCCAGGGTCGAGGCCGAAGGCCCGGCCGAAGGCGAGCCGGCCCCGGCCGACAAGAAGTAAGCGCTCGACGTCCGGCCCCGCCCCTGCGGCGGGGCCGGTTCGTCGTCGGTTTCCGGGCGCACACGCGTGGCTTCCTTCCTGCGGCTGGTCGTCGGACTGGGCAACCCCGGGCCGGAGCACGCGCGGCAGCGGCACAACGCGGGCTTCTGGTTCGCCGACGCGCTGGCTGCGGCCAACAGCGCGCGTTTCGCGGCCGATTCGAAGCTGTTCGGCGAGACCGCCCGGATCGATCTCGACCGGCACGACCTGCGCCTGCTCAAGCCCGCCACGTACATGAACCGCAGCGGCCAGTCGGTGACCGCCGCGCTGCGTTTCTGGAAGATCGAGCCCGAGCAACTGCTGGTGGTGCACGACGAGCTGGATCTTCCGCCGGGCACCGCGCGACTGAAGTTCGATGGCGGCCATGGCGGCCAGAACGGACTTCGCGACCTCATCGCGCAACTAGGCCATGGCCGTTTCCATCGTCTACGAATCGGCATCGGACATCCCGGGCACAAGGACCGCGTCACGCCCTGGGTGCTGGGTCGCCCCAATGCCGGCGACGAGTCGGCGATGCTGCGGGCGGTCGACGATGCCCTGGCGGTGCTGCCTCTGCTGGCCAGGGGTGACGTGAACGAAGCGATGAAGCGGCTGCATACGACCAAGCCGTGAGCGGTGAGCGGTGAGCGGAGTGGCCCGCTGACCGCTGACCACTCACCGCTCACCAGGAAGTACCATGGGCATCAAATGCGGCATCGTCGGCCTGCCCAACGTCGGCAAGTCGACCCTGTTCAACGCGCTCACCAAGGCCGGCATCGCCGCGGCGAACTTTCCCTTCTGCACCATCGACCCCAACGTCGGCGTGGTGCCGGTGCCGGATCCCAGGCTCGACGCGCTTGCCGCGATCGTCAAGCCGCAGAAGGTGGTGCCGACCGCCGTCGAGTTCGTCGACATCGCCGGACTCGTGGCCGGGGCCAGCAAGGGCGAGGGGCTCGGCAACAAGTTCCTCGCCAACATCCGCGAGACCGACGCGATCGCCCACGTCGTGCGCTGCTTCGACCACGGCGACATCATCCACGTCGCCGGCAAGGTCGACCCCATCGCCGACATCGAGACCATCGACACCGAACTGGCCCTGGCCGACCTCGAGTCGGTCGAGAAGGCGCTGAACCGGGCCGAGCGCGCCGCCAAGGCCGGCGACAAGGACGCCATCGCCAGGCGTGACGTCCTGCTGCCGGTCCGGGTCCAGCTCGACCAGGGCAAGTCCGTGCGGGCGATGGGCCTCGACGCGGCGCAGAAGGCGCTGCTCAAGGACCTGTTCCTGCTGACGCTCAAGCCGGTCATGTACGTGGCCAACGTGCGCGAGGACGGCTTCACCGACAACCCGCATCTGGATCGGGTGCGCGAGCGCGCCGCCGCCGAGGGCGCCGAGGTGGTCCCGGTGTGCGCCGCGATCGAGGAGGAGATGGCGCAGCTCGAGGACGCCGACCGCGACGAGTTCCTGCGCGATCTCGGGCTCGACGAACCGGGCCTCAACCGGGTGATCCGCGCCGGCTACAAGCTGCTCGGCCTGCTCACCTACTTCACCGCCGGCGTCAAGGAAGTCCGCGCCTGGACCGTGTTCCGCGGCGCCACCGCCCCGCAGGCGGCCGGCGTCATCCACACCGACTTCGAGCGCGGCTTCATCCGCGCCGAGACGATCGCCTACGAGGACTTCATCCGCTACCGCGGCGAGTCCGGCGCGCGCGAGGCCGGCCGGCTGCGTCTGGAAGGCAAGGACTACGTCGTCCAGGAAGGCGACGTGCTCCACTTCCGCTTCAACGTCTGAGGACTCCGCCGATGCATGCCACCGAATCCAGCGCACCCGGCCCCGCCGGCCTGCGCGCACGACTCGGGCAGTGGATCGAATCCAGCCCGGTCCAGCGATTCATCATCGCCGTGATCGTCGCCAACGCGATCGTGCTCGGCCTCGAGACCTCGCAGACGCTGATGGCCTCGCATGGCTGGCTGCTGCGCGGCCTCGACCACGCAATGCTGGCGGTGTTCGTGGTCGAGCTGGCGATCAAGTTGTTCGCCTTCGGCGCACGTTTCTTCCGCTCGGGGTGGAACGTCTTCGACCTCGTCGTCGTGGTGATCGCCCTCGTCCCTGCCTCGGGCCCACTGGCGGTGCTGCGCGCCCTGCGCGTGCTGCGCGTGCTGCGGCTGGTGTCGGCCGTGCCGCGGCTGCGCTTCGTGGTCGAGGCGCTGCTGTCCGCGGTGCCGGGGATCGCAGCGATCGCCGGGCTGATGGCGCTGCTCTACTACGTGTTCGCGGTGATCGCCACGGGCCTGTTCGGTGCGGACTTCCCCGACTGGTTCGGAACCCTCGGCAGGTCGCTGTACAGCCTGTTCCAGATCATGACGCTGGAAAGCTGGTCGATGGGTATCGTCCGGCCGGTCATGGAGGTCCATCCGTGGGCCTGGGCGTTCTTCGTTCCGTTCATCCTGATCGCCACGTTCACCATGCTGAACCTGTTCATCGCGATCATCGTGAACACCATGCAGAGCCTGCACGAGGAGGAGAAGGGCGAAGCCGCCGAAACGATCCGGGCAATCACCCACGAGGAGGCGGCTGGTCTGGAGGCCGAGATCAGGGCGATGCGCGCCGAGATTGCGCGCCTCGCGGCCACCCTGGAGAAGGTGCCTCGAGGCATGGATTGACGCCGAACGGCTGATCGGCAAAAATAAGCGGCTCTGTTGCGGAGGGATACCCAAGCGGCCAACGGGGGCAGACTGTAAATCTGCTGGCTTACGCCTTCGGTGGTTCGAATCCACCTCCCTCCACCACCGTTTGATGGCTTCGGCTTGCGGAACCAAGCGGGAGTAGTTCAATGGTAGAACCTCAGCCTTCCAAGC
>VFQU01001157.1_pt1 | contig 16857 bp, 11 predicted proteins | sample 3512311 | NCBI WGS metagenome assembly VFQU01 (sample SAMN10412377, study PRJNA504923) | tailings metagenome | isolation source: Relicate 3 Philex TSF3 active mining site | place: Philippines: Tuba, Benguet | collected 2017-08-29
CGTCGAGCACCGCGAACTTCGGCTCGATCATGGCCATCTGCAGGATCTCGTGGCGCTTCTTCTCGCCGCCCGAGAACCCCTGGTTGAGGTAGCGGTCGGCGAAGGAGCGGTCGAAGCCGAGGAGCTCCGACTTCGCGTCGAAGAGCTTGATGAAGTCGCGGGGCGAGATCTCCTCGCCGCGGATCGCGTTCAGCGACGTCCGCAGGAAGTTCATGACGGAGACGCCCGGGACCTCGACGGGGTACTGCATCGCGAGGAACATCCCGAGGGCGGCGCGCTCGTCGGCCTCCATCTCCACGATGTCCTGGCCGTCGAAGATCACCGACCCGCCGGTGATCTCGTACCGGGGGTGCCCGGCCAGCGCGTACGCGAGGGTGCTCTTGCCGGAGCCGTTGGGCCCCATCAGCGCGTGGACCTCGCCCTGGGGCACCGTCAGGTCGACGCCCTTCAGGATCGGGGTTCCGTCCACGGCGACCTCGAGGCCGCTGATCTGCAGGATGGGTTCGCTCACGGTTATCCTCAGCGGATCAATGGGTGTTGGTGGCTCGCGGCGGGGTCCACCAGGACCCGCCCGTCGCGGACCTCGACGCGGTAGGTCGGCAGCGCACGCGACGCGGGCGGCGTCAGCGCCTCGCCGGTCGTCAGGCAGAACTGCGCGCCGTGACGGGGGCACTCGATGCGGTCGCCCTCGACCCAGCCCGCCGACAGGGACTCGAAGGCGTGGGTGCAGATGTCGTGCACCGCGCGGACGGTGCCGTCCACGACGACCAGGCACACCGGCGTGTCGCCGAGCTGCACGAGGTGCGGCTCACCGGGGGTCAGGTCCTCGAGGGCGGCGACGTCGATCACGCCAGCTTCGCCTGCACCGCGCGCTCCAGCTCCTCGCGGAGCTCGACCAGGCTGACCTGCTCGAGGACCTCCTGGAGGAAGCCCATGACGATGAGGCGCTTCGCCTCGGCCGTCGGGACGCCGCGGGACTGCAGGTAGAAGAGGTGCTCGTCGTCGACGCGGCCGACGGCCCCGGCGTGCGAGCACTTCACCTCGGCCGTCTCGATCTCGAGGAACGGGATCGTGTCGGCCCGCGCCCCGTCGTTGAGGACGAGGTTGCGGTTGGTCTGGTACGCGTCGGTGCCGGGGGCGCCCGGCGGGACGATCAGGTTGCCGAAGAACACGGTGTGCGCGTGGTCCTGGATCGCGCCCTTGTAGAGCAGGTTCGAGTACGACTGCGGCGCCTCGTGGCGGGCGATCACCCGGTGCTCGAAGTGCTGGTCGCCGCCGGCGAAGTAGAGGCCGAGCGCGCGGGCGTCGGAGCCCGGGCCGGCGCAGACGACGGTCGGCTCGACGCGCACGACGTCGCCGCCGAGCGTGACGAAGACCGAGCGGGCCTTCGCGTCGCGGTCGACGCGGGCGCGCAGCATCGCGTGGTGGCGCACGCCGGCGCCCCAGTCCACGACGGAGACGTGCTCCAGCTCGGCGCCCTGGCCCACGTAGAGCTCGACCACCGACGACGCGCTCACCGGCGACGCGAAGTCGCCGGAGGTGAAGCGCTCGATGACCGTGGCCTTCGCGCCCTCCTCGACGACGATCAGCGAGCGCCCGAGGACGCGGCCGGCGAGGCCGGTGGCGGAGAGCAGCGACTCGATCGGCAGCTCGACCTCGACGCCCCGGGGGACGTGGACGAACAGGCCGCCGTCCCAGCGGGCCGCGTTCAGCGCGCCGGCGTGCTGCTCGAAGCCGATCAGGCCGTAGAGGCGCTCGCGGACGAGGGCCTCGTGGTCGGCCAGCGCGGCGCCCAGCTCGGCGACGATCACGCCGTCGGGCAGCGACTCGAGGACCGGCGCGGAGGGCGCGCCGTCCACGAGCTGGAGCCGTGCCGCGCGGGGGCCTCCCGCGGTGCTCGGCACGTCGACCGCGCCCGGCGCCTCGGGCGCGTCGCCCGTGAGCAGCGCCAGGTCGGCGGGCGGGGTGAAGCGCCAGTCCTCCTCCCGGCCCGTGAGGTCCGGGAGGGTGGACAGGGTCTGCGTGGCGGCGTCGCGGACGTCCGCGGCCCAGCCGGGTCGCTCAGCCAATCGAGCCCTCCATCTGCAGCTCGATGAGCCGGTTCAGCTCCACCGCGTACTCCATGGGGAGCTCCTTCGCGATCGGCTCGATGAAGCCGCGCACGATCATCGCCATGGCCTCCTCCTCGGAGAGCCCGCGGCTCATGAGGTAGAAGATCTGGTCGTCGGCGACCTTGGACACCGTGGCCTCGTGACCGATCGAGGAGTCCTCCTCGCGGATGTCCATGTAGGGGTAGGTGTCCGAGCGGCTGTCCTCGTCGAGGAGCAGCGCGTCGCAGACGACCGACGCCTTCGCGCGCTTCGCCCCGGGCTCGACCTGCACGAGGCCGCGGTAGCTGGTGCGCCCGCCGCCGCGCGCGATCGACTTCGACACGATCGTCGAGGACGTGTCGGGGGCGACGTGGACCATCTTCGCGCCGGCGTCCTGGTGCATCCCCTCGCTGGCCATCGCCACCGAGAGCACCTCGCCGCGCGCGCCGGGACCGGTCATCCAGACGGCGGGGTACTTCATCGTCAGCTTCGACCCGAGGTTGCCGTCGACCCACTCCATCGTGGCGTTCTTCTGGGCCTCGGCGCGCTTGGTGACCAGGTTGTAGACGTTCGTCGACCAGTTCTGGATGGTCGTGTACCGGCAGCGGGCGCCCTCCTTGACGATGATCTCCACCACCGCCGAGTGCAGGGAGTCGCTCGAGTAGACGGGGGCGGTGCAGCCCTCGACGTAGTGCACGAACGAGCCGGGCTCGCAGATGATCAGCGTCCGCTCGAACTGGCCCATGTTCTCCGCGTTGATGCGGAAGTAGGCCTGCAGCGGGATCTCGACCTGCACGCCCGGCGGGACCCAGATGAACGAGCCGCCTGACCACACGGCCGAGTTCAGCGCGGCGAGCTTGTTGTCGCCCGGCGGGATGATCGTGGCCCAGTGCTTGCGGAAGATCTCCTCGTGCTCACGGAGCGCGGTGTCCGTGTCGCAGAAGATGACGCCCTTCTTGTCGAGGTCCTCCCGCAGCGAGTGGTAGACGACCTCGCTCTCGTACTGGGCGCTCACGCCCGAGAGGTACTTCTGCTCGGCCTCCGGGATGCCCAGGCGGTCGAACGTGTTCTTGATGTCGGACGGGACGTCGTTCCAGTCGGTGCTCTGCTTCTCCGACGAGCGGATGAAGTAGAAGATGTTCTGGAAGTCGATGCCGTCCATGTCCCCGCCCCACTGGGGCATGGGCTTGCGCTCGAAGATCTCCAGGGCGCGAAGGCGGAACTTCAGCATCCACTCCGGCTCGCCCTTCAGGAACGAGATCTCGCGGACGACGTCGGCGTTGAGCCCGCGCTTGGGCTCGAACACGTAGTTCGCCGGGTCGTGCCAGCCGAACTTGTACTGGCCGAGATCGATGTCGGGCGGCTTGACTGTGGACACGGGCCCTCCCCGGTCGCGTGTGGAACTCGGGCGTCTGGTCTAAAGGATACGCGCATCGCCGTAATCGGGGGAGTGTCGTACGACACCGGCCGTCCGCGGCGCGGCATGCGCCCTCCGCCAGCGCTCCAGACTAGCCGCTACGGGCGGCGCGGGCCGTGGCCCGTGGCGTCAGGAGACGGGTCCCGAGGCCCGCTCGACCACGGTGCGCCCGCCCGCGGCGCGGGTCCAGAGCAGCTCGGCGTCCCCGGCGGCGTCCGTGTCGAGCGCCGGCGCGTCGCCCGCGACGACCCCCGCGCCCGAGACGGTCTCGCCCGTCGTCACCGACCCGTCGGAGGAGCGGGTGGCCGCCACGACCCTCCCGTCGGCCGTCCACGCGACGACGCCGCGCCGGGCCATGTCGGCCGCGGCGACGCGGATGCCGCGGGTGTCGTCGATGGCCGACCCGAGCGAGGAGGGGGTGCCGACGCCGAGGTCGGCGGCGATCGGCGCGGTGCGCGGCCGCCCCGCCCGGTCGGTCCAGGCGGTGAGGGCGTCGCCGCCGGCGTTGACGGCGATGCGCGGCGCGCCCGCCTCGGGGTCGCTGCGCTCGGTGGGGCCGAGCGCCGGCAGCACCTGCAGCGTGAGGCGCTCCGCGATCTCCCCCCGCCACCAGCGCAGCGACCCGTCGGCCGTGGCGCTGACCGCCGCGACCCGCCCGGCGTCCGAGACGGCCAGGTCGGCCGAGACGTCCGCGTCGGTGCGGAACGGCAGCTCGGCCTCCGAGCCGAAGGCGTCGCCGGGGGCGCGCGAGATCGCGAGGGCGGTGCTGCGCCCCTCCGGCAGGTCGCACTGCCACCAGACCACCGCGTGGCCGCGGCCGCCGACGGCGACGCGCGGCAGCCGCACCTCGGAGCAGAGCGTGGCGCGCGAGACGCGGCGCGGCGGGGTCCACGCGCCGTCGGACGACCGCTCGGCGACCTGGACCTCCCCGACGAAGCCCGGCGCGCGCGGCGTGGTGCCGGTGCCCCAGTGCCAGGCGACGACGGCCGCCCCCGTGTCGTCCATCGCCAGGCGGGGCGGGCCGACCTTGTTGCGGGAGCTCGAGAGGGTCGTGATGGGGCTCCAGCGGGCGTCGGCGGTGGCGCGCTCCCGTGCACGGGTGACGTAGACGGCCTGGCGGCGGCGCCCGGACTCGGTGCGGACGATCCGGGTGCGGACCACCTGGCGCCACGTCACGAGGGCGAGGCCCTGCGCATCGATCGCCACCTGGGGATCGATGGCGGGGCGGCCGCGCCGCGAGATCGCCACCGGGGCGCCCCAGTCGCCCCCCGCCGGGCGCTGGCTCACGACGATCATCGCGTCGCGTCGCGCCCCCCGCACCCAGGCCGCGACCGCGTCGCCGCGGGCGTTGACGGCGACGTCGGGGGAGTGCGCGGGCAGCGGGCCCTTCGACGCGCGCACCGGGGCCTCCCACGCGCCGAGCGCCGGCGCGGCGCCCGCCAGCGCGGATGCGGAGACGACGGCGAGCATCAGGCGCGACCTCATGGGCTGACGGTACAACGACCGGGTGTATCGTGGGCATCGACCGGGGCGCCTGAGGTGTCGTGTGGGGGGCGTGGGTGTGACGGGCGGAGAGGAACGCGCGGATCGGGACATCGGCCGGCTGGCGGCCGCCCTCGGCGACCCCACCCGTCGCCGGGTGTTCTTCGCGGTCCGCGCCGCCGGGCGCGACCAGTCGAAGGACGACGTCGCCGCCGCCGTGGGCATCGACCGCCGGCTCGCGGGCTTCCACCTCGACAAGCTCGTCGAGCACGGGTTCCTCGAGGCCGAGTTCCGCCGCGACGCCGGACGCGCCGGGCCCGGCGCCGGCCGCCCGCCGAAGCGCTACCGGCCCGCCGAGGCCGAGGTGCTCGTCGCCCTGCCGGAGCGCCACTACGAGCTGCTGGCGTCGCTCCTCCTGCGCGCCTCGCGCGACCGCTCCGCCACCGACCCGCAGGAGGTGCTGGAGCGCGTCGGCCACGACTTCGGCTTCGAGCTCGGCCTCGCCGAGGTCGCCGCGGGCGGCACCGCCCCCGACGCGACGCCGGCCGAGGCGATCGAGGCCGTCGTGCGGCTCCTGTCGCGGTACGGCTTCGCGGCCCGCGCCGAGACCGGTCAGCGCCTCCGCGCCTGCGCCTGCCCCTTCGAGGAGCTCGCGTTCGACGACCCGGAGCGCATCTGCGGCCTCGACCGCGCCATCTGGCGGGGGATGCTGGCGGCGTTCGCCCCCGACGCCACCCTGCGTGTCGCGACCACCCGCGCCCGCGGCGACGAGGCCTGCGTCGCCTCGGTGGGCGAGGAGGCCCTCCCCACCGGCGTCAGGTGAGCCGGACCGCCGTCGTCGCCACCACCGTGCCGCCCGCGCGGAGCGTCGCGCGGTAGAGGCCGGCGGGCAGGCGCCCCGACGAGCCGCCGATGAAGGCGACCACCGTCGGCGCGAACGCCTTGCGCGTCGCCCCGCCCGCCACCCGGTCGTCGCGGGTCCAGGTCACCGTGATCCGCCGGCCCTTCGCGGGGCGGGCCGAGAACACGAAGTGCGCGAAGATCCGTCGGCGGGCGCTCAGGCCGCGCGCCGCCGGGCCGTTCTGCAGGCCGCTGACGAACGCACGCCGCACGACGCCCTCGGGCGGCGCCGCGAGCCGTGCGGCGGCGACGGCGTCGGTGAGGGCGGGACCGGGCGGGGTGCCGACCTCCCGCAGCCGCACCCGCAGCGGGCCGGGGGCGAGGCGCGGGGAGAGCACGACGCGCTGCCGGAACGGGCCGCCGGCGAGCGTCACCACCCGCCGCTGCAGCACCCGCTCCGACCGGCCGGCGCCCCGCAGCAGCGCGATCTCGACGCGCCCGCCGCGGGCGGCCGCGCCGGTCACGCGCACCGCGCCCCGCACGCGGCTGCGGGTCCAGCGCGCCGTGACGCGCGCCGAGACGATGGTCAGCGACGGCCGCGCCGCCGCCGGCCCGGGCGGCGGGGGCGGGTCGACGGTGGCCGTCCGGGGGAGCGACAGGCCGCCGCCGGCCGGTGACGTGAAGACCGTGACGGGGGCGGTGCCGGCCGACGCGACGTCGGCGGCGGTGAGCTGGGCGGTGAGGCGGGTGGGGGAGACGTACGTCGTGGGGCGGTCCGCCCCGTTCCACCGCACGACCGAGCGCAGCACGAACCCCGTGCCGTCGACCGTCAGCGTCGCCCCCGGCCCCCCCGCGACCGGACGGGAGAGGCCCGTGATGTCCGGCGGCGGCCCGAGCGGCTGCCAGTCGGGGTCGCTGTCCTGGACCCCCGCCGCGGTAAGGGTGTTGCGGATCTCGATCGAGCCGTCGGCCTGCATGACGTAGATCTCGGAGTTGCCCGCCTCGCGGAAGCTCGCGAACGCGATGAGCCGACCGTCGGGGGAGACCGCCGGCTCGTAGTCGGTGGCGGGGTCGTCGGTCAGCGGCACGGGGGCGGAGCCGTCGGGGGCGACGCTCCAGATGTCGCCGGAGCGCTCCACGGCGAGGCGGCTGCCGTCCGGGAACCAGTTCGGCCGCGTCGCCGACGGGAGGATCTGCACGGGGTCGGTGCCGTCCGCCCGCATCACCGAGATCCCGGTCCCGCCGGAGAAGTGGCGCCACGCGATGCGGGTGCCGTCGGGCGACCACGCGGGGCCGAGGTTGATGTTGTCGTTGGAGGTGATCGGCCGCGGGTTCGAGCCGTTGGCGTTCATCACCACGATCTGCGCGGTGGCGTCACCGAACCCGCGGAACGCGATGCGGGTGCCGTCGGGCGACCAGGCCGGGTCGGACTCGCTGACCGGCGACGAGGTCAGCCGGGCCTGGTCGGAGCCGTCGGCGTCCATCACCCAGATGTCGTCGCCGGTGCCGCGGTCGGCGGTGAACGCGATGCGCAGACCGTCGGGGGACCACGCGGGGTCGCGCCCGCCGAGCGTCGTCAGGGCCTCGTCGTTGGAGGACCCCTCGTCCTTCACCCAGATCTGCCCGTCCCTCTCGTAGGCGATCTTGCCGTTCAGCCCGGGGAACGCGCCGACGGCCGCCCCCGGCAGGGCGAGGAGGGCGGCGGCGGCCGCGAGGGCCGCGACGGTGCGGGCCCGGGTCAGATCAGGCCCTCCCGGACCGCGCGGGCGACGGCCTGGGAGCGGGTGCGCACGTTGAGCTTCGTCACGACGTCGTGGATCACGTTCTTGATCGTCCGCTCGCTGTAGCGGAGCTGCTCCGCGACCTCGCGGATCGGGTGGCCCTCGGCGACGAGGCGCAGCACCTGCTGCTCGCGGGGGTTGAGGCGGGTCAGCGAGAGGCCGCGCGGCTCGAGGACCTCCTCCGACGCGCGCGAGATGCCGCGCAGCAGGGTGCCGAGCATCCCCGGCTCCATCACGCCCGCGCCGCTCGCGGCGGCCCGGACCGCGGCGACGAGCGACTCCGGCGTCAGGGTGTCCTTGCAGACGTAGCCCATCGACCCGGCGGCGACGGCGGCGACGACCTCGCCCTCCTCGCTGCGCGACGAGCACACCAGCACCTGCGCGCCGGTCGCCTCGCGCACCTGGCGGATGAACTCCAGCCCGCCCGGCAGCCCGTGGTCGAGCACGACGACGGTGGACTCCGGGAGGTCCGGGTGCACCCAGGCGTCGCCGACGCTCCCGGCCTCGGCGACCGCGTCGATCCCCTCGGCGTCCCCCAGGCACGACGTGAGGCCCCGGCGGTAGATCATGTGGGGATCGAGAACGAAGACCTTCACCGGCGAGACCTCGTCAGGGGCGCGCAATCCGGCGTGCCCGTCCAGTCGCGCGAGAAATATAGTGGCGGGAGGTCTCCGCTGACCAGTCCCCTGGAGGGGCCATGCCGTTCGTGGTAACGACCAATGCCAGGATCGTCTGCATCCACGGCGGCCAGGTGCAGCTCGCGCCGAAGCAGGCGACGGTGACCATCCAGGGGGCACCGGTGCTGCGCGAGACGGACATCATGGGCGCCCCGATCGTCGGATGCGCCCAGCCGCCCACGATCTCCTCCAAGCCCTGCACGACCGTTGTCGCGGTCCTGCCGGGTGGCAGCGCGCCGACCGTGACGGCTGGCGGCATGCCCGTCCACACCGACGTCCTCTCGGGGATGACCGACGGGGTGCCGCCCGGGACCGTGATGGTCGTCTCGCCCGGGCAGACGACGGTCCAGGCGTGAGCGCCCCCGGCCGGGGACCCGCGGGCCCGCCCCGCCGGGTGCGTTAGCCGTGCCGCGCGAGGGCGAGCGCGTCGGCCGCTACGAGATCGTCCGCGAGATCGGCCGCGGCGGTATGGCCGCCGTGTACCTCGCCCGCCAGACCGACCTCGACCGCGACGTCGCCCTGAAGCAGCTCGGCGCGTTCCACGCCACCGACCCCGCCGCCGCCGCGCGCTTCCTGCAGGAGTCGCGCATCACGGGCTCCCTCGGCCACCCGAACATCGTGACGGTGCACGAGTACCTGCAGCACGACGGCACCCCCTACATCGCGATGGAGTACCTGGAGCGGGGGTCGCTGCGGCCGCACGTGCGGGGCCTCGGCCTGGCCCAGGTCGCCGGGGTGCTGGAGGGGGTGCTCGCCGCCCTGTCCCACGCCTCCGAGCAGGGCATCGTGCACCGCGACCTGAAGCCCGAGAACCTGATGCTGACGCGGGCCGGGACGGTGAAGGTCGCCGACTTCGGCATCGCGAAGGCCGTCAACGAGGTCCAGACGAGCTTCGCGACCGCGACGGGCACCACCGTCGGCACCCCCGCCTACATGTCGCCGGAGCAGGCGATGGCGAAGGGCGTCGGCCCGCCGACCGACCTGTACGCCGTGGGCGTGATGGCCTACGAGATGCTCGTCGGCCGCGTGCCGTACATGGCGGACACGCCCATCGCGGTGCTGCTGCAGCACGTCAACGAGCCGCTGCCGCCGCCGGCGCAGGTGCGCCCCGACCTCGACCCCGAGCTCGCCCAGTGGCTCGAGGCGATGCTGGCGAAGGCGCCCGCCGACCGCCCGCCCGACGCCGCGGAGGCGTGGGACCGGCTCGAGGGCATCGTGATCCGCATCCTCGGCCCGCGCTGGCGCCGCGACGCGCGCCTGCTGGAGGGACCGGGCGCCGCCGCCGCTGCTCCGCTCACGCCCGCCCCGTTCGACAGCATCCAGGCGCCCGCGACGCCCGCCCCGCAGAACCGGCCGGCGTCCCCGCCGCCGGCGACGACGGCGCCGCCCGTCGCCCCGGCCCCCGCGCCCGAGGCGCCGCCCGCGCCCGCGGCGCCGCCCGCACCCGCGGCGCCGCCTCCGGCCCCGGCGCCGACCGGGTTCGAGACGTTCGCCCGCGGCGCCGAGGCGTCGCCCCCGGCCGCACCCGCCCCCCCGGCGGCGGCCCCGCCGCCGGCCCCCGCGCCCTCCGGCTTCGAGACGTTCGCCCGCCCGGGCGCGGCGCCCGGCCCGGACGCGCCCCCCGACGCCCCCGTCGAGCCCGCCGCACCCGCCGCGCCCGAGGCGGCCGACGACGGCTTCCGGACGTTCGCCCCCGGCGGGGCGCCCACCCCTCCCGCCGCCCCGCCGTCGCCGCCGGAGCCCGCCGCGGCCGCCGCGCCGCCGCCCCCCACGCCGCCGCCCCCCGCCGCCCCGCCGCCGGAGCCGCCGCCCGCGGAGGAGCCCCCGCCGGGGGACGAGCCGCCGCCCGCCGGGGACGACGCGCCCGGTCCCGAGCTCGAGTTGACGGTGCCGCCGCGGTCGCGGACGCCCCCGCCGATCACGGCGCCGACGGAGGCGCCCGGGGCGCCCGCCGACGCGCCCGCGCGCCGGCGCACGCCGCTGCTGATCGGCGGCGCCGCGATCGTCGTGGCCGCGGGCGCCGCGGCGCTCGTCCTCTCCCTGGGAGGCGGGGGCGGTGACGACGGGACCACGCCCGTCGCGGACCCCGGTCCCTCCACGACCCCGCTCGCACCCGACCTCGTGCTGGAGGACGCGCCCGCCGTCGCCGCGGGCGGCGGCTCCGTGGTCGTCGCGGACCCCGCCGGGCGGGTGGTGCGGGTCGCCGACGGCGCCGCCGCCGCGACGCTGGCCGACCCGGCGGGCCCGCGGGCCGTCGCCGTCGGCGGTGGCGGGGTCGTCGTCGCCGACGGCGCGACGGTCACGATCGCCCGGGTCCGCGACCTACGGACCCTGTCGGCGGTCGCCTTCCCCGGGGCGGTCGCCCTCGCCGCCGCGTCCGGCGACGTCGCGGTGGCGGGCGCCCCGAGCGGTGACCGGGGACGGGTCTGCCGGGTCGCGACCGGGGGCCTCGGGCCCTGCGCCGCGCTCGACTTCGCGCCCACCGGGCTGGGCATGACCGCCGGGACGGTCGCCGTGGCCGACGGCGGGGCGGGGCAGGTGGTGCTGCTGCGCGTCAGCGGCGGCGCCCTCGTGCCCGGCACGCCGATCCCCGTCGGCACCGCGCCGCACGGGCGGATCGTCGAGGACCGCGGCCGGCTCTACGTGCCGGTGGACCGCGGCGTCGCGGCCGTCGACGTCGCCACGGGCGCGACGGTCGGCACGTTCGCCACGCCGACGACCCCGGCGGACATCGGCGTCGTCGCCGCGACCGGGGTCATCGTGGCGGCGCTGCCCGGCAGCGACGCCGTCGCCCTCATCGACACCACGCAGGCCGCCGCCGAGCCCCGCCTCGTCGCGCTCGGCGCGACCCCCGCGGCGATCGCGGTGACCGCAGGCGGGGTCCAGGCCCTGACGACCGACGGCGCGCTCGTCCCGGTCGACCCGGCCGCGGGGACCGCGGGCGACGCCGTCCCGGTCGAGGGGTTCGGGGACGACGTCGCCCCCGCCGCGCAGCTGACCCGCGTGACCTCGTCGGTGTCGGGGCGTCGCGTGACGATCACGCTCGACCTCGCCGAGGGCTCCCTCGACGCCTCGGGTCTGCGGCTCACCGACCGGTCGATCGGCGACGGCCGCGCCGCCCTCGAGCTGTGGCAGGGCGGCATCACCACCGGCGTGCGCACCGCGACCGCCGCCGGGGTGCGCGTCTCGGTCGCGCCCCGGGCGGGGCGCCTCGTGGTGGGCCTGTCGGCCCCGGCCCGCCGGTTCCAGACGCTCGCCGCCCGGCTCGCCCGTGGCGGCTCGGCCGTCTCCGTGGTGATGCTGGAGCGGCCGCCGGAGGTCACGCCCTCGCCGTCGCCGACGCCGGGCCCCAGCCCGACGCCCAGCCCGTCACCGAGCCCGAGCCCGACGCCGAGCCCGAGCCCCACCCCGAGCCCGGACCCGACGCCACCCCCGCCCGACTTCGAGACCGGCTAGCGCAGGCGCACCGACGCGACGGCGACGATGGTCCCGCCGGCGCGCAGCTCGCACCGCCACGTGCCCGCCGGCAGGCCGCCGGCCAGGCCCACGAAGGAGCTGACGACACGTCGCCGGGGCTTCCCGTCGGCGCGCGTCGAGATCCCCCCCGGCCCGAACCACCGGGTCGTGACCCGCCGCCCGTTCTTCGGGAGGGCGGCGAACCGGAAGGTGGCGAAGATGCGGGACTTGCCCCGCAGCGTCCGCGCGGGCGGGCCGTTCTGGATGGCGCTGACGAAGCTGGTGGCCACCACGCCGGTCGGCGGGGCGGGGATGCGCACGACGCGTGTGGTCCCGACGAGCGCCGCACCGCCGCCGGGGGCGGCACCGGCCTCGATCATCCGCAGGGTGTAGGAACCGGGGACGAGCGTGCGGGACAGGGGCACCGTGCGGGTGAACGCGCCCGCCGGCAGGTTCAGCACCCGCCGCTGGGCGACCTTCCGCCCCTTCAGCAGTGCCACCTCGACCCGGCCGGCGCGCTCCAGCGTGCCGGTGACGCGCAGGGTCCCGCGCAGGCGGCTGCGGGTCCACGTCAGCTTCGACAGGCGGGACGTGCCGATCAGGATGCGCGGCGGGGGCGGCGGGGGCGCCGGCACCACGGCGTTCACCGGCGCCGAGAGGCCGCCGCCGCTCGGCGACGTGAACACCGTGACCGGGACGGACCCGGGCGCCGCGACGTCGGCGGCCGTCAACGCCGCCGTGACGCGGGTGGGGCTGACCCAGGTCGTCGGCCGGTTGGAGCCGTTCCAGCGGACGACCGACCGCGGGACGAAGCCCGTGCCGTCCACTGTCAGGGTCGCGCTCGGCGCGCCCGCGACGAGAGGGACGGGGAACCCGCGGATCACGGGGACGGGCCCGATCGGTCGCCAGTCGGGTGAGAAGTCGAGCCCGGCGGCGGTCGCCTCCGCCGTCTCGGCCCCGCCCCCGGCCGCCGACACCGTGAAGAGGTCGTAGTTGGGGGGCGGGCCGCTCGAGACGAACCGGCTGTAGAGGATGCGGGTCCCGTCGGGGGACCAGACGGGCCGGGCCGCCGGGCGGCCGTCGAGCACCGACGTCCCGCCGGTGCCGTCGGCGTTCACGATCTGCAGGCGCTGGATGTCGGTCCGGGACACGATGATGCGGGTGCCGTCCGGGGAGAAGTCCGCCTGGACCGCGTCGGCGAGGAACGGCGCGCGGCCGGCGCCGGTGGCGCCGACGATCGAGAGGCCGCCGACGCTGTCGTCGTTGAAGACGACGCGCGTGCCGTCGGGCGTGAAGACGGGGAGGTCCTGGTCGCTTGCGCCACCGGCCACGGTCAGGCGCAGGCCGCCGGAGAGCGGCTGCACGACCACGTCCTCGTCGGTGCCGTTGTTCACGGCGTAGGCGATGCGCGTGCCGTCGGGGCTCCACGCGGGCTCCGACGCGTCACCGGCGCCGACGGAGAACTGCGCGGCGCCGGAGCCGTCGGCGTTCATCGTCCAGATCGCGGGTGAGCCGCCGCGGTCGCTGACGAACGCGAGGCGCAGCCCGTCGGCGGACCACGCGGGATCGGAGTTCGTGCCCGTGGTGCCGCCGGCGAGCGGTGTCCCGCCCCCGAGGTCGCCCGGGTTCTTGACGACGATCTGGCCGTCGCGGTCCATGGCGATCACGCCGTTGAGCCCGGGGAACGCGGCGACGGCGGGGCCGGCGGTCGCGGCGGCGCCGACGAGGGCGGCCACCGTCAGGACGATCCTGCGCACGGAGCGCCTCCTCATCTCACGACGACGCGGGCCGTCGCCACCGTGGTGGTGCCGTAGCGCAGCACCGCGCGCCACGCGCCCCGCGGCAGCGGACCGGACCCCTTGATGAACGCGATCACGAGCGCCGACGGCGGCTTGCGGTCGACCGCCGCGGGCCGGCGCGTGCCGGGGGCGTACCAGCTCACCGTCAGGCGCTTGCCGGGCTTCGGGCGGGCCGCCATCCGGAAGTGGGCGAAGATGATCGACCGGCCCGTGATCCGGGCGAGCGGACGCCCGTTGATCTTGGTGCTGAAGTAGGCGCGCGCGGCGACGCCCTCACGGGGCGCCGGCACGACCGCCCGGCGCTCGGCCACGGGCAGCAGCCCGGGGCCGGCGCCGACCTCGGCGACGCGCACCAGGTAGCGGCCGGGCAGCAGGGTCGGCGGGAGGGTCAGCCGGCGGGTGAACGGGCCGGCGGCGGTCGCCCGGAACGTCCGCGTCACCAGCGCCCTCCCCTTCCCGTTCGCCCGCAGCACGCGCATGCGCAGCACGGCGGGGCGGGTGACGGCGCCGGTGAGGACGAGGCGTCCGCGCAGGCGGCTCGCGGTCCAGCGGTTCTGCACGGCGGCGCCCGCGATCGTCAGGCCGGGGGCGGGCGGCGGCGGCTGGACCGTGAACGGCAGCTGACCGGAGGTGCCGCCCCCCGTCGGGCCGGTGACGACCGTGACCTGCGCCGTGCCGGCGCCGGCGAGGTCGCTCGCCGGGATGGCGGCCGTGAGCCGGGTGGAGCTGACGAAGGTCGTCGCGCGGTCCTGGCCCTGCCAGCGGACGCGCGAGCGGAGGGTGAAGCCGGCGCCGTCCACCGTCAGCGTCAGCGCGGCCGAGCCGGCCGGCGCCGTCGACGGGCTGATCGCCGAGAGGAACGGGAGCGGCGCGACGGTCTGCCAGGAGGGGTTCGTGTCGGCGCTGGGGCTCGTGGTGAGCTGCACCGGGGCGTTCTCGGTGCCGGGGTACCCCGTCGTCCAGATGTCCCAGTTGGACGTGCGGAAGCTGGCGAACGCGATCCGGGCGCCGTCGGGCGACCACGAGGGCGTCACCGCCCCGTTCGGGTCGTTGGTGTGCTGGCGCAGGTCCGTCTCGACGGGCGGGGTGCCGACCGGCGTTCCCGCGGCCGGCAGCGAGAAGATGTTCGACTGGGACCCCGGGCGGACGCTGTCGAACGCGATCCGGGAGCCGTCGGGTGACCAGCTCGGCGAGTTGCCCGGCGTCGTCGTCACCTGGCGGGCGTCCACCTCGGTGCCGCTCGCGGCGACCCGGTGGATGTTCCCCATGCTGCGGCCGCTGCGGAAGGCGATGGCGGTCCCGTCCGGCGACCACGCCGGCTCGTCGTCGAAGAAGGCGCCGTTGTTGGTGTGCTGGATCAGGCCGGTGCCGTCGAGGCGCGCCGAGAAGATCTCGAGGTCGCTGCCGTCGCGGAGGGACGCCCAGGCGATGCGGGTGCCGTCGGGCGACCAGGCGGGGTCGATGTCGGCCCCCGGCGTCGTCGTGAACGGCACGACGTTGGTGCCGTCGGCGGCGGCGATGAAGACGTCCTCCTCGCCGTTGTCGTTGCGCGTGAACGCGAACCGGGTGCCGTCCGGCGACCACACGGCGTCGTCGTCGGCCTCGACGGTGGAGGTGCGCTGCGTCTCCGGGTCGCCGCCCGGCGGCATGGTGTAGATGTCGCCGCTGGTGGTGCGAGCGCTGGTGAAGGCGATCAGGCCGTTGAGGCCGGGCGTCGTCGCGAGGCCGGGGGCGGCGAGCGCCCCGGCGGCGGCGAGCGCGCCGGCCGCGAGGAACGCCCGCCTCACCGGGCGCCCCCGGCGGACAGCAGCGCGCGCGCCTCCTCGAGCCGCAGCTGGTAGCGGCCCCGGTACTGCTCGGCGGGTCTCTCGACGTCCGCGATCCACTCCCCGTAGCGCGCCGGGTCGGTGCCGAAGGCGCTGTACCCCTCGGCGAGGCGCTTCTCCTTGAGGGCGACCGCCTGGTCGATGAACCACTTCATCTGCAGCTCCGGGTTGTCCGCGTATCCGGCGTACTCGCCGCGGTCCCAGACGCTGACGCGCATCTGGAAGAACCCGAGGGAGTCCGCGTGACCGTGGTCGAGGTTTCTCAGGCCACTCTCCACCAGCCCCGCCATCACCGGCAACTCGGGCGGGAGGCCGGCGGCCTGGGCGCGGCGGGCCATCCACATGGCGACCTGCTCCTTCGGGGCGGCGTCCCCGGGGTAGGCGTCGGCGGCGGCCGAGAGGTCGACCGCCGGGGGCGGCGCCGTTGGCGCGGCGGGATCGGCGGGCGGGACCCCGGGGGCGGCCGGGGCCCCCGGCGTGACGGGGGGCGCCGGGGTCGCGGCGGGCGGGGCCGTGGCGGGGGGCGCCGGCGGCGAGGCCGGGGCGGGCACGGCCGGCAGCACCCGGGCGGTGTTGGGTCGCGCGATGGCGGGGCCGTCGTCCGGCGCGGCGGGGCCGGGCACCGCGCCGAACACGGCGCTGGCCCGCCCCGCGCTCGGCGGGCCCTCGGGGGCGGCGGGGGCCGGCGGGGGCGCGGCGGCGACGGAGGGGGCCGGCGCGACCGGTGCCGGTGCCGGTGCCGGCGTGACGGGGGCGGGGGGGACCGGGGCGACGGGGGCGGCGACCGGCGCGGGTGGAGGGGCGGCCTGGCCAGCGGGCGTCGCGATCGACCCGTCGGGGTTCCCGCCGAGCTCCCCGTAGAGGATCCGGACGTTGCGGAGCCAGTTCGAGTTGAGGTTCGTCGGGTCGTTCGCGGTGCCGACCGGCGCGTAGCGCGCCTGGATCTCCGGGAACGTGTCGAGGCCGTCGTCGATGTACCCGGTGCGGAGGCCGCGCGCGACCGTCGAGATGTTCTCCTCCCAGCTCGGGAACGGCTTGTGCGGTCCCCACCCGAACGCGTTGTTGATCGACACGGCCCCCGGGTCGGAGCCGAGGGAGCTCTCGGCGCGGGCGATCGCCACCAGCGCCCGCGGGTCGATGCCGTTGAGGCGCCCCTCGCGCACGAACACCGCGCCGTAACCCTCGAGGGGCGCGCCCGGGTTCTTGCGGGCGATCCAGGCGTCGAGCTGCGCGGCGAGCTGCTGGTCCTGGGGGCTGAGGCTGGCGAGCGCCTCGGCGGGGGCGAGGGCGCCCGCTCCCGAGGGCGCGGGGGCCGGGGGCGCCGACGGGTCCACGGGCGGGGTGGCGGCCACGGGCGCGGGCGCCTGCGACGGCGCCGGCGCGGGGGCGACGGGCGCCGGGGCCGGCGCCACCGGGGCGGGCGCGGGAGCGGGCGCCACCGGGGCGGGGGCGGGGGCCGGCGCGACGGCGGGGGCGGGGGCCGGCGCGG
>VFQU01001159.1_pt1 | contig 16845 bp, 12 predicted proteins | sample 3512311 | NCBI WGS metagenome assembly VFQU01 (sample SAMN10412377, study PRJNA504923) | tailings metagenome | isolation source: Relicate 3 Philex TSF3 active mining site | place: Philippines: Tuba, Benguet | collected 2017-08-29
GCTGGTCTACCAGGCGGTGCTCGAGAACCTGGCCAGCGAGCATGCCGCGCGCATGGTCGCGATGAAGAGCGCCTCGGATAATGCGACCAAGGCGATCGGCTCGCTGACACTGGTCTACAACAAGGCGCGCCAGGCCGCGATCACCCAGGAGATCTCGGAGATCGTCGGCGGCGCGGCGGCGGTGTAAGTGCGATCGCCTGATCGCGAAGATCAAGAAGCGACCATCCGTGGTCGTGAGCAGTTAGGGCGATCATCCGTGATCGCGAGAATCAAAAAGCAGCCATCCGTGGCCGTGAGCAGTTGGGGCGATCATCCGTGATCGCGAGAATCAAAAAGCGACCATCCGTGGTCGCACTGTCGGATTGGAGCGACGCCCAGGCGGCGCTCACCTGAACCCAAAAGAGTCATTCGGAGCGAAGTCATGAGCCAGGGCAAAGTCGTACAAATCATCGGCGCCGTCATCGACGTCGAATTCCCGCGCGATGCCGTGCCGAAGGTGTACGACGCGCTCAAGGTGGAAGGCACGGCGATCACGCTCGAAGTCCAGCAGCAGCTCGGCGACGGCGTCGTCCGCACGATTGCGCTGGGCTCGACCGACGGTCTCAAGCGCGGCCTGGTCGCGACCAACACCGGCGAAGGCATCAAGGTGCCGGTCGGCACGGCGACGCTCGGCCGCATCATGGACGTGCTCGGCAATCCGATCGACGAGGCCGGCCCGATCGGCGAGCAGGAGCAGTGGGTGATCCATCGCCCGTCGCCGTCCTACGACGATCAGGCCGCGGCCAACGAACTGCTCGAGACCGGCATCAAGGTCATCGACCTGGTCTGCCCGTTCGCCAAGGGCGGCAAGGTCGGCCTGTTCGGCGGCGCCGGCGTCGGCAAGACCGTCAACATGATGGAGCTGATCAACAACATCGCGACCAAGCACTCCGGCCTGTCGGTGTTCGCCGGCGTCGGCGAGCGCACCCGCGAGGGCAACGACTTCTACCACGAGATGAAGGACTCCAACGTCCTCGACAAGGTGGCGATGGTCTACGGCCAGATGAACGAGCCGCCGGGCAACCGCCTGCGCGTCGCGCTGACCGGCCTGACGATGGCCGAGTACTTCCGCGACGAGAAGGACGCGTCGGGCAAGGGCAAGGACGTGCTGCTGTTCGTCGACAACATCTACCGCTACACGCTGGCCGGTACCGAGGTTTCCGCGCTGCTCGGCCGCATGCCGTCGGCGGTGGGTTACCAGCCGACGCTGGCCGAGGAGATGGGCGTGCTGCAGGAGCGCATCACCTCGACCAAGACCGGTTCGATCACCTCGATCCAGGCCGTCTACGTGCCGGCCGACGACCTGACCGACCCGTCGCCGGCGACGACGTTCGCGCATCTGGATTCCACGGTGACGCTGTCGCGCAACATCGCCTCGCTCGGCATCTATCCGGCGGTCGATCCGCTCGATTCGACCAGCCGCCAGCTCGACCCGAACGTCATCGGCCACGAGCACTACGACGTCGCGCGCAAGGTGCAGGGCACGCTGCAGCGCTACAAGGAGCTCAAGGATATCATCGCGATCCTCGGCATGGACGAGCTGTCCGAAGAGGACAAGCAGACCGTCTACCGCGCACGCAAGTGCGAGCGCTTCTTCTCGCAGCCGTTCCACGTCGCCGAGGTGTTCACCGGCTCGCCGGGCAAGTACGTGACGCTGAAGGAAACGATTCGCGGCTTCAAAATGATCGTCGAGGGTGAGGTGGACCACCTGCCGGAGCAGGCGTTCTACATGGTCGGCGGCATCGACGAGGCCATCGCGAAGGCCAACGAGATGACGAAGAAGGCCGCCTGAGGCGGGGAGGCGACATGAGCACGATTCGCTGCGAAATCGTCAGTGCCGAGAGCGAGATCTTCGCCGGCGACGCGACCCTGGTCGTGGCGTCCGGCGAGATGGGCGAGCTCGGCATCGCGCCGCGGCACGCGCCGTTGATCACGCGTCTGCGTCCGGGCCAGGTCCGGGTGCAGCGCGAGAGCGGCGAGGAGCAGTTCTTTTACGTATCCGGCGGCATCCTCGAGGTGCAGCCGGAACTGGTGACGATCCTGGCCGACACGGCCGCCCGCGCCGCCGATCTCGACGAGGCGGCCGCGCGCAAGGCCAAGGAAGAGGCCGAGCGTGCGCTGGCCGACCGCAACGGCGCGATGGAGATCGCCGAAGCGCAGGCTCAGCTCGCGCAGGCGGTCGCTCAGCTGCAGGCGCTCGAGCAGCTGCGGCGCAGCCTCAGGCACTGATCGATCACCGACGATGTTCCCTGCGACCACAGGGTGGCAAACGACAACGCCGGCCTCGTGCCGGCGTTGTCGTATCCGCCGCGCCGGCATCGGCCGCCGCCGGATCGCGAGCCTCGCACTGGCGTTGTCGCTGGCGGCGTGCCGGAGCGTCCCGACGCAGGCCCCGACGCCGCCGTCGACCGGCGAAGTCGACGCCCAGCCTCTTCTGGCCGCGTCGGCCGACCGCTACGAAGTCGCCGAAGGCGCCACCTACGCGCAGCCGCAGGCCGCGGCCGACAATGCGCTGCCGGTCTATCCGGCCGATCTGCTCGCACAGCGCCTCGCACCGCGCATCGTGCGCGTACGGCTGATCGTCGACGCGCAGGGCCGGGTCGGCGAAGTCCGCGCGCTCGATCCGGATCCGGGCGATGCATTCCTGGAGGCGATTCGCACCGCCTGCGCGACCTGGCGTTTCAGTCCGCTGGCCGAGACGCGGGCGGTCGAGCGGCGGCGGCGCCTGCCCGACGGCGACGTCGAAATCGAGTACGTGCCCGAGACGCGCACCTTGCCGTTCCATCTCGATTACCGTTTCGCGTTCCGCCAGGTCGACGGCCGTCCGGTCGTCGACGGCGGTACCGCGGATGCCGCCGAGGCGCCGTCCGCGACGCCGGCGGTAGCGGCACCCGATTTGCGGTAACGTCGCCGATCGCACGCGCCGGCGCCCGCCCGGTGTTTCCTTCCCTAAGGGATTCCAGCAAAGGCCTGCCATGTCCGAGAACGAAGCCCCGCTGCACGTCGTGATCCTCGCCGCCGGCGAGGGCAAGCGCATGAAGTCCGCGCGCGCCAAGGTGCTGATGCCGCTGGCCGGCCGTTCGATGCTCGCCCATGTGCTCGATTCGGCGCGCGCGCTGCAGCCGGCGCGCATCCACGTCGTCTACGGCCACCTCGGCGACCAGGTGCGCGCGCATACCACCGACCTCGGCGACCTGACCTGGGTCCAGCAGGCCGAGCAGCGCGGTACCGGCCACGCGGTGCAGCTGGCGATGCCGGGCGTGCCCGAGGACGCGCGTGTGCTCGTGCTGTACGGCGACGTGCCGCTGATCGGCGTCGACACGCTGCGCAAGCTGCTGGCGATCCGCGCGCCGCTGGCGGCGCTGGTGACCCAGCTCGACAATCCGTACGGCTACGGCCGCGTCGTGCGCGACGGCATCGGCCGCGTGCGCGCGATCATCGAGGAAAAGGACTGCACGCCCGACCAGCGCGCGATCACCTGGGTCAACAGCGGCATCCTGGCCGCCGACGCGCGCCGGCTGCGCGTGTGGATCAACAATCTGACCGACGACAACGCCCAGGGCGAGTACTACCTGACCGACGTCTACGCGCAGGCCAACGACGAGGGGCAGCCGGCCGAGGCGAGCCTGTGCCTCAATCCGCAGGAGGTGTTCGGCGCCAACGATCCGTGGCAGCTGGCCGCGCTGGAGCGGCTCTACCAGCGCCTGCGCGCGACCGAGCTGGCCGCGCGCGGCGTGCGCTTCGCCGATCCGGTGCGTTTCGACGTGCGCGGCGACGTGCGCGTCGGCCGCGACGTCGAGATCGACATCGACGTGATCCTCGAGGGCCAGGTCGAGCTCGACGACGGCGTGCGCATCGGTCCGTTCTGCCGCATCAGGGACTCGCACCTGGCGGCCGGCACCGAGGTGCGCGCACATTGCGACCTCGACGGCGTGGTCACGCTCGGGCCGTGCACGATCGGTCCGTTCGCGCGGCTGCGTCCCGGCACCGAGCTGGCCGAAGGCGCCCACGTCGGCAACTTCGTCGAGACCAAGAAGGCGCGCATCGGCGCCGGCTCCAAGGCGAACCACCTGACCTATCTCGGCGACGCCGAGGTCGGATCGGGCGTCAACATCGGCGCCGGCACGATCACCTGCAATTACGACGGCGCCAACAAGGCGACGACGCGGATCGAGGACGGCGCCTTCATCGGCTCGAACACCGCCCTGGTCGCGCCGGTCACGATCGGCAAGGACGCGACGATCGGGGCCGGCTCGGTCATCAGCAAGGAAGCCCCGGCCGCCGCGCTGACGATCGCGCGCGCACGCCAGACCACGGTGTCGGGCTGGAAGCGGCCGGGTAAGAAGCCGGTCTGAAGCGGCGCGCGCTTCAGATCATCGTCACGCCGGGCGGCGGGTCGATCGGCCCGACCGTCTGCCAGAACCACAGCGCATCGCCGGCCGGATCGATCACCGAAAACGTGCGATCGCCCCACCACTGCGTCGCCGGCGGCTCGGCGATCGCGACGCCGCGCGCGAGCAGCTCGGCGTGGTACTCGTCGACGTCGCCGACCTCGATGTAGAGCGACAGCGGCCCGCGCGTCGTGCCGGCGTCCTCGGGGCGCGACAACATCAGCGTCGCGCCCTCGCGCTGCACGATCGCGAAGTCCAGTGCGCCGTCCTTGCCGACCACGCCCATCAGCGATTCGAAGCCCAGGGCCTCCAGATAGAACAGGCGCGTCGCGTCGACCGATTCGACGTAGCGAAGCGGCATCACGGAGCGGGGACGAGGTTCGGTCACGGTGGACTCCTGGCGTTGTGGGCGCGTGCAGTATCGGCCGATACTGCACGCGCTTTCATCTACTTTCGGGAGTAGAAAGGTGCGGGTCAAAAGCGAAGTGCCGGACGAGCGCCGAGCGCCGAGACGCGGCGCGTCCACCGACAGCCCGATGCCTGCATACGGCGCGGTTCACGGTCACGGCGTGGCGGGGGTCGCCTGGTCCGAATTCGCGCTGCTCGAGGAGGCGGGCCTCGGTCGTTACGAGAAACGCGCACTGGTCGCGCTGGCCGTCCACGGCGTAGCCGACGCCGCCACGCTGTGCCGGGACGGCGATGTTCCGACGTCGAAAATCTACGCGGCGATGGAGCGGCTCGGCCGCGACGGTCTGGTCGACATCCGCCGATCACGGCCGCTGCTGTATCAGGCGCTGCCGTCAGAGCTCCTCGTCGACCGGCTCGCGGCGCAGGTGCGCGACCGTGCCGAACAGGCGGTGCGGCGTATCGACGGCCTGCGCGAGGCATTGGCGCGCCTGCCGCATCGACTGCCGGGCGGCGAACGGCGTGCCGACGTGGCGCTCGGCAGCGAGAGTCACGTCAAGCGCCACGTCAGCCGGCTCGCCGGTGCGCGGCGGCGCGTGCTGTCGTATCTGGAGCCGGGCGATCTGCGCGTGTTCGCCCAGATGCGCGAGAGCGGCTTCGACGTGCTGCGCCTGATCGCCGGCAGCCGTCGGCGCAGCGGTTTCGAGCACCGCCTCATCATCGGCTTCGGCCGCCGCGACGGCGCCGCCATCCGTCAGTTCCTGCGTACCTTCGCCGACCTGCTGCCGGAGCCGGCGGCGCTGCGCTACTGCGCCGAGATCGGCCATCCATTTCATCTGATCGACGAGGAGGAGGTGGTGCTCGCGGTTGATCATCCGTTCGCCGGCGATGGCCGCCTGGCATCGCTACTGGTACACGATCAGGGCCTCGCCGACGAACTCGCCGGCGGCTTCGAGACGCTGTGGGCGCGTGCGCTGCCGGATCTGGGACAGATCCGTGCCTGGCCGACATCCGGGTCGCGCGCCGATTGAGTGCGGCGCCGCGCCGGCTCAGGCCGCGCGGATGCGCGCCGCGCGTCGTGTACGCACCGCGGCGGCCAGCCGATCGAGCACGCCTGCCGACGCGTCCCAGCCGAGGCAGCCGTCGGTGATGCTTCTGCCGTAGGTCGGCGTGCGGCCGGCGACCAGGTCCTCGCGGCCGCCGACCAGATGGCTCTCGATCATCGCGCCGACGATATGCGTCTGGCCCGCCTCGATCTGCCGCGCGACGTCGTCGACCACGGCCGGCTGCCGCTCCGGATCCTTGCCGCTGTTGGCGTGGCTGGCGTCGATCATCAGCCGTGCCGGCAGACCGGCGCGCTGCAGCAGGCCGGCCGCGGCCTCGACGCTGACCGCATCGTAGTTCGGCGAGCGGCCGCCGCGCAGGATGACGTGGCAGTCGCGATTGCCGTGCGTGGTGACGATCGCGCTGCGGCCCTGCTTGGTGACCGACAGGAAATGGTGCGGATGCGCGGCCGCGCTGACCGCGTCGACGGCGATCTTGACGTCGCCGTCGGTGCCGTTCTTGAAGCCGACCGGGCAGGACAGGCCCGAGGCGAGCTCACGATGAACCTGGCTCTCGGTGGTGCGCGCGCCGATCGCGCCCCAGGCGACCAGATCGGCCAGATACTGCGGCGAGATCACATCGAGAAACTCCACGCCGGTCGGCAGTCCGATCCGGTTGATCTCGCGCAGCAGGCCACGCGCGATGCGCAGGCCTTTGTTGATGTCGAAGCGGCCGTCCAGATCGGGGTCGTTGATGAGGCCTTTCCAGCCGATCGTGGTGCGCGGCTTCTCGAAGTAGACGCGCATGACGATCTCCAGCGCATCGCCGTGCGTCTCGCGCAGCGGGCGCAGGCGGCTCGCGTATTCGAGCGCGGCCTCGGGATCGTGGATCGAGCATGGGCCGATGACGACCGCGAGCCGATCGTCACGGCCGCCGAGTATCGCGTGCAGCGCGGCGCGGCCGCCGGCCACGGTGGCCGATGCGGCGGCGTCGCACGGCAGTTCGTCCAGCAGAGTCGCCGGCGTCAGCAGCGGTCGTATCGATTGGATGCGAAGGTCGTCGGTCTGCGGGGCCATCGGAATCTCTCGGGAACGGCGGAAAGCGGGCAACAAAAAAGCCGCCAGGTTCTCTGGCGGCTTTCGGGATGCGTCTTGAGGGGGTTCCTCAGGTCGAACGCGCTCCTTCCTCCGCCGGTGGCATCGGAAAGTAATACCAAAAGCAGCAGGCGGCTTTGCGCGCGTTCATGACGCGCATTGATAGCACGTCGGCGGCCGGCTGCAAAGCATCAGTCCTCGCGCGTCACGCGCAGCACTTCCTCGGTCGAGGTCACGCCGGCCAGGCATTTGCGCCAGCCGTCCTCGAGGATCGACGTGCTGCGGCTGCGTGCGTGGCGTTCGATCTCGGCTTCCGATGCGCCTTCGTGGATCAGCCGCCGCAGCGTGTCGTCGACCGGCACCAGTTCGTAGATGCTGGTGCGGCCCTTGTATCCGGCGTGGCGGCTGTCGAGTCCGGCGCGCGGGCGGTACAGCGTGACGAGGGTGTCGGCCGGCTGGCCGAACGCGGCCAGCTCGGCGGGCGTGGCCTGATACGGCTCGCGCTCGGCCGGATCGAGCGTGCGCACGAGCCGCTGCGCGATCACCGCCACCAGGCTCGAGGCGAGCAGGAACGGCTCGACGCCCATGTCGCGCAGTCGCGCGATCGCGCCGACCGCCGAATTGGTGTGCAGCGTCGACAGCACCAGATGGCCGGTCAGCGAGGCCTGCACGGCGATCTCGGCGGTCTCCAGGTCGCGGATCTCGCCAACCATGACGATGTCCGGATCCTGGCGCAGGATCGCGCGCAGTCCGCGCGCGAACGTCATCTCGACGCGCGCGTTGACCTGGGTCTGGCCGACGCCGTCGATGTAGTACTCGATCGGATCCTCGACCGTCATGATGTTGCGCGAGCTGTCGTTGAGCTTGAGCAGTGCGCCATACAGCGTCGTGGTCTTGCCCGAGCCGGTCGGGCCGGTCACCAGCACGATGCCGTGCGGACGAGCGATCAGATCCTCCAGCTTGTGCCGGCCGGCCTCGTCCATGCCGAGCTGGGCCAGGTCGAGCTTGCCGGCCTGCTTGTCGAGCAGGCGCAGCACGACGCGCTCGCCGCGACCGGCCGGGATCGTCGACACGCGCACGTCGACCGGGCGGCCGGCGATGCGCAGGCCGATGCGGCCGTCCTGCGGCAGGCGCTTCTCGGCGATGTCCAGGCGCGCCATGACCTTGATGCGACTGACCACGGCGGCCGCGATCGCCTTCTGCGGCGCCAGCACCTCGCGCAGCACGCCGTCGATGCGGAAGCGCACGACGAGGCGGTTCTCGTACGGCTCGATGTGGATGTCCGAGGCGCCTTCCTTGACCGCCTCGGTCAGCAGCGCATTGATCAGGCGGATGATCGGTGCGTCGTCGTCGCTCTCGAGCAGATCCTCCGGCTCCGGCAGATCGTCGGCCAGGGCCTTGAGGTCGGCCGTGTCGTCGAGGTCCGAGACCATCGTGCGCGCATCGTCGCCCTGCTCGTAGAGCGTGCGCAGCAGCCGCTCGAACGCATCGGGCGCGTGTGTCGTCAGCTTCAGCGGCGCGCCGAGGTGACGGCGCAGCTCGGCGAGCACGCCGGCACTCACGCCGGGGCGGCACGCGATCTCGGCGGCGCCCTCGCTCCAGCCGGTCAGCGTCGCGCCGTGGCGGCGCGCATAGCCGAAGCCCGGCCGCGCCGGCGGCGCCTGGTTCACCGGCGCTCTCCGCGCCGCTCCGGTGGTGCCGACTCGAGCGTCGGCGACTGCAGGAAGTCGTGCACCTCCGGCAGCAGCGGCCGCCGCTCGCGCGGCGTCAGCGCCTGGCGGTCGCTGCGCATCTGCAGCTGCTCGGTGCGCATGTAGTTGTACTTCTCGCTCGACACCGAGGCCTCGACCGCCGCGTCGCGCAGGATCTGCGGACGCAGGAACACCATCAGATCGCGCTTGTCGCTGCGGTTGGAACGGTAGCGGAACAGGTTGCCGATCAGCGGAATGTCGCCGAGCGCCGGCACCTTCGAGGTGGAGTCGGTGACGTTGTTGTCGATCAGGCCGCCGAGTACCAGCATCGAGCGGTCCTCGATCAGCGCGGTGGTGGTCAGCTCGCGCTTGTTGGTGATCAGGTCGACCGCGCCGGAGACCGGCTGCGCGAGCGAGGAGACCTCCTGATGGATGCTGAGTCGGACCGAATTGCCTTCGTTGATCTGCGGCGTGACCTTCAGGACGATACCGACATCCTTGCGCTCGATCGTCTGGAACGGATTGGTCGGCAGGTTGGCGCCGCCGTTGGTCGAGGTGTTGGTGTACTGGCCGGTCAGGAACGGCACCTCCTGCGCGACCTTGATCTCGGCCTCTTCGTTGTCGAGCGTCAGGATCGACGGCGTCGACAGGATGTTGTTCTTGCCGTCGCCGCGCAGCGCGCGGACCAGCGCGCCGAGATTGAGGATCTCCTCGCCGCCGAGGCTGACCGTGCCGTCGACGTAGCCGAGCGACAGGCCGCCCGCGCCGGCGAGGCCCAGCGGGTTCGTCGCCAGCCCGATCAGGCTCGAGGTGCCGTTGGGGCCGCCGAAATTGGTACCGCCGATGACGCCCTGGCCGATCGAGCCGTCGTCGCGCTGCGGCGCGGTGAACCACTGCACGCCGATTTCGCTGGCGGTGGAGTCGGCGACTTCGGCGATGACCGCCTCGATCAGCACCTGCGCGCGGCGCACGTCGAGCTGGCGCACGACCGAGGCGAGCGAGCGGAAGATCGCCGGCGGCGCGCTGATCACCAGCGCATTGGTCTGGTCGTGCGCCTGGATCGTCGCCGGCGCCGCGCCGGCGCCGAACGCGCCGGCCTCGCCCTCGCGCGGCTGCGGCGGCGCGACGCCGCTCAGCGTCGCGGCGACCTTCTCGAGGATCGGCACCAGGTCCTTGGCGGTCGCGTAGCGCAGATAGACCACCTGGGTGTCGCCGCCGCTCTCGATCGGCGTGTCCAGATGTGCGATCAGTGCGCGCAGGCGCAGCCGCGTGCTCTTGGCACCGGACAGCAGCACCGAATTGGTGCGCGTGTCGGCGAACACGCGCGCGGCCTCGCCGTTGGCCTGCGCGTTCTTGTCGTCGGCGAGCAGAGTCAGCGTGCGCGCGAGCTCGGACGCGTTGGCGTGCCCGAGCGGGATGACCTCGACCTCAGCGTCGGAGACGGTGTCGATGCGCTGCACCAACGCGACCATCCGCTGCACGTTGCCGGCGCGGTCGGACACCACCAGCGCATTGGACGAGGCGTGCGGGATCACCTGCGCGCCCGGCGACATCAGCGGCTTGAGCACGCCGCTGAGCTCGTTGGCCGAAACATGGCGGACCGGTACCACCTGGGTGACCAGTTCGTCGGCGCTGCCGCTGCGCGTCGCCGCCGGCGTGGCGTCCTGCTGCGCCATCGCCTCGGGCAGGATCTTGACCATGCTGCCGGCCGGCAGCGCCGCGTAGCCGTGCACGCGCAGCACCGACAGGAACACGTCGTAGATCTCGTCGGGCCGCATCGGCTGGGCCGAGACCACGTTGACCTTGCCCTGCACGTTCGGCCCGATGATGAAGTTCTTGCCGGTGATCTCCGACACCGTCGCGATCAGCGCCTGGATGTCGGCGTCGCGCAAGTTCAGCGTATGCCGGCCGTCGGCCGTGACCGTGTGGCCCGGTGGCGGCGCGGCGGCCGCCGACGCGGCCGGCGGGGTCTGTGCGCCGGCGCCGGCGGCGATCGCGGCGGCGGCGAGAAGCAGCGGACGAAGGCGCGCGGCGCGGATCATCGCGGAGGACTCATGGTCGGGATCATTTCAGGCTCAGGTTGAGTTCGACCGGCTGGCCGTTGCGCAGCACGCGGGCGCGGACGCTGCCGCCGCTCTGGAGACTGGCGAGCAGCTGCGGGTTCGGCGTCGCCGAGCCGACTGCCACGCCGTTGATCGCGGTGACGACGTCGCCCGGCTGCAGCCCGTAGCGCGCCAGCAGCGCCGGATCGATGCCGGCGATCTGCACGCCGACGACGCGGCCGTCCTCGCGGACCGGTTGCAGATGGCCGGCCAGGTCGGTGCCGCCCTTGAGCTGGGTCATCGCCTGCTGCCAGTCGACCGCGCCGTGCGCCATCTGCGGCGGCGTATAGGTTCCCGCGGCGGCCGGCGGATCGGCCGGGAATGCCGGCCGTCGCTCGCCGCTGCGCGCGGTGGCCGGCGTCGGCGTGACGATGTCGGCCGGCGCCAACGACGTCTCGCGCGGCAGACGCAGCGTTTCCTCGGCGCCGTCGTGCAGCAGGATCACATAGTCGGCGTGGACCGACTGCAGGCGCACGCCCGGCGCGATCTCGCTGCCGGCGCGCCAGGCGCGCTCGCCGCCCTGGCCGTCGCCGATGACCGCGACGCCGGCTTGCGGATCGGCGTCGGCGAGCGTGCCGCGCAGCGTCAGCGCCAGCGTCGTCGCCGGTGCGATGCGTCCGTCCGGGCGGACGCGGTCGTGCGTACCGAAGACGTGCCATTGCGCGATCGAGACCGGTGCGGTCGGCATCGTCGCGGCGCCGGCGACCGGTGCGTCGGGTGCCGGCGGGGGACCGGCCAGCAGCAGCCAGACCAGGCGCGCCAGCAGCCACACCGCGAGCGCGGCCAGGACCAGGCAGGCTGCTGCGGCGCCGAGCCCGGCATAGCGCTCGCGATCGACGCTGGACATCGGTCCGACCATCCCCTCAAACCCGCCCCGGCGACAAAGACGCCCAAGCGTAGCAAAGCCGCGCCGCGACCGCTGTGCCCGGCGCCGGGACGCCGTGTCTGATCGCGGCGGAGTTTCGCGTATCCGAGGTCGAAGGGGGCAGTACCGCCGCGATCGTCTCTTCCGAACGGTGCGGCGGCTCGTCTTTGGATATGCAGGAGTTCACGCAATGAACATCGTCTCAGACTCGACGCGTTCCGATTCGACGCGGTGCGGCCGCCGCTCCGGGGCGCGCAGCCGCCGCTTGCTCTTCCTCGCCGGCTGCTTGTTCGCATTCGCGGCCGGTGCCGTCGCGGCCCAGCCCAAGCCGCTCGGTCCGCTCGACGCGCCGGCGTCCGAGCCGGAAATGCCCGCCGGTGCCAACGACTTCGTCTACGACCCCTCGTTCGGCGTCGGCGGCGTCTCGGTCGACCGCTTCGCTGGCACCTCCAATGCCGCCTACGACGGCCAGAAGCTGGTGCGCCTGCCCAACGGCGACGTCGTCGTCGCCGGCATGATCCCGGCCGGCTCGGGCGATCAGCAGCTCGGCCTCGTCCGCTACAGCCCGTCCGGGCGCCGCGTGACCTGGTCGGCCATCACCGCGCCGTTCGGCCACAACGCGAACCAGTACATCGTCTATCCGAACGGCGCGGCCAACTCGCCGAAGATCACCAACGTCGCCGCGATCGCGCAGCGCAGCGGCTACATCTACGTCCTGGTCGATGACAAGTACGTCGACGGACTCGAGAAGTACCGGCCGGCGGTGATCGCGTTCGCCGACACCGGCCGTTTCGTCGGCTGGTGGTTCATCCACCCGGACAACGACGTCTACAACAATGCGCGCGACATGGCGATCGCCGGCAGCAAGCTGACCCTGCTCGGCGGCAACTCGGCCGGCGGCTGGTGGACCAAGTTCTGGACCGCGCGCTTCGACATCAACAGCGACGGCTCGTTGAACTTCAACTCGACGTTCGGCGGCAACGGCGCCCCGGTGTTCACGCTGCCGACCAATGCCGGCGGCTGCTCGGCGGCGCAGATCGGCGGCTTCTGTCCGATCACCGGCATCGCGCTGGACTACGCCAAGAGTCTGGTCCTGCCGCTCTCGCCGAAGTTCTACGTCGCGTTCACCAAGCGGCACGACAACAACGGCGACCACGATCCGTGCGTGGCGCGCTTCAACGACGACGGCTCGCTCGATACCGGCTTCGGCAACAACGGCATCGCCTGCGTCGTGTTCGACAACGGCGGCAACCGCGAAGACCGCGCGGTCGCGATGCACACCGACTGCCACACGGTCGGCACGTTTCCGGGCCTGAGCTACGTGGAGGACATCTACGTCGTCGCCAGCGTGGCGCGCGAGTTCAGCAACGGCGTCGGCGTCGCGCGCCTCAACGGCAGCGGCTCGCTCTACAGCGAGTTCGGCACCGGCGGCAAGATCGTGTTCGGCGGCTGCGGTGCCGGCTGCACGGTCAATCTCGGCCCGACGATTCCGCGCGCGATCACGCGCAGCGGGGCCAACCTCGGCATCGCCGGCTACTGGGATCCGAGCCTCGTCGACGATCCGCAGCTCGCCGTGATCAATGCGTTCAACGGCAGTTTCCTGTCGTTCCGGGTCATGGGCATCGCCTCGGGCGACGCGATCTTCAGCGACATCGTGGCCGGTCCCAACGGAGGCTTCGTGACGGCCGGCTGGGCCAAGGACGACGCCGTCGGCACCTGGCAGAAGATGTACTTCACCTCGCGCATCCTGCCCGAGGGCTTCGTCGACGACACGATCTTCCGATACGGACACGAGTAGGTCGCGCATGCCCGATCGGCGACGTCGTCGCGGCGCCGGTGCGGTCGGGCCGGTGCCCACCGGGCCGGGGCGTGCGCCCCGGCTTGGCAGCGGCCGGCCCAAAACGCTACCTTCGCCGCATGAGCGAGGCGACCGGCGACAGCGTTACCCGATGGCTGGTCCGATGGCGCGAAGGCGACAAGGCAGCCTTGGAGCGTCTGCTGCCGCTGGTCTACGCGGACCTGCGGCGGATCGCGGCGAGCCAGCTCCGGGGCCAGAGTGGCCACACGACACTGCAGACCACCGCGCTCGTGCACGACGTGCTGCTGCGCCTGCTCGACCGGCCGGCGGCCGACTTTCAGAGCACCGCGCATCTGCTCAATGCGGCGGCGCGGATGATGCGCCAGAACCTGGTCGACCGGGCGCGCGCGGCGCGCACCGACAAGCACGGCGGCGGCTGGCTGCGCGACGACTTCACCGCCGCGCTCGAGCTGCCGATTCCGGACGGCACCGATCTGGCGAACCTCGACAGTGCGCTCGACGAGCTGGCCGCGTTCGACGAGCGCATGGCCAAGGTCGTCGAGCTGCGCTACTTCATCGGCCTGGGCGTCGCCGAAGTCGCCGCGACGCTGGGTGTGGCCGAGCGTACCGCGCAGCGCGACTGGATCGCCGCGCGCGCCTGGCTCAAGGAACGGCTCGGGTCATGAGCGGCCGGCCGCGCACGCCGGAGCGTGCGGCGCGATGAACGAGCGCGATCGCCTGGCCGTGCGCATCCTGCGCGATGCGCTCGACGCCGAACCGGACCGGCGCGATGCGTTCGTGGCCGAGCGCTGCGGCGACGACGTCACGCTGCGCGCGCGCGTCGACGCACTGCTGCGCGAGGCCGACAGTCTCGACGCGGTCCGTTCCGATGCGGCCGCGCGCCCGTCCGACGCGAATGCCGACGATCACGCCGACCCGCTGGTCGGCACGCGTCTCGGTCCGTTCGTGGTCTCGGCGCGGATCGGCCGCGGTGGCATGGGCGTGGTCTATCGCGGCGAACGCGAGAATGCCGACTTCGCACAGACCGTCGCGATCAAGCTGATCCGGCGCGGCTTCGATTTCGACGACGTCGCCGCGCGCTTCCTGCGCGAGCGGCGCATCCTGGCGCGGCTCTCGCACCCGAACCTGGCGCGCTTCATCGACGGCGGCGTGGCGCCGGACGGTCGTCCGTGGTTCGCGCTGGAGTTCGTCCGCGGCGAGTCGATCACGGCCTGGTGCGACCGCCAGCGGCTCGGCATCCGCGCGCGCGTGCGCTTGTTCCTCGACGTCTGCGCGGCCGTGCAGCACGCACACGCGCAGCTGATCGTGCATCGCGATCTGAAGCCGGCCAACGTGCTCGTCGACGACGGCGGCCAGGTGCGGCTGCTCGATTTCGGCATCGCGCGCCTGCTCGGCGGCGACGACGGCGAGCCGGGCGCGCCGACCACGATCGGTCTGCGCTATGCGCTGACGCCCGAGTACGCGGCGCCGGAGCAGTTCGGCGGCGAGACCGCGGGCGTCGCGACCGACATCTATGCGCTCGGCGTGCTGCTGTACCGGCTCGTCGCCGGCGTGCTGCCGTACGCGCTCGACCGGGCCGACCTGGTCGCCAGCGAGCGCACCGTGCGCGAGACGCCGCCGCAAGCGCTGGCGGCGGCGATCGCCCGGCCCGCCGACGCGGCGCGCGGCGAACTCGACCCGGGCGCGCGTCTGGCCGCGCGCGACACCACGCTGCGCGCGTATCGGGCCGACGTGCGCGGCGATCTCGGGCGCATCGTCGAGACCGCGCTGGCCAAGGAGCCCGAGCGCCGCTACGCGACCGTCGAGGCCTTCGCCGAGGACTTGCGGCGATGGCGTGCCGGCGATCCGGTCCGCGTCTCCGGCAACCGCCTCGGCTACCGGATCGGCAAGTTCGTCCGGCGCAACCGCGCCGCGGTCGCGATCACGGTCGTGCTGGCAGCCGGCCTCGCGCTCAGCAGCGCCTACGCGATCCATCGCGCCGAGCGCGAGTATCGCCAGCGCGTGCGCGCCGAGACGACGCTGAGCTTCATGCGCGACATCTTCGACGCGAACACGCCCGAGAACACCGACGGCGAGAAGCTGACCGCGATGCAGCTGCTCGACCGCGCCGGCGAGCGCATCGGCGAGTACTTCCCGGACGATCCGCCGGCGCAGGCCGAGCTGTCCGGCCAGCTCGGCGACGTCTACAGCAGCCTGACCCTGCACGAGCGGGCCGTGCCGTTCCACGAGCGCGCGGTCGCGCTGCTGCGCGCGCGCGGCGACCGCAGCGATCCGGCCTATCTGAAGCGCGTGCTGGCGCTCGCCAACGCCTACTACGAGACCTATCGCTTCGACGACGCGCTGGCCCTGGTCGACCGCGATCTGGAGGCCGCGCGCGGCGTCGAGATCGGCGGCGAGCCGTTCTACGGCCGCCTGCTGGCGATGCGTTCGGCCGTACTGAACCGGCTCGGCCGCATGCAGGAGGCCGAAGCCGGTCTGCGTGCGGCGATCGCGCTGTATCAGCGCAGCGGCGTCGTCGCCAGTGGCGGCTACGGCGAGATGTACATCGACCTCGGCTACACGCTGCTCGACGGCGGCGATCTCGACGGCGCGCTCGACGCTTTCCGCAGCGCCGAGACGATCCTGCGCAGTGCGCCCGGCAGCACCAAGCTGCAGCAGCTCAGCAACCGGCTCAACATCGGCACCGTCTACATCCGTACCGGTGATTCGGCGCAGGCGGTCGCGGTGCTCGAGCCGCTGATCGGCCAGTACGAGGCCCTGCTCGGCGTCACCTCCGGCCATACCATGACCGCGCGCAGCAAGCTCGCGCAGGCCTATGCGGCCGACGGGCGCTACGTCGAGGCGCTCGACGCGATCGACGCCAACCTGCGCGCGGTGGCCGACAGCGGCGTGGAAGACCCGCGCGACCGCATCGAGATCGGCCTGGTCAAGGCCAAGCTCGCGACCTATGCGCTGCGCCTCGAGGTCGCGCGGCCACTGGTGCTCGAGACGCGCGCCTACATCGCCGAGTCGATGCGCGAGCCCTCGTTCGCGCGCGGCCGTCTGCAGTGGGTGATCGGCGAGTTCTGGCTGCAGGCCGGCGATTGCGACGCGGCCGAACCGGTGCTCGAGGCCGCGCGTGCCGACGCGCTGGCGACCAGCACCGACGCCGCCAACCCGAGCGTCGCCGAAGCCGACGACAGCCTCGGCCGCTGCCGTCTGCTGCGCGGCGATTATGCCGGTGCGCGCGAACATCTCGACCGCGCCGTCGCGACGTTCGGCGAGGTGCTCGGCACCGATCACCGTCGCAGCGTCCGCAGCCGCATTCACCGCGCCTGGGTCGACGCGCTCGCAGACGGGGACGCCGCCGCGCTCGAGCGCATGGCCGCGCTGCGGCCGCTGCTGGTGACGGCACT
>VFQU01001160.1_pt1 | contig 16837 bp, 12 predicted proteins | sample 3512311 | NCBI WGS metagenome assembly VFQU01 (sample SAMN10412377, study PRJNA504923) | tailings metagenome | isolation source: Relicate 3 Philex TSF3 active mining site | place: Philippines: Tuba, Benguet | collected 2017-08-29
TCGTGACCGCAGCCGAAGTCCGACGGCGCATGGAGGAGATTGCCGCCGTCCGCGAGTGGGTTGACGCCGGCGCCACCTGGCCCAACCAGGCCGCCGTCCGCGTGTCCGGCATCACAGAAGCCGACCGCAACCACTGGGCCTTCCGCCCCATGTTGCGCCCACCCTCACCCTCCCCCGTCCACCCAGTGGATCACTTCATCGGCTCAGCCCTCGTCACCCAGTCCCTGAAACCCTCTCCCCGCGCCGACAAGCTCACCTTGCTGCGCCGCGCCACCCTCGACCTCACCGGCCTGCTGCCCACCCTCGAAGAAATTCGCGCCTTCGAAGCCGACACTTCCCCCAATGCCTTTGCCAAAGTGGTGGACCGCCTGCTGGCCTCCCCCCGCTATGGCGAACGCTGGGGCCGCCACTGGCTTGATGTCGCCCGCTACGCCGACTCCACCGGCATGGACGAAGATAATCTTTACCCGCACGCCTGGCGCTATCGCGATTACGTCATTGACAGCTTCAATCGCGACCTCCCTTACGACCAGTTCCTGCGCGAACAGATCGCCGGGGACCTCCTGCCCGCCGCTACCCCGGCCGAGCGCGCCCGCCTGCTCACCGCCACCGGCTTTCTCGCCATCGGCCCTCGCGCCCTCGCCCAGCAGGACCGCCTGCAGGCCGTCTACGACATTGTCGACGAACAGATCGACACTGTAACCAAGTCTGTCCTCGGCCTCACGCTGGCCTGCGCCCGCTGCCACGACCACAAGTTCGACCCACTGCTCACCAGCGACTACTACGCCATGGCCGGCATTTTTGCCAGCACTACCCAGTTCCGCAACCATGGCCGCCCCGGCTCCATTGCCTACATGCACTATGCGCCCGTAGATGAGGCCGCTCACGCCCGCTACCACTTGCACCGTTCCCGCATGGTCGCCAAGCAACTCGAAATGGAAGATGCCTGGGCCGAAGACCTCGGCCGCGACGCCGCCCCCTATCGCGCCCGCGTCGGCAAGAGCCTCGAAGCGGCGTGGCGCGTGCTGCATCAGGGCGCCAGCCCGGCTGACAGGCACATCACAGCGTGGGTGGAGTTTCTCCGCAAGGCGGACGACAAAGCCCGTGCCGGCTACCTCAAGAACTTCTACGCCGCCACCGCCGACACCATTGCCAGCGTCGCCAAGGCCTACCAGTTGGAATACGAAGAGTCTGCCACCAAGTGGGATAAGGACTGGGAAGATTGGCGCCTCCGCATGGCCCGCGAATTCTTGCAGGAGCGTTCCCTGCCCGGCCGCCCCAAGCCCAACCAGGAGAATCCCTCACTCTTTGATGCCGTCACTTTCAACGGTGGCCCCATGGACATCCCCGAAAGCCCCCGCGTCACCTATCTGCGCCAGGAACACCAGCGCCTCAAGGACACGCTGCCTCCCGAGCCCGGCCTCATCAGCGCCATCGCCGAAGGCCCCGCCATGGACCAGCGCATCTTCGTCCGTGGGCAGATGGCCAACCAGGGCGAACGCGTTCCCAAACGCTTCCCGCTGGTGCTCGCCGGCGAGCAGCAACCCGCCATCACCCAGGGCAGCGGCCGCCGCGAGCTGGCTGATTGGCTGGCCAGCCCCACCAACCCCCTCACCGCCCGCGTCATGGTGAACCGCATCTGGCAGTGGCACTTCGGCGATGGCCTCATGCGCTCCCCCAACAACTGGGGCCGCACGGGTGAAAAACCCACGCATCCGGAACTGCTCGATTTTCTTGCGCAGCGCTTTATTGACAGCGGCTGGTCCATCAAAGCCATGCACCGGCTGATTCTGCTTTCCGACACCTGGCAACGCACCACCTCTGGGCCGCGTGAGCAGGACCCCACCAACCGCTACCTCGCCCGCTTCCCCCGCCAGCGCATGTCCATTGAACAGCTACGCGATTCCCTGCTCCAGCTCGATGGCTCGCTTGACACCACCATGGGCGGCACCCTGCTGATCGATGGCAAGGGTAAAGGCCAGAAGGCCGACCCCGAAGAAATTCTGCGCCGTACCGTCTACGTACCCGTCCGCCGCGGCAGCATTCCCAACCTGCTGAACATCTTCGACTTTGGCGACGCCACCACCGCAAGCGAGGGCCGCACCCGCACCAACGTCGCCCCTCAGGCGCTCTTCCTCCTCAACAGCCCCTTCGTGCAGACCCGCGCACAGAATCTCGCCAATCAATTGCAGGCCCGCCCCACTCCCGCCGAGCGTCTCGAAGAAGCCTACCTGCGCATTCTCACCCGCCGGCCCACCGCCGCCGAACAGGACGAAGCCCTCACCTACATCGCCACTCTCGAGCGTTCGCAACCACCCGCCACCGCCTGGCGCAGCTACCTGCACGCCCTCATCACCAGCAGCGAGTTCCTCTTCATCGAGTAGCCACCGGCTAATCCCGCCGGCGGCGGCCACCGATAGAAGAGCATGCTCGTCGTGGTCCAGAACAGCTACAAGTTCGACAAAAAAGAACCCTACGGCCAACTGCTGGCCCGCCTCCATGGTCTCTTCACCCAGACCGGCGTTGAGCCACACTTCCACTGCACCCTCAGCGAATCACTGGGCCTCGAAACCGGCACTGCCGAGGGCCGTCTCTTCAAGCGCTACCCGGAACTGCGCCCGCTCTGGCAGACCGCAACCATACCCGGCCTCGTCAACCTCGAACTCCCCCACTTCAGCGCTACCCAGGACGATCTCCCCTTCGCGCTACTCTGCGAGATCGCCAGCGGCATCCCGCGCACTTATCCCTTCTCCATTTGCAACACCCGGTTCAGCTCTCCGGCCTTTGCCACCGAGGCCACCCTGCCGGACAACCTTCGCCCCGGCCTCGAGGCCACGCTCTTCGCCGGCCCCCTGGGTCGCCGCGGCGCCATCACTGCCACCTACACGGTAGATACCCCGGATAACTCGAAAGCCGCCACCCCGCCGCCTCCAGCGCTGGCCCCCCTGCTCGCCCTGCTGGGCAAGCCCGCCAAGGTGAATCGTCTTGCCCCCGCCGCTCCCGCCGTCGATCACGCCGCCTTGCGCGAAATCCTCCAGAGCTACCGCCAGCGCATGACTGAAATCTCCCTCGAAGCGCAGTTGCCGCACCCAATGCCGCCCCTAGCGGAAGCACTGGCCAATCGTCACGCCGAGCCACACCCGCTCAAGCCTGCGCTGGTGGCCCGCTTCGGCCCGCTGGGCTTCACCTGCCGCGGCGGGTCTGGCATTTTTGAACTCCGCCGCAAAACGGCCCAGCATCATGTCGTCGGTCTGATGCTGGACGTGGGCACTTACAGCCGCCTGCTCAGCGCCCAATTCGAGTTCTTCACCCCTGGCTTTCGTGGCGCTTTGCCGCTGCCCGTAGCCCCCGGGTTGGTTCCGGCGCAATATCCCATCGGCAGTCCCACCCAGTGGGAGCAATTGCTCGACAATCTCGCTGCCTTGCTCAACTGGCTCGAACCCACATTGGTGAAGGAACTGGAGTCAGCCGTTCCGCCCGCCCCGGCTTGGTTCGAAGCGCCTTCCTCCTAGCCGCCCAGCGGCAGTCGCGGCGCTTTTAACACTTCTTCCCAGGGCACCACCTGCGCCCGGCTCGCCCAACGTTCATAACTCGCCACCAGCCGCCGCACCCGCGCGGGCTCGCGCTGCGCCAGGTCCACCATCTCGGTACGGTCTGCCCGCAGTTGGAAGAGCTCCCATTGGTCCGGATAGCGCGAAACCAGCTTCCAGTCCCCATCCCGCACCGCCCGGTTCCCTTCGTGCTCCCAGAAGAGTTGCCGCCCGGCGGCGCGCCGCGGGCCTCGCAATGCGGGCAGCAGGCTTTGCCCCTCCAGTGGCTGCATGGGCTGTCCCTTGTATGTCGCCGGATGCTGTGTGTTCGCCGCGTCGAGGCAAGTAGTCATGATGTCGATCAGGTGCGCCGGTTGATGATCCAGTCCACCACCCCGCTTCATCCGCTGGGGCCAGTGCGCAATCAGCGGGCTGGCGATGCCGCCTTCGTGTACCCAGTGTTTGTAGAGCCGAAAGGGTGTGTTCGAGGCATTGGCCCAGCCCTGCCCGTAGCTTTGATACGTGTCCGGCCCGCCGGGCATCACCTCCGGACGGTTCCCCTGCCGCACCAGTTCTCCGGTGCGCGTTCGCAAGGGTACGTGCCGCGCCACCATGCGGGGCCCCAGCTCCTCGGCACAACCCCCGTTGTCGGAAAGAAACAGAATCAGCGTATTGTCCAACTGCCCCTTCTCTTCGAGCGCCGTCACAATCTGGCCGATGTTCTGATCCATCCGCTCCACCATCGCCGCATACACTTCCATCCGCCGCTCGTGCCAGGCCCGGTTGTCCACCTCCGCCCAGCCCGGCACGCGCGGGTCCCGCGCGGTCAGCCGCCAGCTTTTGTCCACAATCCCCAACTCCACCATCCGCCGGTAGCGCTCTTGCCGCAGCACGTCCCAGCCCTCCCGGTACCGTCCGCGGTAGCGCGCAATATCGGCCTCCAGGGCGTGCATCGGCCAGTGTGGCGCGGTGAAGGCCGTGTAAAGAAAAAAGGGCGTGCCGGCAGGATTCTCCCGGATGTAGCGGCTGGCATTCTGCGCGATGGCGTCCGTGTAGAAGTAATCCTTGCCCTCGGGCTCGATGGCTTCGTTATCGCGCGTCAGGGTTGCCGGGTCATAGAAGCTGCCCGCGCCGTGTATGGTGCCGTAGAAACGGTCAAAGCCGCGCTGCAGCGGGTAGTTGTGCTTCGACTCGGTCACCGGCGTCACATGCCATTTGCCCCCCATGTAGGTCCGGTAGCCGCCCGTCTTCAGCGCCTCGGCGATCGTGACGCAGTTCCTGGCCAGGTCCCCACGGTAACCCGGAAAGGGCTTGGGGTTGTCCACCATGTGCCCCACCCCGGCCTGATGCGCGTAGAGTCCCGTCAACAGCGAAGCCCGGCTGGGGCAACACCTTGCCGTGTTGTAGAACTGGGTGAACCGCACGCCCCCCTTGGCCAGCCGGTCCAGATGCGGCGTGCGTATTTCACCCCCGTAGCAGCCGATGTCGGAATAGCCCATGTCATCGGCCAGGATCAGCACGATGTTCGGACGTTCCGGGCTCGCCGCCAGCGCACCCCCCGCCATCGTCTGCAGCATTTGCCTGCGGTTCATTTGCGCCCCCTTTCGGAGCCCCAATCTTATCGCCGAAAGTCCAGATCGTGAAAGTCAAAGCTGAAGTCCGCCAGGTCACTGGTGGCGCGCAGCTTCATCCGCTCCACCTTCCCTTGCGCATTCATCTGAAAGGTCACCAGCGCATCGGGAATCGTGTTGTCCTCCCACTTCACCCAAAACGTATCAAGGTGAAAATGTTCCAGCCTCCCGCGCATCGCCGGTGTCGGCTCCATGGCGAGATAGAGCCCGCCCTCGCGCTCGCTCACCAACGCCCGCCCGTACCACCCATCGCGGTAATCGCCCGCATAGGTGGCCAGCGCCAGTGATGGCTTCGTTCCGGCAATTTGCGCCTGCCGCAGCGCCTGTTCCTTCTGCCGCGCCTTCTCACGCTGCTCGCTGGCGCGCTTCCATTGCGTCTCCACCCAGTCCTGCGTCTCCCCGCCCAGATAGGAGTCCAGAATCAGATTGGTCACCGCCGTCATCGCCCCGCCCTCTTCCTGATTTGTCAGCACCAGTATGCCCAGCTTCTCCGCCGGCACCAGCGTCGTCAGGCTCACCATGCCCGTCAGGCCCCCGCCATGGCTCACCACCTTGCGCGCCTTGTAATCCTTCAGCGTCCAACCCAGCCCGTAGGCCGACAACAGCGCCTGCGGCCCGCTGGGGATGATCGTTTGCGGCGCGTGCATCTCCCGCGCCCGCGCTTCGGCAAACAGCCGCTTGCCGTCCGGCAACTCCCCCTGGCGCAATTGCAACTGCAGCCAGCCCAGCAGATCCTTCACGTTCCCCTTGATGCCCGCCGCGGCGGCCCAGGTGTCATCCCGGGTCCAGGCAATCGGCTTCAGCTCGCCCTCCAGCCGCCAGCCCCGCGAATGCGGCACCGCGGTGTTGTCCGTCTCCCGCAAGCCTACATTCGAAAACCGGGTCTTGCCAAAACCCAGCGGCCGGAAGATTCGTTCCTCCACAAACCGCTCATAGGGCATCCCCGACACCGCCGCCACCACTTCTCCCGCCACCACGAAGAGCGTGTTGTTGTAGGCGTATTTCTCCCGCAAGCCACTGGCCAGCGGCAAATGCCGCGCCCCGGCCAACACCTGCGCCCGCGTTATCTTCGTGTCCGGCCAGAACATCAGATCCCCGGCGCCCAGGCCCAGCCCCGAGCGGTGCGTCAGCAAATCCCGCACGGTGAGCTCACGCGTCACCAGTGCATCAGCCAGGGCAAACGCCGGCAGGTGTTTGGTTACCTTGTCATCCCACTGGAGCTTGCCCTCATCCACCAGCATGGCCAGCGCCGCTGCCGTGAAGGCCTTCGTATTCGAGGCAATGCCGAACAACGTTTCGGCATCCACCGGCTCCGGGCTGCCCAGACGCCGCACCCCATACCCGCGCGCGGCCACGACTTGCCCGTCCTTCACAATGCCAACGGCCATGCCCGGCACTTCAAAGCGCTGCCGCGCCCTCTCCACCCATTCGTCCAGTTGCGCCGGCTGCCCCAGCAGCGTCAGCGCGACGCCCAGCAACAACAAAATTGGCTTCATTCTCTTCAGCTTAGTAGCAGCTTAATGACAGCCACACCCGGCCGATCCGCAACCCTTCCCCTGCCAGGCCTTCCACGCCTCAATCCCCATCAGCGGCGTCATGGCCAGCGCCGCCACCGAGTCCACCCAAGCCCAGCCCCACAGCCATTGCGTCGCCATCCCCACCAGCAGGATCACCGACAGGTAGAAACAGAAATCGGTTTGCTTGGCCTCACTCACCAGCGCCGACGAATTCAGCGCAAAGGCCACCTTGCGCTTCTCCCGCGCCAGCCACGGCATCACCACCACACTCAGCCCCGCAATCACCAGACCCGCCGCGCTCTTTTCAGCTTCGTTCTCCCGCGCCAGCGCCTGCCAGGCCGTCCCCACCGCCAACAGGGCCAGACTCACGGCCACCATTTGCTGCGCCCGCCGCTCACTCAGCCAGGAAAACAACAGCCCCAACGCCGACAGGCTTGCCAGCAGTTCCACCAGACTATCCAGTCCGAAACTCACCAGCGACACACTGCTCGCCAGCGCCCCGGCGCTGATGGCCACAGCGGCCTCCACCGAGTTATAGCCCAAGGTAATGTATTGCAGGTTGCGCCCGCGTGCGATTGTCATGTTTTATGCCTTTGGGTGCGCGTTCTGGTAAATGCGCTCCAGGTCCTCTATAGCTACTTTCGTATAAATCTGCGTTGTCGACAAACTCGCGTGGCCCAGTAATTCCTGTATCGCCCGCAGGTCCGCCCCCGCATTCAACAGGTGCGTGGCGTAACTATGGCGGAATTCGTGCGGATGCACACTCGGGTCCCCCAGCAACATCTGCGCATAGAACCGCGTAATCATGTGCACGGCTCGCGCGGTCAGCCTCCCGCCTTTGTAGTTGACAAATACTGCGGCCTCGCCCTCACTCGCCTGCCGCACCGCCAGATAGCGGCGCAATGCCGCCACCGCCGGCGCCGCCACCGGCGTCAACCGTTCCTTACTGCCCTTGCCGCGCACCCGCAGCCACCGCTCTTCCAGATCCACATCCCCCAGGCTCAAACCCGTCAATTCACTCACCCGCAAGCCACACCCATAGAGCAGTTCAAAGATCGCCCGGTCCCGCTCCGGAAAGGGGCGCTTCAGATCCTGCTTGCCCACGTTGTCCACCAGCACGTTCACCGCTTCGGGGTCCAATACATGCGGCACCTTGCGCGCCGTCTTCGGCAGCCGCAGATACTGCGCCGGGTTGGCTTCACTCAGGCCCCGCGCCCGGCACCATCCGTAGAAACTCCTCAGCGAACTCACCTTGCGCCGCACCGATACACTCGACAACCCGCGATCCCACAACCCCACCATCCACTCCCGCAACTCGTTCACCCCCAACTGCCCCGGCGCCAGTTGCGGCTCCCCGAAGTGTTCCAGCACCTGCTCCAGGTCAATCGCGTAATTCCGCACCGTATGCTCACTGGGCGTCTCGCGCGCGCGGTCCTCCAGAAACGCGGTAATCGCGTCTCGCAGGGGCCCCGCGGCAAAGCGGGCAAAGCGCTCAGACGGCGACGCTGAAATACTCATCCAGCTTCTCCAGCGCCCGCCGGCATACTTCGGCGTGCCGCGCCTTCTTGTCCTTGCGCAGCTTTCGCGCCGTGGTCTCATCCAGCTTGGGCAGCAGGTCAAAGGTGATGTTGGCGGGTTGGTAATTCTCCGGGTCCGCCCCCGCAATATAGGAGCAGAGGCTGCCAATCGCCGTCTCGCGCGGAAACGCCCGCGGTTGCTCGGCCCCGGCAAACTGCGCCGCCGCGTAACCCGTGGCAATGCTTTCTACGTAACCTTCCACCCCCGAGATCTGCCCGGCGAAGAATACCCGCGGGTCCGCCTTCAGTTGCAGCGTCGAGGTCAGCAACTCCGGCCCGTTGATGTAGGTGTTGCGGTGTATCTGCCCGTAGCGCAGAAACTCGGCCCGCTCGAGGCCTGGAATCATGCGAAAAATGCGCTGCTGTTCGCCAAAGCGCAGATGGTTCTGAAAGCCCACCAGGTTGTAGCTGTCACTCCGGCAGTTTTCCTTGCGCAGTTGCACCACCGCATGCGGCCAGCGTCCCGTGCGCGGGTCATCGAGGCCGGTCGGCTTCATCGGCCCAAAGCGGAGCGTCTCGCGCCCGCGCCGCGCCAGCTCTTCAATCGGCAGGCACGCCTCAAAGAACGGCGTCTTCGGGTTGTCGGCCTCAATGTGAAAGGGCACACTCTCCCCGGCCAGCAGCGCATCAACAAAGCGGTTGTATTCTTCCTCGTTCAGCGGGCAGTTCAGATAATCATCCGTCCCATCCAGGCTCTTGCCCCAGCGCGAGGCCGCAAAGGCGATCGACTGGTCAATCGACTCCGCATCCACAATCGGGCTGATGCTGTCGTAGAAATACAGCCGCGAACTGCCCGTCAGCCGCCCGATCTCCGCTGCCAGCGCATCGCTCGTCAACGGGCCGCTGGCCACAATCACCTTTCCTTCCTTGGGCAACTCCTTCACTTCTTCCCGCACCACCCGGATCCTCGGTTCTCCGGCCAACCGCTCCGTCACCCGCCGCGCAAACTCCACCCGGTCCACTGTCAGCGCGTGCCCCGCCGGCACCCGCGTCTCCCGCGCCACCTCCAGCAGCATCGACCCGCCCCGCCGCAATTCCTCTTTCAACAACCAAGGCGCCGTGTTCTCGCTCTCACTCTTCAGCGAGTTGCTGCACACCAGTTCAGCCATGTCCCCGGTCTTGTGGGCTTCCGTCGTCGCTACCGGCCGCATCTCGTACAAAGTCACCGCGTGCCCCTGCCGCGCCAACTGCCAGGCGGCTTCCGCCCCGGCCAAACCCGCGCCGATCACTGTAATGCTCATGAAAACTCCAATTTTATCAAGTGATAAAATCCCACCATGCTCAGCACCCGGCGCAACCTTCTTCGCCTCGGCGGCGCGGCCTTCACCGCCGCCTCCTATTCACGCATCCTCGGCGCGAATGATCGCATCAATCTCGGCTGGATCGGCGCCGGCGACCGCGGCACCTACGTCTGCAAAGTTTTCAATGACACCAAGCAGGTGGACGTCACCGCCGTGGCCGAAATCTGGGGTGACAAGCTCGACAAGGCCCTCAGCACCTACTCCGGCGCCAAGGGCTACGTAGACCACCGCAAGCTGCTCGAACAGAAGAACGTGGACGCCGTGCTCATCGCCACCCCCGACCACTGGCACGCCGGCTGCACCATTGACGCTCTCAACGCCGGCAAGGACGTCTACGTCGAGAAGCCCCTCACCCTCACCATCGAAGAAGGTCCGCTCATCGTCAAGGCTGCCCGCGTCAACAATCGCATCTGCCAGGTGGGCATGCAGCAGCGCTCCGGCAGCCACTACCTGCAGGCCAAGCGCGAATACTTCGACACCGGCAAGCTCGGCAAAATCACCCTCGCCCGCACCTGGTGGCACGGCAACGGCTACCACCTGCGCAAGGCCCCGCAAGTGCTGCAAAGCCGGCCTTCCAACCTCGATTGGGCCCGCTTCCTCGGCCCCGTCAAGTGGCGCGACTACGACCCCCAACAGTACTTCAACTTCCGCGCCTACCTCGACTTCGGCGGCGGCCAGGTGACTGACCTCTTCACCCACTGGATCGACGTCGTCCACATGTTCATGAATCAGGACGACCCCATCTCCGCCGTCGCCGCCGGCGGCGTCTATCACTACAAGGACGGCCGCACCGCCCCCGACACCATCCACGTCCTCCTCGAATACCCCAAGGAATGGACCGCCACCTTCGAGGCCACCCTCGCCCCCGGCATCAAAGGCGCCGCCGTCGAAATGTGCGGCACCGAAGGCCGCCTCTTCATTGACCGCAGCAAGTACGAGTTCTGGCCCAACGAACGCAACGCCCAGCCCATCGTCGTCAAGAGCGAACGCGATCAGACCATCGAGCACGTCCAGAACTTCCTCGATTGCTGCCGCTCCCGCAAACTCCCCAACGGCGACGTCCTCATCGGCCACCGCTCCGCACAGGCCAGCCACCTCGGCAACATCGCCTACCTGCAGAAGCGGCGGCTCAAGTTTGACCCCATCCGCGAAGAGATCCTTCCCCTCTAATGCGCCGCCGCCAGTTTCTCGCCGCCTCTGCCGCGGCTTCGCTCTCCGCGCAAACGCGCCAGACGAAGCCGCGCAACATCATCTTCATCCTCACCGATGACCACCGCTACGATGCCATGGGTTTTCTGAAAGGCCAGAGCTTTCTCGAAACGCCTCACCTCGATTCCCTGGCCGCCAACGGCATCCACGCCCCCAACGCCTTTGTCACCACCGCTCTCTGCTCGCCTTCGCGCGCTTCCATTCTCACCGGCCAGTACGCGCACAAACACCGCGTCGTCGACAACAACAACCCCATCCCCGCCGGCACCACCTACTTCCCCCAACTCCTCCAGCAGCAGGCCAACTACCAGACCGCCTTCATCGGCAAATGGCACATGGGCGGCGAAGGCGACGACCCCCAACCCGGCTTCAACCGCTGGATCAGCTTCCGCGGCCAGGGCACTTACCTGCCCAGCCGCAACGGCCTCAACATCGACGGCAAGCTTGTGCCGCAAAAGGGCGACATCACCGACGAACTCACCGACTACGCCCTCGACTGGCTCAAACAGACCGACCGCAATCGCCCCTACTTCCTCTACCTCTCCCACAAGGCCGTCCACGCCGAGTTCGAACCCGCCCCCCGTCACAAGGGCAAATTCGCCAACGCCAAATTCGTCTACCCCAAGACCTACGCCCCGGCTCAAGCCGAGCAAAAACTCCCCATGTGGGTGCAGAACCAGCGCAATTCCTGGCACGGCGTCGAGTACCCCTATCACTCCCGCCTCGACATCGCCGAATACTACAAGCGCTACGCCGAAACCCTCTGCGCTGTCGATGAAAACGTCGGCCGCGTGCTGGCGTGGCTGCGTGAACGAGGCGAACTCGATTCCACCCTCGTCATGTACATGGGCGACAACGGCTTTGCCTTCGGCGAGCATGGTCTCATCGACAAACGCACCGCCTATGAGGAATCGATGCGCGTGCCTCTCCTGCTGCAATGCCCCGAACTCTTCGGCCGCGGCAAGAAGCTGAACGAGGTGGTCGCCAACATCGACATCGCCCCCACTTGCCTCGAAGCCGCCGGCGTCCCCATCCCCGCCAACATGCAGGGCCGCAGCTTCCTGCCGCTCGCGCAGGGCAAGAAGGTGGAATGGCGCGACGGCCTGCTTTACGAATACTACTGGGAACGCAACTTCCCCCAGACGCCCACCATGCACGCCATCCGTGGCGATCGCTACAAGTACATCCGCTACCAGGGCCTCTGGGACCTCGACGAACTCTACGACCTCCAGAACGACCCGCTCGAAACCCGCAACCTCATCGACTCGCCCGACCATCAGCAGGTCGCGCGCGACATGAACCGCAAGCTCTTCTCGATCCTCGACGCCACCGGCGGCATGTACATTCCACTCAATGCCGACCGTACGCTCAACCAGTCCAACAAGCGCAGCGGCGAAGCCTCTCCGGCTGCCCAGTTTCCCAAGAGCGTGATTCAGTAGTGCGGGAAGTCTGGCTCAGGGAACTTCCCGTTGAAACCGATCCCCTGCGCCACCTGCTGCTCTGCACCCTGCGCCAGGTGGAAGAAGAAGCCATCGCCGTCACCCAGGGGCTTTCCGATGAAGCCCTCTGGTCGCGCCCCGCCGGCCTCACCCCCGCGGGCTTTCACCTCCGCCACCTGGGCGAGAGCATCGACCGCCTGCTCACCTACGCCGAAGACAAACCATTGAGCCCTGCTCAGTTGGAGATTCTGCCGCTGGAACTGACAGACCAACTCCCTTTGCTCTCGCTGCTGGTCTTGCTCGAGCAGAGGCTGAACGAAGCCCGCGCGCGCATCCTCGCGCTTAACCCCGCCGACTACACCGCTCCCCGGCACATCGGCCGCGCCCGCATCGCGGTGCCCCTGGGCACGCTGCTGGCCCACATCGCCGAACACTCCCAGCGTCATCTGGGCCAGCTTGTCACCACCGCGAAGCTGCTGCGCGCCGGCTAGAATCTCCAATCCATTCCGATATTCGGGAAGATGCCCAACTGCTCGTTGGTGATCTGGTTGTTGAAGCGCCGGTTCCAGGAAAAACCCGCCACATTGCGCCGGTTGGTCACGTTCTGCGCGCCGAAGAAGAGCAGCAACGGCTTGCCCCACACCGTCAACGTGCGGTCCACGCGCACATCCAGCCGGAAGTAATCCGGCAGCCGCTCGGCGTTCACCTGGTTCAGGTCAAAAATCGGCCGCCGCTGCCGGGTGCTTTCCGCCACATCAAACGGCGTGTAGGGCCGTCCTGTCAGGTAAGCCATGCGCAGGCTCAACTCCCACTTCGGGTTGATGCGATAGCCACCCACCGTGTTGAAGATGTACGGATACTCAAAGCTCGCTGAACGCGGCACCCCGTCGAGGCCCGCCTGCCGCGCCTGTTGCCGCGCAAAGTTCGCCTGGCCAAACCACTTCTCGCTGAAGCGCTTCTCCACGAACACTTCAAAGCCCCGCACCCGTCCCCGCCCTGCGCTGGTCAGCGGAAACAGCAGGCTCGACACATCAAAGGTATCGCCCACATTGGCCAGGCTCAGCGTCGGAAACTGGCTCGACACCGGATAGTCTTTGTACTCTTTCTGGTAGTATTCAACGCTCATGCGCACCGTCGGGCTCAACACGAAATTGGCCCCGGCCACGTAATGATCGGCCCGCCACGGAATCAGGCCCCGGTTCTGCGGAAAGGCCGCGATAAACTGGAAGAAGGGCTGCTGGAAGTAAGTCCCATAGCTGGCGCGCAGACTCATGCGGTCGGTCAGCCGGTAGCTTAAGCCGGCCCGCGGGCTGAAGCGCGTCGAGGCCAGATACTGATAGTTGTCCAGCCGCCCGCCCCAGGTCAGGTTGAAGCGCTTGCCCAGGTTCCGCGTGTTTTGCCAGTAGGCGCCCGTCTGATAGGCCGGAAACGTGGTGTTGATCGCAAACCGGTTCACCCCGGGCGTCACCGAAAAGGGCGTATCTTCCCCAAAAGGCGAAGCTGTGTTGTAGCCCAGCCGGAAGATCTTGAAGCTCGCCCCTGTCTGCACCTTGTCAAACATCGGCAGGTACGCTGTCAGGTCATACTTGATCGTCGATTCGCCCTCGCGCGAAGCCTCGCTGAACACCTGGGGCGCCGCCGCAATCTGCTCGTCCACCGGCAGGCTGGGGTTCGGCACACCAAACCGGGCGAGGTCCCGCACGGACGAATTGATGCGCGCCTCCGAATGTGTCACCCCCAACAGACCGACTCCGCGCTCACCAAAGAGCCGTTGCCAGTTGAAGCCAGTCGCCGCGCGCCAGCCGTTGTAGCGTATGTCGAAGTTGTTGATCTCCTCGGTCAGATCCTCGTTGCCATCCGCCAGGCCCAGCCGTATGCGGTCATTGCCGCTGATGTTGGCTACCCAGATGCGATCTCGCGGGGAGAGGTCATACACGGCCTTCGCGTTATATGTGTAGGCCACCGGTACGCCACCAAAGCCGATGTTGTCCGTGAACAGATCGAGAAAGCTACGGCGTGCACTCACCACCCAGCTACCCTTGCCCTTGTTGATCGGCCCTTCCAGAATCGTGCCCGCCCCGGCAAAGCCCAGCGTGGCGCGGCCGCGGAATCGCTCCCGGTCCCCTTCGCGCTGCGCAATCTGCAACACGCCGCTGGTCCGGTTGATGAACGGCGCCGGGTACCCACCCGTCAGAAAGGTTACGTCCTGAATGAGTGCCGCATCCAGCAGGCTCACCGTGCCGCCCGCCGAAGCGAAGTTGGCGAAGGCGTTGATGTTCGGTATCTCGATGTTGTCGATGATGAACAGATTCTCAAGCGGCGACCCGCCGCGTACAATGATGTCGTTGCGGAAGTCGTCGCTCCCAATCGCCACCCCAGGCAGTGTCTGCACATACCGCGAAACGTCCTGCAGTGCACCCGCACTCTTGAAAATCTCCCGCTGGCTCACCAGATAGCCCGAGCTTTTCACTTCCTCCGGCGGCAAGAAAACCGCGTCCGTCACAGTGATCGACTGCTCAACGCTATCCAGCTTCGGCACACTGATCACCACCGTCGATTCCACACCCGCGCGCGCTTCCACCTGCGCCGCCTTCAACTCCGTGCCATTGGGCAGCTTCACCGAAAGCGCATACAGCCCCGCCCGCAGATCCGCAATGCGAAAGCTGCCGTCGGCCTTGGTGGTGTCACAACGGTTGGCTTCCACCGCGCATACCGTCAAGCCCGCTGCGGGGCTCGAGTCCGCATTCACCGCCCGGCCGCTGATCGTGGCCACGCCCGCGGTGTCCTGGGCGACGCCCAGTTGTATCAAAGTCAGGATAAGAATAAATAACCGCTTCACGATTCCATAGAGAATCGGGAATGACATAGAGGTTCAATAAATTTTGAACATACGTTCAGAAAAAAAGGGCGCCACTCGACACCACCGCAAGTTCAGCCAGCAGAAGGTCTCACTGCTTGGCATCGCCAGTGAACTGTTCGCCGCCCAGGGCTATAGCAGCGTCACCATGCGCCGTATTGCGGAAGCCGCCGACTGCGCTCCCGCTGCTCTTTACACCTACTTCGACGACAAGTTCGACATCCTCACACACCTGTGCGACGAAACGTTTACCGGTCTTGAGGCAGCCCTCGATGCCGCTGAACAGGATAGCCTTTCGGGGGAAGAAAACCTCCTGGCCTGCTCCCGCGCCTTCTGTGATTTCTGCCTCGCTCACCCCCACCACTTCAAGGTCTTCCTCATGGCCAGCACCGACTTTGGGGACGTTCGCGCCGTCGATCTGGTAGGCCAGCGGGGCATGGCCAGCTTCCACCGCTTGCGTCGCATCTACGATGCGGCGGGCTTTACGGTGGAACAACCCTACGGCAGCTTCATCTGGTGGAACGGACTGAAGGGCATTGTGGACTTTATCAATCTTCACCGCCGCGAACCCTGGTTTGATGGCGATCGACTGCTCACCGTATCCATCGACACCATGGTCGAGGGACACAAAGGTGGGAGCCGCCAGGTGCCGCCAGATCAGCCCCTAGTGTGAGGAAACTGTATTCTTGCTCGATCTCGATTCCATATCCTCCCGGTGGATGCTTCGCTGCCGCTCCAACTGAACGGCTAGTTGCCGCATCATCCCAACGGCCACTGCAAGCTGTTCTGGCGTACTCTGTGTCACTAAGGCCTCCACCGCGGCTTCAACGGTTCCCTCACGCCGATGAACAACCGTCAGCCCTTTCTCGGTCAGTACGAGCCGGTGCACCCGCCCATCCACCGCATGTTGTTCCCGCCGCAGAAATCCCTCTGACTCCAGTCGCCGCACAATTCCGCTGATCGTGCTGCGGTTCAGGTGCATGATCTTGGAAATCTCGTTGGCCGATGCCTCCGGCCGCTGCTCAATCAGCCGCAAAACCAGACGCTGCGGGCCCGTTACACCCACTGCCGCCAGCATCGTCCGCGAAAGCCTTTGCAGACCTTCGTCTAACTCCCACACCGCCTGAAGCATAATAAAGGTGGATTCGTTCATTGCTCTTTGCCCTTGAATGACTTAAAATAGTTGTTGCAGCAACAAATTTGTTACGCAGTAGAGGTACTACCATGGTTTCTGTCATTATCCCCGCACTGAACGAGTCCGCCCGCATCGCGGGCGTTGTCGATTTGGCGCGCCAGAGCCCTCTGGTCAACGAAGTGATTGTTGTCGATGATGGTTCCGTGGATGGCACCCCGGAGTTGGCCAGTGCTGCTGGTGCTCGTGTGATCACCAGTTCGCTGCTCGGTAAGGGTGCTTCCATGGAAGATGGTCTCAAGGCCGCCGTTAATTCTATTGTGGTCTATCTCGATGGCGATTTAACAGGCCTTCGTAACGATCTCATCGACATTCTGGTGGAACCACTCGTGAATGGCAATGCGGATTTCGTCAAGGCCTGCTTCAGCCGCAAGGCCGGCCGCGTCACCACCCTCACCGCCAAGCCTCTCCTGCAACTCTTCTTCCCCGAAATGGCCCACTTCGTCCAGCCCCTCGGCGGCATCATTGCGGCCAAAACATCCGTCCTCAACCAGTTGCAATTTGAAACCGATTACGGCGTCGATCTCGCCCTGCTCATCGATGCCCACATGCTCGGCGCCCGCATCGTCGAAGTCGATATTGGC
>VFQU01001161.1_pt1 | contig 16828 bp, 16 predicted proteins | sample 3512311 | NCBI WGS metagenome assembly VFQU01 (sample SAMN10412377, study PRJNA504923) | tailings metagenome | isolation source: Relicate 3 Philex TSF3 active mining site | place: Philippines: Tuba, Benguet | collected 2017-08-29
TCTCGATGGTGAACGTGGACTTGCCGCCGCCGGACACGCCAGTCACGCAGGTGAAGGTGCCGACCGGGATCTCGGCCGTGACCGACTTGAGATTGTTGCCGCTGGCGCCGACGACCCGCAGCACCTTCTTCTTGCTGATGGGCCGCCGCTGGGCCGGCACGGCGATCTCGCGCGCGCCGGTCAGGTACTGGCCGGTGATGCTGTCGGGGTTGGCCATGATGTCGTCGGGGCGGCCCTGGGCGACGACAGAGCCGCCATGGATGCCGGCTGCGGGTCCCATGTCGATGACATAGTCGGCTGTGAGGATCGCCTCCTCGTCGTGCTCGACGACCAGCACCGAATTGCCGAGGTCACGCAGGCCCTTCAGCGAGGTCAGCAGGCGGGTGTTGTCGCGCTGGTGCAGGCCGATGGAGGGCTCGTCCAGGACATAGAGCACGCCTGTCAGTCCCGAGCCGATCTGGCTGGCCAGGCGAATGCGCTGGCTTTCGCCGCCGGATAGCGTTCCCGATGCGCGGGACATGTTGAGGTAGTCGAGCCCGACATCGACGAGGAAGCGGAGCCGGTCGTTGATCTCCTTCAGGATCCGGCGCGCGATCTCCATCTGCTTGTCGGTCAGTTGCCCTTCCAGGCCGGCGAACCAGTCGCGGGCGGGACGGATGGCCAGGCCGGACACCTGCGAGATATTCATGCCGGCGATCTTGACCGCCAGCGCCTCGGGCCGCAGGCGCGCGCCGCCGCAGGCTTCGCAGGGGGTGTCCGACTGGAAGCGGCCCAGCTCCTCGCGCACCCAACTCGAATCCGTTTCGCGCCAGCGGCGTTCGAGGTTCGGCAGGACGCCCTCGAAGGGCTTCACCACCTCGTATTTGCGGGCGTTGTCGTCGTAGACGAACTTGATCTTCTCCGAGCCCGTTCCGTAGAGCACCACCTCCTGCGCCTTCTCCGGCAGGCTGTGCCAGGGCTTGTCCATCGAGAAGCCGTAGTGCAACGCCAGGGCCTGGAGGGTCTGGGTGTAGAGGGGGGAGGGGCCCTTGGCCCAGGGCGCCACCGCGCCCTTGTGCAGGCTCTTGTCCTTGTCCGGGATGACCATGTCGGCGTCGAACGCCAGCTTGCTGCCCAGACCGTCGCAGACCGGACAGGCGCCGGCCGGGTTGTTGAAGGAGAACAGCCGGGGCTCGATCTCGGCGATGGTGAAGCCGCTCACAGGGCAGGCGAACTTCTCCGAAAAGAGAATACGGCGAGGCTCGGTCTCGCCCTCCTTCACATCGGCCCATTCGGCGACAGCCAGGCCATCGGCGAGGCGCAGAGCCTGTTCCAGGCTGTCGGCGTAGCGTCCTTCCAGGCCAGCTTTTGTGACCAGGCGGTCCACCACCACGTCGATGTCGTGCTTGAACTTCTTGTCGAGGTCGGGGACGTCCTCGATCGGGTACAGGGTCCCGTCGATCTTGAGGCGCTGGAAGCCGGCCTTGCGCCACTCGGCGATTTCCTTGCGGTACTCGCCCTTGCGGTCGCGGACGACAGGCGCGAGGAGGTAGATGCGCTCGCCTTCGGGAAGCGCGGTGAGCTTGTCGACCATCTGGCTGACCGTCTGGCTCTCGATCGGCAGGCCGGTGGCGGGAGAATAGGGGACACCGACGCGGGCCCGCAGCAGGCGCATGTAGTCGTAGATCTCGGTGACGGTGCCGACGGTCGAGCGCGGATTGCGACTGGTGGTCTTCTGCTCGATCGAGATGGCGGGGGACAGCCCCTCGATGAGGTCGACATCCGGCTTGCTCATCAGCTCCAGGAACTGGCGCGCATAGGCCGACAGGCTCTCGACATAGCGGCGCTGGCCCTCGGCATAGATGGTGTCGAAGGCCAAGGAGCTCTTGCCGGAGCCGGAAAGCCCGGTGATCACCACCAGCTCGCCCCGTGGGATGTCGAGGCTGACGTCCTTGAGATTATGCTCGCGGGCGCCGCGCACGCGGATGTGGTTCAGCTGGTCTGCCATGATGTCCCGAGAACGCAGATGCCGGCCCGAAGGTCTCGGCGCGAACAGCCATATTTAGTGTCCGAAGCGGCGGATAACACAAGAACAAGATGCGAACAAATCCCGTGTGCCCGACTTGTTGACACGATGTGGCAGCAGGGCGCCGGCCAATTCGGGCTTCAGCCCTCGCGCGCCACGGCGAAGGTGGCGTTCGCCCGGGCGCATGGCTTGCCGTCCGCGGTCACGAAGCACTGGGCGAAACAGAGGCTGCGGCCGATCTTGACGAAGTCGGTGCGGAATTCGAGCCATTGGCCGACGCGGGCGACGCCGACGTAATCCGTCGTCATGCTGGCGGTCAGGAGCCCGGTCAGTGCGCCCTTCGAGGCCTCGACGCAGGAGAGGCCCATGGCGTTGTCGGCAAGGGCGGCCAGCAGTCCGCCATGGGCCAGACCGCGACTGTTTGCGTGCGCCTGCGTGACGTGCAGCCCGAGGACCACGGCCTCTCCGGGCAGGCGTCGGCTGTAGATGGGCTCCCAGGGATCGGTGAGTCCGCTCTTGCGGAAATGCGGTTCGAAGCCTTCCGGGGCCATGGGTTCAGCTTTCATTTAGACCGGTCTATATAATTGCGGCAACCCCAGGGACACGCAAGCCATGTCTGCCAAGCCGAAACATCGACAGAGCATTGTCGCCGCCGCCGTACGGCTGTTTCGCCGGCAAGGTTTCGCGGCGACAGGCCTCGCCGCCATCGTCGAGGCCAGCGGGGCCCCGAAGGGCTCGCTCTACCACTACTTTCCGGAGGGCAAGGCGGCGATCGGGGCCGCCGCTGTCGCGGCTGCGGGGCAGACGGTCGCCCGGACCATCGCCGCCTTGCCCAGTGGGGAACGTCCGGGCGACTTCCAGCGTGAGTATGCCCGACTTCTGGCCGGCTGGATGCGGGCGTCGGGGCACCGAGACGGCTGCCCAATCGCCTCGACCGTTCTGGAGGTTGCCGCGGATGATGACAGGATCGCCGCAGCCTCGAGCGGGGCGTTCGCCGCCTGGCGTGCCGTGCTGGCCGACAGGCTGGTCGCAGCGGGGCTGGGCCGGGAGCGTGCGGAGGCGTTGGCGCTGCTGTCGGTCGCAGGCCTGGAGGGCGCGCTTGTCCTGGCGAGGGCCGAGCGCTCGGATGCGCCGATCCTGGCGGTAGGCGAGCAACTCGCCGCGTTGATGGACGGCGGCTGAAGGGTCAGGCGCGGTCAATGCGCGCGGCGAAGCAGCCGCGACGGGCGAAGTGTGCGTGCAGGTAGGTCGCACGAGGGTCCGCCAGGAGCCTGAGGATCAGCCCTTCGGCGTCGACGCCTTCTGCGACGTCGGCATCGACCATCATGTCCTCTGCGTCGAAGGCGCGGATCGACAGGAGGCGCCGAGCCAGCGCCGGCGGGACTTCGCCTTCGTAGATACTCGGCGTCCTCGCGGCTTCGCGGACATAGATGGCGTGGCGGCTTCGATAGGGCGTTCGCACTGCCAGATGCTCGTAGTTGAGAAGGAGAACAGTCTCCCCCGGGCTGGCGTCGTCCAAGGTGATGCGGCATGGGGCCGAGTGCTCCTCGGCGACCACGACGCGGATCGCGCCGGCGGCTGAGAGCTCGCCATCAGGCCGGCCAAAGAGATGGCTGAAGGAAGCGGGGGAAAGTCCGGCGATGCGGTAGGACATGAGATGTTCTCAAGGTGGGAGCGCAAGAGTGTTGGCCCTGCGGCCCTGTCTCCACCCGATCCTTGCTGCGTTTGCGCGGAGCCTTCAGCGGGCCTATATGGCGTCGATCGGCATGGGGCCGTACAGCCTGAGGAGGCCGCGATGATCGACCGGACGGAAAAGACCAGAGCCCTTTCCGACCAACCGATCGCGAGCCACCATGTCCGCCCTTCTCACTTTGGATCGCCTCACCGCAGCCACGCCTGACGGCCGCGTCCTCTTCGAAGACCTCACCCTTTCCCTTGGCCGCGAGCGGCTGGGCGTTGTCGGCCGCAATGGTTCCGGCAAGTCGACCCTGCTCAGGCTGATCGAGGGCGTGCAGGCGCCCCTACGCGGGAGTCTCGCCACTCACGGTCGTGTCGGCGTGCTCCAGCAGAGGCCGGCGATCTCGCCCGGCGCTCGCCTTGTTGATCTGCTCGGCATGGGCGAGGTCCTAGACCGGCTGGTGCGGATCGAGGCGGGCGAGGGCGATGAAGCCGACTTCGCCGAAGCCGACTGGGAGGCGCCCGGTCGCGTCGAGGCGATCATCGCGGAACTGGGGCTCGCGAGCCTCTCCCTCGATCATCCCGCCGCGGCGCTTAGCGGTGGAGAGGCGACACGGGCCGGGCTGGCGGCGCTGCTGCTGACCGCGCCCGACCTGTTGCTGCTGGACGAGCCGACCAACAATCTGGACGCGGACGCGCGCAGCCTTGTTCGCGGGGTGATCGAGCGCTGGCGCGGCGGGGTGGTCGTGGTCAGCCATGATCGCGAGCTGCTGCGCGGCATGGATCGCATCCTCGATCTGACAAGCGTCGGCCCCCGTCTGTACGGTGGCGGCTACGACCTGTACCGCGAGCGTCGGGACGAGGAGGCCGAGGCCGCAAGGCGCGACCTGGATGCGGCCCGGCGAGATGCCTCGCGGGCAGCCCGCGAGGCACAGGAAATGCGCGAACGCCAGGACCGCAAGGATGCAGCGGGCCGGCGCTTTGCCGCCAAGCGGAGCGAGCCCAAGATCCTGCTGGGGGCCCAGGCCCGCCGCGCCGAAGCCAGTGCGGGCCGCCTCGACAGATTGGCGGAACGGCGGGAGGAGGCGACCAGAACCGATCTGGAGCAGGCCGAAGGACGGGTCGAGCGGTACGAGACGCTGCGGATCGCCCTGCCGTCATCCGGCCTGCCGGCGGGGCGGACGGTGCTTGAGTTCGAGGATGTCAGCTTCGATTGGCCGAGCGGCGCGAGTGTGCTGAGGAACCTCAGCTTGAAGATCACCGGTCCAGAACGTCTCGGGGTGACCGGTCCCAACGGGTCGGGGAAATCCACCTTCCTGCGGTTGGCTGCCGGCGACCTCTCGCCGACGGCCGGTCGCGTGAGACTGGGGGTAACGACGGCGCTGCTCGACCAGGCTGCGGCGATCCTCGACCCGGATACAACGATCCTCGAGAACTTCCGGCGACTGAACCCCGAAGCGGACGCCAACAGCGCCCATGCGGCGCTCGCGCGGTTCGCCTTCCGCAACACCGCGGCGCAGCAGCGGGTTGACGCGCTGAGCGGCGGCGAGCGGCTGAGGGCGGCCATGGCCTGCGTGCTGAGTGCGGCGCGCCCGCCGCAGCTGCTGATTCTCGACGAGCCGACCAACCACCTTGATCTGGACTCACTGGAGACCATCGAGCGGGCGCTGTCGGACTATGACGGGGCGCTGATCGTCGTCAGTCACGACGAGGCGTTCCTTGACGCGGTAGGCATCGAGCGCCGGTTGTCGCCCATTTCGGACGCAGAGGAAGGCGCTGGCGCCGTCTGGCGTGACTGGCGGGTCACGGCTTCGGACTAACCGTCCGAACGAGGGTTTAACGCTGACACATGACCGTGTTAGGCGAAGGCTCGAGAGGGGGATCTCGTGGGCCGATCGTCAGACGACATCGAGCGTGGTGGGGGCGCGAGCAGGCGATGAAGACGCTCGCCGTACTTTCCCGCAAGGGCGGCACCGGCAAGACGACGGTGGCGGTCCACCTCGCCATGGCCGCCTGGGCCGAGGGACGCGGCGTCCTGCTCATCGACAGTGACCGGCAGGGGTCGGCCAGCGAGTGGCGCCGGCAGCGCGAAGGCGCCGGACCGGCTGTTTTCTCGGCCAAGCCCGCCGCCCTCTTCGCCACGCAGCAGGCCGCGGCCCGAGCCGGGCGGGATCTGTTGATCATCGACACCAGTCCGAACGGTCCGGAGGACGTGGCCGACGCAGTGCGTTGCGCCGACTTCAGCCTGATCGTTCTGCGCCCCAGCTTTCTCGATGTCCGCGCTGTGCGCGAGACAGTCGCCCTGACGACGGCGCTCGGCCGGCCCTGCGCCTTCGTCCTGAACCAGGCCCCGCCGCGCAGGGCCGGCCGGGAGATGGCCTGCGTCGGCGAAACGGTCGCCGCGCTGGCCGACACAGGGCGCCCGTTCCTGCCGATCGGGCTTCGCTCCCGGATCGCCTACCAGCAGGCGGTTGGGAGCGGCCAGACCGTCCAGGAAACCGTCCCCGGAAGCGCGGCCGACCAGGAGATCGCCGGGCTTTGGCGACATGTCGTCGGCCGCCTGTGGCCGACGACGGTGGAAGAAGCCCTCAGGCCCGCCGGTTGAGGGCGATAGCGCGGGCGTCGGCCGCCTTGGCTGTCGCGCCGGGGCCGTAGCCCGATCCGCCCGACCGTTGGCCGGCGACCTCCTCGGCGATGGCCTGCACCAGGCCTTCGGTCACGGTCTTGGCCGCCTCCAGGGCGCGGCCCTGGCGCGCGAGCACGGAGTCGAATGCTTCGGTCGCACGCATCAGCGCCATACGCCGGGCGAGCGGGGCCTCCATGACGAGGTCGGGCTGGGCCCTGATCCGCGCCGATTCATGTCGATAGAGGTTGGCCAGACGGGAGGCCTCCTCCAACTGCGCGGCCGCGTCCTGTGGCCGCCGCTGCTCGAAGGCCAGCGCCTGCTCGGCGACCAGGCTGGTCAGCCGTTCGGTCAGGATGATCAGCTGCTCGACGCGGTCGTCGGCGTTGCGGGCGTCAAGCGCCATGGACAGGCTCCTCGGAAAGACCTTGCATCTTCAGCATCTCGCGTTCGACCGTGCTCGCCAGGCCGATGCCGCCCGCGCGGGTGACCTGCTTGGCGACGGCGTCGGAGAAGAACGACTTGAACATCTGCTCGCCCTGGCCGCCGCCGAACGGCGCACTCTGCTCGACGCCCTTGAACATCTCGTTGAACATGATGGAGAGAAACGAGGCTTCGAAGGCCTGGGCGGTCTCCTTGATGTTGGCCCTGTTGAGGCCCGGCGCGCCGCGCCCCTGGGCCAGGAGCACGTCGACGGGGGCGGCTGTCGGGGACAGGCTGCTCATCACATCACCTCGATGTCGGCTTGCAGGGCGCCGGCGGCCTTCACCGCCTGGAGGATGGAGATCATGTCGCGCGGCGTGACGCCCAGCGCGTTCAGGCCGGCGACAAGGCTGGACAGGCTGGCCCCGCCGCGGAGCATCACCAGGCCGCGCCCGCGCTCTTCGTCGACGTCGATCTGGCTCTGGCTGACGACCTGTGTCTCGCCGCGGCTGAACGGGGCCGGCTGGCTGACCTGGGGCGTTTCCTGGATCGATATCGTCAGGTTTCCCTGGGCGATGGCGATGGTCGAAATCCGGACGTTCTCGCCCATGACGATGACCCCGGCGACCTCGTCGATGACCACCTTGGCCCCGAAGTCGGGCTCGACCTCCAGGTTCTCGATCACGGTGACGAAGCTCATCACGTTGTAGCCCTGCGGCGGGCGCAGGGTGATGATGCTGGGATTGTCGGCGACGGCGGCGCCCGGGAACTTGGCGTTGATGACGTCGGCCACCCGCCGGGCGGTGGTGAAGTCCGGATTGCGGAGGGTCATGCGGATCTGGCCCATCGAGGCCATCTGGAAGCCGACCTCGCGCTCGATCATCGCGCCGCCGGCGATGCGGCCGGCGGTGGGCACGCCCTTGGTGACCGAGGAGCCCGATCCCCCCTGCGCCGACACCGAACCGGTCTGCACCGTGCCCTGGGCCAGCGCGTAGGCCTGACCGTCCGCGCCCAGCAGGCTGGTGACCAGCAGGGTGCCGCCTTGGAGGCTCTTGGCGTCGCCAATCGAGGAGACGGTGACGTCGATCGGGGTTCCCGCCGCGGCGAAGGGCGGCAGGCGCGCGGTGACCATCACCGCCGCCACATTCTTGGAGTTCAGGTTGGCGTCGCGGACATTGACGCCCATCCGCTCGAGCATCGATTCCTGGCTCTGCTTGGTCATCGGCGAGTTGCGCAGGTTGTCGCCGGTGCCGTTGAGGCCGACGACGAGGCCGTAGCCGACGAGCTGGTTCTCACGAACGCCCTCGAACTCGACGATGTCCTTGATGCGGGACTTGGCCATCGCCGGGGTGGCGAGGGCGGTCGTCAGGGCGGCGATCAGACCGATGAGGAAAAAGCGCGGCATGGAACTCCACCTGCAGAAAACTCGCCCGCGCCCATGCGAGAACCGGGCCACATGGTTAACGTAAGCAATTTCAATGGGATGTTGGCGGCGTGACGCGGTCGGTCGCGGCAGAAATTGCCGGGCGTTAACCATGCTGCAATCCGCCCGGCGCATTCTGCCGCCATGAACAGGAGCGGCTTCCGATGAAGGTTGGTCGGTCAGGCGGCCCGGCGACAGCATCGCCGCAGGCTGGCGCGGCGCGCGCTCCGGCTTCCGGCCAGGCCTTCTCACTTCCGGGCGCGGGGCAGGCGACCGGCGCCGCGCCGATGAGCGCTTCGGTTGGCCTTGCAGGCATGGCCGGTCTGGACGCCCTGATAGCCCTGCAGGCGGCCGGAGATCCTCTGGAGCGCCGCCGCCGCTCGGTCGGGCGCGCCGGGCGGATCCTCGATGTGCTTGACGGTCTCAAGCTGGCGATGCTGGATGGACGCGTTCCGGCGTCCTCGCTCGACAGGCTGATGCGCGCGGTCCGTGAGGAGCGGGCGGCGACAGAGGATTCCCGGCTCGAGGGCCTTCTCGACGAGATCGAGACCCGCGCCCAGGTCGAACTGGCCAAACTCCAGCGGGCGAAACTTGCGGCCTGAACACCACGTGAACGCGAGGTTCATTGAACCGCATACCGCTTTTGCTATAAGGCCCCGCTCGCGGTGAGCGGGGTAGTGTGGGGCGTGAGGCGTCAATGGAGACGGCTGCGGTTCTGAGCAAGGCCACGGACTATCGTCCTTCCGAGGACGAGGAGTTCATGAACGAGCGTCAGCTCGAGTATTTCCGAAACAAGCTGCAGGCCTGGAAGGAAGACATCCTCCGCGAATCTCGCGAGACGGTGGCGATCCTCCAGAAAGAGACCGAAAATCATCCCGACTTGGCCGATCGCGCCTCGTCGGAGACGGACCGGGCTCTTGAACTGCGGACGCGTGATCGCCAGCGAAAGCTCATTTCCAAGATCGACGAGGCGCTTCGGCGCATCGAAGACGGAAGCTATGGCTATTGTGAAGAGACCGGCGAGCCCATCGGGCTGGCCCGACTCGACGCCCGGCCGATCGCGACCCTGAGCGTCGAAGCCCAGGAGCGGCATGAGCGCCGCGAACGGGTGCATCGCGACGATTGACCTTTACCCGGCGGGTCATTGATCCGCCGGGGCCTGCTCTCCACACTGACCGCACAAGCGGGGACAGCAGCATGACCATGCCTGGGCGGATCGAGCATCTGGCGGTGCTTCAACTGTATCGAGACGCCTGGACGCGAGGTGACTTCGCCGCCCTCATCGATCTCTACGATGACGATTTCGTCCTGCACTGGGGCGGATGCAACGCTCTGGCGGGCGGGCACAGGGGCAAAGCCGCCGCGGTGGCGGCTCTGCTCGAGTTTACCCGCCTGACCTCTCGCCAACTCGTCGCCGTCGACCACATCATGGCCGACGAGACCCGGGCGGTGATGATCGCCCGAGAGCGTCTGTCGGGCGGCGGGGAAAGCCGCGAGGTCGAGCGCCTTCTTCTCTACCGCACGGACGGCCGCAAGCTGTTGGAATGCTGGGTCTATGACAGCGACCAGGCCTTCATCGACCGATTGCTGAACGCTTGACTTCGCGCCCCTGAAAGACGACCTACCGCGCCTTCGTCAGGGAATACTCGAGCATGACCGTCAAGGTCCGTTTCGCCCCGTCCCCCACCGGGCGGATTCACGTCGGCAACGTTCGCGCCGCGGTCGTCAACTGGCTGTTCGCCAGGTCGCAGGGCGGCAAGTTCGTGCTGCGTATCGACGACACCGATCTGGAGCGCTCGACGAAGGAATATGAGCAGGGCATCGAGACCGACCTGAAGTGGTTGGGCCTGGTCTGGGACGAGAAGCACAACCAGTCAGCCCGCTTTCCGCTGTACCATCAGGCGATGGAGCGGCTGAAGAGCCAGGGGCGGCTCTATGCCTGCTACGAGACGGCCGAGGAACTGGACCGGCGTCGCAAGGTCCAGCTGTCGCGCGGCCAGCCGCCGATCTATGACCGCGCGGCGCTCAAGCTGACTGACGCCGAGCGCGCGGCGCTGGAGGCGGAAGGGCGGCGCCCGCACTGGCGCTTCCGGCTCGAGGGCAAGCGCGTGAAGTGGAACGACCTGGTCCGGGGACCGTGCGAGGTCGACACGGCCTCGATGTCCGATCCGGTTCTGATCCGCGAGGACGGAGCCTTCCTCTACACCCTGCCGTCCGTCGCCGATGACATCGACATGGGCATCAGCCACGTGATCCGCGGCGAGGACCACGTGACGAACACGGGCGCCCAGATCGAGATCTTCGAGGCGCTGGGCTCGGCCGCCCCTGTGTTCGCCCACTTCAGCCTCCTGGTCGACGCCGAGGGCGGTGCGCTTTCGAAGCGGTTGGGCTCGTTGTCGATCATCGACCTGCGGGAGCAGGGCATGGAGCCGCTGTCGATCACCTCGCACATCGCCAGGCTCGGCACCTCCGATCCGCTCGAGGCGGCGCCAAGTCTTGCGGCCTTGGGCGAGAGCTTCGACTTCGCCAAGATGGGCCGGAACCCGGCGCGGTTTGATCCTGCCGACATGGCGCGGATCAACGCCGGCGTGCTGCATGCCATGGCCTACGAGACCGCCAAGCCGCGCCTGGCCAACATCGGCGCCGATCTGGGCGAAGCCTTCTGGCTGGCGGTGCGGCCCAATCTCAAGCTGTTCGCCGACGTCGGCCTGTGGGCCCGTGTGGTGGGCGGCGCTGTGACCCCCGTGATCGAGGACAAGGCCTTCGCTGACCAGGCGCTGGCGCTTCTTCCCGCCAGCCTCGACGAGACCAGCTGGTCTTCCTGGACGACGGCCGTGAAGGAGGCGACCGGAGCCAAGGGACGCGCGCTGTTCATGCCGCTACGCCAGGCGCTGACGGGGCTGGATCACGGGCCCGACATGGCCGCCCTGTTGCCGCTGATCGGCCGCGAGAAGGCGGCTCGGCGCCTCAAGGGCGAGACGGCCTGACAGCGGCCAAAGGTCTCCCGAAGTCTTCGCGCGCCGCTTGTTGCGCAACGCGTTGTCGCGCACAGTAGGCGCCAGTCAGGGTTGCCTGTCGGCCCTGCTGCAGTGGCTTTTCCTTCGGGGGGATAAATGCGTTTCCTGATCGCCGCCGCCTTGGCGTGGCTGACCCTTTGCGCCGGGCCGGCGCTGGCCGCGCCCGAGCCCGTGATCGGGCCCGCGCCGGCATGGGTCAAGCCGACGGCCCCCTATGTCCTGCCCAAGGAGCGGACAAATGCGCCGTTCCGGTCGCTGCGGCTCCACCAGCAGATCAACTTCGGCCCCGAAGGCGTCTCGACGCACGTCGAGACGGTCATCCTGATCCAGACCAGCCAGGGCCTCGGCGTCACTGGCGCGATCGCGCTCCCCTGGAGCCCGGACAGCGACACGCTGACGATCCACAGGCTTGAGGTGCGGCGCGGCGACGAGGTGATCGACGTGCTGGAGGAGCAGACCTTCACCATCCTGCGGCGAGAAGGGCAACTCGAGTACGCCGTGCTCGACGGGATGCTGACCGCGACCATCCAGCCAGAAGGCGTCGAGGTCGGCGATGTCCTGGTGCTGTCCTACACCCTGACCCGCAAGGACGACATCGGCGGCACGCAGCTGGAGTACTACATCGGCGACATCCCCGACATGCCGGTCGATGACCGCAGCCTGCGCGTGACCTGGGACGGCGATCGTCCGATCCGCTGGCGGCTCGATGGCGGCATGAAGCCGCCCAAGGTCATCAAGACGAAGGGCCGCACCGAGCTGGTCTTCGACGTGTCGAAGATCGAGGCCGTCAAGCTGCCGGTCGGGGCGCCGGCGCGCTACGGACGACCACTGGGCGTCGAACTGACGGAGTTCACATCCTGGAGCGAGATCTCCACCGGCATGTGGCCCCTGTACGAGAAGGCTGCCGTCATCGCGCCGGGATCGCGGCTGCGGGGTGAGGTCGACAAGATCAAGGCCGCGACCACCGACCCGAAAAAGCGGGCCGAGCTGGCGCTGTCGCTGGTCCAGGATCGCGTCCGCTATGTCTACCTTGGCATGGATTCCGGCAATCTGACCCCTGCATCCGCGGAACAGACCTGGTCGCGGCGCTATGGCGACTGCAAGGGCAAGACGGCGCTGCTGCTGGCTATTCTGCGGGATCTTGGCATCGAGGCGGAGGCCGCTGTCGTCAACACCGAGGTTGGCGACGGTTTGAACGAGCGCCTGCCCCTGATCGGCCTGTTCGATCATGTGCTGGTCCGGGCCGTCATCGACGGCAAGGTCTACTGGCTCGACGGCACCCGGACGGGCGATGGCCGGCTGGACGCGATCCAGGTTCCGAACTTCCACTGGGCCCTGCCGCTGCGCGAGCGTGGCGCCGATCTGGTCGCCCTGGTGGTCGAGCCGATGTCGGTTCCGGTCATGCAGGTCGAGATCGACATGGACGCTTCCGGCGGCATCTACGGCCGGGTGAAGGTCAGCGCCAGCCAGGTGCTGCGCGGCGATATGGCGGTTGGCGCACAGGGCAATCTTGCCGCGCTCGAAGCGAAGCAGCGCACCGACGGCTTCAAGGCGCTGTGGGCGGCGATCATTCCCGGTGTCGATGTCGACACAGCGGAGTACAGCTTTGACAAGGAGACAGGCGAGCTGCGCCTCACCATGGTTGGGACGACCTTCCTCGGCTGGGACGAGAAGGACAGCTCGGCCGGCGTGAAGTATGTGCTGGGCGCTTCGCCCGTCCGGGCCGAGGTCAATCTCAAGCGGGGCGAGGGGCAGGACGCGACCGCGCCGTACGCCAACGTCCATCCGATCTATGTGAGCTGGCGCCAGACCGTGAAGTTGCCCCTTGGCGGAGAGGGCTTCCGGATCGAGGGCGATGATATCAACTCGACCCTCGGTGGGACCCAGTATGTACGCAAGGCGCGCATCGAGGGTGATGTGGCGATCATGGAAAACACCGCGCGCAGCCTGAAGCCCGAGTTCCCGGCTTCGGAAGGGCCCGAGGTCGAGCGCGCGATGAAGGCCCTGGTCGGCAAGGAAGCCATCCTCGCCGCCCCGCCTGGCTACCGCTGGACTGCCGCCGACACCGCTGGGCGCATAGAGGCCTACGACAAGGCCATCAAGGAGCAACCCGAGGAAGCGGAGCTGTATGCGGGCCGGGCTTCGATGCATTCCGAGAACAAGGCCTACGACAAGGCCGAGGCGGACCTGACCAAGGCGATCGAGCACGAGAAGGGGGAGAGCCTGTACTACACCGCTCGCGCCGAGGCCCTGTTGCGTCAGGGCAAGGCGGAGGCGGCCATGGCCGACTTCGCGGCCGCGCGGACCCTGGCGGCCAAGGATGCGACCAAGCTGAACAACCTGTGCTGGGCTCAGGCGACCAACAACGTGGCTCTCGAAGCGGCGCTGGGTGACTGCGACGCGGGCCTTCGGCTCGAGCCTCGCAGTGTGCACATGCTCGACAGCCGAGGCTTTGTGCTGATGCGCATGGGCCGCTTCGCCGAATCGATCGCCGACTATGACAAGGCGCTGGGCATCCGGCCTGACGAGCCGATGTCGCTGTTCGGGCGGGGCCTTGCCCGTATCGGCGCCGGCGACAAGGCGGGCGGCGAGGCCGATCTGGCGGCTGCGCGGAAGCTGGATCCGAAGGTGGACGAGGACTTCGCCGAGTTTGGCCTGAAGGCGCCCCAGCCGTAACGAAAACGGCCGCCGCCCGGTCAGAGCGGCGGCCGCTTGTCACTGCGGTTCGGGGGGCTTCAGCCGCCGTTGCAGGCGGCGAGAGCCGCTTCATCGAACTTCACGCCGCGATAGCCAAAGCCGGTGACTTCGCCAAGCTTGGCCTTCAGTTGACGGCAGGCCCGGTCGGCCGGCACGGCCTTGACCTTGGGCGCACGGCAGACGTCGACCTTGCAGGTCCAGACGGCGCCGTCGAGGATGATGTTCCCCCGGGTCGTCTTTTCCTTGAGGGTCAGCCAGCCGTCCTGACGTTCGGCCTGGGCATTGGCGGCGCCGGCGATGCCGGCCGCGGCGAGGGCCGCGATCAAAAACACACGCATGGATGATCTCCAGAGTTATCCCCGCGTCGGCGGGAGCTCCGACGCGAATCCATGTGCGTTTTTATTAACTACTAAGTCAACTGGTTTGTGCGGGGATCGACTTCGCCAGCGTCTTCGCCCGCGGCCATCGCACGCAGAAGCGGGACGATCTGATCGACCTCGGGCGTGGCGCGCCAGGCCTTGGCGAACTCCGGTGGGCTGAGCCGCTCCGTGATCGTGTGATACAGAAGTTCGAACAGCGGTCGCCAGAATTCTCGGGGATTATAGAAGACGAGCGGCTTGCGGTGCAAGTCCAGTCTCTGCCAGGACAAAAGCTCAACTACCTCTTCCAGGGTGCCGATGCCTCCAGGCAACACGACGAATGCGTCCGATTCCTCGAACATCATCATCTTTCGCTCGTGCATATTCTGGACGACTATCGTCTCAACGTCTGAAAAAGGCTGTTCGCGTCCAACGAGAAAGGTGGGGATGATGCCAAGCACCGCCCCGCCCGCCTCGTGCGCGCCCCGGGCGCAGGCGCCCATCAGGCCAACGCCGCCGCCGCCGTAGATGAGGCGGATGCCCGCCTCCGCAAGCCGCCGGCCGAACGCTTCAGCGGCCTCCAGGAAGGCGGGGTCGGCGTCGTCGGACGAGCCGCAATAGACACAGACGGACCTGATCTCGAAAGGTTGGCCGTCGTCGGATTCGGACATGGTCGCCTCAGATGAAAACGGCGCGCTTGCGGGCGCGCCGGAAAATCACGAAGTGCTATGTTCACCTTCGAACCCGGGACTTCAAGCATCGTGACCAGACTGGCGCCGGCACTGGCCCTCATTCTCTTCCTCGCGGCCTGTGGCGGCGATCGGGGCGACAGCGCCTGGAAGACGGCCGCGCCCAAGGCCGCCGACGATCCGGCGGCCGAGGCGGGCTACCTGCGTCCCCCCGTTCTCAGCTCGACCACCCGTCTGCCTGACGGCGGGATCGCCTTGTCGGGACGGGCGGCTCCGGGCGTGGAGGTTCGCCTTGGGGTGCCTGGGGGACAGCCGTTGCTTGTCAGGGCGGACGAGCAGGGCAACTGGACCCTGGTGCTCCCCCGCTCGGGCGAGGTTCGGATCTTCAGCCTGTCGATGATCGTCTCCGGCGGGCGTCTGGTTCAGTCGGCGGGCTATCTCGCAATCTTGCCGGACGGGCGGGCGGTGGTGCTGCGGCCCGGGGCCGCCGCGCTGGTCCTGGGCGAGGGCAGCGACAAGCCCCGGCTTCAGAGCATCGACTTCGATGAGGGCGGCGCTGCGACGATTGCTGGATCCGCGCGTCCGGGAAGCGGTCTTGCGCTACGTATCGACCGGGCAGCCCGCGCTGCGGGGAAGACCGACGACCAAGGGCGGTTCCATCTTGTCGTGGAAGGGCCCATCGCCGCCGGCGGCCATCTCTTCGAAGTGTCGGGAGACAGTGGAGAACAGGTGGTCCAGGTTCCCGTGGCGCGGGCCGAATCCCTGACCAGCGCCTTCCGCGCCGTGCAGTTGGGCCCGCATTGGCGGATCGACTGGATGACCCCGGCGGGTGGACTGCAGAGCACCCTGATCGTTGGCGCCGGTTCGTGAGGCCCGTTCCCGAGCGTTCGCGCGCCAAGGGTGCGCCCGAGGTCACGGAGCGACCTGTTCAGGCATGGGCCGCCCTTGGAGACCTCTTCCGACTTATCATGACGTGCCAGGCTCCCGGCCTCGTCTGGCGCCTGAGCGCGGCCGTCGTGCTGACGCTGGGCGGCAAGGTCCTCGGTGTCGTCGCGCCGTTGCTCCTGGGGGCGGCGGTCAATCGCCTGGCGGCCGGGCAGGGCGCGGCGGTGCAGGTCGGGGCGGCCTTCGCCGGCCTGGCGGTCGGCTGGGCGGGCATCCGGTTCCTTTCGGGCGTGGCGCCGCAGATCCGTGACGTCATCTTCACGCCGGTCGCCCAGGCGGCCCAGCGCAAGGCGGCCGCCGACGCCTTCAGCCATGCCCTCTCGCTGTCGATAGACTTCCACCAGACCAAGCGGACCGGATCGCTGTCCCGGGTGATTGATCGGGGCGCCCGATCAATGGACTTCCTCCTGCGTGCGCTGGTCTTCAATCTCGGCCCTACCTTCATCGAGTTGATCATCGCTGCCGGCGTTCTGGCCAAGGCCTATGACTGGCGGTTCGCTGCAGCGGCGGTGGCGACCGTGCTCGTGTATGGCGTGCTGACTTTCGCGATTTCCGATTGGCGGATCGCCCACCGCCGGGCCCTGAATGAAGCCGATGCAGAGGCAGCCGGCCGCGCCGTCGACGCCCTGCTCAACTACGAGACCGTCAAGGCCTTCGGGGCGGAGGCCAGGGCCGCCGCTGACTACGATCGGGCCTTGGCGGCCTATGCCGAGGCGCAGGTGAAGGCGACGACATCGCTGTCGCTGCTGAACGGGGCCCAGGCCGCCATCATGGCTCTGGGCCTTGCCGTGATGGCGGTGCTGGCCGGCTTTGAAGCGCAGGCGGGTCGTCTGGGTCCCGGCGATGTCACCGCCGCGATCCTGATCCTCATCAATCTCTATGGTCCGCTGAACATCCTAGGCTTCGCTTATCGGGAGATCCGGCAGAGCTTCATCGATCTGGAAGCGATGATGGACCTTCGGCGCCAGCA
>VFQU01001162.1_pt1 | contig 16802 bp, 21 predicted proteins | sample 3512311 | NCBI WGS metagenome assembly VFQU01 (sample SAMN10412377, study PRJNA504923) | tailings metagenome | isolation source: Relicate 3 Philex TSF3 active mining site | place: Philippines: Tuba, Benguet | collected 2017-08-29
CTATGACGTGCAGAAGGGCGTTGAAATTCCTCGCTCTTTCTTTTCCATCCCCGCGACCTACAAGGCACGCGAACCGGGCACTTGAGCGGCTTTGGCCTATACGAAAACGCCCCGGCATCGACCGGGGCGTTTTGCATTTGGGAGGTTGGTTTCTCCTATCGCCCGAAGACCAGAATGGCGATAAGGCCCGCGCCGCCGACGGCAATGCGCCACCAGGCGAAGGGCGCAAAGCCATAGCGCGACACAAAATTGAGCAGATACCGGACCACCAGCGCACCCACGACGAATGCTGCCGCAAAGCCGATGGCGACATTAAGAGCAATGGAGCCGTCGATGAGGTCGCGGCTCTTGTAAAGGTCGTAGCCGAATGCGCCCACCATGATCGGCAGGGCGATGAAGAAGGTAAATTCGGCAGCAGCGCGCTTGGACGCACCAAAGAGCATTCCGCCGACCACGGTCGAACCCGACCGCGAGACGCCCGGGATCAGCGAAACCATCTGGAAGAGACCGATGATCAGCGCCAGATGCCAGGGAAAGCGGTAGATATCGTCATATTTGGGCTGGAGGGGCAGGCGGTCGACGATCAGCAGAATTACGCCGCCGATCAGTAGCGTCCAGCAGATGAGCTGGGCCGATTCCCAGAGTTCGCCCTGGATATATTCGCGCAGCAGCACCCCGGCCGCCACGGCGGGAAGGCAGGCCAGAATGACCGAGAGGGCGAACTGCCATGCATAGGCCTTGCCAGTCAGGGCGTCGCGGATCAGCAGGCCCAGCTTGGCGAAATAGACGGTCACCACGGCCAGGATCGCCCCCAGCTGGATGAGCACAATGAACGTGGCCGGCTGGCTGAGACCGAAGAAGTGACCGGCCAGCAGCAGGTGCCCGGTGGAGCTTACTGGAAGGAATTCAGTAAGCCCTTCGAGAATTCCCAGTACCAGGGGCACAAAAAGACCTTGATCGGCGTTCATCTGATCCCCTAACTCGTTTTCAAAGGGCCCGTTTCAGCCAATGCTCTTAGCCGTGTTCGCTTCAAGCGCCAAGGCGAAGACTGGCGGGGCAGGTTTGCAGCAATCAGGGCGTATCCATGCCGAGCCTCGCGCATTATCCACTCGATCCTTCGTCCCGCCTGATCCGGCTGATCTGCGCCGAATATGGCGTGCCGCTCGACCTTGACGAAGTGCGGCCCTGGCTGCGCGAGGAGCATCTGCTCGAACTCAACCCGGCTGCCACTCTGCCCATCCTGTTCGACGATGGCGACAAGCCCATTGTCGGCATCATGGCGGTGCTGCATGCGGTGGAAGATTTCTACACGCCCGACACTGTGGGTGGGCTGATCCCGCCCGATCCCTATGCGCGCGCCGAAATGTGGCGGCTGGTCGAATGGGTGCTGTTCAAGCTCAACGACGAGGTGACCCGCTATCTCATCGAGGAAAAGGTGGCCAAGCGCGACCAGCGCGGCGCCACGCCCGAGCCCTCGGTGCTGCGCGCCGCCAAGGCGAACCTCAGCGAACACATGCTTTACTTCAACTGGCTGCTCGCCAGCCGCAACTGGCTGGCCGGGGACGAAATGACCACGGCCGACTTTGCCCTGGCCGCCCATCTGTCAACGCTTGACTATATGGGCGACATCGACTGGGCCAAGGCGGGGGAAGTGCGCGACTGGTATTCGCGCCTCAAGTCGCGTCCGGCCTTCCGCACTCTGCTCAATGATCGCGTCGTCGCCATCCCGCCCTCCAAGGGCTATGCCGACCTCGATTTCTAGCGCCATGCAGGTCTTGTTCTTCGGGCTCGGCTACTCCGCCCGGGCCAGTGCCGCAGCTTTGCGCGACCGTCATCCGCAAATAACCATCCTTGGCACCAGCCGCACGCCCCAGCCGGATGCCGGGGCCAGTTCCGTGTTGCTCTTCGACGGCAGCGTGCCCGCCCCGGCCGTTGGCGCCGCTTTAAAGGCCGGGGTGTCGCATGTGGTTCTTTCCATCGCGCCCGATGTCGATGGCGATCCGGTTCTGCGCCACCACCGTGCCGATCTCGACGCGGCGCGGGACCTGCAATGGCTCTGCTACTATTCCACCGTCGGGGTCTATGGGGATTTCGGCGGCGACTGGATCGATGAAGGGGCCGCACTCGATCCGCGCAATGCCCGCTCGCAATGGCGGATGCGGGCCGAAGCGGCGTGGCAGGACTATGCGGCGGCGCGGGGCGTGCCGCTCTGCATCCTGCGGCTCGCCGGCATCTATGGGTCCGGGCGTTCGAGTTTCGACAAATTGCGCGACGGCACGGCGCGGCGGGTGATCAAGCCAGGGCAGGTGTTCAATCGCATCCATGTCGCCGACATTGCCCGCGTTACGGCTCTGGCGGCAGACGCCCGGCTCGCCGGCACTTTCAATCTGGCCGACGACGAACCCGCACCGCCGCAGGACCTCATCACCCATGCCGCCGGCCTGCTCGGCATGGAGCCGCCGCCCGAAGTGCCGTTTGAGACGGCCAAATTCACCCCGATGCAGCGCAGCTTTTATGCCGACAACAAGCGTGTTTCCAATGCCGCGATCAAAAGCGCGCTGGGGATCGAGATGCTCTATCCCACCTATCGCCAAGGCCTGGCCGCCATATTGAAAGACGAGTCATGACTATCCAGCCCGCCAAATCCGCCCCGCAGGATAGTGTTCTGGACGGGCATTACGTCCGCATCGAGCCGCTCAGCCTGCGCCATGCCCAGGATCTCTTCGCCATTTCCGAAGGCCCCGAGGCGCAGGCACGCTATCGCTGGCTGCCCAATCCGGCCCCGACAAGCCTTGCAGCAATCGAGGACTGGATCGGCTCGGTCGAGCATGGTGTGGAGCGTTATGTCGCGGTGGTGGACAAGGCATCGGGCCGCGCCGTGGGCCGCCAGGCCTGGCTGCGCCTTCGGCCCGAACATGGCTCTGTCGAAATCGGCGCCATCTACTGGGGCCTGCCCATGGCGCGTTCGCGCCTCTCCACAGAGGCCTTCTTTCTCTTTGCCCGCCATGCCTTCGACGATCTGGGCTATCGGCGCTTCGAATGGAAATGCAATCAGCGCAACGAACCCTCAAAGGCCGCCGCCATCCGCTTCGGTTTCGTCTTCGAGGGCGTCTTCCGTCAGGACATGATCGTCAAGGGGGAGAGCCGGGACACGGCCTGGTTCTCAATCATCGATAGCGAATGGCCCACCCTGCGCGCCGAATATGAGCGATGGCTGGACCCGCAGAATTTTGACGCGGATGGCGCAGAGAAATCGAAGCTGATGGCGCGCTCACCCAGCTAAACCTGACCCATCACCGTCCTGCGCAGCACATCCAGATCCTCCTCCCGGCTCAAACGGTGGTCGCCATCGGGGATGAGGGTGAAAGTCACGGGGTCGTGTAGAATATGGGTCAGAAGGCGTTGGGCGTGACTGGCCGGTACATCTTCGTCCCTGCCGCCCTGCAATATATGGATCAGGCAGCCGGTTTCGATGACCGAGCCAAAAAGGCTGTGATGGGCGCCGTCTTCGAGCAGCAGGCGGTTGATCCGATAAGGGCCGTCGCCATAGGCGCTGTCGCGCAGATAGAATCCCTGCCGGTCGAGATCGGCCTTCTGGGCCGGGCTCATGCTTGCGGGCATCAGGGTTTCGGTCATGTCCACGGCCGGGGCGATTAGCACAAGGGCCTTGAACGGGCGGCCCAGCGCCAATTGCCGTTTGGCCAGCAGAAGCGCAATCCAGCCGCCCATGGACGAGCCGACCACGATCTGGTTGCCTTGCGTCGTGGCAAAAGCGGTCTCGGCTTCCTCGAGCCAGCGCGAAATACTGCCCTCGTCGAACTGCCCGCCCGAAATACCGTGGCCGGAATAATCGAAGCGCGTAACCCCAAGCCCGCTCTCTGCCCCCATGGCATCGAGCGCCATGGCCTTGGCGCCATTCATGGCCGAGCGGAAACCGCCGAGCCAGAACAGGCCGGGCGCCGAACCGGGGCGCTGCTCGACGGCAATATGGCGTTTGTGTTCACCCGTGCCGACATCGAGCGAGAAGGCTTTTATGGAACTCATGGGCACCTTGCGGCTTTGTGGCGGAGACGAGGGGCGTTTCCCTCGCGCAACAGGCACAAAATCAATGCTTGCGCCAGTTGACTTATGCCCCCGCTACCACGATTTTAAGGCCGATTTCACCCCTTGCTCCAATTGCACAAGGAACGCTTGCCATTCGTCGTCCCATGAGACCCGTTGCGCCCCAGAAGGATGGGCCGCTTGCCAACGAGGATATTACCAGCCCTGACGTCCAGCTGATCGATGCCGAAGGAGAAAACCGCGGCATTGTGCGCACCCGCGAGGCGTTGGCTGAAGCGCAGGAAGCCGGGCTTGACCTCGTGCTGATCGCCGCCAATTCGCAGCCGCCCGTCGCCAAGATGCTCGATCTCGGGCGTTTCAAATATGCGGCGCAGAAAAAGGCCGCCGAAGCGCGCAAGAAGCAGAAGGTCATCGAAGTCAAGGAAGTTCAGCTCCGGCCGAACATCGATACCCATGACTATGAGACCAAGATGAAGGCCGTGCAGCGTTTCCTCGACGATGGCGACCGGGTCAAGGTGACCATGCGTTTCCGTGGCCGCGAAATGGCCCACCAGGATCTGGGCATGCAGCTTTTGATCAAGGTCAAGGAACAGACCGAATCCATCGCCAAGGTGGAAAGCCAGCCGCGCTCCGAAGGCCGGCAAATGGTCATGGTGCTGGCGCCCAAGTGAGGGTGTCGCGGCAATGAGTTTAGGAAGCGGGCCGAAAGGCCCGCTTTTTTGTTGGAAAGAAGCCGCGTCGTTCAGATGACCGCTATCGGCTCATGGCCGGTGCCATATGAGGCGATCGATGCCGCTACCAGGGAGCCTCGCCGGCGGGCTCAACAAATCTGCCGGATGTAGCGTCGGGTCCGAGCAGGGCATATTCGACAGGCAGGCGCGCGCCCTCGGCGGGGGTCATGAAGCCATTACCGCCCGTCAGGTCCGTGCGGACATAGCCGGGCGCAACGGAGGTCACGACGATGGGTGTGTCCTTCAATTCCGCCGCCAGCTGCACCGTCAGCATGTTCAGCGCCGCCTTGGAGGCATTGTATCCGATCAGTCGCGCTTCGTAATAGGGTGAGCTCGGATCGCCATTGATCGCCAGTGAACCCAGCGTGGTCGACAAATTGACGATGCGCCCGGCCTTGGCCTGACGCAGCAGCGGCAGCATCGCCTGGGTGACCGCGAGGGTCCCCAGAAAATTGGTTTCCATGAGCCGACGCGCTGCGCCGGTCGTTGCCATGGAAGGCGGACCGTCCTGCGCATCGACGATGCCGGCATTGTTCACGAGAATGTCGAGCCGGCCATATCTAGAGGCAATCTGCTCGGCTGCGCGGGCGATCGATTGTTCGGAGTTGAGGTCGATTTCAATTGCTTCGACATAAAGCCCCGCATCCGCAAGTATCTTGGCTGCCTGCTGGCCCCGCGCGAGGTCGCGGGCGCCCAAAAGGACCTCAATATCGGCCTCGGCCAATTGCCGGACGATCTCGAGCCCAATGCCCTTATTGGCACCTGTCACCAGGGCAATTTTCTTCGTGTCAGTCATCGATTTTCCTTCACAGAGTGGCCGAAAGGCTGCGACCAATATATGAAGGATCATTCGAATTCTGGATTCGCATATGGACGCCATCCCGCCTCGGCACCTCGCCGCCCGCAAAAGGCCGCGCCAGCTGCGCTCGGCAACGACCGTGGACGCCATTTTCGAAGCAACCATTCAGGTTTTGCTGCGGGACGGAATCCATCGGCTCACCACAACTCGCGTCGCCGAGCGTGCCGGCGTGTCGGTCGGCACCATGTATCAGTATTTCCCACACAAGCAGGCGCTGCTCTATGCGCTCAACGAGCGATATCTCGATATGGTGGCAGAGCGGGTGGAAGCGGCCTGTCTGGCGCAACGAGGCGCGACGACCAAGGCGATGGTGGACGCTCTTGTCACCACCTATTGGCAGGCCAAGACCGAGCGAAGCGAGGTGACGCGCGCGCTTTACAGGTCCGCTGTCGAAATCGACAATGAGGCTCTCGTCGAGGCTTTTGCCAAGCGCATGGATGCGGCAACTCTGGCCATGTTCGAAAGTGCAACCGATGTCCATTACGCTGACATTGATCTGGTCAATGTCACGCTTTTGTCGGTGATCTTCGGTACGGTGCGCAATGTGTTCGAGCGCAACCTGCCCGCCGCAAGGCAAGCCGCCATTCGTCAGGAATTGGCGGCGATGTGCCTGTCCTATCTCAAAGGGTCAGGCGCCTGAGCCGGTGCCACCGGTAGGCTCCATATCGCGCAACGAGGTTGCCGCGCTGCCTGCGCAAAAGTCCCTATAAGTCTGGCCCGGTCAGAAATGGCATGATGTCCACGCCATCGCCGGGAAAGATATTGATATGGGGGTGGTCAGAGAAAAGTCGGGCGGCGGCTTCGGCGCTTTCGGCTTCTACGATGACATAGCCGCAGAAATCGTTGGTCGCCGGCGCTATGCCGGTCCGCGTTATGCGCATGGTTTTGCCCACCATGCCGCCGAGATTGACCAGCGCATCGGCATTGCGTTTCTCCCATTCCTGCCATTGCGGAATGCCCACGGCATCGACCTGATCCTGCTCGGCCTTGGGCAGTGCCCTAAAGCGCGCAAGGTCTTCGGGCTTCATGGTGTAGACGGCAAGAAAGCGGGGCATGTCCTAAGCCTCTGCCTGGCGGAGCTGGGACCAAAGCTAAAGGATGGCGCGTGCGAAGTCACCCCGCCGCTATTGGCCAGCCAGCGCGTCCACATCGGCCTGCATCGGAATGGCGGGCTGGGCGCCGGGCTTGAGGCAGGCCAGGCTTCCGGCAATGGCGGCGCGGCGCAGGGCCATTTCCAGTCCATGGCCGGCATCGAGCGCCGCGGCGAGATAGCCGCAGAACGTATCGCCCGCCCCCACCGTGTCGACCGGGCTGATGCGATAGGCGGGCACCGACAGCGCGCCATCGGGCGTGCGGGCGCGGGCGCCATCGGGGCCGAGGGTCACCACAATGCTGCGCCCGGTCTGGTTCACCCAGTCCTGCATGGCCGCGTCGAGCTGGTCGATGGACCTGCCGGTCAAAAGCGAGAACTCGGTTTCATTGGCAATGACAATATCGGCAAGCGGGGCGAGCGCGGCGGTATCGGGCAGGAAGGGCGCGGTATTGAATATGCTGCGGGCGCCCTTTTCGCGGGCAATTTCGAGTGCGCGGCGGGTGGCCACCTGCGGCACTTCCTGCTGCACGAGCAGCGTATCGCCCGCGCCGAGCTTTGCCAGACCCCGCTCGGCGTCTTCGGGACGGATCGTGCCATTGGCGCCGGGCAGGACGGCAATGACATTCTCGCCGCGCGCATCGACGAAAATCATGGCAATGCCTGTCGCCACATCGGCGCGGCGCAATTGGGAAAGATCGACGCCGCCTTTTTCGAGCAGGTCCAGCGCCATATCGGCAAAGGCATCGGCGCCCACCGCCGAGACGTGCAGGACCTCTGCACCGGCCCGGCGCGCGGCCAGCGCCTGATTAGCGCCCTTGCCGCCCGGCGCCATGGAGAAGCTGCCTCCCGCCACGGTTTCACCGGGTCGCGGCAGGCGGGGAACAGTGCCGACCTGATCGAGATTGGTGGACCCGAATACAGTGATCATGGCAGCATCTTCTCCATTGTATTCCAGTTGCGCATCGTATCGCGCACGCCTTTACCCAGCAGGGCATAAAGCGGCTTGAGCACGCCTTCCACCCCTTCGGTATAGCGCCCGTCGGGCTGGCGATAGCCTACAATATAGATCTCGCGGGCATCGATACGCAGGATTTCGGTATGGCCGGGCCGGTCGGTGATCGAGAGCTTCGCGGGTAGGGCCTCCTCGAACATCAGCACATGGCGGGCAGCATCTGCGTCCGGATCGAGGGCGGCGAAAGGGTGGCCCGAAAGCATGGCGCCAAAGGCGTCTTCGGATCGCAGGATCACCCCGACATCGAAACCGAACCGCGCGGCAATGGTTTTTTCGAGCCGGTTGCGCACGGCCTCGGCACTGCCCTCGGCGCGGAGGCGGACATTGCCGCTGGCCAGCACCGTTTTGACCTCACCACATCCGGCTGCTTCCAGACACGCCTTGAGATCGGCCATCTTCATTTGCCGCTTGCCCAGATTAATGCCCTGCAAAAAGGCGTACCAAAGCGGCATCATGGCTTGTTTTTCTGCGGATAGAAGGTTTCACCCCGCGCCAGCATGGCCACGAGACTTGCGATTTTCTTCTGCCGTCCGGCCTCGGTCTTGAGCGCATTGGTGCGGAAGATCAGCGCAAAGCGGTTCTGAGCGGTGAGACCATCATAAGTCGTCTGGGCTGCCGGATCGGCGGCAATGGCCGCCACGAGGTCCGCGGGCGCTTGCTGGGTCGTGGCATAGGCCGCGTCCCATCGGCCATCGGCCTTTGCCGTCTCCACATGCACAAGCCCATGAGGGGTCATCAGGCCCGCTTCGGTCAGCCGGGCAACATTGTCGCGATTGATCTGGCTCCAAACCGATTTCGGCCGGCGCGGGCAATAGCGTTGCACATAGGATATCTCATCCCAGCTTTTCTTGATCGCATCGATCCAGCCCCAGCACAGAACCGCGTCGATGGCTTCGACGGGGGTGATGGTGGCGCGGCCCGAAGCCTTCTTGAAAATGCGGATCCAGACTTCGTCGGCACGGGCATGGTTTTCGGCGAGCCAGTCGTAAAAGGCAGGGAAATCGGCAAATTCGCGCAGTTTGTCGGTCGGAACCGGGACGGGGGCCATGATCAGTCCTGCGCGGCTTCAGATGATGGCGCCGGCTCCGGTGAAGGGGGCGGCAGGATTTTCGCCAAGGCAGCTTCCAGTCCCTCATGATTAGGCAGGGTAATGCCGAACTGTTCGGTCAACACCGAACGCAGCGTCTCCATCGCGGTGATCTCGCGCTTTTCGGCTTCGCCCTCATTGGGCTGGATAGTGAGGCTCCCATTGAGCAGCTTGAGCCGCCGGCCTTCGGTGGCCAGCGCCACGCGCAACTGGTGGGTGAAAGGGGAAGCGGGATCGGTGGAAACCGTCTGGTTGATGGCGGCGATAGTCGCCTCATCGGCCGGATCGAGCGTAAAGACATAGACCGGCTTCCAGTCCTCGCCGATACGCACATGCAGCACCCATTCCGGGTCGCCACCGGTGAGCCGGAAGGTTTCGTGGGGCGTCGTTTGCTCGATATCGGCGCGCAGGCGCAGCGGCGCGGTCAGTGTCAGGCCGCCAAAGCCGACATCGGCAATATGGTTCTGCCCGTTGATCTCGACCAGAACCAGCAAATGGCTGGGCGGCGCGCTCACCCCATCCGGATTGGTCCAGACCACCCGCGCGAGCAACGGCCGGACCGTATAGTCGAGGTCGGCCAGAATGCGCATGAACAACAGATTATGTTCGAAGCAATAGCCGCCGCGGCGCTCCGCCAGCAGTTTGCGCTCAAGACTGGCCTGGTCGAGCTTGACGGGCTCGCCGAGTAGGGGATTGAGATTTTCGAAAGCAATGGCGGCGGGATGCAGCGCAGTCAGCATCTCCAGCGTCGCCAATGTGGGGGCTATGGAACCGGCAAAGCCGATTCGCTCGAAATAGGCGTTCAGATTGACCTTTTGAGCCATCCATCACCCTTGCCGCTGTTGAACCGATCCCCACTATGCGCAAGCCAAAAGGCTTTGTCACGGGCGGCGGGACAATTGGTCTCACTGCATCCGCAATGATCAGACCGGCGCCTTGCGAACCCGGATCACCACGTCGACATGGGCTACTTCCATGCCTGCCGGCGCCTTTGGCAACGACTGGAAGGTCACCGCATCGGCGGGAATGTCGATCATGCGCTGCTCGTCTTCCACATAGAAATGGTGGTGGTCGGACGTGTCGGTATCGAAATACGAGCGCGCGGCGTCGATGGCGACTTCGCGCAACAGGCCAGCCTGATGGAACTGGTGCAGCGTATTGTAGATGGTGGCGAGCGAGACGTTGACGCGCGCTTCGCTGGCTTCACCATGCAATTGCTCGGCGCTGACATGGCGATGCGGACCACCGAACAGCAGTTCGGCCAGGGCCACGCGCTGCCGGGTCGGACGGAGGCCGGCCATGCGTAAAACAGCGGTCAGGCAGGGCTTGCGGGACGGATGAGGCCGGGCGGCGGGGCTACGGTCTGGCATCAGGCGATGTAAGCTCGTCGAAAATGTCGGAAATTCAGGACTTTCTTATACTGGCACAGGACCGGGGAGACAAGCGGTGCCCGGTCCGGCCCGCTTGACCCTCCCGTAACGCCCCTATACGAGACGAGACTTGAGAACCAGCGGGGGCTGAGCATGGCCGAACGGCGACACGCATTTGGATATGAAGACCTTCTGGCCCATGGCCGCGGGGAACTGCCCGGACAGGGCGATGCGCGCCTGCCCGCTCCCCCCATGCTGATGTTCGATCGCATCACCGATATTCAGGAAACCGGCGGCGCCCATGGCAAGGGCTATGTGCGCGCTGAGCTCGACGTCAATCCGGACCTATGGTTCTTCAAATGTCATTTCATCGGCGATCCGGTCATGCCCGGTTGCCTGGGGCTGGACGCGGTCTGGCAGATGACCGGCTTTTTCCTGTCCTGGATCGGACAGCCCGGCAAGGGCCGTGCGCTGGGTGGCGAAATCAAGTTCCAGGGTCAGGTGACCGATGACGTCAAGCTGGTCGAATACGGCATCGACCTGCGCCGCGTCATGCGGTCGCGCCTGACGCTGGGCATTGCCGATGGCTGGGTAAAGGCCGATGGCAAGGTGATCTACGAAGCCAAGGATTTGCGGGTGGGCCTTTTTACCGACGCCTGATCGCATCCACAGGCCGGGATGCCTTATTCCGGCTCGTTCCAGACCTATATAAGTGCAATCGCGAGCCCCATTGAGAATGCACCCGAAGACTGAGTTGAGGACCATATGAGACGAGTTGTCGTCACCGGCATGGGTATCATTTCCTCGATCGGCAATTCGCTGGACGAGGTAACAGAAAGCCTGCGTCAGGCCCGTCCGGGCATCGTCTTTGCCCAGGATTACGCCGATCTCGGCTTCCGCAGTCAGGTCAAGGGCGATCCGCGCATTGACCCGTTTGAAATTCTCGATAGGCGCGTCACCCGCTTCATGGGCAAGGGCGCGGCCTGGAACTACCTCGCCATGCAGCAGGCCATTGCCGATGCAGGGCTTGAGGAGAAGGACATCTCCAATCCCAGGACCGGTATCGTCATGGGTTCGGGCGGCGCTTCGACGCGTAACATTGTCGAAGCCGCCGACATCACCCGCAAGAATATGAGTCCCAAGCGCATCGGGCCGTTGGCCGTGCCCAAGGTTATGGGTTCTACCGCGTCGGCAACGCTCGCCACTGCTTTCCGCATCAAGGGCATCAATTATACGATCACCGCGGCCTGCGCGACCTCCAAGCATTGCATCGGCAATGGCATGGAGCAGATCATGCTGGGCAAGCAGGACATTGTCTTTGCCGGTGGTCACGAGGATCTCGATTGGACTTTGTCCAACCTCTTCGACGCCATGGGGGCGATGAGTTCGATCTTCAACGCCACCCCGGAAAAATCCAGCCGCTGCTACGACGTGGACCGCGACGGTTTCGTGATTTCAGGTGGCGCCGGCGTGCTGGTGCTCGAAGAATATGAGCATGCCAAGGCGCGTGGCGCCAAGATCTGGGCGGAACTCGTCGGCTATGGTGCCACTTCCGATGGTGCCGATATGGTGGCGCCTTCAGGCGAAGGCGCCGAGCGTTGCATGCAGATGGCGCTGCGCGATGTCCGCGCCGGGATTGACTACATCAATCCCCACGCGACCTCGACTCCGGTAGGGGACCTCAAGGAAATCGAGGCCATCCGTGGTGTCTTCGGCAATGCCAACAAATGCCCGCCCATTTCGGCCACCAAGTCGCTCACCGGGCACAGCCAAGGCGCGACCGGCGTGCATGAATCGATCTATTCGATCCTGATGATGAAGCATCGTTTCATCGCTGCCAGCGCAAATATCGACCATATCGATCCCGCATTCGACGACATGCCTATCCTGCGCGAGCGGCGCGACAATGTGGATCTGGGCTATGTACTCTCGAACAGCTTCGGCTTCGGCGGCACCAATGCGGCTTTGGTGTTCAAGCACCCCGACGCCTAGTAGTCCAGCTCCGAAAAGCGCCCTTCTTTTCCATCATAGACCAGCACCCGACCGATCAGCGGCGTGCCGATCCCGGTAACGAGCTTGATGGCTTCCATGGCCATCAAACTGCCGATGACGCCGGTGAGGGGACCGACAATGCCATTGGTCTCGCAGGAGGGCAGGGCATCGTCGCTGGCCTCTGGTGGGTAGAGCGCGTCATGGGACGGGCCGCCCAAATGCGGCGCAAAGACCGTCACCTGCCCCGAAAACATCGAGACCGCGCCCGAGACGAGCGGCAATCCGAGTGCCTCCGCCGCGGCGGCGACACATCGGCGCGTGACCAGATTGTCGGTGCCGTCGAGCACAAGATCGTAGTCGGCCAGGATGATACCGGCATTGTCATCGCTCAGCGCCAGGGCATGGGTGTCCAGCACCACATTCGGATTGAGCGCCCCGGCAAAGGCGGCGGCGCTTTCGGCCTTGTTGCGGCCAATGGCGCCGGTCGTGTGAACGATCTGGCGCTGCAGATTGGAGAGCGACACACTGTCGGCATCGGCCACGCCCAGTCTGCCCACGCCTGCCGCGGCGAGATAGGCAATGGCGGGACTGCCTAGCCCGCCCGCGCCGACCACCAGAACACGCGCCGCCTTCAGCCTCTGCTGGCCCGCACCGCCCAAACCCTTGAGTACGATATGGCGGGCATATCGGCGCGTTTCTTCCGGGGAAAGTTCAGAGACCAAGCGGCACCGCCAGGAAGCGCCGATCAGGACCCTCGAAGCCGCCGGGATAGACCGAGATGATGGCCACCGCGCTGGAAATCGAAGGGTTCATGAACGGCATAACAACGCCATAAATGCGGTAATCGAGCGGGCAGCCGCGTGAACGCGGCAGGGCACCGTCCCGATGCACCAGTCTTTCGCTGCCCTTGTCGGTGATACCCAATTCGTAACCCAGCGGATCGGAGCCGAACCAGTCGGTGCAGGGGCTGGCCGAACTGGTAACGAAGCTTGAAAGCGATAGCACATAATCGCCCGAGACCGCGCCGGGTCCGTAGCCGGGCGCGCCGAAGCGCAGCGACTTTCCGTCCTGATCCGGCACGCCATCGCCGATGATCGCGGCAATCTCAACGGGCACGTCAATTCCGAAACTTTCGACATGGCTCGATGCCCGCGTGGCAGCGTCGGCCCGAATATCGGCCAGGGTCCGTGCTTCGCTGTCCGCCTGCACACGCACCGGCGTACCGATCACCCAGCTGTCGGTCGAAAGGTCGATGACATAAATATTGGAATAGGCGAAACCGGACCCATCCTGGATGCCGAATTCTTCGAAGGCGAAATAGCGGTTGTCTTGGGAAAAACCGATATAGTCGATCAGGGCCCGGTCGCCGGCAAAGGCGGCACCAGACAGCAGCGTGAAGACCAGCGCGGCTGCGGCGTGCAAACCCAATGACCGTCTAGCTCCGCCCCGTCGATCCAAATCCGCCTGCGCCGCGCGTCGTCTCATCCAGTTCGTCCCCTGTCACAAATACCGGCTGCACCACCGGCGCCACGACCATCTGGGCGATGCGTTCACCCCGCGTGATCGTGAATGATTCCTCGCCCAGATTGATGATGATCACCATCACTTCACCGCGATAATCGGCATCCACTGTGCCGGGCGAATTGAGCACGGTGATCCCATGCTTGGCGGCCAGTCCTGAACGGGGCCGCACTTGCGCCTCGTATCCGGCAGGCAGGGCCATGGCAAAGCCGCAGGGCACGATGGCCCGTTTGCCCGGCGCCAGCGCAACCGGCGCATCCTCGGGCAGCGCCGCGCGCAGGTCGGCGCCGGCCGCCAGCGCGCTTTGAAAGGCGGGAAGCGGCAGGCCCTCGCCATGCGGGAGCACCTTAAGCGTAACCTTGGGAACGGTCATATCGGCAGAAATCCTTAGGGCGCGCGCACGATGGCGTAGAGTTCTTCAGGCAGCTCGACCGTGCCGTTGATCAGGTCGAGCATGGGGATGACCTGGCTGGCCTGCTTGCGGTCCGCAGAAAGCGTCATATTGGTTTCGACCACTTCGGTGCCCGAGACGCTGACCGTGAGATTGCGGCCGGCAAAGAAGGCTTCGACCATCTGCTTGGTTTCTTCATCCATGGTCTCGTCGGCGCCCAGTTCGGCTTTCATATCCGCAGTGGGCAGCGCCACGCGCACCAGACCCGGGCCGGCTTCTGAAAACTGCATGCCGCCCTCGTCCTGGCCAAGATCGAGGCTGGCGAATGGCCCTTCCTCGATCATCACGCAGGTGGCGCTGCCATCGGCATTCTCGGTCAGCGTGCCTTCATCGCAGAAGCCTTCTGCATCGGCCTCGGCGCTTTCCGCGCCCATTTTGACCATGGCGTAAAAATCGGCGCCCATGACCTGCGTCATCGTCGCGCGGGCCGTGGTCGTACTGGTCACGGCCACATCCACATTGACGTCGATGCAGCCGGCAAGACCCAGACCCATGGCGGCGGTGGCGGCGAGCTTGCCGATCAGTTTGAGATACATGGTGCAGGGCTCCGTTTTGGCGCGGCTTGTATCCGCAGTGGTGGGCAATCTATGGATGCAGGACAGGCTCGGCAAGCCGCTCCGGACCCGAGGTCAGGAAGCCGAAAGCAGCAGGCGCAGGGCCACGAGACTTACCCCCGCCAGCGTCACGAAGGCCATGGCCAACACGGCGAGAATGGAAAGGCGCATCAGCCGGTCACGCGGTCGATTAACAAAGGCCCGGTGCTCCTCGAGCGCAAGTTCCGCCTGGCCGATCAGGTTGGGCACCCGACCCAGCGCCTCTCCCATGCGCAGGATATGCCCCGACAGGTCGTCAATCCGTCCCTGTGGTCCTTTTTCCCGGCGCAGCCAGTCGCCCACGACTGGCTCGGCAACAGTCCAGATGTCGAGTTCGGGATCGAGATTGCGCGCGACACCCTCCACCAGAACCATGGATTTTTGCAGCAGCACCAGTTCGGGCCTTGTGCGCATTTCGAACAGATCGGTAATGGCAAAGAGCTGTCCGAGCACCTTGGCCATGGAAATGTCGGCGGCGGTTCGCCCGTGCAGGGGCTCGCCGATGGAGCGGATGGCAAGAGTGAAATCATCCACCGACTGGCTTTGGGGCACATAGCCGATATCGAAATGGCGCTGCGCTACGATGCGGTAGTCGCGGGTGATGAAGCCGTAGAGAATGTCGGCGAGGAACCGCCGTTCGCGCTTGCCCAGCCGCCCCATAATGCCGAAATCCACCGCGATCACATTCCCGGTTTTCGGATCGGCGAAGAGATTGCCCGGATGCATGTCGGCATGGAAAAAGCCGTCGCGAATGGCGTGGCGCAGAAAGCTCTGCAACAGTTTGGCGGCGAGTGCCTTGCGGTCTATGCCCGCCGCGTCAATGGCGGCGTGGTCGCGGATAGCAATGCCATCCACCCAACTGGTGGTCAGCACATTCTGTGCGACCTGGTCCCACTGCACGTTGGGAATGATGAAGCCCTCATCATCCTTGATATTCTCGGCCATTTCCGAAATTGCCGCCGCTTCGAGCCGGAGATCGAGTTCGAGCCGCATGGAATGATCGAGCGTCTGCACCACTTCGGTCGGACGAAGCCGCCGGCTGGCCGGGGAGAAGGTTTCCGCCAGCCGAGCACCGGCATAAAGCGCCTGCGTATCGGCATGGAACCGCTCGGACACGCCGGGGCGCAGAATCTTGACTGCCACCACCTTTGCCATTTTGCCCGGCACGCGCAGTCTAGCCTTGTGAACCTGGGCAATCGAGGCGGCGGCAACCGGTGGGCTGATCTCGGTCAGCTGTGCGGCCCTTTCCCCCAATGCCTCCGAGAGGATGCCGGGCACCAGAGCCGGATCGAATGGTGGCATGCGGTCCTGCAGGCCCGAAAGGTCCGCCGCGGCCTGTACCCCGACAATATCGGGGCGGGTTGCCAGCGTCTGGCCGAACTTGACGAAGCTGGGACCGAGCTTGTGGAGAGCCGTATTGAGCCGTTCGATACTGCCCGTCCGACGCACCGAACGGCGCTCGATCAGGCGCCCCATGCCGATGCCGAATTTCATCATCGGGGGCAGCGACTGCGCCGGCAGCACCGACAGGGCGCCTTCGCGTGCCAGCACCCATCCGGCATGGAACAGGCGGAAATAGGAGCCGAGGGACATTATAGAGAGGCTCCGGAAGCGTCAAAAGCGCAGTGCTGCACCCTCCCCCTCGCGGGGAGGGCTGGGGAGGGGGGGCCGCTCACGCCAATCAACCGCGTTGCACACCCCCTCCCGCCCTCCCCCGTCAAGGGGGAGGTGCTGCATCCAGTATGCCGTACACGCCTCATCAAATCTTCCAGCCGGAAAACAGAGTGGCGATATTGCCGGTAAAGCTCTGATGCTTCACCCGCCGGAAACCGGCCTGTGACAGCATGGACGAAAAGCCGGCCGGATCGGGGAATTTGCGGATCGACTCGATGAAATATTGATAGGGCTGGGCGTCGCCGGTCACGAGCTTGCCCATGGGCGGGATGACCCGGTCCGAATAGAGCTTATAGACCGCGTCGAACCCGGGCACGTCGACCTGTGAAAATTCGAGCACCAGAATCCGGCCGCCAC
>VFQU01001163.1_pt1 | contig 16800 bp, 14 predicted proteins | sample 3512311 | NCBI WGS metagenome assembly VFQU01 (sample SAMN10412377, study PRJNA504923) | tailings metagenome | isolation source: Relicate 3 Philex TSF3 active mining site | place: Philippines: Tuba, Benguet | collected 2017-08-29
CGCGTTGTCCAGACGCTTGCTGACGCTGGTTTCCTCACCGTCACCGTCGGACGCTCCGGTGGGGTGGAACTCGCCCAGCCTCCCGGCAGCATCCGGCTGGGCCAGGTCATCCGCTCCACCGAGCCAGCTTTCCGGCTTGTGGAATGTCACGACCTCGCCTCCAACACCTGCCCCATCGTGCCGGTCTGCGGACTGCGCTCCCTCCTCGATCATGCTCTCGATGCCTTCCTGCGGGACCTCGACCGCCACACCCTCGCCGACCTCGTCAAAGACAGTAGCCGCTCTCGCTTCATCCAACTCACCACCCCCCAGTCCTTGGGGCAATGATTTATCACAGATTTTTTCTCTCTTCCCCCTAAGGTTCTCTCCCATCCTCATTAACACTCCTGTTTCGCGGCGCTTAGGCTGTGGAAAAACTGTGCAAATCCATTCCCTGTTTGTGAATTAGGGAACTTGGATCCGTAAGCTGTTCTACCGCATATAGATATTTTCCTTGCTGTAACACAATATCTTGTGTCATCATCATCTTCGCATCAGGACTTCGCACGCCTCCCCCGGGCTGCCCACTCGTCCTGTCCTGTGTGCAAAAGTCGTTAAGTAACAATAAAAAGAGGTTTCGTTCATGGGCCAGCTTGCTGTTGCACTCGGTGCAAAGATCCCTCAGGGCAAAAAGTCACTTCCTCTCTCCGAACGCAAAGGCGTGTCCTTCCCACGCTACTTCACTGCGAAATTGGAATCGGGTAAAACCCCCTACGATGAAATCGTATGGGAAAAGCGGACCGCGACGATTGGTAACTCGTCCGGCGCCGTGGTCTTCGAACAACGCGACGTCGAAGTCCCCGCCGGCTGGTCACAAACCGCCACCAACATCGTCGCCAGCAAGTACTTTCATGGCAAAATGGGCTCCCCGGAACGCGAAACCAGCGTCCGGCAGCTCGTGCATCGCGTCGTCGATACCATTGCCGATTGGGGCATCGCCGGTGGTTACTTCAAAACAGCGGCCGACGGCGAAAACTTCCGTCAGGAACTCGCCCACCTCATGCTCAACCAGAAGGCCTGCTTCAACTCGCCCGTCTGGTTCAATGTCGGCGTGAAGGAACAGCGCGGCTACGGCTGGGTCTGGGACGAAACCATCCAGCAGGTGCGCAAGCTCGAAATCGGCGAACACCGCCCGCAGTGCTCGGCCTGCTTCATCAACTCCGCGGGTGACTCGCTCGAGTCCATCCTCGACCTCGCCAAGACCGAAGGCATGCTCTTCAAGTGGGGCTCCGGCACAGGTTCCAACCTCTCCAGCCTGCGCGAAGAAAACGCCATCCTCTCCGGCGGCGGCCGCGCCTCTGGCCCCCTGAGCTTCATGCGCGGCTTCGATGCCTTCGCCGGCGTCATCAAGAGCGGTGGCAAGACGCGCCGCGCCGCCAAGATGGTCATCCTCAACACCGACCATCCCGATGTCGAAGAGTTCATCTGGTGCAAGGCCAAGGAAGAGAAGAAGGCCCACACCCTCATCGCTGCTGGTTACGATGCCTCCATCGACGGCGAAGCCTATACCAGCATCTTCTTCCAGAACGCCAACAACTCCGTCCGGGCTGACGACGACTTCATGGAAGCCGCCGAGCGTAATGGCGAATACTGGACCAGGAGCCGCGTCACCGGTGCCCCCGTCAAGCGTTACATGGCCAAGGACCTGCTCCGCCAGATCGCCGAAGCCACCTGGCAGTGCGGCGACCCCGGCATGCAGTTCGACACCACCATCAACAGGTGGCACACCTCGAAGAACACCTCGCGCATCAACGCCTCCAACCCCTGCAGCGAATACATGTTCCTCGATGACTCGGCCTGCAACCTCGCCTCGCTCAACCTCATGAAGTTCCTCGGCCCCGACAGCCGCTTCGACGTCGAAGCCTTCCGCCACGCCGTCGACACCTGCATCATGGCTCAGGAAATCATCGTCGATAACGCCAGCTACCCCACTGAGCGCATCGGCAAGAACTCCCACGACTACCGTCCCCTCGGCCTTGGCTACGCCAACCTGGGCACCCTGCTCATGGCTATGAGCCTGCCCTATGACAGCGACGCCGGCCGCGACGTCGCTGGCGCCATCACCGCCGTCATGTGCGGTCAGGCCTACCTCACCAGCGCCCGCATCGCCGAAGCCGTCGGCCCCTGCCCCGGTTACGAACAGAACGAAGAACCCTTCCTCGACGTCATCCGCATGCACCGCGACAGCGTGGCCCGCATCAACGGCGCCAACGTCCAGCCGGACCTCATGAGCGCCGCCTGGGAATGCTGGACCAACGCCTACGAAGTTGGCCGCGGCAGCGGTTATCGCAATGCCCAGACCACCGTCATCGCCCCCACCGGCACCATCGGTTTCATGATGGATTGCGACACCACCGGCATTGAGCCCGACCTGAGCCTCGTCAAGTACAAGAAGCTCGTCGGCGGCGGCGTCATCAAGATCGTCAATCAGACCGTTCCCCAGGCCCTCATCAAGCTCGGCTACCAGCCCGAACAGGTTGAGAAGATCGTCGCCCACATTGACTCCACCGGCACCATCGAAGGCGCCCCCGGTTTCAAGGACGAACACCTCGCCGTCTTCGATTGCTCCTTCCGCCCCATGAACGGTAAGCGCTTCATCCACCACATGGGCCACGTCAAGATGATGGCCGCCACGCAGCCCTTCATCTCCGGCGCCATCTCCAAGACCGTCAACATGCCCGAGGAATCCACCGTCGACGACATCGCCGATGCTTACCTCCAGAGCTGGAAGCTCGGTATCAAGGCCGTCGCCATCTATCGCGATAACTCGAAGAAGGCCCAGCCCCTGTCCAGCGGCTCCGCCAAGGGTGAAAAGAAGTCCAGCGCTTCCCTCGCCGACGCCAAGCCCGAAATCAAGATCGTCGAAAAGATCGTCTACCAGCCCCAGCGTCGCAAGCTGCCCGAAGAACGCGAGGCCAAAACCCACAAGTTCTCCATTGCCGGCCACGAAGGCTACATCACCGTCGGCCTCTTTGAAGACGGCACCCCCGGCGAAATCTTCATCACCATGGCCAAGGAAGGTTCCACCATCTCCGGCCTCATGGACAACTTCGCCACCGCCATCAGCTACGGCCTCCAGTACGGCGTGCCGCTCAAGTTCTACGTGGACAAGTTCAGCCACGTCCGCTTCGAGCCCTCTGGCTGGACCGGCAATCCCCAGATCCCCTACGCCAAGTCCATCATGGATTACATCTTCCGCTGGCTCGGCGCCAAGTTCCTCGGTCCCGAATACGCGCTCGGCGAAGCCGGTGACACGGCCAAGCTCAAGCCCACCGAGGACAACCCCCAGCAGGACCTCTTCTCGCCCTCCGTCGCCGACGCACCCGCCTGCGCCGAATGCGGTGGCATGATGACCCGCAACGGCTCCTGCTACAAGTGCGAAAACTGCGGCTCCACCAGCGGCTGCAGCTAAACCACTTCTCAGTCTCCAACCACAGCCGGAACAGGCCCCGCTTTCTCCTCCAGAGCTAGCGGGGCTTTTTCCTTGCGATAAGCTTTCCTTGATGCACCGCCGCCGCTTCCTTTCCGCCCTCCCCGCTCCCCTCCTCGCCGCTCCCCAGCGCCCCAACTTCATCGTTCTCTACACCGACGACCAGGGCATCGGCGACCTCGGCTGTTACGGCCATCCAGAAGTCCAGACCCCCCACCTGGACCGTCTCGCCGCCTCCGGCGCCCGCTTCACCAACTGGTACACCAACTCTCCCGTCTGTTCTCCCTCCCGTGGCAGCTTGCTCACCGGCAAGTACCCCGAAAACCACGGCATGATCGACGTCCTCACCTCGAACGCCCAGTTCAACGTCCCCGGGCTCAAGCCCGGCGAGAAAACCCTCGCCAACCAGCTCCAGCAGGCCGGCTACCGCACCGCCCACATCGGCAAGTGGCACCTCGGCAGCGCCCCCCATTCCCGCCCCAAGGCCGCCGGCTTCGACGAGTTCTTCGGCTTCTTCTCCGGCTGGACCGATTACTACTCCCACCGCTACTACACCCTCGGGCGCGGCCAAAGCGAAATCCTCCACGACCTCTGGCGCAACGACGAAGAACAGTGGCGCGACAACGAATACCAGACCGAAGTCTTCGGCCAGGAAGCCAACGCCTTCCTGAATCGCCAGTCCGCCCGCCAGCCCTTCTATCTCAACCTCTGGTTCGGCGCGCCTCACTACCCCATGATTGCCCCGGCCAAATACCTGGCCCGTTTCCCGCAATCCATGGACCGCAACCGCCGCCTCTACCTCGCCATGGTGGCCGCCATCGACGACGTCGTCGGCTCCCTCACGGCCACCCTCCGCCGCCGCGGCCTGCTCAACAACACCGTCATCTACTTCCAGAGTGACAACGGCGCCACGCAGGAAACCCGCGCCGACCACGCCGGCCGTCCCTACCGCGGCGGCAGCAATGCCCCCTTCCGCGGCTGGAAGCAGGGCCTCTTCGAAGGCGGCATCCGCATGCCCGCCCTCATGTCCTGGCCCGGCCAGATCGCTCCCTGCCGCGTCGTCGACGGCATGGGCATGGCCATGGACATCATGCCCACCTTCCTCAACATGGCCGGCCTGCCCGTCCCCGCCGGCGTCGATGGCAAGGACCAGTCCCCCCTCATCCGCCAGGGCGGCTCGAGCGCTCACGAGCACATCCACTGGGTCTACGTCGGCAGCCGCGCCGTCCGCCAGGGCCAGTGGAAGCTCATCGAAAACCCGCCCAAATTCCCGAACGACCCCCACGGCCAGCCCACTGAAAAGCTCTGGCTCAGCAACCTCAAGGACGACCCCGCCGAAACCCGCAACTGGGCCTCCCAGGCCCCGGAAGTCCTCGCCCAACTCACCCGCCTCCTTCCCCCACAGGCGGGCTAACCATGCGCCTGCTCGCCCTCATTTGCTTTGCCCTCCCCACCCTGGCCCAGGTCCTGCTCATTGAGGGCGACAGCGCCTTCGTCGTTCCTCCCGGCGCCACGGTGGACCTCCGCGTCGTCCTCTCCTCCTCCAGCCTTGGCGGCAACGTCGCCGGCGCCCGCATCGAATTCCTCACCCGCCAGGGCAGCTTCGCTGGCCAGCCCCGCTTCGCCACCCAGACCGATTCAGCCGGCCGCGCCACCGCCCGCTTCACCACCCCTTCCACCCCCGGTTTCTTCGCCGTAGATGCCGCCGCCGCCCTCGGCGATGGCGCCCTGGTCAGTTTCGCCTTTACCGTCACCTCCACCGCTCCTCCCGCCACCCCCGAATCTGCCCGCGCCACCCTCCGCCGTGACCTGCTCCGCAACGCCGCCGACGGCGCCACGCTCCAGCTCATCGGCCCCTGGCTCCTCCCCGCTGGCGCCCAAATCCGTCCCGCCCTCTGGTCCAAAGACAAACTCGCCGGGGGCCTTTGGCAAACTGATGCCCCGGCCTGGTTCTTCTGGGTCGACGATGGCCCCGCCAAATCCTGGGCCAAGCCCACCCGCTACCTGCTCCAACCCCTCACCCCCGGCGCATCCCCCCGCATTGCCGGCGAACTCTGGTGGCCGCTGCTCAGAACAGATCAGTCAGACTGGCTTAGTCTCGGCCGCGCAACTAGTTACCTCGGAAATCTCATCCCTTACCCGAGTTCCGGTACAGGCCCCAACTGCCTCCTCCCCTGGGGTAATGACGGCCAACCCGGCGCTGCGGAAACTCTCGCCGCCGCTGCCACATACTTCCGCGCCCAGGGTTTCACCCGCTCCTCCAGCAACGCTGCCGAGCTCACCGGTTGCCAGCAAACGCGCCTGGTCATCGCCGCCGCCGCCAGCCCCGCCGGCATCTACCTGGACCAGTTCATCCCTTGGGCCGAAATCCCTCCGCGTCTTCAGGCATTAGGCGAGCTAACCGTCCTAATCGAATCAAATCAAGGGGCTTCAGCGGAATACTGGTGGACCGGCTACAACCTCCGCGCCACCCTCATCTCCGCCACCGATGCCGAACGCCTCGCCTACGTCCACCCCCTCCAGGGCGGCTACCTCCGCCGCGGTCTCCTGCCTGCCCTCGCCCGCCTCAGCGGGGATTTCTCCGCCGCCGTCCAGGAAACCCTCCGCGGCGAACTCGTCGTTTCGAGCCCCCGCCCCCGCGTCACCCCGCTCCCCTCCGGCCCCCGCCGCTTCGTTCTTCCAGAAGTGGAATTTACTACCGCCAATCAATTGCAATATCTAGCCTTACCAGATAATCTCAGCACCCCCATCCTCACCCTCTCTGACCTCTCCGTAGCCCTCGCCGCCCTCCGCGACAACCGCCTGATCCTCCAAGCGCAAGCCCCCGGCCGCACCCTGCTCACCCTCAGCGGCGACCGCGACGGCCAACCCTGGCAAGCCCAAACCACCGTCAGCTACGGCCTTGGCACCCCCACCCTCCGCGGTTGCCTCATCGTCGCCGGCCAAACCCAGTGCCTCGGCCAGCACCAGCGCCGCATCCCCGTTGCCGAAGACGAGGTGGGCGGCCACGCTTTTCTTCAAGTGACAGATCCAAATATTGCCACAGTCGATTCCAATACTTACACTTATAATCGCGGCGAGCGCAATATTCCCCTCCGCTTGCAGGGCCTCGCCCCCGGCCGCACCTCCCTCCAGGTCCGCAGCCACGACGGCAACTCGCTCGCTGACATTCCCGTCTACGTCGCCGCCCCACCCCCCACTCTCCCCGGTGTCACTCCCACCGCCTGCCCCACCGCCGCCACCTTCCGCGCCACCTTCACCGTCTCTGGCGGCGACACGAGTCTCTTTGAGCCCTTTGGCGGCGCCTGGTGGGGCGAAGGCATTACCCTTGTATTCCGAACCACTTCGCCCGGATACTTCGAGCTTCGCGCGAGTGGTACGACAGAAGGCCAGTTCTTCGCCATGGCCGGCACTCTCAACCCCGATTGCTCCTTCCTCGGCAGCGGTCAGGGCGTCGCCGGCCAGCGCATCACCACCGCCCAGGTGCGCGGGCGCATTCAGTCCCGCAACGGCGCTTTTGACCTTATGAACCTCGACTACTCCATCGGCGTCGACGGCGTCTTCCCCCGGCCCATTGAATACCGCGGCACCGCCCCACTCCTGGCCGGTTGCCGCGTTTCGGTCACTCCGGCCGAGCCCCTCACCGCCACCGGCGGCATCTTCCCCCTCGCGGTTTCCACCCCTCCCCTCTGCCCCTGGTCGGCCTCCCTCACTGGTTCCGGCACCATCCTCGCCGGCCAGCTCGGCTTCGGCCCCGGCGTCATCTGGCTCGACCTTCCCCCCAATCCCCGTCCCGCCCCCCCCCTCAACCTCACCCTCGACGGCCAGCCGCTCAACCTCTCACAAGCCGGCTCCGCCCCGGCGCCCACCCTCTGGGTCAACCCCGTCACCGGTGGCCCCTGGGTGAGCCCCGGCCATCTCCTCTTCCGCCCCGACGCTCGCTCGCCCCTCTTCCTCGCGCCTTCCCAACTCCCCCGCGATGCCAACGTCGTCCTCGAGCCCGCCGTCCCCGGCATCCTCGCCGTCTCGGGCAACACCCTCGAAGCCAACGGCCTCCACCCCACCCTGCCGCTCCTCGTCGAAGTCGATGGCCGCGAACGCCGCGTCCTCAGCCGCACCCCCCTCGGTTGGGGCGTCGAAGCACTCACCCTCGACGGCCCCGTCCTCTCACCCAACTCCTCCGTCACTCTCCGCCAGGCTGGCCGCTCGGCTCAGCGCGGCGCGTTGCGTATGTGAGCCACGTGGTGCCGCCCGTGCCACGCATACAACTGCAGCAACTTGTCCAGCGTCATCGTCCCGTTCTCCGGATGTGTAATTTCCCGCGCAAACATCTCCGCCGGCAGTAGCTCCAGGCACACCGTCAACCGCTGGTGCACCCCCTCGAGTATTCCCAACGACGGCTCAATCGGCAGCGTCGCATCCGGCAGTTGCACCCACGCGTTCTCGTCATACGGCTTGATGGTCGGGTTCACTTCCGTCAGTCCCAGCTTGAACCGCACAAACGCATTCATGTGCGAATCCGCCACGTGGTGCACCAGTTGCCGCACCGTCCAGCCTCCCTCACGGTAAGGCGTATCCAACTTTTGCGGGCCCAGTTCCGCCAGCGCCGCCTTCATTTGCCGTGGCAATTCCCGCAACTCGGCGATCGCCGCCAGCCGCTCTGCGTCTGAGGCAAACGGTGTGTACTGAAACTTCCCAATCGGGTAGCGTGGGTCTGACATAATCTTCATTATGGAACGTCGCTCCTTCTTCCTCGCACCCGCGGCGCTGTCCACCCCGATGCTCCTTGCGGCGCAGGCTCCCGCCCCGCCCAAGACGCATCTCAAGGTGGGCGACGCTGCCCCCGATTTCTCCGTGCCCACCACCCAGGGCAAACCCTTCAAGCTTTCCGACTTCAAGGGCAAGAATGGCGTGGTTGTCGCCTTCTTCCCCGCCGCCTTCACCGGTGGTTGAACGAAGGAAATGACCGGGTACCAGGCTGGTATCCAAAAGTTTAAGGACATGGGCTTCGAAGTCATCGGCCTGTCCACGGATAACGTCCCGAGCCTCAAGTATTGGGCCGACAACGTCATCAAGCCGGAATTCCCCTTCGGCAGTGACTTTGCCAACCGCTCCACCGCCGAGGCCTATGGCGTTCTCATGAAAGACCGCGGCATTGCAAACCGGGCTACCTTTGTCGTCGACATCGACGGCAAGATCTCCCACATCGAGGAAGGCAACACCGCCGTTGACATCACCGGCGCCCTCAACGCCTGCTCCCGCACCAAGGGCAAGCACTAGTGGCGGCGCCGCTACTCGAAGTTCAGAACATCACCGTATACCGCAACGAGAGGCCCGCACTGCGCGGCCTCTCTTTGCGTATAGAGGACGGCGAACACATCGCCATCCTCGGCCCCAACGGCTGCGGCAAGTCCACCCTCATGAAGGTCATCACTCGTGAGGAATACCCCGTCCTCCGTCCCGATTCCTTCGTCCGCATCTATGGCCAGGACCGCTGGCTCCTCGACGAACTCCGCCAGTGGATGGGCATCGTCTCCAACGACTGGATGGCCAAGGCTACCCGCGACATCCGGGGCAGGGAACTCGTCCTCGGCGGCTTCTTCAACTCCATCGTCATTGAGCCCTATCACGACGTCACTCCTGAAATGCGCGAACGCGCCGATGCCGCCCTCGCCGAGATGGGCGCCCTCCATCTGGCCGACCGTTGGACCGACGAAATGTCCAGTGGCGAAGCTCGCCGCGTGCTCCTCGCGCGCGCCCTCGTCCACAACCCCCGCGCGCTGCTGCTCGATGAACCCGGCACCAGTCTCGATTTCGCCGCCCAGCGCCACCTCAATGAACTCGTCAGCGCCCAGGCCCGCGCGGGCAAAACCATCGTCCTCGTCACCCACCACCTGAGCGACATCCTCCCCGAAATGGACCGCGTCGCCTTCCTCAAAGACGGCCGCATCATCGACGACGGCCCCAAACACCAAATGCTCACCACCGCCAAACTGAGCCACCTCTTCGGCGCCAAGCTCGAAGTCGTCTCTCACGAAGGCCGCTATGCTCTGGTCTAGCCTTCTCCTCTTCGCCGCCCTCGATCTCTTTGAGGCCGGCCAGCAGGGCTACTCCACTTACCGCATCCCCGGCCTGGTCACCCTCGGCGATGGCACCCTCCTCGCCTATGCCGAAGCTCGCAAGGATGGCCCCGGCGACTGGGCCGATATTGACCTCGTCCTCCGCCGCAGCACTGACTCGGGCCGCACCTGGCAGCCCCCGCGCATCCTCGTCGACGCCGAAACAAATACGGTCAATAATGTTGTCGCTATCCCCGGCCGCGGCCGCCGCGAAGTCCACCTCATCTACTGCGTCAACTACTCCCGCGCCTACTACCGCTTCAGTCGCGATAGCGGCCTCACCTTCTCGCCTGCTGTTGACATCACCGCCGCCTTTGAAACATTACGCCCCCAATATGATTGGAACGTCATCGCCACCGGCCCCGGTCACGGCATTCGCCTCCGCTCGGGCCGCCTGCTGGTTCCCATCTGGCTCTCCACCGGCGGCCGCTCCCACCGCCCCAGCGTCATCTCCACCCTCTACAGTGACGACCACGGCCGCACCTGGCGCACCGGCGACATCATCCAACACCCGGACCTCCGCAATCCCAGCGAGTCCATGGCCGTCCAACTCCCCGACGGCCGCGTCCAATTGAACATCCGCAGCGAAAGCGACGCCCTGCGCCGCGCCATCGCCCACAGCCCCGATGGCGTCAACCAGTGGTCCACCCCCACCTTCCACCCCACGCTGCGCGAACCCGTCTGCATGGCCTCGCTGCTCATTCACCCCCGCGGTCCTCTGTTCTTTACCAACCCCGATCATCTTGACGCCAACGCCTCATCGAAGGCCGGCCGCAACTCCCAGCGCCGCAATCTCACCCTCCAGCGCAGCACGGACTTGGGCCAAACCTGGCAGGTCCTTCAGGTGATTGATCCTGAGGTCTCCGCCTACAGCGACATGACGCTCACCCGCCAGGGCGACCTGCTCGTCCTCTATGAGAAGGGCGGCCTCAACGGCAATCAGTACTTCACCCAATCCCTCCGCCTCGCCCGTATCCCCGCGCAACTTCTCGTCCCGTAGCGGGTTCAGTAAGGCATGAAGCAAATCATTCTCGCCCTCACGCTCTTGGCCGCTCCTGTCCTGGCCCAGCCCGCTGGTTTGAATCTCACCGATGCCCAGCGCGACCAGATTAAGCAGATCATGCGCGAGCAACGCGATGAATCCGAGCGCCTCCGCCGCCAGGCCCGCGAGCGCATCGCCGCTGTACTCACCCCCGAACAGCGCCAGCAATGGGAAGAGCGCCGCAAAGATCGCCTCGAGCGCCAGTGGCGCCGCCAGGGCCACCGCCGCCATTCGCGGCAATAGGTGCCCTTAGCTGAAAAATGCCTAGCGGACTCTCCGCCTGCCCTACCATCACCAAAGTCAAACTAGACTTTTCGCTTATTCGAAATGCGCGTGATAATTTCATTTCGAGTTCATGAATAAATGCCGCAAATCTGTCAGAAAATATGTTGACTTGAGTTGAGAACCGACCTAACATCGAGCTATGCGGATCACAGAAATCGTGACGCTTCTAGTTCTGACTGTTGCCTGTTCAGCGCAGACTTCAGTCCAGCGTGTTCAACCATCCGTTGTTGCCAAACATCTACAATTGACATCTGGCTTCGTTCGTCAGGTCAAGTTCTCAAACAAATCTAGCATTGCCCTGATTGATCCCGTTGACATTTCGGGAAACTTTCATGTCTGGCGGCTCAGTTCCACTGACTCGCGCCCGCTCATTTCATTCCCGAAAGGACCTGTCCTTACTGCCCTCAGCGAAAGTTACGCCGTCTCGGCCTCCCCTGGCCCCTTGGAATCCACCTTCCATCTTTATCCTTTCAACGGCGCTCCGAAGTCTGTCCGCGTTGAATTGACCCAACTGATTGACATCTACGCGCTGGACGAAGCGCTTCTGGTAATTCACAAGCGAGGTAGCTACTTTCAGTTGTCGCGCGTCGATTTATCCACCGGAAAGCCGGAACGCCTCGACGAGTTCACTTCTGACAATCCAATCTTGAAGTTTGGCCAATGCGATCCTTCTTCGTGCACTATCCTGGATCCCATATCGCCTCGCTTTCGTACCTATCGCTTCTCCCAAACCAACCCATCGCCCGGCTGGCTAACAATTTCCTCTGACCTGATTTGGGATTTAAAGAATCGTCCTGTTCCGGTGCAACTCCCAGCGGGCGTGAAAGGCTACAGGCCGATCCTGGGAGGGCATCTTCAAGATCCCGAAGGAAATTCCTGGTTCCTCCTGCTCGACACAGTGAAAGATGTAGGGTTCTTTGCGATCAAGACGGATTCCAGCGGTCGCGAAACTACCCGACTTGTGCTCGCTTATCCGGCCAATCCACTTCAGCGCTACAGCCCTGTGGCATCTTCAGCAATTGGTGCAATGAGTGATGGTATTCGTTTGGTCTCATCAAACGGCACGCAATTGTTCTACCAAGGGGTATTCTGATGAAAGCCGTGAAAACTCTATTGCTTCGTTTAATCATTCTTGCGGTTCTCTGTGCGCCCAGCTTCGCATCGTGCGGATTTTTCGTTTTGTCTTGTAATCAGCTCGGAGCTCCAGGTTTCTGCTTCGTTGGTTCGTTCAGTGGAACGTACCAATATGGCTTCGCCTCGCCGTCGCACAATACTTGTGAAAGTTGTGAGCTGAGACAATCCAGTGAGTGGCTCGTGTATGTTTCTTGGGTGGATTGTGAAGGAAAGAGTCAGTGGTACTATTTTCCCACTTGCTGCCCTGATTTCTAATTAAAAGTAAGCCGCGAAGCCGATCAATTCGCGGCTTAATGCTTTCCTCTGAGTAAAGCTCTTCGACCATCGCTAAGGCTAGTCTCAAGAATAGTCACCCCAACTTGGGAAACGTGCCTGCAATAGTCGCTATTCTTTCTGCATGCAGACAACTCGACGTAGCTTTCTCGGAATGCTGGGTGCGGCGGCGCCGCTCTGGGGACAATCTGAGGTCGACGTCGTCATCATCGGCGCTGGCTCGGCCGGTCTGCAGGCTGCCAAACGCCTGGGCGAACTCGGCAAAAGCGTCGTCGTCATTGAAGCCCGCGGGCGCATTGGCGGCCGTGCCTACACCGACACCACCACCTTCGGCCTTCCCCTCGACTTCGGCTGCGCTTGGCTCCACAAAGCCGACGACAACCCCTACACGCCGCTGGCCCGGCAGTGGGGCTATACCCTGCGCGAGCATGACGCCTCCCCCGAAGGCCTCTACTTTGGCGACCGCCAGATGCCCGCCGCCACGCGCGACGAACTGGCCCGCGTCGAAAAGAAACTCGCCGCGCGTATGGAGAAAACCGGCAAGCGCAAAGACATTGCCGCATCCGCTGTGGTGCGGCGGGGCACCATGCTCGAAGAAGCCGTAGCCACCTTCCATGGCCCCATGTCTTCCGCCGTCGACCTCGATGAGCTTTCGGTGATGGACTATCTCAACATCGGCACCGATGTCGCGCCCAATCTGCTCGTCAAGGAAGGCTACGGCCAACTGGTGGCCCAATTCGGCAAGGAGATCCCGGTGAGTCTGCGCACCCCCGCCCGCCGCATCCGTTATGACGGCAAAGGCGTGGAAGTCGAAACCAGCGCGGGCACTCTGCGGGCCAAGGCCTGCATCGTCACCAGTTCCACCGGCGTACTGGCTGCCGAGAAGATCCGCTTTGATCCCGTCTTGCCACTCTGGAAAGAAGAAGCCATCTATGGCCTCCCCATGGGCTTACTGGCCAAGATCCCGCTCCAGTTCACCAAGCCCGAGTTCTGGCAGGAAGCCTTCGCCGACGTGCTCCGGGAAAACCCCGGCAAGCGCGACATCTACTTCCTCTGCTGGCCCTTTCAGTTCAACCTGCTGGTGGGCTTTGTCGGCGGTGACTTCGCCTGGGAGCTTTCCGCCGCTGGCGAGGCCGAAGCCATTGACTTCGCGCGCAACGCCCTGCGCCGCATGGCGGGCGCTGAAGCCGACCGCTACTTCGTCAAAGGCGCCTTCACGCAATGGGCCGGCGACCCCTGGGCGCTGGGCGCTTACGCTGCCGCCACACCGGGCAACGCAAAAGCCCGCGAAGGTCTGCGGCGTCCCGTCGCGGACCGCGTCTTCTTTGCCGGCGAAGCCTGCGCTCCGCGTTGGACGCAGACCTGCGGCGGCGCTGCGCTAAGCGGCATTGAGACAGCTGAAGTCGTGGCCCGCGTTATCGGCTAAGATCCTTGACTTACTTGTAAGCCACCACCGCGTCCAGCGGCGAATCGGGCAACACCACCCCCGCCACCTCGCGGAAGCCCGCCCCTTCCAGCAACTCCTTGTACTCACTCAGCCGCCGCTCCTTGCCCTCGGTCACCACCAGCATGTTCAGCGACTGCAGCAAGGCCCACAGCGGCTCGGTCCCATTCTCGGCCAGCATCTTCTCCGCCAGCAGTATCGCCCCGCCCACCGGCAGCGCCTCATAGATCCGCCCCAGCAGCTTCTCAATCTTCGGTCGCGACCAGTCATGCACAATCCGCCCCAGGCAATACAGATCCGCCTCCGGCAAGGCATCCACAAAGAAGTCCCCGCCTGCCGTCGCCACCCGCGCCTCCATCCCCTCCGCCGCGATGATCTCCCGCGTCACCTCGAGCACCGGTGCCAGGTCAAACACCGTCGCCCGCATCCCCGCATACGCCCGGCAAGCCTCCAGCGCCAGATGCCCCGTCGCACCCCCGACATCCACCAGATGCTCAAACCGGCTCAGGTCAAAGGCCCGCACCACCTGTGGCGAGCTGATCAGCCCATAGGCATGCATCCCCATCACAAAGCGCCGCTTGTCCTCTTCCGTCTTGTAGTAATGCGAGAACAGTTCCCCCTGCCCACCAAACACCTGCTCCCAGCGGTGCGTCCCCTCCTTCACCGCGTCCGGCAGCTTCCCCCACAACGGCCACAACGCCTTCTGCGAATACTCGATATACCCCACCAATGACCCCGCCGCCCCGTGCCGCAAATACTGCTGCGCCACCGGCCGGTTCTGATACCCCGCCGGCGTCACCTCCAGCAACTCCAGCGCCACGCACGTATTCAGCAGCCGCTCCACCGCGTCCGGGCTCGCCGCCAGCAGCGTCGCCACTTGCGTCGACCCCAGCGGACCCGCCGCCAGATGGTCAAACACACGCAGATCCACCGCTGTAAACATCGCCTGCGACCGGCGAAACGCTTCAATCAGAAACAGAACAGGTTGGGCATTCATGGGGCAATTAACAGTAATGCCCAGTATACGGCTGGCATCGAAAACAGGCTCGAATCCAACCGGTCCAACCATCCCCCGTGCCCCGCCAGCATCGTCCCGCTATCCTTCATCCCCGCCGCCCGCTTCAGCGCGCTTTCACACAAATCCCCCACCTGTCCCGCCACCGCGCCCACCAGCGCCAGCCCGCCCGCTTCCATCACCCCCACCCCCACGCCCATCCGCGGCAGGTACACGCAGCCAAACACCACGCTCGCCACCAGTCCCCCCAGTGATCCCTCCACCGTCTTGTTCGGGCTCACCCTCGGCGCCAGCTTGTGCTTGCCCAGTGACCGTCCCGTATAGTAAGCCGCCACGTCCCCCGCCCAGTTCAACGCCGCCGCGAAGAACAACCAGTGCGCGCTCTTCTCATGCAACGCAATGCCGCACTTCCATGCCCCGAACACATACAGCACCCCCAGGCTGAACCCCGCCGCGCTCGCCACCCCCGTCGCTGCGTCCTCGCTCTTCAGGCTCATCCCCATTGCCACCAGCGGCAGCAGCGCCAGCGCCGCCCAGCCCGCCTGCGGCAGCGCCAGCAGCGCTACGCCCAGCACATAGCCCGGCAAGGCCATGCCCTGCCAGCCCAGTTTCTCCCCCATCCGTGCATACTCGCGAAAGCAGAACGCTGCCAGCAGACATACCGTGGCCACAAACAGGGGTTCAGGCGCGAAGAAGATGCTGTACGTACCGAAAGGAACCAGCCAGGCTGCTGTCAGTACCCGCTTCATCGAACCGTGGCGGCCACCGGCACGCCTTCCGCCACTTCACTCTCAGCCTTCACCCCGCCAAAGCGCCGCTCCCGCCGTTGAAACTCCACCAGCGCTTCCAGCAAGTGCCGTCCCCGGAAGTCCGGCCACAACACCGGCGACACCACCAGTTCGCTGTACGCAATCTGCCACAGCAGAAAATTGCTCACCCGCATCTCGCCCGAAGTCCGTATCAGCAGGTCCGGTTCGGGTAACCCTTGGGTCGACAGATGCCGCTCAATCAACTCTTCATCAATCGCATCCGCCGGTATCCCCAGGGCCGCAATCTGCTTCACGGCGTCCACCAGTTCCGCCCGCCCGCTGTAGTTCAGCGCCAGATTCAGCTGCAAGCCCCCGTTGTCCGCCGTCGCGGCTATCGTGGCTGCCAGGTCCTTCTGCACGCCCTCCGGCAACTCCTGCGTCCGCCCGATCGTCGTCAGCCTTACGCGGTTCCGCTGCAGGTTGTCCATCTCCGACCGCAAATACAGCCGCAGCAGTTGCCACAGTGCTTGTACTTCCAGGGTTGGACGCTTCCAGTTCTCGGTCGAAAAGGCATACAGCGTCAGCGCCCGTATCCCCAGCCGTGCACAATTCTCGACGATGTCCCGCACGCTGTCCACCCCTGCCTGGTGCCCCGCAATCCGCGGCAACTTCCGCTGCTTCGCCCACCGCCCATTCCCGTCCATGATGACGGCAATGTGCTGCGGCAGCCTTGCCGCGTCCAGGCTCTCGGCCAGCATCCATTCCGCAGACCCCGGTTTCAGCGTCTGCAAAAGATCATTCATGGCAACTCACCATGGTACAACGACCGTACTCCCCCCATCGATGTAAACAAAGGGCGGCACCAGCGCCGCCAGCCCCAGAAAACTTCCGAACGGCAACTCATACGTTTGCGCGTCCTTCCGCGCGATAGCGATATATAGCAACCCCACCACTGACCCCAGCAGGCTCCCAATGATCAGCGTCAGCAGCGCCCCCTGCAAGCCATAGAAGGCCCCGATCATCGCAATCATCTTCACATCCCCCAGCCCCAGTCCCTCACGCCCCCGCACGCGGTAGTACAGCTCCCCGATGCCCCACAACGCCACCGCTGGCCCCAGGCCCCCAATCAGACTCTCCCCCAGGCTCAGGTACGACTCCCGCCACTCTGCCGGCAAAAAGAAGTGCCCCACAAAGCGCGGCATCGGTACAAACAGGCTCAATACAAACCCGAAGGTCATTCCCCCCACCGTCAACTCATCGGCCAGTATCC
>VFQU01001164.1_pt1 | contig 16792 bp, 15 predicted proteins | sample 3512311 | NCBI WGS metagenome assembly VFQU01 (sample SAMN10412377, study PRJNA504923) | tailings metagenome | isolation source: Relicate 3 Philex TSF3 active mining site | place: Philippines: Tuba, Benguet | collected 2017-08-29
TCCGGCGCTCACCGCCTGAACGAAAAGCCCGCCGCGGATGATCCGCGGCGGGCTTGTTACAAAGCCGTGAGAGGCTCGGGTCCCGTCAGTTCGCCTGGCGGCGGAGGAAGGCGGGAATCTCGAGATGGTCTTCCTCGCTGGAGCGAGCAGGCTGAGCGCGGCCATGCGGGTCGAGCTGGCCCTGCGCCGGGCGCGAGGCCGGCTGCGGCGCCGGGCGGCGCATGTATTCGGCGTGCGCTGCGCTCGGCGCGGCCGCCTGCGGCATCGGGGCCTGCGGCATCTGGCGGACGGGCGCCAGGGCCGGAGCCATCTCGGCCTCCTCGTCCTTGCGGCCACCGAAACCGACCGAGGCGAGGCGCTGCATCAGCGACATGCGCTTCTGCTCGACGGCGCTCGGCGGCTGCGGCGCGGGCTGGGCGCCGCGATGCGCATTGAGCTGGGCCTGGCCGGGAACCGGCAGGTCCTCGACGCGCGGCATGCGGGTCGGGCGAACGACGGCGCGTTCCGGCATCGGCGGGATGAAGCTCTCGTCGAAATGCGGGTGCGGCTCGGCCTGGTGGACAGGCTCCGGGGCCGGCGGAGCGGCCATCACGGGACGCGGCTGCACCGGCTCGATGCGGATGTCCTGCGCGACCTGGGCGACCGGAGCGGGCTCCGGCATCGGCACCGGGGCAACGCGGGCCGTCTCGATCACGGGCGCCGGCGGGGCGACCGGACGGGCGGCGGCGACCGCGGCGTTGCTGCGCAGGCGGGCCTCGGCCTTCAGGCGCTCGGCGACCTGGGCGATGCGGGCCTCGGTGTCGTCGTTCTCGACCAGCGACGAGATCGGCTTGTCGATGCCAGTCGCGACGACGGAGACGCGCACGGTGCCTTCGAGCGATTCGTCGAAGGTGGCACCGACGATGATGTTGGCCTCGGAATCGACCTCCTCGCGGATGCGGGTGGCGGCCTCGTCGACCTCATAGAGCTTCATGTCGCGCCCGCCGGTGATCGAGATCAGGAGCCCGCGCGCGCCCTTCATCGAGACGTCGTCGAGCAGCGGGTTGTTGATCGCAGCCTGGGCCGCGGTCAGCGCGCGCTTCTCGCCCTGCGCCTCGCCGGTGCCCATCATCGCCTTGCCCATGCCGCGCATCACGGCGCGCACGTCGGCAAAGTCGAGATTGATCAGGCCGGGGCGGACCATCAGGTCGGTGATGCAGGCGACGCCTGAATAGAGCACCTGATCGGCCATGCCGAAGGCATCTGCGAAGCCGGTGGTCTCGTTGGCGACGCGGAACAGGTTCTGGTTCGGGATGACGATCAGGGTGTCGACCGCCTCGTTCAGCTCGCCGATGCCGGCTTCCGCCATGCGCATGCGGCGCTGGCCTTCGAACTGGAACGGCTTGGTGACGACGCCAACGGTCAGGATGCCCATGTCGCGGGCGACGCGGGCAATCGCGGGAGCAGCGCCGGTGCCGGTGCCGCCGCCCATGCCGGCGGTGATGAAGACCATGTGGGCGCCGTCGAGGTGCTCGCCGATCTCGACGGTGCTCTCTTCGGCGGCGCTCATGCCGACTTCGGGATGGGCGCCCGCGCCCAAGCCCTGGGTCACCTGCACGCCGAGCTGGATGCGGAGCGGCGTCTTCGAGAACGCCAGCTGCTGGGCGTCGGTGTTCGCGACCACGAACTCAACGCCCTCGAGACCGGCCTCGATCATGTTGTTGACGGCGTTGCCGCCGGCGCCGCCGACACCGAAGACCACGATCCGCGGCTTCAGTTCGGTGGTTTGAGGTGCGAAAAGCTTCATGTTCTGGACCCCGCGTCCCTTTTGAAGTCGTTGGCTTCGCCACCGGCGACCCACCCGCCGATATGCCTTACGACCCGTTAACTAGACGGCCCGCATCGTTAATCGGCAGTTAATCCGATTAGCCTGAGTCGGCGCGCCGGCCAGCCGTGAACTGAGGATTTTTGTTGCAACATAAGGGCTTGCGCGAATCGCGACGCCTCGTCGCAGCGATCAACAGTTGTGGGTGACGCCGCGTTTTCGGGGACAGTTGAGTCCGAAGTGAGTCAGGAACGACTCAATTCCACCAGCCAAGGATGGAAATGCGCCGGCCGCCCTGGGGCGCGATCAGCGAAATCAGCGGGCGCTCGGCGGCGGTGATCAGCGTCAACGCGCCAGGGACCGGGCGGTAGCCATGCAGGCGATCACCGTCGCCGCGCATCAGCAGCAGCCCACCCCACTCCGACCGCCAGTCTGGGGGATCGAGGTCAAGGACGAAGCCGCTCGTCGCGTCCCGGGACAACAGCTCCGGAGGGATGTCGCCCGGCCCAAGGTCGATCAGGCGGGTTCGGAGCGCGCCCGGATGCAGGTCACGCACCAGCGCCGGGTCGAAGCCGTCGGGATCGCGCAACAGCGCGACGATTCCGCCAGCATCCAGAAAGCCCTCGCGCCTCGCCGGCCCGGACTGGTTCACGCTGAGAGCCCCCGCTCGAACATTACGGGAGTTTAACAACAGCGCCGGAGCCGTGGCTAGGCCGGCGCCTCCGAACGGATCCAGCCGGTGATCGAAATGCGCGGCTCGCCCGCGAACGGGGCAACCATCGACACCGCGTGGCGCTGAGGCACGCGGAAGATGTTCAGGGCGTTGAACGCCGGCGTGTAGCCCTCGGCGACATGATCCTCCTCGTCGAGGAACATCAGGATCCCGCCCCAGTCGGCCCGCCAGCGCGCGGTGAGGTTCAGGACGTAGGCGTAGAGGCGGTGCTTTCCGGGCGCGGCGTCGTCATGCGCCGTCAGGAAGTGACCCGGCAGATATCGCGTGGCCATGGCGTCGCAGTAGACGATGCGGTCATCGCCGGTCAGCACCCGCAGGAAGTCCAGGAAGGCGGCGCTGTTGACGAAGGTCTGGACGCCGGCGAGCGCTGGCTCGACGGCGCGGCCGGCCTGCTGGTCCTGACCGATGCGGACCGTATCGAACATGTAGCGGAAGGCGTCGCGGGCTGTCGCGCGGGCCTGGTCCTCAAGCGCGGCGCGCTCGGCGGGATCGAGCGCCATGTACTCGTCCAGGGGAACGTCCAGGTCCGTGCCGTCGTCGCTCTGGCGGATGCTGCGGCGCCACGCCCGGCTGCCGGCGACATCCCGCGCCAGGGCGGTGGCGTCCTCCGGTATGAGAATGCCGGGGATGTGGAGGCGACCGTACGCCCTGAAGACCGGCGCATAGTCCGATGGCCGCAGGTGCGGATCCAGCCTCAGTCCCGCCTTCGCCTCCCCGAACATGCCGCCCTGCCTCATTCGCCCCCGCGAACTGTCGAGGCATGGATGAGGGGCGGCGCCGGCGGCGGCAAGTTAAGCTTCGGACAGGTTGGCTCGCCGGCCCTGGAAGGGTCAGAGGTTGTCGCGCAGCCAGTTCATCGCCTTGACGAGGCCGCTTGCGTTCGGATCGACCGGCGTGCGCGGCTTCTTCGAGCCGGCCAGGGTGCGGAGCGAAACCGCCTCACGCGGGCCGAAGGCGGCGCGGTGCAGGATGCCGGCGGCGGCGCAGAAGGCCGGTCCGGTGACGGCGTCGGCCAGGTGCGGCACGCGGCGCGGCCGGCCAAGGCGCACGGGACGATCAAAAACGCGGACCGCGACCTCCCGCACCCCGGCCAACTGGCTGGCCCCGCCGGTCAGGACGATGCCGGCGCCGGGCTCGACCAGCACGCCGGCGGCCTTGAGGCGATCGCGCAGCAGTTCCAGGGTTTCCTCGACGCGCGGGGCGATGACGCCCTTGAGCAGGCTGCGCGGGGCGATGACCGGACCGGCGCCGGGATCATCGCCGCGCGGCGGCGCCTCGATCATCTCGCGGTCCTCGTTGGCCGAGGCGATGGCGCTGCCGTGCAGGGTCTTGATGCGCTCGGCGCCGGCGCGGCTGGTGGAGAGGCCCCGGGCGATGTCCTGGGTGACGTGCTCGCCGCCGACCGGCAGGCTGTCGACGTGGATCAGGCTGCCGCCGTGGAAGACGGCCGCCGAGGTCGTGCCGCCGCCCATGTCGATACAGATGCAGCCCAGCTCCATTTCGTCTTCCTCGAGCGCGGCGAGCGCCGAGACGAAGGGCGCGGCGACCACGCCGTCAAACTCCAGATGGGCCCGCTCGACACAGTGAGCCATGGTCTGGAAGACGGTCTCGGAAATCGAGACGACCAGCAGTTCGAGACCCAGGGTCTTGCCGAACATGGCGCGAGGGTCGCGCATGCCCTTCTGGCCGTCCACCGACCAGGCGATCGGCAGCAGGTGGATCGGCTTTCGGCCCGGCAGGCGGATTTCGGCCAGGGCGGCGGCCAGGGCGCGCGAGCAATCGTTGTCGGTGATCGGGCGTGCGCCAAGGGAGACCCGGGCAGAGACGCGGCAGCTGGCCAACTGGCCGCCGGCGGTGGCGATGGTGACGGCCTGGACGCTGGCCCCGGCCAGTCCCTCGGCGCGCTCGACCGCCAGGGCGATCGCCTCGGCCGCGTCGTCCATGCTGGCGATGGCGGCGCCCTTGACGCCGCGCGACTGGACATAGCCGACGCCGGCGGTCGTCAGGGTGCGATCGGCGCGGCGCACGCCGTCCGGCTTCATGATGAAGCAGGCGACCTTGCTGGCGCCCAGGTCCACCGCAGCGGTCAGGGGCTGGCGCGAGAGCGCCGCCTTGAGCGTCTCCTTGGCCTGACGGCTCTTGTCGTCGTTGCGCGCTTTTGCCTTCAGCACGGCCCCATCACCCTCGAAAACAGCCCAGCCACAAACTCACACCCCGTCCGTCGGCATGGCCGACGGGGAGGCTTCACGACGACGCACGGCGGCCATGCCCGGTTCGCGCAGGTCGATGCGCTCCAGGCCGGCCTCAAGAATACGATTGCGGCGATCGAGCAGGTCGAGCTCGATCAGGGCCGACTCCTCGTCGACCGCCGGCAGCAGGATGATGGTCCCGTCCTTCAGGCGGATGTCCCAGCGACGCTGATCGACACGCACCAGGGCCTCGACACGCGCACGCAGGCGCGGGCGCGATCCGACGGACTTCAGGATGCCGGCCGCGGAGGCGTCGGCGCCGGGGCCCACGACCAGCGGGAGTTCCGGAAAGGCCCCCGCCCTGGCTTCGGGAATGACACGCCCCTCGGCGTCGATGACGACAAGCTGGCCGTCCTTCTGCCAGACGGCGAGCGCACCGCGCTCCTCGACGTCGATCAGCAGGGTATCGGGCAGGAGGCGGACAACGCGGGCCTTCTCGACCCAGCCGATGGATTCGACGCCCTGGCGCACGGTGACGAGGTCGAGCCCGAGGATGGCTTGGCCATTGGCCGGCGCCACGGCGGCGCGGATGGCCTGTTCGGCGGCGGGAGAGGCGCCGGCGACGTGGATGTTGCGGACTTCGAAACCCAGCCCCGTGGTGCGGTCGGCGACCGCCTGACCCATGGCGCCGGCCAGCAGGCCCGCGCGACCGCCCGTGCCCAGGGCGACGACCAGCCCGAGCCCGAACACGGCGCAGGCGGCGATGATGGCGACTCGCGGCGGCAGGCCGAGGCCCTGGGCGGCGCGCAGTTTCCCGGCCGCCTGCCCCCTTGCCGGAGCGGCGCTGCGAGACTTCGGACCAACGGGGCTTTTAGCCCGAGGGCTGGCGACCTTGCGCCCTCCCCCCCGCACCGCCGCGGCCATACGCGTCCTCCACGATCCAGAACACCAGGTCATCGAACGACACGCCCTGGTGAGCCGCCTGCTCCGGTGCGAGGGAGGTGGGCGTCATGCCGGGCTGTGTGTTGACCTCCAAGAGGACCAAAAGACGCTTAACAGGGTCATAACGAAGATCACTTCTGGTCACGCCTCGGCAACCAAGAGCGGCATGGGCCCGCTCGGCCAGGCGCAGGGCGGCGTCAAAATCCTCGGCAGGCATGCGCGCGGGGATCAGGTGCTGGGAGCCGCCGTCGCCATACTTGGCCTCGAAATCGTAGAAGCCGGAGGTTGGAACGATCTCGGTCACGGTCAGAGCCTTGCCGTCCATCACCGCCACGGCCAGCTCGAGGCCGTCGACGAACGGTTCGACCATGACCTCCTCGCCGAAGGTCCAGCCCGGCGCGACGACCTCCTGAGGCGGGCGATTGGCCCCCTCGGTGACGATGAAGACGCCGACCGACGAGCCCTCGGCGTTCGGCTTGACCACATAGGGCGGCGGCAGGACGTGGTCGCGGGCGACATCGAAGCGGTTGAACAGGCCGCCGCCCGGCACCGTCACGCCGGCGGCCGCCAGCACGGCCTTGGCCTTGGCCTTGTCCATCGCCAGGGCCGAGGCCAGCACGCCGCAGTGGGTGTAGGGAATGGCCAGGGTTTCCAGGATGCCCTGGACGCAGCCGTCCTCGCCCCATTCGCCGTGCAGGGCGTTGAAGCAGACGTCCGGCCTGAGGCTGGCCAGCACCTGGGCCAGGTCGCGGCCGGCGTCGACCCTGGTCACGGTCGCGCCGAGACGCTCCAGGGCCTCGGCGCAGGCCGCGCCGGACACCAGGCTGACTTCCCGCTCGGACGACAGCCCGCCGAGCAGGACGGCCACATGGTGGCCCGAAAGACGGCCGCTCATTTGGCCTCGCGAAGCGCGCGGAAGTCGATGTCGCTGTCGGCGATCAGGTAGATCAGCACGGCCCAGGCGGCGACGTTCTGGTTCAGCTGGACCGGATCGATCTTGTCGAGCGTGTCGTCCGGCGAGTGGTGGAGGTCGAAGTAGCGGGTGGCGTCCTGGCGCAGGGTGAAGACCGGCACCCCGGCGTCGCGGATCTCGGCCACATCGGCGCCGCCAAAGGGCGCCGGGTCACGGCTGATGATGATCTTCAGCGGCGCGAACAGGGCCGGCAGGGCGGCGAGTTGCGGCGCATCGACCGCGCCCTTGGGCAGCAGCAGGGCATAGATGCGGTCGCCGCCCAGGTCGCTCTCGCTGGCCACAACGAGATTGGCGAGGTTGTCCTTGTTGTCGGCCAGGAAGGCCTCGCCCGAGCCGCCGGTCTCTTCCGAGCCCCACATGACGACGCGGATGGTGCGGCGGGGATGGCGTGGCAGATCGCCGATCAGCTTTGCAGCGGCGGTGGTGATGGCGATGCCGGCGCCGTCGTCATGGGCCCCGGTGCCGACGTCCCAGCTGTCGAGGTGACCGCCGATGACGACAACTTCCTCGGGCTTCTCGCTGCCGACGATGTCGCCGGAGATGTTCCAGGCCACCGTGTCGGTGCGGGTGGTCGAGGCCAGGTTGATGCGGACCTTGACCGGACCGCGGCGCGACAGCTTCTGCAGCAGGTCGGCGTCGGGGACGCCCAGGGCGGCGGCCGGGATCTTCGGCGCGGCGTCGCTGTAGCGGGTCATGCCGGTATGGGGAGCGTTCAGGTCGGAGGTGGAGATCGACCGGACGAGATAGGCGACAGCGCCGCGTTTCCCCGCCTCGATGGGGCCGGCGCTGCGGGCGCGGACGGCGGCGCTGTAGCCCTGGCCGTCGACGGTCTTGGTCATCGGCTGGTTGACCACGGCGATCTTGCCCTTGAGCGAGCCTTCGGGCGCGGCGAGCAGTTCGGCGAACGAGCCGAAAACGACCACTTCCGCCTCGATCCCGCCCTTGGGCGTGGGGACGGTGCCGCCGAGGCCCAGGATCGACAGGCGGTAGCTGTAGGGCGCGACGATGGCGGCGCTTTCCTCGCCCCGGGTCCAGGTCGGCTTGGCGAACTCGTGCACCCGGATATTGGTGAAGCCCAGTCGTTCGAACTCGCGGACAGCCCAGTCCTTTGCCCGGGCCATGGCCGGCGAGCCCGCCGGACGCGGACCAATGCCGGTGGTCAGGTCTTCGAGGATTTCCCAGGCCAGCGGATCCTTGAGCGCACGGTCGCGCAGCTCTGCGGCGGTCTGGGCGCGAGCGTCCGGAGCGGTCTGGGCGAGGGCCGGCTGGACCAGGAGGGCAAGGCCGGCGGCGAAGGCGATGAGGGGTCTGAGCATGGTTCGCGGGTGCGACAGCCACGCCCGCAAGTCAAGTGAAGGTGGCGTGCAGGAGGGTGGAGCGCCCGCCCCTGTCGCCCGGGCCGGCGGGTCAGGCGGGTCAGGCGGGCCGGCCGATCCGCTTGATTTCCCATTCGAGCTGAACACCCGCCTTGGCCAGGACATCGGCGCGGACCGCCTCGCCAAGGCCTTCGAGGTCGGCTGCGGTCGCCTCGCCGGTGTTGATCATGAAGTTGCTGTGGAGCTCGGAGAACTTGGCGCCGCCATGCAGCCTGCCGCGCCAGCCGGCCTCGTCGACGAGCTTCCAGGAGGAATGGCCGGGCGGGTTCTTGAAGGTCGAGCCGCCCGTCTTTTCGCGGATCGGCTGGGTCGTCTCGCGGCGGGCGGTGATCTCGGCCATGCGCGCCTTGACCGCCTCCGGATCGTCGGGCCGGCCGCGATAGGTCGCCTCGACCCAGATGATGTCTTCCGGCGCGTTGCTGTGACGATAGGTGTAGCCGAAGTCCTCAAGCCGCAGCGTCCGCTTCTCGCCAGAGCGATCGTAGCCCCAGGCGCTGACCAGCACGTCGCGGGTCTCGCTGCCGTAGCAGCCGGCGTTCATGGTCAGGGCCCCGCCGATGGTTCCCGGAATGCCGGCGTAGAACTCCAGGCCCGCGAGGCCGGCGTTGGCGGCGGCGCGGGCGACGGCGGCGTCGAGCGCCCCGGCGCCGGCGGTGATGAGGTCGCCCTCGATGGAGACGCCGGCGAAGGCCTTGCCGGCCAGCCGCACGACCACGCCCGGCATGCCGCCGTCGCGGACAATGACGTTGGACCCGACCCCAAGCGGCAGGACCGGCGTCTCGGCGGGAAGCGCCCGCAGGAAGTCGGCGAGGTCCTGGTGATCGGCCGGCAGAAACAGCACCTCTGCCGGGCCGCCGACGCGGAACCAGGTGAAGGGCGCCAGGGCTTCGTCGCGCAGCAGCTTGCCGCGCACGGGGGGCAGATCGGTCATGCGTTGGCCTTACGGGCGGCGGTGTCGGCGTGCCAGAGGATCAGGCGCTCGGCCTCGGCGGGATCGTAGGTCTCGAAGACCGGGGTGCGGCCGGTCTTGTCCCAGTGAAACATCTCGAACCGCACGGTGGGGTGCTCGTGAACGTCGAGCCAGTAGCCCGGCGACAGGCCACGGCCCTTGTCCAGTTGCGGCAGGTGCTTGAGCGGGATGCGCCGGCGGCGGCATTCGGCCTCGAGCGCCCGAAGGAAGGCGGTGGGGCTCAAGCCCGGGCCTCCAGCTGGCCCGGAAGGGCGTAGGCCCAGCTGGTGATGTCGCCGGCGCCGAGAAAGACGACAAGGTCCCCGGAGCGGGCTTCCTCGGCGACCAGGGCGGCAAGGTCGGAGGGCGCATCCAGCGGCAGGGCGCGACGGTGTCCGAAGCGTTTCAGGCCCTCGATCAGGGCATCGCGGCTGACGCCTTCGATCGGCGCCTCGCCGGCGGCGTAGACATCGGCGACGATGACGGTGTCGGCGTCGTTGAAGCAGGCCGAGAACTCGCTCATCAGGTCGCGAAGGCGGGTGTAGCGATGCGGCTGGACCACGGCGATGACCCGGCCCTCGGGCGTCACCGCGCGGGCGGCCTTGAGCACCGAGGCGATCTCGACCGGATGGTGGCCGTAGTCATCGACGATGCGCACGCCGCCGACGACGCCGGTGGTGGTGAAGCGCCGCTTGACCCCGCCAAAGCCGGCCAGGCCCTTGCGGATGGCCGCGTCATCGACGCCCAGCTCGCGCGCCACGGCGATCGCGGCCAGGGCGTTGGCGACGTTGTGGTCGCCCGCCATCGGCAGGGCCAGGCCCTCCAGCAGGCGGCGCTCGCCGTCCTGGGGGGTGAACTGCACGTCGAAGCGGGCCCCTTCCGGTCCCATCGTCACGTTCAGGGCGCGGACCTCGGCCTGGGGGTTTACGCCATAGGTGACGAGGCGGCGGTTCTCGACGCGGGCGGCGAGGGCCTGGACCTCGGGATGGTCGAGGCAGACGGCGGCGAAGCCGTAGAAGGGGATGTTCTCGACGAAGTCCTGGAAGGCCCGCTTGGCGGTCTCGAAGTCGCCGTAGTGGTCCAGGTGCTCGGGGTCGATGTTGGTGACGATGGCGCAGGTGGACTTGAGCTTGAGGAAGGTGCCGTCGCTCTCGTCGGCCTCCACCACGATCCACTCGCCTTCGCCGACCTTGGCGTTGGTCCCGTAGGCGTTGATGATGCCGCCGTTGACCACGGTCGGGTCCAGACCGCCGGCGTCGAGCAGCGCCGCCACCATGGAGGTGGTCGTGGTCTTGCCGTGGGTTCCGGCGACGCCGATCGAGAACTGCAGGCGCATCAGTTCGGCCAGCATCTCGGCCCGGCGGACCAGCGGCAGGCGGCGCTCGCGCGCGGCGACCATCTCCGGATTGTCGGGCTTGACCGCCGTCGAGTAGACGATGGCCGAGGCGCTCTCGACATGTTCGGGCGCATGGCCGATGAATACCTGCGCGCCGAGCTGCTCGAGCCGCTCGGTATTGGCGCTGGCCTTCATGTCCGAGCCCTGAACGGTGTAACCAATGCGCAGCATGATCTCGGCGATGCCGCTCATGCCGATGCCCCCGATGCCGATGAAGTGGACGGGGCCGAGTTCGAAGGGCACGGGGCGACGACGGGCGATCATGATGCGCGGATTAGAGGATTTGCGGCGGCGGTGGAATGGGGCAGCGCTGCTGGTCGGCGTGCTGGCGGCGGCGGCGGCGCCGGCGATCGCCGCCGAAGGGCCCCGGCTGCGGCCTACGGACCTGGGCGCCTATGCCCAGTTCACCGACCTCGACAGCATCGAGTGGACCGGCCGGACGGCGCGCGTGCGCCTGCTGCAGGTGACCGGCGAGGGGTTCGAGGTGGCGGGCGTGGCCTATGTGGGCGGCTGGCGGCATTTCGAGATCGACTGTGCGGCGCGCACCGTGCGCGAGACGGGCTTTTCCAGCCTGCGGGCCGATGGCGTCGAGGGACCGCTGACCGGCATCGACCGGCCGGCGGAGGCGGTCGCCGCCGGCGGGCTGGCGGACATGGCGTCGCGGGTCGTGTGCGAGGATGAGCGCCCGCTGGGCGCCGGCGACCTGGCCGGCGTGGACGCGGCGGTCGAGGCTGGCCGGCGGTGGATTCCGACCGGAGAGGCGGATCAGCTGTAGGCCGTTCGCTCGACGAGATCGGCCAGGGCCTCGGCGGCGTCAGGACGGGCGACCGAGCGGGCGCCCTCGGCCATCCGGGCTAACCATTCGGGGTCCTTGAGCAGGGCATTGAGCGCGCCGGCGAGGCTGTCGACCGTGAGTTCCTCCTCAAGGCAGACGGCGGCGGCGCCGGCATCTTCCAGGAGCCTGGCGTTGAACCGCTGGTGATCGTCGGCGGCGATCCTGAGCGGCACCAGGATGCTGGGCCGGCCGGCGACGGCCAGTTCGCAGACGGTCGAGGCGCCGGCCCGGCCGATGACCAGATGGGCCGCGCCCAGGCGGCCGGCCATGTCGCGGAAGAAGGGCGCGACCTCGGCCTTGACCATGGCGTTGGCGTAGACGCGGCGGGCTCCGTCCATGGACTCCTTGCGGGTCTGCTGCTGGACCTCGAGGCGCAGGCGGACAGGCTCTGGCAGGCGCATGATCGCCTCGGGCGTCAGCTCGCTGAGCAGGCGGGCGCCCTGGCTGCCGCCAGTGACGAGCAGGCGGATGGGACCTTCGGCGGCGGGGGCGGCGTAGGGCTGGTCGAAGAGGCTGCGAATATCCGGGCGGACGGGATTGCCGACGACATGGGCGCGGGCCTTCACGGGCGGCCTGGCCATCTCGAGCGTCGGGAAGGCGCAGGCCACTTCGGTGACCTTGGGCGCGAGGTAGCGATTGACGCGACCAAGCACCGCGTTCTGTTCGTGGATGACTGTCGGCCGCTTCTGGCCAAGCGCCGCCATCAGCGCCGGCAGGCTGGGATAGCCGCCGAAGCCGACGACGACGGCCGGGTCCAGGCGGCGGAAGGCGGCGCGCGCCTGCAGGACGCCGCGCAGCACCGCCCAACCGGCCTTGAGCATGCCGATGGGATCACCGGGCCTGGCCGTGGCGGCCGACAGGGCGATCCGCTCGTCGGCGGGGAACTTGTCGGCGTACAGGGCGCCGCGCTCGTCGGTGGCCAGGACGATCCGCCAGCCGCGGGCGCTGAGCACCTCGGCCAGGGCCTGGGCGGGGAACATGTGTCCGCCGGTGCCGCCAGCGGCGATCACGGCCAGTCGGGCGGCCATCTCAATATCCCCTTCGAGAACTGGAAGCGGTGCGGATTGACGCGGCCTTTTGCCATGACCGCTCGATGTGGGCCAGTGATGCAGGCGGCGGCTTGATCGCGCGGACGTCTGTCACGGCGTCAGGCGAAGGCGGCCGAACCCGGCGGCGCCTCGACCGGATCGAAGGCGCCGGGACGGCGGCGCGTGAGGCCGAGCGCCAGGCCCATGGTCAGCCCCATGGCCAGCATCGAGGAGCCGCCATAGCTGATGAACGGCAGGGTCATGCCCTTGGTCGGGGCGAGATTGAGGTTGACCGCCATGTTGATGATCGCCTGCTGGCCGACGAGGACGAACAGGCCGGCGGCGGCGACCTGTTCGAACGGCTCCGACAGCCTCATCGAACGATAGAGGCCCCGGATCATCAGGAAGGCGAACACGCCGATCAGGGCGAGGGAGAAGACCAGTCCGTATTCCTCGGCGGCGACAGAGTAGATGAAGTCGGTCTGCAGGTCGGGGACGCCCTGTTTCATGATCCCCTCGCCCGGACCACGCCCCCAGAGGCCGCCGCCGGCGATGGCCTCGCTGGCCTTGGTGATCTGGTGGGTGTCGGCGCCTTCGGGCGACAGGAAGCGGTCCACCCGGCTGCGGGCGTGGGGCAACAGCACATAGATGGCGCCCAGCCCGCCGGCGGCCGCGCCGCCCATAATGGGAATCCAGCTGATCGGCACGCCGGCCATCCAGAAGGCGGCGCCGAAGGCGATGGTGATCAGCACCGTCTGGCCGACATCGGGCTGGATGATCAGCAGGGCGACGGCGATGAAATAGAGGATGAAGGCGATGGTCACGCCAGGCACGCCCTGGCCCTTCTGCCCCTCGGCGAACATCCAGGCGACCAGCACGATCAGGGCCGGCTTGAGGAACTCGGACGGCTGCAGGGTGAAGCCGGCGAAGTGGATCCAGCGAGTGGCGCCCTTGGCCTCATGGCCGATGAATGGGAGCGCCACCATGCAGGCGATGGCGGCCAGGTAGACGATGAAGGCCAGCCTTCGTACGCCGCGCGGCGACAGCAGCGACACCGCAACGACCAGGGTCGCCGCTCCGAAGGCGAAGACGATCTGGCGGATGGCGAAGTGCAGCGGATCGTCCAGGCGCAGCCGGATGGCCGCCGCCGGGCTGGAAGTGAAGGACAGCAGGACGCCGAGCGCGATCAGGATGGCCGTCGCCGCCAGCAGGCCGTGATCGACGGTCCACCACCAGTTGGCCAGCGGCGTGCGCTTGGCGCGGGAGACGAAGTGTTGTCCGGCGCTCATGCCCTGGCTCCTCGGGCGGCGGGTTGCTCAAGCGCCTGGACGGCGGCGCGGAAGGCTTCGCCCCGCGCCTCGAAGTCGGCGAACTGATCGAAGGAGGCGCAGGCCGGCGACAGGAGGACGATGGCGTCCTCGCCGGTGGCGGCGGCATCGGCGTAGGCCGCGGCGGCGGCGGCCTCGATGGTTCCGCATTGGCTGTAGTCGGCGCGGCCTTCCAGGCTGGCGGCGAAGTCCTCGGCGGCCTCACCGACGAGATAGGCCCGCGTCACGCGCGGGAAGAGGTCGGCCAGTTCTGCGATGCCGCCTTCCTTGGCCCGGCCGCCGGCGATCCAGTAGACGGCCGGATAGCTGGACAGGGCCTGGCGCGCGGCGTCGGCGTTGGTGGCCTTGCTGTCGTTGATGAAGCGCACCTTGCCGATGCGGCCGACGGTCTCCATCCGGTGCGCCAGCCCCGGGAAGGTCATCAGGCCCTCGGCGGCGTCCTCGCTGCTGACGCCCAGCGCCAGGGCGGCGGCGTAGGCGGCGGCGGCGTTCTGCCAGTTGTGGCGGCCTGGCAGCGAGCGGGCGCGGGTCAGGTCCGCGACCTCGATCGCGCGCTCGCCCGTGGCGTCGTAGAGCATGCCCGACAGGACGTAGACGCCCCGGCCCATGGCCTTGCCGGCGCTGATCGGGCGGATGGTGCGGCGGTTGGCGGCGGTGATCTCGGTGCAGATGCGCTGGCACCAGGGGTCATCGACGCCGATGACGGCGGTGTCGCCCTTGCCCTGGTTCAGCAGGACGCGCTTCTTGGCCGCGACATAGCCATCCATGCCGCCGTGGCGGTCGAGGTGATCGGGCGAGATGTTCAGCAGCACGGCCGCATCAGGCTTCAGCGACCAGGTCAGATCGAGCTGATAGCTGGACAGCTCCAGCACATAGACCGCGCCGCCGTGCATGTCGGGCAGGCCCATGACGCCGAAGCCTATGTTGCCGCCGATCCGCGTGTCGCGGCCCGCGCTGCGCAGGATGTGGCCCAGCAGGGCGGTGGTGGTCGACTTGCCGTTGGTGCCGGTGATGACGGCGATGCGCGGGCGCTTGTGCAGCGGGGCGGCCGCGACAGCGCGGGCGAACAGCTCGATGTCGCCGATGATCTCCACGCCGGCCTCGTGCGCGCGATCGACCGTCCAGTGGGGCTTGGGATGGGTCAGCGGCACGCCCGGCGACAGCACCAGGGCGGCGAACTGGCTCCAGTCGGCCTCGTTGAGGTCGGTGAGCGGCAGGCCCTCGTCCATGGCCGACCGCCGCCCCTTCTCGCCATCGTCCCAGAGGGCGACTTCGGCCCCGCCGGCCATCAGGGCGCGCGCCACCGTCAGCCCGGTGCGGCCCAGGCCGAACACAGCGACCTTGCGTCCTTCGAAGCCGGCGGCGGGGATCATGACGGCGAGCGGCCTCCCCTACCTGAGCTTCAGCGTGGCCAGGCCGATGAAGGCCAGGATGATCGCGACGATCCAGAAGCGCACGACGACGGTGCTTTCGGCCCAGCCGAGCTTCTCGAAGTGGTGATGGATCGGCGCCATCAGGAAGATGCGCTTGCCGGTCCGCTTGAAGTAGAAGACCTGGATCATCACCGAGAGGGCCTCGGCGACGAAGAGCCCGCCGATGATCGCCAGCACGATCTCGTGCTTCACGGCGACCGCCACGGCGCTGATCGAGCCGCCCAGGGCCAGCGAACCGGTGTCGCCCATGAATATCTTGGCCGGCGGGGCGTTGTACCAGAGGAAGCCCATCCCGGCGCCGATGATGGCCATGCAGAACACCGCCAGCTCGCCCGAGCCCGGCACGAAGTGGACCTGGAGGTACTGGGCGAAGACGTAGTTGCCGACGAGGTAGGCGATAAGGCCGAAGGCGGCGGCGGCGATCATGACGGGCACGATGGCAAGGCCGTCCAGGCCATCGGTGAGGTTCACGGCGTTGGAGGCCCCGACGATCACGAAGGCCCCGAACACCAGGTAGAACCATCCCAGGTCGACAAGGAAGTTCTTGAACACGGGGAAGGTGACGGACGTGGCCAGGTCCGGCGCCTCGGGCGAACGGGCGCCGAACTGGACCAGCACGAACACCGCGATCACCGCCACCAGGGTCTGGATCACCAACTTCATGCGACCGGACACGCCGGCGGTCGTCTGCTTGGTGACCTTCTTGTAGTCGTCCAGGAAGCCGAGCAGCCCGTAGGAGCCGGTGACGAAGATCACCACCCAGACCTGAAGGTTCGACAGGTCGGCCCACAGGAGCGTGCCGACCATCATGCCGGCGAGGATCATGAACCCGCCCATGGTCGGGGTGCCGGCTTTCTCAAGCACGTGACGCTGGATGCCGTCGGTGCGGATCGGCTGGCCCTTGCCCTGCTTGGTGCGCATCCAGGCGATGAAGCGGCTGCCCATGGCGACCGCGACGATGAAGCCGGTCGCCCAGGCCATGCCGGCCCGGAAGGTCAGGTACTTGAAGAGATTGAGCAGCGGGAACGTGTCGCGATAGTCCGCCAGCGCCTGATAGAGCAGGTACAGCATTCAGCCTTCTCCCCCGGAGCCGAGCGCGCGCAGCGCCGCGGCCACTTCCGCCGCGCGCGAGCCGTTCGATCCCTTGACCATGACCGCGTCGCCCGGCTGGACCGCAGCCGTGACGAGCGGCGCCAGCTGCGCCGCCGTCTCGGCGTAGCCGCCCCGGCGAGTCGCCGGAAGGGCCTCCCAGAGGGATTTCATCTGCGGCCCCGCACAGAACACGAAGTCGACGTCCGCCGCCTCGATCGGCGCCGCCAGCGCCGCATGCATGGCCGGCCCCTCGGACCCCAGCTCCAGCATGTCGGTCAGCACGACGAGCCGCCGGCCCGACAGCTTGCGCGCGCCCAGCGTGCGGAAAGCGGCGGCCATCGAGATGGGATTGGCGTTGTAGCTCTCGTCGATCAGGGTGAAGGCGCCCTCGCCCACCGGGATCAGGGCTTCGGCCCCTCGGCCGGCCAGCGGTGCGAACTCCGACAGGGCCGTCAGCGCCGTCGCGCGGTCGACATCCATCGCTTCCAGCATCAGCAGGGCGCAGAGACTGTTGAGCCCCCAGTGATGGCCGGTCTGAAGCAGGGTGAAGGTCAGAGGCTGGCCATGCAGGACAGCCGAGACCCGAGCGCGCCCGCCGTCCACGTCGAAGCCGGTCAGGCGGGCATCGCAATCTTCGCCCGATCCGAAGGCTAGCACCCGGGCCCCGACCCTGCGGGCGCGGTCGGCCAGCATGTCGAACCAGCGGTTGTCGGC
>VFQU01001165.1_pt1 | contig 16763 bp, 14 predicted proteins | sample 3512311 | NCBI WGS metagenome assembly VFQU01 (sample SAMN10412377, study PRJNA504923) | tailings metagenome | isolation source: Relicate 3 Philex TSF3 active mining site | place: Philippines: Tuba, Benguet | collected 2017-08-29
ACGCCGAACAGCTTGTAGTAGACGATCATCAGCAGGCAGACCAGGGCGAAGCCGAGCACGATCGCGCGCTTGCCGGCGTCGATGTTCTCCTTGCCCAGCGAGGGACCGATCACCCGCTCCTCGACGATGTCGACCGGCGCGGCCAGCGCGCCGGCGCGCAGCAGCAGCGCCAGCTCCGAGGACTCCTTGCTGCTCGACAGGCCGGTGGTCTGGAAGTTCTTGCCGAACACGCCGCGGATGTTCGCCACCGAGATCACCTCCTCGGTGACCTTGGTGGTGCGGATCTCCTTGCCGTCGACGATGCGCGTCTCCGGCGTTCGCTCGATGAACACCACGGCCATGCCGCGGCCGACGTTCTCGGTGGTGAACTCCAGCATGCGCTGGCCACCGACGTTGTTGAGGCGCACCGACACCATCGGCGAACCGTCCTGCGGATCGAAGCCCGAGCGGGCGTCGACCAGCTGGTCGCCGGAGGCGATCACCCGGCGCGACAGCAGCACCGGTATCGGCTTGCCGTCCATCCCCAGGTCCCGGCGGTAGTAGAGGCGGGCATCCGGCGGCACCCGGCCGCTCTGCACGGCCTCGTAGGCCGAGGTGGCGCCGTCGCCGACCACGGCGCGATATTCCAGCGTGGCGGTGGCGCCGAGGATCTTCTTGGCCAGTGCGGTGTCCTGCACGCCGGGCAACTGCACCACGATGCGGCTGGCGCCCTGGCGCTGGATGATCGGCTCGGCCACGCCGAGCTCGTTGATGCGGTTGCGCAGGGTGCCGATGTTCTGCTCGAGCGCGTTGTCGACGATGGCCTTCATCTCGGCGTCGCGGATCCGCGCCCGCAGGCTGCCGGGCGCATCGCCGTCCTGGACGAGCAGCTCGGGGATGTCGCGGCCGATCAGGCCGGCGGCGGTATCGCGGGTCTCCGGATCGCGCAGGCTGATGTCGATGCCCCCCGAGGCGCGCTCGACGGCTACGTAGCGGATGTCGTTGTCGCGCAGCAGGACGCGGATGTCCTCGGCGAAACCGGTCTCGCGCTTCTCCAGTGCGGCACGCTGGTCGACTTCCATCAGGAAGTGCACGCCACCCTGCAGGTCGAGGCCGAGCACCATCGGCGTGGCCCGCACGGCCAGCAGCCAGTCGGGCACGTTGGAGGCGAGGTTCAACGCCACCACGTAACCGTCGCGCAGCTCTGCGCGCAGTGCGTCTGCGGCCAGCAGCTGGGCCTCCGGATCGGGCAGGCGGACCAGCAGGCTCTCGCCCTCGAACTCGACGCGGGTCGGCTCGATCGATGCGCCCTGCAGCGCCGCCTCGACCCGCGACTTCAGGGCTGCGTCGACGGTCCCGCCGCGGCTGGCGCTGACCTGCACCGCGGGATCCTGCGGGAACAGGTTGGGGATGGCGTAGAGCACGCTGGCCAGCACGAGGATGGCGACCAGCGCGTATTTCCAGCGGGGGAACTCGAGCATGCGGAGTGACCGATCGCGACCCGGGGGTCGCCTTCTGCGAGGGGAGGGAAACCGTCTACCCGCGGTGCGCCTGACCGGCGCCCGCAGGTCGGCGCGCTCAGGAGGCTTTCAGCGTGCCCTTGGGCAGCACGGCGGTGATGGCGTGCTTCTGCACCTTGAGGACCACCTTGTCGGCGACTTCGACGCTGACGAAGGCGTCGCCGATGTCGGCGACCCGACCCAGCAGGCCGCCGGCGGTGACCACCTCGTCACCCTTGGCCAGCGCCGACAGCATGTTGCGGTGTTCCTTGGCGCGCTTGCTCTGCGGCCGGATCACGAAGAAGTAGAACACCAGGAAGAACATCGCCAGCATGATCGGCAGCGTCCACGGCGAGGGCTGCTGGCCGGCGGCCTGGGCGTAGGCCGGGGAGATGAAGAAGTCGAGCAGGTTCATGGCGTGGAGGCGGTTCCTGACGGACGGGAAGCGGACCGGACGCAGGCGTTCCGGGGCCGCGAAAAGCGCGTGAGTATGCCAGATCGGGGCGGGCCGGCCGAATTCAAGCCTGGCCGGCAGGGTCTTCGGACGCGCCGCGCCGGGCCGCGTAGAAGTCGTCGATCCAGGCCTCGAGACGCCGCTCGGCGATGGCCGCGCGCAGTCCGCGCATCAGTTCCTGGTAGTAGTGCAGGTTGTGGATGGTGCCCAGCATCGGCCCGAGCATCTCGTTGCAGCGGTCGAGGTGGCGCAGGTAGGCGCGGCTGAAGCCACCGGCGCAGGCGTGGCAGGCGCATTCGGGGTCGATCGGCCGGTCGTCCTGCGCGTACTTCGCGTTGCGGATGCGCAGGGTGCCGAAGCGGGTGAAGTAGTGGCCGTTGCGGGCGTTGCGGGTCGGCATCACGCAGTCGAACATGTCGACGCCGCGGCGCACCGCCTCGACGATGTCCTCCGGCCGGCCGACGCCCATCAGGTAGCGCGGCGCGTCCCCGGGCAGCAGCGGAACGGTGTCGTCCAGCGTGCGCTCGCGCTCGTCCTGCGGCTCGCCGACGGCGAGGCCGCCGACCGCGTAGCCGTCGAAGCCGATGTCGATCAGCCCGGCCGCGGAGCGCTCGCGCAGCGCGCGATGCACGCCGCCCTGGACGATGCCGAACAGCGCCGCGTCGTTGCCCTCGTGGGCGCGCTTCGAGCGCTCGGCCCAGCGCAGCGACAGCTCCATCGAGCGCCGGGCGACGTCCTCGGTGGCCGGATAGGGCGTGCACTCGTCGAAGATCATCACCACGTCGGCATCGAGCACGCGCTGGATGCGCATCGACTCCTCGGGCGACAGGAACACCGTCGCGCCGTCGACCGGCGAGGCGAACTTCACGCCGGCCTCGGTGATCTTGCGCCGGTGCGCCAGCGAGAACACCTGGAAGCCGCCGGAGTCGGTGAGGATCGGCCCGTCCCAGCCGATGAAGCGATGCAGGCCGCCGAAGCGCTCGACGATCTCGAGGCCGGGCCGCAGGTACAGGTGGAAGGTGTTGCCGAGGATGATCTCGGCGCCGATCGTCCGCAGGTCGCGCGGGAACATCGCCTTGACCGAGCCGTAGGTGCCGACCGGCATGAACGCCGGCGTCTCCACCGTGCCGCGCGGGAAGTGCAGCCGCCCGCGCCGCGCGCGGCCGTCGCTGCCCAGCCGCTCGAAGCGCAGCCGGCTCATCGCGGCGCCTGCGGGAACAGCAGCATGGCGTCGCCGTAGCTGAAGAAGCGGTAGCGCTGTTCGACCGCGTGTCGGTACGCCGCCAGCACGCGCTCGCGCCCGGCGAAGGCCGAGACCAGCATCAGCAGCGTGCTCTCGGGCAGGTGGAAGTTGGTCAGCAGCGCGTCGACCGAGCCGAAGCAGTAGCCGGGGAAGATGAACAGCTGGGTCTCGCCGGCGAACGGCAGCACCTCGTCGCCGCGGCGCGCCGACTCCAGCGCCCTGACCACCGTGGTGCCGACGCCGACGACGCGTCCACCGCGCGCCCGCGTTCGCTGGATCTGCGCGCACAGCTCGGCGCCGACGTTCAGCCACTCGCTGTGCATCACGTGGTCGTGCAGGTGTTCGGCGCGCACCGGCTGGAAGGTGCCGGCGCCGACGTGCAGGGTGATGTGGCCGAACTCGACGCCGTGCGCGCGAAGCCTCGCCAGCAGCGCCTCGTCGAAGTGCAGGCCGGCCGTCGGCGCGGCGACCGCGCCGGGTTCGCGGGCGAACACGGTCTGGTAGCGATCGAGGTCGTGCTCGCCCGGATCGCGATCGATGTACGGCGGCAGCGGCAGGCGGCCGGCGCGCAGCAGCAGGCGGTCCAGGGGTTCGCCTTCCGGAAAGCGCAGCCGGTAGAACTCGCCGTCGCGGCCCAGCACGGTGGCGTCACCGCCGGCATCCAGCACGATCCGCGCGCCCTTGCGCAGCGGCCGGTTGGCGCGCAGCTGGACGCGCGCCTCGTGGCTGCCCAGCACGCGCTCGATCAGGATCTCGACGCCGCCGCCGCTGTCCTTGCGACCGAACAGCCGCGCCGGCATGACGCGGGTGTCGTTGAACACCAGCAGGTCGCCCGGACGCAGCCAGTCGGCGAGGTCGCGGACGTGGGCATCGACCAGGTCGGCCGGCGCCGGCGGCACGACCAGCATGCGGCTGGCCGAGCGCTCGACCAGCGGCTGCTGGGCGATCAGCTCGGACGGCAGGTCGTAGCGGAAGTCGGATTTCTTCAAGGCGGGAGCGGCACGGCGGGCCAGGCGCGGCATGCGTCGGCGGGGCCGGCAGGGTAGCGGCCCGCGGGCCGGCGCGCCACGGCGGCAGCGGTACCGACTCGGCACAGGGCTCCGCGGTGGCGTTCGAGCAGTCATCCGGCGTGGACTACCATGGGCCATCACCCTGCGCGGGGATCGCCATGAACGCAATGCGCAAGTTCGGTCTGCCCCTGGTGCTGTTCGCCGGTGCGGTGCCGGCGCAGGGCGCGGGTCTGCTCGAGTGCCGCGACGCCGCCCTCGCCGGCTTCCAGTCGGCCGACCTGCATCTGGCGCTGGAGTCGGCCGGTGGCCGCGACTGCGGCCTTGCCGCGGTGGCCTGGGGCCAGCAGGTGCGCTGCGGCGGCGTGCGGGCATCGGCCTTCGGCATGGCCGTCAGCGAACTCAACGGCGAGATCAGCAATGCCGGCGTGCGCCGGATCGGCGTGGTGGTCAAGACGAGCGCCGCCCGCGTCGGGCAGATCGTCGACGCCGCGGCGCCGCCGGCCGCGGGCCTGCGCCGACAGGTGGAGGCGCGCGAAGACGGCGCGACGGTGATCCTGTGCATCGCGTCGGATGCGGCCGGCGTCGGCGGCAGCATCGCAGGCAATGCGCCGGCCCTGCCGCTGGGCGCGATCGGCTGGCGGGTCTGCGCCGAACCCGATGCCGGCGGCGCGCCGACCTGCGCCGACGCCGGCCCGGGCGGCTACCGGATCGACGGCCTCGCCGCCGGCGACTATCGGCTGCGCGCGACCCCGATCGACGCGCTCGACCCCGGCATCGCCGCCGTGCTCGCCCGGCGCAGCGACCTCGAGACCGACGGGCGCGAGACGATCCTGCTCGGCCGCATCGCGGTGCGCGGTGGTGCGGTCACCCGCGCGCCGGCACTCACCCTGATCCGGGTGACGCCGCCCTGAGCTGAGCGGGACTCACAGCCAGCCGCGCTGTCGCGCCAGCCGGTAGGCCTCGATCCGGTTGCCGGCACCCAGCTTGCCGATCGCTTCGGAGAGATAGTTGCGCACCGTGCCCGGCGACAGGTGCAGCCGGGCGCCGATGTCGACCGCGCTGGCGCCCTCGCCGGCCAGCTTCAGCACCTGGCGCTCGCGCTCGCTGAGCGGATCGTCCTCGCCCCATGCGGCGAGGGCGAGCTGCGGATCGATCGCGCGACCGCCGGCGTGCACCCGGCGCAGCGCCGCGGCCAGCTCCGACGAGGGCGCGTCCTTGAGCAGGTAGCCGCGGACGCCGGCATCGAGCGCGCGGCGCAGGTAGCCGGCGCGGGCGAAGGTGGTGAGGATCACCACGCGCGTCGGCAGCCCGGCGTCGCGCACGCGCAGCGCCAGGTCGAGGCCGCTGCAGTGCGGCATCTCGATGTCGGTGACCAGCAGGTCGGGGCGCAGCGCCTGCGCCATCTTCCAGGCGGCCTCGCCGTCGCCGGCTTCGCCGACGACCTCGAGGTCGCCCTCCAGGCCGAGCAGCGCGGCCAGCGCGCCGCGCACCATCGCCTGGTCCTCGGCGAGCAGCAGCCGGATCAAGGCGACGCCAGCCCGAGAACGCGACCCTCGCGCAGCGGCACGCTCAGTCGCAGCCGGGTGCCGGCACCCTCCGGGCTGTCGACGTCCAGCGTGCCCCCGAGCGCTTCCAGCCGCTCGCGCATGCCGCTGAGGCCGTTGCCGCTGCGCGCGACGCCGCCGCGACCGTCGTCGCTCACGGTCAGCTCGACGCGATCGGGGAGGCGCTCGAGCTCGACCTCGACGCTGCGCGCGCCGGCGTGGCGGACGGCGTTGGTGACCGCCTCGCGCAGGCCGAGCGCCAGCGCGGATTCGGACTCGGGGTCGAGCTCCACCGCCGCCAGGCGGTGATCGAAGCGCACGTCGGCCGCCAGCAGCGCCAGCCGCGCCGAGGCCAGTTCGGCCTCGAGCCCGCCCGCCCGCATGCCCGACACCGCCTCGCGCACCTGCACCAGCGCCTGCCGGGCGATCTGCTCGACATCGGCGATCTGCGCCCGCGCGGCGACCGCATCGCGATCGAGCAGCTTGCCGGCCAGCTCGCTCTTCAGCACCACCAGCGACAGGGTATGGCCGAGCAGGTCGTGCAGGTCGCGGCCGATGCGCTCGCGCTCGGCCATGCGGGCCAGCCGCTTCACCTCCTCCTGGGTCAGCCGCAGCTCGGCATTGCGCGCCGCGCGCTGGCGGGCGAACAGCACGCCGAGCAGCACCACGCCGCCGATCACCGCGACCATCAGCGTGTACGGCGCCGCGTAGCCGGTGCCGGCCAGCGTCCACTGGTAGAGCGCGCCGGTGGCGACCAGCAGGCCGATGCCGTTGAGCAGGGCAAGCCGCGGCGAGAGCGCGACGGCGCCCATCGACATCGCGTAGATGATCAGCGTGTTGCCGCCGGGGTTGAACGGGATCAGCGCGAAGCCGAGCAGCGCGGTCGCGGCGACGATCGGCCGCCGCCACGCGGCCCGTCGGAAGAAGGCGAAGTGCAGCGGCACGAAGGCGACGGTGGCGATCACGCTCGCGACCAGCGCCCGGGCCGGGAACTCGCGCCAGAACAGCAGCGCCAGATAGATGAAGACGAGGTAGATCAGGCCCGCGGCCGGTGGCCCGAGCGACTCCTCGACCTCCTCGCGCTGCTGCGACGGCGTCATCCTCGCCTCCCCGAGCCCGCGCCAGTGTAGGCGGCCGAAGCGGGCGATGGAGGCCCCGGGCCGACCCGGCGATCCGCCTGCGCGCATCACTCCAGCCTCACGCCGTCGAGCTGGAAGGCGAAGCTGCCGGCCGGTCGACCTACCGTGTAGCCGATCGCCCGCAGCCGCGACAGGTCCGCCCCGGCGAACGCCGCCAGCGGCAGACGGTGCTCGGTCCATTCCGCCGTCGTGCGCAGCGCGACGATGCTCGGCGGCGCCTGCTCGGTGGCCCCGCTGAACAGCATCGCAGCCACTTCGCGCCCGTCGCCGCGCAGCCAGAAGACCAGTGCCTGCGCGGCCGAGGCGTCGACCGGCTGCATCGGCGAGCTGCCGGGATTGAACATCGCCCCGGCCCAGACCATCGGACCACCTTCGACCACCTCGCCTTCGACCTGCATGGCACCCGGCGTGCCGGACGCGCCCGCGCCGGTCGCGACGATCCGCGCCAGCGACTGTCCGCCCATCATCCGGTCGCTGGTCGCCGTCCAGCCGCCGCCTGCCGGCGATGCCAGGCTGCCGTCGTCGAACTCGCCCAGCGAGCCCACCGCGAAGCGCGGCGCCATGGTCGCGGCGACGCTGCGATCGACCTCATGTCCGTTCTTCCAGACGGTGTCGATGGCGCGCGTGGCACCGATGTCGATGTCCGGCTCACCTTTCACCAGCACGAGGTCGGCGCGCAGCCCGGCGCGGATCCGGCCGCGATCGGCCAGGCCGAAGGCGTCGGCCGGCGCGCTGGTGGCGGCGCGCAGGGCCTCGGCGGGCGACAGCCCCACCTCGACCAGCAGCGCCATTTCCTCGTGCAGCGACGCGCCGTGCGCGGTGCCCGGGTTGGGCGCGTCGGTGCCGGCCAGGATCGGCACGCCCGCGGCGTGCATTCGACGCACGCTGTCCCGCGCGGCGGCCAGCAGCCTGCCGCCGGCGGCGCCGAACGGCCGCGCGGCGCTCAGGCCGGAGCGCTGCCCCGGCGACAGGTGCGGCGCGATCCGCGAATCTTCGCCGAGCGTGGATGCGGACCCCGAGAAGCCGGCGATGACCGCCAGCGTCGGCACGACGAAGGCCCCGCGGGCGCGGGCCAGCTCGATCAGCGCGTCGTCGGCGACCTGGTCCTGGAACACGTGCACCAGCCCGTCGGCGCCGTCGCGCAGCGATTCGCGCGCCGCCTCGCGCGCCGACGCATGCACGACCGCGCGCAGGCCGGCGGCGTGTGCGGCGTCGATCACCGCCTTCGCCGTGGTCGCATCGAGCGTGGGCATCCGCCGCTCGGCGCTGTACGCGGACAGGTCCTCGCGGACGATCTTGACGAAGTCGGAGCCCTCCGCCTTGCGCGCGGCGACCCAGGCCGGTGCGTCCGCGGGCGCGGCAATGGTGGGGACCTCGAGGCCGAACTGGGTGCCGTGGCCGCCGTCGGCGGTGGCCAGCGTGCCCGCGGACCACAGGTCGGCGCGATCGGTGCGGGCCAGCGACGCGCGCTCGGCGCGCACCGCGGCGAGCTGGCGATGGTCCGAGAACTGATCGATCTGGGTCGTCGTACCGAAGCGCAGGGCGTCGCGGCGGGCATCGCCGAAACTGTGCACGTGGGCGTCGATCAGGCCGGGCAGCAGCGTCTTGCCGGCGCCGTCGACCACGCGCTCGCCGCCGCGCGGCGAGAGGTCCTCGGCCACTGCCTCGATCAGTCCGCCGCGCACCCGCACCGCGGCTCGCGGCCAGATCCGCTCGCCGTCGAACAGGCGCACCCCGCGCACCAGGAAATCGGGCGCCTCGGCCGGCCGACTGCGCGGCGTCGGCTCGGGTGCGGCGACGATCAGCAGCGCGGCGAGCGCCAGCGCGCTGGTGGCAGCGATCACATGCAGTCGATTCATGGCTCAGCCTCCACGCAGCCGCAGCGCAGCCAGGGACAGGAACAGCACCGTCGTCAGCAGCAGCGCGGCCGCGTGCGTGGCGTAGGCGACGCCTTCGATCTGGCCGACCACGCCCAGCGCCATCTGCGCCAGGTGCCAGCTCGGCCAGACCACGGCGAGCTTCTGCAGCAGCGGGGGGAACACGAACAGCGGCACCCACAGCCCCGAGAGTACCGACATCGGCAGGTAGACTAGATTGACGATCGCCACCGCGCCCTGCCCCTTGGCCAGGGTGCCGATCCACAGGCCCAGCGCGTTGAACGGCAGCGTGCCGAGCAGCAGCGCGCCGACCAGCAGCAGCCAGTCGCCGACGGCCATGCGCACGCCGCCGAGGCCGACCGCCGCGGCCGACAGCAGCAGCACGACGAGCAGACCGAACACCAGGCTCATGGCGATCTTGGCCGCGAAGTAGGCCGCCGTGGGCATCGGCGAGACGCGCTTGAGCTCCAGCCAGCCCTGCTGGCGCTCCATGGCCATCCCGACCCCGAAACCGAACAGCGCCGGACCGATCACGCCGAACACGCCGTAGGTCGCCAGCAGGTAGGTCGGCTTGCTGTAGCCGCCCCACTGGCCGCCGATCAGCACGGCGAACAGCAGGTAGAAGACTACCGGGAACAGCAGGGTCGGCAGCACGAAGGCCGGCGTGCGCCAGAGCTTGAGCAGCTCCATCCAGGTTTCCAGCAGGTAGATGCGCGCCAGCGGCGGCGCGGCGAGCGACGCGTTCATGCGGCCTCCTGAAGCGGGCGGGTCAGGGTGAGGAACGCCTCTTCGAGGCTGAGCGGCGCGACCTCGAGCTGGTCGAGGGCGGGATCGGCGGCCAGCAGGCGACGCAGCAGCGCTTCCGGCCGCGCGCTGCGCAGGTCGATCCATTCGCCCTCGCGCGTCGCTGCGTCGACTTCCGGCCAGCTCGCCAACAGTGCGGTGGCGAGCGCGCTGCGGCAGCGCACCCGGCGGCCGGCGACACGGGCCTTGATCGCCGTCGGCGATCCTTCGGCCAGCACGCGGCCCTCGGCGAGCAGCACGATGCGGTCGGCCAGCGCGTCGGCCTCCTCGAGGTAGTGCGTGGTCAGCACGATGGAGACGCCTTCGTCGCGCAGCGCGCGCAGCACCTGCCAGAAGCCTCGCCGCGCCTCGACGTCGAGCCCCGTGGTCGGTTCGTCGACGAACAGCAGCGCCGGCCGGCCGCAGATCGCCAGCGCGAAGTGAACGCGGCGCTGCTGGCCACCGGAGAGCTGGTCGTAGCGACGCCGCGCCAGCGGCTCGAGACCGGCCAGCGCCAGCGTTTCGGCCGGTGCGCGCGGCGCCGGGTAGTAGCTGGCGAACAGCCGCACCAGCTCCTCGACCCGCAGCGCGTCGGGCAGGCTCGCCTCCTGCAGCATCACGCCGATCGCGCGCCGTGCCTGTGGGTCGCGCGGGTCGCGACCGAGCACGCTGGCTTCGCCGGCATCGGGGCTGAGTCGACCGGTGAGCAGACCGAGCGCCGAGGTCTTTCCCGCGCCGTTGGGACCGAGCAGCGCCAGCACTTCGCCGGCGCGCAGCTCGAGGTCGAGCGGATGCAGTGCCTGGATGCTGCCGTAGCGCTTGGAGGCGCCGGCCAGCCGGGCCAGCGGTTGGACGTGGGTGGTGGCGTTCATGTGCGGGGTGGCTCCTGATCGACGGTGCCAGCGTCGCCTCTCCCACCCTTCCGCGGCAGTCGCGGCCGTCAGCAGTTGCAGGTGACAGTCGTCACCCGGACGGCCGCCGCGAGGCGCGCGGGGCCGGTCGGAATACCGCCCGTGGTATCCTAGGCGGCTTCCAACCCCTTGTTCGTCAAGCCATTGCGCGCGCAATGCGCCACGGGAGCCCGACCATGACCCAGACTTCTCCCCGCCTCGTCGACCTGCTGCAGGAGCTGCGCGGCTACGGCGGACCGATGCGCACCCGCGGCCTGCCCGATGCCCAGATCGAGCGCATGGCCGCCAACCACCCGGAACTGGTCGAGGCCGTGCACGCTGCCGTCGCCCTGCATCGCGAGCTGCGCGCGGAGTTCGACGACGTGCTGCGCGCCGACGAACACGAGCAGATCCGCCAGGCGCAGTCGGGCTTCGTCAACTTCTACGCCGACGATGCGGTGAACCCCTACGTCGCGCTGACCGCGCGCGGGCCGTGGCTGATCACCCTGAAGGGCGCGGTGATCCACGACTCCGGCGGCTACGGCATGCTCGGCTTCGGCCACACCCCCGCCACCGTGCTCGCGGCGATGGCGCGACCGCAGGCGATGGCCAACATCATGACGCCGAGCCTGTCGCACCTGCGCCTGGCGCGCGCGCTCAAGGCCGAGATCGGCCACAGCCGCGGCGGTTGCCCCTACGCCAAGTTCCTGTGCCTCAACTCGGGCTCGGAGTCGGTCTCGCTGGCCGGCCGCATCGCCGACGTCAACACCCGCCTGCACACCGACCCGGGCGGCCGCCACGCCGGCAGGAAGGTCAAGCGCATCGCGATCAAGGGCGCCTTCCACGGCCGCACCGAGCTGCCGGCGCTGTACTCGGATTCCAGCCGCAAGACCTACGCCCAGCACCTCGCCTCGTATCGCCACCACGAGCACCAGCTGATCACCATCGAGCCCTACTCGATCGAGCAGCTGCGCCAGGCCTTCGCCGATGCCGACGCCAACGGCTGGTACATCGAGGCGGTATTCCTCGAACCGGTGATGGGTGAAGGCGATCCGGGCCGTGCCCTGCCGCCGGCGTTCTATGCCGCAGCGCGCGAGCTGACCGAGGCGCACGGCACCCTGCTGCTGGTCGATTCGATCCAGGCCGGCCTGCGCGCCCACGGCGTGCTGTCGGTGGTCGACTATCCGGGTTTCCAGGGCCTGCCGGCGCCGGACATGGAGACCTATTCGAAGGCGCTCAACGCCGCGCAGTACCCGATGTCGGTGCTGGCGGTGAACGAGCGTGCCGCCGGCCTCTATCGCCGCGGCACCTACGGCAACACGATGACCGCCAACCCGCGCGCCATGGACGTCGCCAGCACGGTGCTCGGCCTGCTGACGCCGGCGCTGCGCGCCAACATCGTCGACAAGGGCCGCGAGTTCCTGGTCCGGCTCGAGAGGCTCAAGGACGAACTGCCGGGCCTGATCACCAAGGTGCAGGGCACCGGCCTGCTGTTCAGCGTCGAGCTGTCCTCCGACTTCCTGTGCTTCGGCGCCGGCTCGACCGAGGAGTACCTGCGCGAGCGCGGCCTGGGCGTGATCCACGGCGGCGTCAACTCGCTGCGCTTCACCCCGCACTTCGGTATCGACGGCGAGGAGCTGGAGCTGCTGCTGGCCGGCCTCCGCGATGCGCTGGTCAACGGCCCGCGCAAGGCGCAGCCCGCCGCCGCCTGAGGTCGCTCAGGGCGCGCGACCGAGGCTGACCCGGTCGCGCCCCTCCAGATCGCGCAGCGTCTCGACCGCCGCCAGACCTGCCGCGGCCAACAGGTCGCGCACGGCCGCGCCCTGGCTCAGCCCGTGCTCGAGCAGCAGCCAGCCCCCCTCGCGCAGGAAGCCCGGCGCCGCGGCGACGATGCGGCGGATCGCGTCGAGGCCGTCGATACCGCTGGCCAGCGCCGCACGCGGCTCGAAGCGCAAGTCACCATCGAGCAGGTGGGGATCGTCCTCGGCCAGGTAAGGCGGATTGCCGGCGATCAGGTCGAAGCGCTCGCCGCGGTGCATCGCGCCGAACCAGTCGCCGATGCGGAAGTCGACGCGCTCGAGGCGCAGCCGCTCGGCATTGGCGCGGGCCATCGCCAGCGCGTCCGCACTCAGGTCGACGGCGACGACCTCGAGCAGCGGACGCTCGACGGCCAGCGCCAGCGCGATCGCACCGCTGCCCGTGCCGAGGTCGACCGCTCGCAGCCTGGCTTCGCCGGCCGGCAAACGCGCAAGCGCAGCCTCGACCAGCAGTTCGGTCTCCGGCCGCGGGATCAGCGTGTGCCGATCGACGGCCAGCTCGAGCGTCCAGAACGCCCGCCGCCCGAGCAGGTGCGCCACCGGCACGCCGCGCGCGCGCTCGGCCAGCAGGCCGCGGGCACGCGCCAGCGGCTCACCCGCCACCTCGGCCTCCGGGTGGGCGAACAGCCAGGCGCGCGATCGCCCCAGCGCCTCGGCGATCAGCAGGTCGGCTTCCAGCGCGGCGTCATCGCCCTCCAGCCAGGCGCGCGCCTCACGACGCAGGGCGTCGAGGCGAACGACCGCGGCCTGCGGATCCGGGCTCACCACCGTGGCTCCGCGCCGCTCAGCCGCGCCACAGAAGCTGCGCGACCTGGATCAGCGAGGCGGCGACGAAGCCGGTGAGGAAGGCGAGGTAGGACCAGCGCAGGTAGGGGTACTTGTGCTGAGCGAGGTACTGGCCCAGCGAATAGACGTCGCGCACGACGGTGTCGTAGGCGCGCCCGGGCATCATCGCCTGCGCCATCTCGGCAAGGTAGCGCTCGCGGTCGAGCGCGGTGAAGTAGCCGAAGAACAGCAGGTTGAAGTCCTCGGGCAGCGGGCCGGTGTGGCGCTTGGCGCGACGGAACTTCGGCAGCACCGAGAGGATCGCCAGCAGCAGAGCGATCAGCGTGAACACGCCGAGCACGCCCAGGCCCAGGCGCAGGTCGGGATCGTTGACCCGCCCCAGCACCAGCGTCAGCACGATCGACGAGACCGTGATAATGATGTTGGCCTTGGTGTCGGCCATGGTCGAAAGCTGGACGTGGTGCTGCTGCAGCAGCCGCAGCAGGTGGTCGGAGCTGCCGCGCTCCGGCACCGCCCTGAACGGCTGTCCGCCCGCATCCGCCGCCATCCCGCGTTCTTCCATCCGGCCCTGCCCGATCACCCTCCACCCTTGCTGCGGATCATAGGAACGTGACCCTGCGCCGTACAGCCTTTCCTTCGAGCGCGCTCGTGCGTCTCGCCTGGCTCCTGCCGATGCTGCTCACGCTCGGCGGCTGCAGCGCGACCTACTTCGCCGCGGTCAACGTCGGCAACGGCGAGATCGAGAGCCATCTCTACGAACCGGCCCATCGGCTGCACCTCGACGTGCATCGGCCGCCGGCCGCGAGCCGCGGCGCGCCGGTGGTGGTGTTCTTCTACGGCGGTCGCTGGCAGAACGGTACGCGCGACGAGTACGCCTTCGTCGGCCAGCAGCTCGCCCGCGAAGGCCTGCTGGTGCTGGTCGCGGACTATCGTCTGTATCCGCAGGCGCGCTTTCCCGAGTTCGTCGCCGACGGCGCCGCGGCCGTGCGCTGGGCGCGCGACCACGCGGCCCGCCTCGGCGGCGACCCCGGGCGGATCTTCCTCGCCGGCCATTCCGCCGGCGCCCACATCGCCGCGCTGCTGGCGACCGACCCGCGCTACCTGGCCGAGGTCGAGATGGCGCCGCGCGAGATCGCCGGGGTGATCGGCATCGCCGGTCCCTACGACTTCCTGCCGCTCGAGGACCGCGACCTCAAGGACATCTTCGGCCCCGAGGAACGCTGGCCCGACTCGCAGCCGGTGAACTTCGTCGATGGCGACGAACCGCCCTTCCTGCTGCTGCACGGCAGCGGCGACCTGCTGGTCTGGCTGCGCAACAGCGAGCGGCTGCACGAGCGTCTCGAGGCGGCGGGGGTTCCGGTGACGCTGCACCGCTACCGCGGCGTCGGCCACATCCGCATCCTCAGCGCGCTGCGCTATCCGGCACTGGCGCCGACGCGGGCCGACCTGCTCGAGTTCGTCCGCGCCACGCCGCGACCGGCGAGCGGAGTCCTCAGCCCACGATAGGCCTGTTCGGCGGCGCCACGCGCTCAGGGCGCCTCGAAGCCGTCGGCGAAGAGGCGCTCGACGACTTCCAGCCGCGCAACGAGCAGATCGACCTGCGCAGGCGCGGCGGGCGGCTGCGGCGGCAGCAGCAGCGCAACGACGCCGCCGCTCATGCGCAGCTCGGCCGGCGCGTAGCTGCCGCTGTGCTCGATCTGCGCGCCGACGCCGGCCTGCGCGTGAAACTCGGCGGCGCTGATCGGACCGCCGTCGGGACCCTCGAAGGTCGCGCCGGTGGTGTCGAGGGTGATGCCCAGCACCTCGTAGAGCGGCGGCGCCGCCACGTCGACCGGACCGCCGACCCGCGCGTCGGCGAGATCCGGATTGCCGCGCGTGCGCGCCCGCGTCGCCCAGCGCTGGCCGTTGCGGTCGAGGTAGCCGCGCAGCTCGACCTGGCGCGTCACGGCGAGGCCGCTGGCGTAGATCGCGTCATCGTCACGAAGCTGGGCGCTGCGCCCCAGGGTGTTGTCGAGCAGGCGGACCGTTCCCTGCGGTCCGGGCACGACGTCGACCGGCGCCACCGGCCCCTCGAGGCGAACCGGCGGCGCGTCGAACTGGATGCCCAGCGCGTCGAAGACGAGCGCGTCGCCGAACACGCCGTCGACCTCGATCGCCGCGCCTTCGACCAGATCGCCGGCGACGCCGAAGCGGAACTCGGTGTCGGCGGTCCAGTTCACCACGTAGGGTCCGAAGCGGAAGCTGTTGTCGCCGATCGGCGCGCCGACCAGCCCCTGCAGGGCGCCCAATGCGCCCGGCGTGCCCAGCGGCATCGGCGCGACGCAGCGCAGCGAACTGATGCTGCCCAGCGTGCTGCCGGCGCCGAAGCCGGGATTGGCGTCGGCGCGGATCTCGACGAACTGGCCCGGCGCGAGGGCCGCGCCGCAGTCCACCGGCGCGACGCCGGCGAGACTGATGCGCTGCAGGCCGAGGTCGGCCGTGGCCGCGCCTGCGTTCACCGCGGTGACGTAACCGGACAGCAGCCAGCGCGCGATCGGCTCGGGCGAGAACTCGAGGAAGGAGGCACGCAGGCTGCCGTTGACGTCGACGAATCCGCTGACGTCGAGGTGGTGGCCGACCTTCACGTTGCCGATGCTGCCGCCGGGCAGGCCGATCGACCCCGTCCCGCCGTCGACGGCGACCTCCTGCCCGAGCACGCGCAGCGGCGACACCGCAGTCACGGGACCCCGCAGGGCGTAGGAGAACACCACCACCTGCGCGGGCTCGCCGACCCCCGACGGCGTCGACGCGCCGGTCGGGGCGAAACGGACCTCGCTGCGCATCCCCGGACGCCGCGGCAGCGGCACGCCGGCCGGCCAGGGTTCACCGTCGACGATGACTTCGGTCGCGCCATCGACCAGAACTTCGCGGCCGCCGATCCTTATGACTTCGTCGGCACTCGCGGGCACGCCGGCGCCGGCCAGCGCCAGCAGCGGAAGCATGATCCGACGGAACGCTTGCATGGCCGACCTCCCCGGCGGACGCCCACTCGACATCCGCCGAGTGCACGATGACAGACCGGCAACACCTGCGGATTGATCCCGATCAAGTCGCTCACGTGCATCGGCAGTCGCCGTCCCGTTCCGGCGCGCCGCATGCGGGTCCGATGCCGGGGCCGCGCCTGCCGTAGGCAAGGTCTCGACCCGCCGCCTCGCGTCGCGGCGACGCCGGCTACCATTCGATCCGCCCCGCCTGCCGCGCCAAGCCTGCGCTGGCCGGTCGGGTCGAGAGGCACGCTGCCTTGCGGCAAGCCGGCTCAGGCGGGCCAAGCCCACCGCCCCATGCAGCAGCGTTGGGCGCGCCAGATTCAGCCTGCGCGTGCAGTCGGGGGAAGCCTCGAGCGCAGCCACCCCGAAGCGGCGCGGAGTGGGGTGAGCGCGGCCTGCTCACGCGCCACCGGCGCGTGGCCGCACGAACGCCCGCGCGATGCAGCGCGCGGGCCGGGAATCGATCAGGAAAGGCCACCTGGAACAGGTGGCGGAGTGGGAGGGGTGAGCCCAGGCCGTTTGCGAGCCGCAGGCTCGCGGCCTGAGCGAGCGCCTGCGCGCTGCGCGCGCAGGCCGGAAATCCCTTGAACGTAGCCGCCCCGGAGGGGTGGCGGAGTGGGGTGAGCGCGGCCTGCTCACGCGCCACCGGCGCGTGGCCGCGCGAACGCCCGCGCGATGCAGCGCGCGGGCCGGGAATCGATCAGGAAAGGCCACCT
>VFQU01001167.1_pt1 | contig 16755 bp, 16 predicted proteins | sample 3512311 | NCBI WGS metagenome assembly VFQU01 (sample SAMN10412377, study PRJNA504923) | tailings metagenome | isolation source: Relicate 3 Philex TSF3 active mining site | place: Philippines: Tuba, Benguet | collected 2017-08-29
GAACCTTATTTTTTCAGCGAACGCTTCTTTCCCGAATCCTTTCCCATGGAAACCTTCATTGATCCAAAGTCCACCGCCGCTTGTTCCATTTAATTTACTGATCGCAGAAATACTTACCCCTCCTATCACCTTTTGATTCGATTTCAATTCGATGCAAAATTCATATCCGCTTTTATTGGCTTCAGCATCATTCTTTAAACAATATTTGATCCATTGTTCCGCATTTTCTTTTAAGTATGGAAATGGAACCGCAGAGAGCCATTTTGAAACATTATAATTATTTAAACCTTCGATTAAATCATCTAAGTCTTTTTCTTCCCAATTTCTGATAATCAATCGATTCGTTTGCAGTTTCATATTTTCTGATCAAGGTTGCTCATTTTGGAATTTCAAAAATTTTTATACACTATTTTACGAATCTTTTGCCTATTATCCTTCACTCTTGGTTTAAAGAATTCAATATTTGATTCTTCACTAAAGTGATATAGGTTCATTCAAAAACTTCCCGTCTCTACCCCACCCGCTCTTTTGTAATTTACAATGATGATTCCGTTGGGAGAGATCCGACTTTCCGTTACTTGAAAAGCTGCGGGGATCGTGCCGGAGGTGAACAACCGTTTGCCGCTTCCCAACGTCAACGGATATATCTTTAACCAAAACTCATCGACTAAATCATGTTTCATAAGTGTCTGAACTAAATTAGCACTTCCATAAACGTGTAGATCCGGCCCATCCTCTTGTTTGAGTTTTTTGATTTTCTCCACAATATCTCCGCTTAAAAACATGGAGGGTTTCCATTCACTGGAAGTGAGTGTATTTGAAGCAACATATTTAGTTGCAGACATGACTCCAGGCCAAAAGTCGGAATGTTTCGGCCAATAAGGCTCCCAAATCTCAAACGTTTTGCGGCCTAAAAGCAGATCGAATGGCAAACTCATCTGCTTCTGCATGACTGTCCCTAGCGTCTCGTCGGAATAAGGAACCTGCCACCCTCCATACACGAATCCTCCGCTAGTATCTTCTTCCGGCCCTCCTCCTGCTTGGATCACTCCATCAAGAGTTAGAAATTCGAGTACGATGATCTTTCTCATAACCAGGTTCCTTATGAAATCAATTTCGATCCAATATTGAAGAAAAATTTTTTGCCAGTCAATTGCATTTATTACTGCCTTCCTCCAACTTTCGCAACATTCTATGAAAGTCGAAAAAAAATTTACTAGACTAAAGAAAGAAAATCCGACCTATCATTGCGAATGAAACTATTTACAATCGGTTTTACGAAAAGAAAAGCGAAAGACTTTTTTGAAACCTTAGTGGCTTCGAAAGTAAAAAGAGTCTTAGATGTGAGATTGAATAATGTATCTCAATTGGCGGGATTTTCCAAAAAAGAAGATCTTCAATATTTCCTCAAAAAAATCGGAAATATCGACTATGAACACCTAACGTTGTTTGCCCCTACCCAAGAGATGCTGGATCAATATAAAAAAGAAAAAGGTAGTTGGGCGGATTATGAAAAACTATATCTAAATTTGATCAAAAAAAGATTCAATGAGATCAAATCCCAAAAATATAATTTTGAAGATTCATGCCTATTATGCAGTGAAGAAAAACCTCATTTCTGTCACCGCAGAGTTGCTGCAGAGTTCTTGAAAAAAGAGTACGATCAAAATATAAATATCGTTCACTTATAAACTCACTTAGGAAAGCCCTTTTTCATTTTCTATTTCTTTCTCAAATTGATTGTACAAAAAGCCCAAATATAAAAAAAAGCCGTTCCCTGATTCAAGGAACGGCTTTCGTGCAAAATCGACTTAGATTCTGATTAGAAACGGTTGCAAACGTTGATTCGCATTCCTTTTCCTTCAAAGAATTTTCTAGTGAACTACTTTAGGCTCGTATCCTTTGCAAGAAAAGATATCGATATAAGCGATGTTCGTTTCATTTGCGAAGTGAGCGGAGATACAAGATGTTTCGATCAATTGAAACATGGAGTATCCTGCAACTCTTTCATCTTCTCCGAAATGAACCACATGAGTCTCACCGAATCTTTTCATATCGATGAGTTCACAAAGCTCAACCACATAACGTTTGATTGCTTCCGCATCGCGGATCAATTCACCGTTACAGTCGATTACGTCCAGAGAAGTTAAAAGTCCCCAAGCCCCTTCCTGAAACATAGGGAATACTCTTAGGTTGGAATCGGAATCGATTTGACGTTGGATGAAAGTTGCAAAATTTCCGTTGTATCTTTTACGGATGGATTCTGCAAACGCATCACCGGATTTCAAAACGGCGCCGTTTAACATATAAGAATCGTAAGTGATCTCTTCTCCGGAAGCGATGTCTCGAAGAGCCACAAGTTCGATTTGACCTTGGAAACCGCAATTCGGCTCGGAGCTATGGCGGATCAAATGAACCGCATCCGGACCATCATCGTGGATGGGATTTACGAGAAACAAATTCTCGGATATGGGAAGTGCGAATACTTCTTGGCCTAGACTAGAAAGCCCTGAGCTAGGAACAACTTTTCCACCGAATACAGCGACTGTTTCGCCTTTTTTGATGTTAGAGTTGGTATGGACAACAGCCTTTCCTGCCTCATCTTCTAAAACTTCCAGATCTTTGTGAAGATAGGAAAACCGATTCACGACTTGGTTTCTTGATTTAAGTTTCACGATGTGAAACCTCCAGCAGCAAATTTTTTGTTTTTGAGTTCACAGATCCAGCGAGGTCGTAGGAAGGAAAAACCTCTAGGTTGGAGGATGCTATGTTCTCTCGCACGTAAAAGTGCGAATTAGCCCCAGAGAGACCGAGTGAGTTGGTCTCCACGAAAGTGTCCGAGAAAAGAGTTACAGAGACTGCAACATTACCTTTTCCAGAGACGATCTGGTTAATAAAGTTTTGAGGAAGGGAACGTGGTTTGGAACTCTTTCCGTAGGCGGATCGCCCTGGAGGTTCCTCTTCGACGTCATAAGTTACCTGTTCTGTCATTAAGCGCCGACTGGTTTCACTCGGATCTGTTCAACAGGAAGGTTGAGCAATCCTCGCTTCATTTCGACCACAGAGATTGATTTCGCAGCAAATTTCTCTTTCATGTACAAAAGAGCTTTATTGTTGTCGATCAAATCACCACAGGTAAAGACATCGATAGCAGCATATCCGTATTCTGGCCATGTATGGATGGTAAAATGTGATTCACTAATCACAACACAACCACTGACGCCGTACGGGTTAAATTGGTGGAAAGTGGAGTTCACAACTGTTGCTCCCGACACATCTGCTGCTTCCAACATGATGGTTTCGACAAGCTCATGGTTGTTGATCATTTCCGGATCGCACTCATAAAGTTCTGCTATAACGTGTTGTCCCAATGCTTTCATTTTTTCTTCGTCTAAGACCTCCTACGGTACATAATAAGAATGAGACTTGACCATAAATTCAGATTGGCGCAAGGGTAAAGAAATTTTTCTCTGTTTATATTAAAAAATTAATACACTGCACCAATCATTCCCTTATGACTCATCTTTCGGGAGGAATGTTGCAAGCTTAACAAAAAAAATGAAACAATACTCAAAAATCTTTTACCTAGTCGGCTTTATGGCAATGCCGCTTTTCATTCTGATGCTCGTCAACGGCTACCTCTATCTAAACCAATTGGCGAGTGAAGACGTCATCTGGGGGCATAACCGTTCTTTTGCGTTTTCACAAGCAGGCAGAGAAGGGAAATTAGTACTTCTCTCAGTAACTCAAAGACGCTGCGATTTTTTGAAAGGATTGGAATGTGGAGAAGGAAAACCGGATCTTTCCAGCTTTGTTTTATTGAATGTGAATCCTGCGGACACTGATTTTCAAGGTTTAATCTTAGATGATCGTTTTGCGGAAATCAAAAAGGGAGAACTTCCCAGATATTATTTATTGAATTCTACAGGAGAGATCCGGCATTCCTCTAAAGAACTTCCCAGTGTAGAGGAAATGACAACCCTAAGAAAAACAAAATAGAAAAACGAATAGAAAGAACCCGGGGAAATGTTATATTGAAAGTTATGGAAACTTCACGGCTCTATTCTCCACTTCGTTACGTTTCTTTCCCGGTTCTTAGTTTGATTTGTTCCTGGGTTTTCGTTTCCCATTGTTTTGCGAGCAGCGCCAAAATCCCGAATCCGAATACGGATCAGGAAAAATCGGAACTTTCCTTCATAGGATTTTATCTCTATTCCCCTCGTCCTACCAATTATTCCTTCTCTGAACCCGCTTATTACGGTGTTCCCATCCAAGGAAGAAGTGTGCTCCTGGAAACAAAGCCGGGTAAGGAAGAGATCACTCCCTACTCTTTAGATCATTATAATGTACTTATTCTACAACCGAACAAGGAATATTCTTTGCATCAACTGGAATGGGCGGAAATCTGCGGGGACAGATGCATTTTAAAGCGTAATTTGAAAGTGGATCCTGCCGATTCCGTTTTGAATTTCAAAGGAAAGCCGGGAGAAATCGTATTTTTGGGAGTCTTTCAAGTGACTGACAAAAATACGAAAAACAATAAGTCTTCCTCACAAGATCCATCGATCGCTTTTTTGGAAGACGGATTCAAAGCGCTGGCCAATCCGAAATTTCGATGGGACCCTGAATTCAAACGCAAAATCTCGGATAATAAAGAAGAAATCAGTTTTCGTTCTGCAGAGATTCGATTTTTGAAAACAATCCTCCAAGAACAACCGGATGGCTATTGGAAAGAAAAAGCAGAGAATCAATTGAAACTTTTGACTCAGGAAAAGAATTAAAGAGGTTTCTTTAAGATGCTTCTTCCGCCTGTTTCCAGGAAGATTGCCGCACCACTTCCATAATCGCAGAGAATAGAATCATACCTCCTCCCAGCCAAATCCTTTCCGGAGGAAGTTCTCCTAAGATAAGCCAAGCCGCAAAACTGCCATACAGCGGACTCAAGGTGGAAAAAACTCCCGCAGTTGTTACGGATAAAGCGGAAAAACTGCGAATCCACATGGTATGCGCTAAAGAAGTAAATATACCCGCTAGCAACACTTGATAAAGAAGGTATTTGGGTTCGGAAATCATATCAATGAGTCCGTCCGCAAAAGGAAGTAAAATAAGAGAAGTGGCGATCAACTGGATGAACAGAAGAGAAGAGCTCGAATAATGAGTGTGCATCTGTTTGGTGAGAATATTTCGTAAAGAATACAATACGGCGGAGATCAAACCCCAAACCACTCCCTGAAATTGGGAATTGTTCCAATCGAACTCTGGCACGATGAAAAAAAGTCCGCAAAAAGAAAATAGAATCAGAAAGATGGAATATCTATCCGCTTTGGTACCAGTAAACATAGGTTCCAAAATAGCAGTGAACATAGGATAGGTGAAAAGGGAAAGCATTCCGATCGCAACGGTAGAAACCTGTATGGAATGGAAATAAGTCACCCAATGGACTCCGAATAAAATCCCTATCCCGAAGATTTTAAATGCGTCAGAAGGTTTTTGAAACCGAATCTCTTTTTTTCGAAGAAGTAAAAATGCGGCCAGAATGATGACGGAGAAGATGGCCCTGCCCGATATGATGGTCGAAGCAGGGAAAGGAAGTAGTTTTGCGAAAAGAGTCACATTCCCCATGATGAGGATGGACAAATTCAACTCTAAGATGCTTTTGAGACGGGAAGAAGAATTCACTTCTTCCTTAACTTTCGACTCCCAAAAATTTGGCTATGGATTTTCTGTCCTTTTCCAAACTATGTTTGTGAATTTCCTCAATCGCCTTTTCTACGATGGGGGAAACGAAAAGCAGGCTGGAGTGAACTTCTACATCGTACACTCTTTCCGAACCGGCAGTCGCTTCCCGATAGATGCTTTTGCCCTTAATCACAAATACATTGTCTTTTCCAGGAGGAGCGATTTTGAATTCGTGAGTATTCGTAGTCACATCAAAAGTGGATTCTTCCAAAAGAGATAGATCGTTCAATGCTGCCGATAAAACGGCAGGCATAGAACCATCCAAACTTACCTTTCTCTTTTGAGTGATGATGTTTCCTTCTTTTTTCTCTTCTACAAGAGTCACATTTTTCAGATCAGGAAACTGATCCAGATGTTTGTATCTCTCTTCCCTTGCATGAAGCAATTTAGCAAGAGGAACCGGGAAGTTATGAGTCACTTGGTATTTCACTATTTTTTCTTTCCTTTCTTTTGGGCAGGTTTCGCTTTTTTCTTAACTGCCTTTTTTACCGGTTTCTTTACGGCCTTTTTCGCGGATTTTTGAACCGCTTTCTTTTTGACTACCTTTGCTTTTTTCTTAGCAGGCGCTTTCGTTTTGGAAGAAACGGATTTCTTTTTGGGAGGAGCGACTGTCTTTTTCTTAGGTGTGGATTCGGACTTGGTAGTCGTTTTTTTAGCGGTGGGAGTCACCTGCGCTAAAAGCTCTTCGTCTTCCCAATAAAATACTTGCTCAGGATTGGATTGTTCCATCGCTCTTGCCTGTGCTTCCAACAAAGAGTTGTTTGTCTCACTGAAGTTGGATAGTTTTTGAAAGAGAAGATTGATTTTCGGATCTTGGAACTTATTACGGATTTTTTCGTAAAAATCGCGGGCGTCGTCCCCTTCTCGAATCGCAAGTTCCAAAGCCTTACGTTCGTCCATGTTGACTTCTACGGATTTGTTTCGATCCAACTTGTCCATTAACTTCTGTATAGTGGAAGAATGGAACTTTTCGATTTCGTTCAGTTGTTTGAGGTTGGGAAGTTCTTTCCCTTCCGCGTTTTTATAAACTTCGCGGATGTATTTTATATGTTCATCACCATCTAACGCAAGTTGGCTGAAAAGTTCCCTCACGGGACCTTCCGCCAAACTTTCGGATGTTTTGAGATAAAATTGAAAACATTTTACTTCATGATCGATGGCTGCGGCTACGGCTTCGAGAAATGTAGTTTTTTTGAGTGATTTCATTGTCAAGATATTCCTTCAAGAAAGCGCTTATATTCTAGCGGATTCAATGCGAGCTTCAAGTACTTTTCGGATCTTCTTTCAGGATCAATTCCTCTACCTTGACGGATTCATAAAGAAGCGCCTGGGCAAGATAGTAAGTGATCATGATGAGCATGGAAGCGAGCAATCTGTCCATATGAGGATTCAAAAACATCGAATAGGCGATGATGGAATCGGAAGCCATAAACGTGATCGCTCCGATGAGTCCACAGCGGTATGCATGCGCTTGAGAGACGCGAGCAGCAGCTCTCCAACCCATTAGACAGATGGCTGCGATATAAACCGCTACAGGAATCAAAAGAACCCCTAGCTTAGGAACTAGAAGTGCGAAGAAAACCCCGCCGAATGCCAAGAAAGGCAGAGACAATTTCAATTTCCATGTAGAGCCGATGGAAAAAGCGTACGCATAAATCAATTGCGCCAATAGAAAGGAACCCAAGCCCGGAACGAAAAATTTCTCCCCTGGCAAAGCCAAGAAAGAATCACCGAAAGCGGAAAAAATCAGTGCCAAAACCACCAATTTCCCTCTTTTTTGGAGTTCACCCCAAAATCGGACAAGGGATACAATCAAAATCAAGATAGGGATGATTTTGGAAGGAAGGAAGAAGTAACTCTCTTTTGTGATCGTTAAGATTGCTAGAAGATGAACGATCGAGTACAAACCAAATAAAACAATTTCTTTTGCCATAATTCTTACTTTACAATAGGGACTCGAACGATTTTATCATTGAGAGAACCTTTGAGTCATTAATATATGAAAGCAAACCGTCCCCTGTCCATCCTTTTCTTAATCTTCTTTTTTTCCTTCAGCTCTCTTTCCGCAAGGGAAGTACCTAGTGGAGGCGAAATGTTGTTAGATATGGCAATCGCAAGACCGGTGGGGCTCGCTGGAACCGTACTAGGCATCGGAACTTTTATCGTAGCCACTCCTTTCACTCTTCTTTCCGGAACATGGAAACAAGCGGGGAAACGTTTGGTGGTTTATCCTGCCAAGTTCACATTTGTACGCGGGTTAGGCGACTTTCCCGGCTATATGGAAGAATACGAAATCGTAGAGGATTAATTTGGAATCATCTTTATTTGCGGAATTTCCGGAAACCAGCACAGAAGACTGGAAAAACACAATCATCAAAGACCTAAAAGGTCTACCTTATGAAAAAATCCAATGGGAAACAGAAGAAGGTTTTTTAATCGAACCTTTTTACCGAAAAGAAGATATCTCTTCTGAAACTCTGCCTCGCATCCATCGCAAAGATAGAGGGTGGAAAATCACGGAAGGAATCGTCTCTTCCTCGGTAACACTTGCAAACGAAGATGCGAAAGCTCTTCGAAAGAAAGGGGTAGACTCTTTCGTATTTTTCTCTCATGAAGAAAACGGAGCTACCTACGGAATTCCTCTTTCTCAACCGAACGATCTTTCCAGACTCGTTGCCGATCTAGACCTAAAAGAAATTCCTGTTTTATTTTCTCTATCCGGCCGCACTCCCGACTTTGCCAAAGAGATTCGTTCCCTGGCTCAAGGTGCAAAACAAGTTTTGGCCGACTACGATCCTTTTGGAAACGCCCTTCTCTGCGGAGACTTGGGAGCTACGGAAGAAAAAACGAAATCAAATTTAGCTTCTCTCGTTTCCGGTGCTTCGAACGAAAAATTCATCTGCGTGCATTCCTATTATTTAAGAGAATCGGGAAGTACCGTTACACAAGAGTTAGCTTATGCACTTGCTTGGGGATTGGAATACCTGAACATTCTTATCGAATCGGGAAGAGACCTGGATTCGGCTGCGGAATCTATCTGGTTCTGGACGGGAATCGGTTCCGACTATTTCACTGAAATCGCTAAATTCAGAGCACTTCGCATTCTTTGGGCTGAGATTTTGAATGCCTACAAACCCGGATTAGGCGAAGCGCACCCCATTCATATCCACGCAAGCACAACCGAATGGAATTTTACGGCTTACGATCCCTATGTGAATATGCTGAGAGGAACTACCGCAGCCATGTCCGCAGTGATGGGAGGTGCCGATTCGGTTTCCGTTCATTCTTTCGATAAAGTCTATAAAGATGGGAACGAATTCGGATCCAGAATCGCCCGTAATTCTCAACTTCTTTTGAGACACGAATCCCATCTGGATAAAGTGGAAGATCCTTCCTCCGGATCTTACTATTTGGAAGTTCTCACTAAAAAGCTCTCCGAAGTCGCTTGGGCCAAATTCCAAGAGATAGAGAAAGAAGGAGGGTTCCACAAATCTTTGTTAAATGGAACAATCCAGTCACAAGTGGATCTTTCCGCAAAGAAAAAAAGAGAATCTGTTTCCACAAGGAAACAAACTCTCCTAGGAACCAACCAATACCCTCTTTCTTCGGAAAGACAAATCGAATTGAAACATTCCATTTCCAAAACAGAAAAAAAAATCTCAGTTCCGAATGAAGGTAAATACAAAAGATTGAACCCTCTTCGGGTTTCCTACGATTTCGACCGATTGAGAAATGCGACTGATGTTTATTTTGAAAAAAACAAATCCGTACCGAAAGTGTTTTTACTTACCATCGGAAATTTGGGAATGAGAAAGGCAAGAGCCGCATTCGGACTCAATTATATCGGATGCCTAGGTTATGAGATTATAGACAATTTAGGATTCACTTCCGTAGAAGAAGGAGTTCAGGCAGCGAAGAAAGCAAATGCGGATATCGTTGTATTATGTTCTTCCGATGAAGAATATGCTGAATTTATCCCTCAGTTTGCAGATTCTATGAAAACCATCCTTCCTAAAGCTTGGAAAATCGTTGCAGGATACCCCAAAGATTTGATCTCGATTGCCGAAGAGAAAGGAATCGAAGATTTCATTCACTTAAAAAGAAATCTGGTCGAATTTATGGAGAAAGCGCAAAAGAAACTGGGGCTTATTTAGTCTCGGTTTCCCAATCCAATCCCATCATAGCAAGAAGATTCATCGGGAGAGCCACTTGAAATTCGGTGCGACCCGGTTTCGAATCCAGATGAATTCTTCCTTGGTGTCTTTCCACAACTCTTTTCACAATCCCTAGACCCATCCCGCTCCCTTCCCCTGCGGCCTTCGTAGTAAAAAAGGGCTGAAAGATTTTTTCTCTAATCTCAAGAGGAATCCCAGGCCCGGAATCAATCACGGAAACGATTAGATATTCTTTGTCGATAAAGGTGCGGATCGTAAGATCCCCTTTAAAGTTCATCGCCTGCAAGGAGTTAAAGATTAAGTTCGTCCAAACATGAATTAAATCATCGGGATAACAATAAATCGTAGGTTCCGCTTCGAAAAGGCGGATCACATTCACTCCCCTTTTGATTTTATCCTGATAGATGGTAAGAACCGTATCGATTCCATCCGTGACTTTGCTCGGCATAGCCTTGCCTAACTGATCGAAGTGGGAATAATTTTTGAGGGCGTATATGATTTTGGAAACCCGATCCACCGCAACTTGAATGGTTTTACTCATGTGCAAAGATTGGATTTGGCGGAATATGATTTCTAAAATTTCGGACGCATAACTATGATTTAAGATTCGTCCGTATTTGAGAAGGATCTCGTGAATTCCCAGATCAATTGCGGAATCGGCGATGGTTTCTGCATCTTTGACGGATGCATCTTCCAATTTTTGGATGAGAATCTTTTTCTGCCGCCTCGCTTCCAATCCGGATATGAATTCCATCGTATCGTAACTTTCCCGGATCAGCTCCATCATTTCGTCTAATGTATCGTAGTCGATTAGGGAATAAATTTCTTTCAATACTCTCATTCTTTGAGGGAAACCCATTTGAGCGCTTCTCAAGTTCTGATTGCTTGCTTGAATGGCACCGATTGGATTATTGATTTCGTGGGCGATCCCCGCAATGAGTTGCCCTAAAGCCGCCATTTTTTCGGAAAGAACCAGTTGCTCTTGTGCGATCTGCAAACGATCCAATGCAGAAACAAGTTCTTCCTTTTGTTTTTCGATAAGTTCGTTTTTAGCGGTCATCTCACGATTGTATGTTCTGAGTTCGTTGATTTCCCTTCTATGACTGACGTCCTGGATACTGATCGCAACCTGCACCACTCCCTTATCATGGATGATTTTGGATTTGGCGCTGATAGGAAAAAGGTTTCCATCTCTCTTTTTTGCGATCAAATCTATCGGAATTTGATCGGTTAGATTTCCTGCCAAAATAAGTTTCCAAGAATCTTCCGTAAACAGATCGATATTTTGCAGAGAAGAAATTTCGGAAGAAGTATATCCGAATTTTTCGAAAAATGCGCGGTTTGCATCGTAGATTCTATGTAAGTTGGCATCCGTGATCCAAATGGCTTCCGTAGTAAGCTGGTAAAATGCCTGGAATCTGGATTCCGATTCCCTTAATTGTTTTTCCTGTTCTATTTTATGAGTGATATCGGATATGAAAAAAATCACATATTCGATTTCTCCTCCTTCCTTATCCTTAAAGCTGGGAGCGCCCGAAATAGAGATCACTTTCTCTTTTTTTCCCTCCCAACTGATCGTCTGAAGAATCTCTCTTACCGGTTTTTTCGTTCGTATAACCACAGCAAATGGTTGATCGTCGGGAGAAAAAATCCTTCCGTCTAAGGTTCTATGCATGAACTTGGGGGAATTGTATTTTAGTTTGTATTTTTCATCCTGAGTGAATCCTAAAATCACTTCCGCAGATTTATTTGCATAAACGATTTCTCCATCAGGGTTGAGAATGGTGATCGCCTCTTCCGAAGTTTCCATCACTTTGGTGAGGAAATCTCTTTCTTCTTTCAATTCTCTCTGGAATAAGATGCGATCCCAAACCTTGGAGAATAAATCCGCAAATAATACTAGATAAGAAACATAAAGATGCAGAGGGACAAGAAAGTCGTCTGAATAAAAGGAAAGAACATGGGTTGTATTTCCATGTTTCTGAATGGGAATGAGCACCCAGTTCGGTTTGTAATCGACCAAAGGAATCTCAGTGATTTGGCTCCCTGATATCTTCACCACCTGATTTTCGCATAACTTATCTTCGATGAGTCGCCAGTTCAAATCGGGAAAAAAATCGGATCTGCTCGATTTGAAAAAATTTTCCTCTCTGTATTTATATTTCGAACGGAGCATAGTGACTTCATTCAGAAATCCGGGGAAGTCGAAAATCATCCCCAATCGAGCACCTAAAAACTGAGAGAGACTCGCTAAACTTCTGTTTACCGGAATTTCCCAATTCTCCTCTGAGAACTGGTTTATATCTCTGGAAAAGGAATATAAAATAGATTCGAGAGACGTTTGGATTTCCAAAGTTTCGCGAGCGGTGATCTCATCCGTTATGTCAGTCCCAGTTCCCAGAACCAATTCCAAGTTCCCTTCTGCATCCGCTATGTAGGTATTTTCCCAGCGAACGATGATTTCTTCTCCGGCTTTCGTAAGCCAAATGTTTTCGAAACGATGCCCTTTCTCTCCCTCTCCTCCCGGACGGATCTTTCGAAATTCAGATTGAAGTAGGGATTTTTCTTTTTCAGGAATCAAAATGTCCCAAAAAAACTGGCCTTTGACTTCTCCCCAAGTGTATCCGGTTTTGGACTGACATTGTTTGTTGAATACCAGAATGCGCCCTTCCGGATCCAGTGCCAGAACAAGAGAAGAGACAGTGTCTAGGATGGTTTTTGCGAATAAGGGATCGTTCAGCACAGAAAGGTACTTGAGTTGGAATGCAAAAGAAACCTAGCCTTGAGAAGCAGAATTGCAATCGAAAAACTGCTTTCTCTTTGGTTTTGTCTTTGTATCCTTGTATTAGACAAGATCCGTATGCGACCTGATTTTACAAAAATTCCACTTCAATTCAAAAAATCATCTACCAATTCGAAATCCACATCTCTTTGGCAGACTCCGGAAGGAATTCCCATCCAATCTCAATATTCCCAAGAGGATTTAGAAGGTTTAGAACACTTAAATTATGCGGCTGGAATCGCTCCTTTTTTGAGAGGGCCCTATTCCACAATGTATGTGAATAAACCTTGGACCGTTCGTCAGTATGCCGGTTTCTCAACCGCAGAAGAATCCAATGCATTTTATCGTAGAAACTTAGCTGCAGGGCAAAAGGGACTTTCCGTAGCTTTCGACCTAGCCACTCACAGAGGATACGACTCCGACCACGAACGGGTGGTAGGTGATGTAGGTAAAGCGGGAGTTGCCATCGATTCGGTTCTGGATATGAAGATCTTATTCGATCAAATCCCATTGGACCAGATGTCCGTTTCCATGACGATGAACGGAGCGGTCATCCCCGTTCTTGCCTTTTATATCGTAGCTGCAGAAGAACAAGGAGTCAGCAAAGACAAGTTATCCGGCACGATTCAGAACGATATCCTCAAAGAGTTTATGGTGCGTAATACTTATATTTATCCGCCTAAACATTCCATGAAGATCATCGCAGATATATTCGGATACACTTCCAAATATATGCCTAAGTTCAACTCTATCTCCATCTCAGGCTACCATATGCAGGAAGCGGGAGCTACCGCCGACTTGGAACTCGCCTATACTTTAGCGGACGGCTGGGAATACATTCGCACAGGAATCGCATCAGGCCTGTCAGTTGACGAATTCGCACCTAGACTTTCTTTCTTCTGGGCCATAGGAATGAACCATTTTATGGAGATCGCCAAAATGAGAGCGGGAAGACTGCTCTGGGCCAAAATCGTAAAACAGTTCCAACCCAAGAGCACAAAATCCCTAGCACTCCGAACTCACTGCCAAACCTCGGGCTGGTCCCTTACGGAACAAGATCCTTTCAATAACGTAGGAAGAACTTGTATCGAAGCGATGGCTGCGGCACTCGGCCACACCCAATCCCTTCATACGAACGCATTGGATGAAGCGATCGCACTTCCTACCGACTTTTCCGCTCGAATCGCAAGAAACACTCAGATCTATCTTCAAGAAGAAACGAATATCAATCGAGTGATCGATCCTTGGGGCGGATCCTTCTATGTAGAAAAATTAACGAACGATTTGGTTTACAAAGCTTGGAATTTGATCCGAGAAGTCGAAAAGTTAGGCGGTATGGCTGCCGCCATCGAAACGGGAATTCCTAAAATGAGAATCGAAGAAGCGGCTGCCAGAAAACAAGCTCGCATCGATTCGGGAAAAGACGTCATCGTAGGCGTGAACCGCTATCGACTCGAAAAAGAGGATCCGATCGATATTTTAGATATTGATAATACTGCAGTAAGAGAAGCGCAAATCAACCGTCTCAATCAAATGAAAAGAGAAAGAGACTCTGCTGCGGTCACTGCCGCATTGGAAGCGATTACGAAATGTGCGGAAACAGGAGAAGGAAATCTTCTGGAACTGGCAGTAGATGCGGCTCGTAAAAGAGCTTCCTTGGGCGAAATTTCTTACGCAATGGAAAAAGTTTTCGGGAGATACAAGGCAGTGATTCGATCTATTTCAGGTGTTTATTCTTCTGAAATTTCGGAAGACAAAGGTTTTGTGGAGGCTAGAAATCTAGCGGACGAATTCTCCAAACTGGAAGGAAGAAGACCTCGTATCATGGTGGCTAAGATGGGTCAGGACGGACACGATCGAGGCGCCAAAGTCATTTCCACGAGTTTTGCGGATATGGGGTTCGACGTTGATATCGGGCCATTATTCCAAACTCCTGCGGAAGTCGCCAAACAAGTGGTAGAGAATGACGCTCATATTTTAGGTGTATCCTCTCTTGCGGCAGGTCATAAGACTCTTGTTCCTCAAGTGATCGAAGAGCTAAAGAAACTGGGCGCAGAAGACGTATGAGTTGTTGTCGGAGGTGTGATCCCCGCGCAAGATTACGACTTCCTCTATCAGTCCGGGGCTACTGCGATTTTCGGGCCGGGAACGGTTATTTCCGAGGCAGCAAAACAAATCTTAACGATTATGCTGAATGAGCGGAGAGCCGCTTAATCCCAAGGAGGAGAAAAACCCTCCTCCCTCTACGACTCCCAATGTGATGCCAGGGGTGAAAGACGCCCCTTCCATCAATCCTTATATCCTAAAACAAAGGGAAAATTATAAAAGGAAAGAATACTCGGTAGAAGAAATCGCCAAAGGAGTATTAGATGGCAATCGAACCTTTCTTTCGAAAGCGATCACTCTTGTGGAAAGCAATCGAGAGGATCACAATGATCTGGCTCAATCCATTTTGGAAAAAATCCTCCCTCATGCTGGAAAATCGATCCGTATAGGAATCACTGGCGTTCCTGGAGTGGGGAAATCCACATTCATAGAAGGTTTCGGTTCTTTCCTACTTTCCCAAGGATACAAACTTGCTGTGCTTGCCATCGATCCCAGCAGCCAAAGAACGAAAGGAAGCATCTTAGGGGACAAAACCAGAATGGAAGTTCTGGCGAAATCTCCCAATGCCTTTATCCGCCCATCACCTAGCAGTGGTTCCCTGGGAGGAGTCGCCCGAAAAACCAGAGAATCCATGTATCTCTGTGAAGCGGCGGGTTTCGACGTCATCATTATAGAAACGGTAGGAGTGGGTCAATCGGAGACCCAAGTTCATTCCATGGTTGATTTTTTTCTTCTTCTGATGCTTGCCGGTGCGGGAGACGAATTACAAGGAATCAAACGAGGGATTATGGAAATGGCGGATCTCATCGCCATCAATAAAGCGGATGGACCGAACGAGCCTTATGCGACAAGAGCCAGATCCGAATACGAATCCGCACTTCATCTTTTCCCTCCTGCCGAATCCAAATGGACTCCCAGAGCCACCGTCTGCAGCGGATTGGGAGGGAAAGGACTGCCTGAAATTTGGAATTTGATTTCGGATTATAAAAACACCACTCAAGAGAACGGTTATTTCGAATCCAACAGAAAACAACAAACCAAACTTTGGTTTGACGAAACACTGCAAGAAGCAGTGTTAAATCGTTTTTTCGAAAAACAAGGAATGACGGAAGAACTCAAATCTTCGGAAGATCTGGTTATGAACGGTAAATCTTCCGTTCTAAAAGAAATCAAAAGGCTGATGGCCGATACGGATAAAATCTAAATCGGCCAATCCTGCTTCTTTCAAGGGAATGCTTTGAATATGGATTCCGATTCGTTCATGGAACCATTACCTGCGGTTAAACAAGTGAATTGTGCATAAGAAGTTTGAAATCCGTTTCCATAATAGGTTCTGGTAGTAATCCCTCCTGTGGAAGGATAAGTGCATTTCCCAGTTCGATTTGCAACATCTGCCGCATTGATCACATCGCAACTGCCAGCGACATTAGCACTGCCTGTTCCTAGAGAATCGTAACACAAATAGGAACCGGCGCCGTTTGAATTCACGTTATTATTCGTAGAAGTGGCAACCACTCCGTCACTGTTTGCGATACTCATTTTATAACTCACGTTGCCTCCTGAAATATGTTTCACTTGGAAGTAATAAGTGCCTGCTGCCAAAGGAGTCACTCTTTTGAATTCAGTATCGGTTGCTGAGGAAGTTGCAACTGTTGTGACAGAGGAAGTCGGTGAAGTCAGATAATAAAAATCAAGATTAGCTCCTGCATAACCGTATGCATTGAAAAGGTGATCCGCGGAAGAACCCACTACTACCTTGAAGAAGCTACTAGTATCCCTGGAAGAAAGAGCGCGAACGATACTGTTCGGTTGGTTGACAGTGATCGCAACCGCAGGACGATAACGGATCGTTTTGGAAAGAAGCACTGTCCCAGAGCGAACGATCGTAATGTTTACGGTCGTATTATCGGTGTATCCGGAGAGTTCGGGCATAGTGAACTGGATGGTACTTGC
>VFQU01001169.1_pt1 | contig 16737 bp, 12 predicted proteins | sample 3512311 | NCBI WGS metagenome assembly VFQU01 (sample SAMN10412377, study PRJNA504923) | tailings metagenome | isolation source: Relicate 3 Philex TSF3 active mining site | place: Philippines: Tuba, Benguet | collected 2017-08-29
GCGCCGCGATCAACGCGCCGATGCAGGGCACCGCCGCCGACATCATCAAGCGCGCGATGATCGCCGTGGACGGCTGGCTGATCGGCCAGGACGATCGCGCGCGCATGCTGATGCAGGTGCACGACGAACTGGTCTTCGAGGTCCGCGCCGACGCGGTCGAGGAGATCGCCGACGGCGTGCGCCGGCGCATGGCCGCCGCTGCCGCGCTCGACGTGCCGCTGGTGGTCGACGTCGGCAGCGGCGCGAACTGGGACGAGGCGCACTGAGCGCTACGCCGCGCGCGCGATTCGCGCGCGCGGACGACAGGGCCGTGCAACCGCTGCGGAGGCTGTCGGGAAGCCGACCGCCGATGCGAGCGGAGGCGACGCCTCGGCTCGTGCAGGGCAGCCCCCGTCGGCCGCTGCGCCGGCTCCGCTCGCATCGCGCGATTGCGCATCGTCGCGAAGCCAGTCCGGAGGCCGCCGGCGAGCGTCCGCCGCGATCGGCGGTCTCGACACACGTGCCGCGACGGCGGGCTCTAGTGCCGCAGGCGCCGCGCGATCGCCGGCCGCGACAGCAGCGCGAACACGATGCCGACCGCGAAGCCGGCGATGTGCGTCCACCAGGCGACCGCGCCGAACGTCGGGCCGGCGTAGGTGAACAACAGCTGCAGCAGGATCCAGAAGCCGATCAGCAGCGGCGCCGGGATACGCACGAACTCCAGAAACACGCCGAGCGGCAGCACCAGGCCGAGGCGCGCGCGCGGAAACAGCGCGAAATAGGCGCCGACCACGGCCGAGACCGCGCCGCTCGAGCCGATGATCGGCGAGCGGATCGACGCCAGCGTCCAGGCGCCGGCGAGATTCGCCAGCGCGCCGCCGACCAGGAACAAGGCGAGGAAGCGCGTCGAGCCGAGCGCCCGCTCGGCCGGTACGCCGAACACGATCAGAAACAACAGATTGCCGGTCAGGTGCAGCCAGTCGGCGTGGATGAAGATCGCCGTGACCAGGTCACGCGATGCGCCCGCCGCGCGGGGCCGCGTCCAGCCGCGCCGCGCGCAGCTCGAGCAGCTGCTGCAGCCACGGCGCACGACCGTCGAGGAGGGTCGTCGGTACGGTGCCCCATTGCGCGATCAGTTCGCCGCGCTCGTCGGGCGGCTCGGTGACCAGCCACAGGAAGACCACGACGCTGACCGCGACGATCAGCAGCGTCGCCCACGGCGGATGCGGCTTGCGGCGGCTCGGCAGCTGGACGAACACGCTCGGAAAACCTGCGCGTCAGGCGCGGTCGGTCGGCCGGCGCAGACGGCGCAAAGCCATCAGCGGCCGCCGCGCGGATAGAAGAACCGCGTGCCGTCCACTTCCATGACCAGGCCGTCCTGGCGGATCTCGCGCAGATACAACCCCTTGCCGAGCTCGGCGCCCTCGGTCTGGCGCACGTCGTTGAGGATCACGAAGCGCTTGCCCGGATCGTCCGAATAGACCTGCATCGTCAGCTGCATCGCCGGCAGTTCGCGGCGCGTCGCATACGGCAGTTCCCAGAGCTTGGGCAGGGCCGGCTGCGCCGGCACGGCCGGCGACGCCGGGGCCGGAGCCGGAGCCGGAGCCGGAGCCGGAGCCGGTGCCGGTGCGGGCGTGACGACCGGCGTCACGGGTGCGGTACTCGCATTCGCGGCGGGATCCGTCGCGGCCGCGGGCGCCGGGAGCGGCTTGGTCGCGCCCGCCGCAGCGGATGGAGCCGGCGATGCCGGGGCAGGCTGCGCGGCCGGCGTCTGCACGTCCGCGACTGCGTCGGCCGGTGCCGGCACCGGGGTCGGCTTGGGGGCATCGGTCGCGCGCGGCGTGCGCACCGGCGCGGCGGTCGGCCGCGTCCTGGCCGCATCGGCCAGGGCCGGGCGATGTTCGGCGGCCGTCTGCGGTGCCGACGGCGTCGCGCTCCGCGGTTCGGCCGGTGCGACGCTCGGCGCGGCGCCGCGCTGCAGCCACCAGCCGGCGACCAGTGCGACCGCGATCGCCGCCACCAGCACCGGCAGCAGGTTGCGCCGCTTGCGAGTCGCGATGACCGGCGTCGCCAGATTCGGCATCTCGCCGAGACGGCGCTGGCTTTCGGATTTCTTGAGGGCTTCGAGGATCAGCGACATGGCGGCAGCTTACTTCACCGTGCGCGCCAGATGCGGTCCGGCGTCGTCGAGGGCGGATAGGGCGAACAGCGTTTCCGGGCCGATGATGCCGTCCGATTTGACGCCGTAGGATTGCTGGAGCTTGCGGATGCGCTCCTCGAGTGCCGCATCGAAACTGCTGCCGTCGGCCGCGCCGGGGCCCTTGTCGTATGCCGCCAGACGATCCTTCACCCAGCCGACCGCGGGGCCGGCATCGCCGCGCTTGAGGGTGGCCGGAATCGATTCGGGCAGGCGCCACAGGGCCAGGAAGTCGCCGTTCCAGTAGCGGCTCAGCGAGGCGCGGCGCAGCTCTAGGTTCTCGCCGGCGACGTCGAGCAGGACCTGCTCGGTGCCGACGCCGCGCAGCAGGGCATAGCCGGCCGGCCGGTCCGCACCGCCCAGCGCCAGGATCAACGGTCGATCGAAGCGCGCCAGCTGTTCGAGCGTCGCGCGTCCGCGCAGGCAGGCCAGACCCGGTGCGACCATCGCGCTGCAGCGCACCGCGTCGCGGACCGATACCTGGCTCGAGTCGACCTGCCAGCGCGCGAGCAGCTGGCCGAACGCGGTCAGCTCCGAATCCTGCGTCGCCTCCAGCCGCGCGGCCAGCTGCGCGAGTGCCGGATCGGCCTCGTCCGGCTGTTCGGTCACAAGCGCGACCGGCGCCGGCGGCGGTGCCGGCGCGCGTTGCGACCACCACCAGCCGGCGCCGGCCGCAGCCGCGATCGCGACGGCGGCGATTGCCCACAGGCCGAACCGGCGCGCCAGGTAGCGTGCATGGCCGGGCAGGGTCTCGTCGGCGGCACGCGCGACCAGGCGCTCGCCGATCACGCTCTGTTCGCGCGCGTATCCGGCCATCAGCGCGCGGTCGGCGATGATGTTGATCAGGCGCGGGATGCCGCCGGAGCGCTGGTACAGCGCACGCAGCCCGAGGCGCGAGAACGGCATGCGCGAGCAGCCGGCGACCGCCATCCGGTGGCGCAGGTAGGCCTCGGTCTCGTCGCGGTCGAGCGGCGTGAGGTGGTAGCGCGCGGTGATGCGCTGGGTCAGCTGGCGCAGCTCGGGCCGTGCCAGCATTTCGCGCAGCTCCGGCTGTCCGAGCAGGATGATCTGCAGCAGCTTCTGCGTCGGCGTTTCCAGGTTGGTCAGCAGGCGGACCTGCTCGAGCGATTCGGGCGAGAGGTTCTGCGCCTCGTCGATGATCAGCACGACGCGCAGGCCCTGCGCATAGGCGTCGAGCAGGTACGCGTTGAGCGTGTCGGTCAGCGCCTTGAGACTGCCGCGCTTGCCTTCGATGTCGCGCTTGAGCTCCTCGCAGACGGTCTCGATCAGCTCGACCGGCGACAGCTTCGGGTTGAGCACGAGGGCGACGCGCGTGTTCTCGGGCAGCTGCTCGAGCAGCAGGCGGCACAGCGTGGTCTTGCCGGTGCCGACCTCGCCGGTGAGTTGCACGAAGCCGCCGCTGCCGCCCTTGCCGATGCCGTACAGCAGATGTGCCAGGGCGTCCCGGTGCCGTTCGGACAGGAATACGTAGCGCGGATCCGGCGTTATCGAGAACGGCGGTTCGCGCAGGCCATAGAACTCGAGATACATGCGGCTACTTTACCCGAACGGCGTGCATCGACGGTGCGGCCCGCGCCCGACCGCGCCGCGGGGTGCCGGTTCGCGGGGCGCCCCGTTCCGCGGCGACGGCACGGCCGCCGCCGCGCCGGGATCAGTCCTCGCCGCTGAAGAACGAGAACAGGTTCAGCAGGTGCGAGAACAGCACGACGATGTTGCCGAACAGCGACACCGTGATGTAGACCGGGTTGGCGGCGCCGTCGTGGATCATGCGGCCGGTGTCGTAGAGGATGAAGCCGCTCATCAGCAGCACGGCCAGGCCCGAGATCGCCAGCGACAGCAGCGGAATCTGCAGGAAGATCAGCGCGACGATGCCGAGCAGCACGACGATGCAGCCGGCGGCGAGAAAGCTGCCGAGGAAGCTGAAGTCGCGGCGCGAGACCAGCGCATAGGCGGACAGGCCGACGAACAGCGCGGCGGTACCGGTCAGCGCATTGAAGACGATGCCCGGGCCGCCCGGCAGCTTCAGATAGGCGGCGATCAGCGGACTCAGCAGGAAGCCGACCAGGCCGGCCCATGCGAACGTCAACCAGATCGCGGTGTCGCCGTTCTTGGCGGCGTTGATCGCGAACGGACCGCCGATGAAGACCACCATGAACACCAGCCACAGGCCGATGTTCCAGCCGATGTCCATCTGCAGGCCGACGAACGCGCCGACCGCGGCGACCGCCAGGACGATCGACAGCAGCAGATAGGTATTGCGGACGATGCTCGGCTGGGCGGCGGCGCCGGCCGATGGAAGAATCACGGGCTGATCGGTCATGAGGTCTGCTCGTACGGATATTCGGGCCACCTTAGGCAAGCGGTGACGGCAAGGCAAGCGAGCGCCTGCATCGCCGGCGCGGCGCGCGCCGCCGTGCGCCCTGCGGGCGGGCACGTTGCGGCGTGCCGTCCGCGCTCGCGGCACGGCCGTGACGGTGCGAGCGCGCCGACGCAAGGCGGCGCTACTCCAGGGCGATGCAGACGTTCTTCGGCTCGGTGAAGAAGCGCAGCGCTTCACTGCCGCCCTCGCGGCCGACGCCCGATTGCTTGACGCCGCCGAACGGCGTGCGCAGGTCGCGCAGCAGCCAGCAGTTGACCCAGACCAGGCCGAACTCGAGCTGCGCCGCGACGTGGTGCGCGCGCTTGAGGTCGGCGGTCCACAGCGAGGCCGCCAGGCCGTAGTCGGTGCCGTTGGCGAGCGCGACCGCTTCGTCCTCGTCGTCGAACGGAATCAGGCTGACGAACGGGCCGAAGATCTCGTCCTGGTTGGTCGCACTCGCATTGGGCAGTCCCTCGACGACGGTGGGCTCGACGAACCAGCCGTTCGCGCAGCGACCGCCGACCGCAGCCGGGCCGCCGCCGGTCAGCACGCGGGCGCCCTCGTCGCGTGCGCGGTCGATGCAGCCGAGCACCTTGCGGTAATGCGCCTCGGATACGAGAGCGCCCAGGTCGCTGTCGGCGGCACGCGGATCGCCGACGCGCAAGGCGCGTACGCGCGCGAGATAGCGCTCGCGGAACTCGTCGTAGATCGCACGCTGCACGAGCAGGCGCGAGCCGCAGAGGCAGATTTCGCCTTGGTTCGCGAAACCCGAGCGCACGATCGTGTCGAGGTCGGCCTCGCCGAATCCGAAATCGGCGAAGACGATCGCCGGATTCTTGCCGCCCAGCTCCAGCGACAGCTTCTTGAAGCGCGGTGCGGCGCTCGCCGCGATCGCGGCGCCGGTGCGCGTGCTGCCGGTGAACGAGATCGCCTTGACGGCGCGGTGGTCGACGATCGCCTGGCCGCAGTCAGGGCCGGTGCCGTGCACGATGTTGAGTACGCCCGGCGGCAGGCCGGCTTCGATCGACAGTTCGCCGAGCCGCGCCGCCGTGCACGGTGTGATCTCCGACGGTTTGGCGACGACCGCATTGCCGACGGCCAGCGCCGGCGCGATCTTCCACGTGAACAGGTACAGCGGCAGATTCCAGGGGCTGATGCAGCCGACCACGCCGAGCGGCTGGCGCAGCGTGTAGTTCAATGCGCGCGCTTCCATCGGATGCGCCTCGCTCGGCCACTGCGTCGCCGCATGCGCGAAGAAGCGCAGGTTCGCGACCGCACGCGGAATGTCCATGCGCCGTGCCAGCGCGACCGGCTTGCCGTTGTCGCGCGATTCGAGCTCGGCCAGCGCATCGAGCTCCCGCTCGATCAGCGCCGCGAGCCGCTCGAGTACCGCCGCGCGCTGCTCGGCCGGCATCGCCGCCCAGGCCGGAAAGGCCCGGCGCGCCGCTGCGGCGGCCGCCTCGACGTCGCTCGCGTCCGAAGCCGGGCAGCGCGCGAAGACCGCGCCGGTCGCCGGTTCGTGCACATCGAGATGGCGGCCGCCGAGCGGGCCGCAGAGGCGGCCGTCGATGAGGTTGTGGAGCACGATCGGATCGGTCATCGGTCGGGGGCGATCGTGTCCGGCCCGTGCGGCGCCGCGGCGCGCATGACCGCCGTCGGCGTCCGCTCGAGACGGCCGCGAACGGACGCAGGAGGGATCGGCATTCTAGAGCGCCGCACCGATTCGTGCAGGCGCTGCGCCGCGACGCCCGCGAGCGGGGGCGGTGCGGTCGGATCGAGGCTCGACGACCGGCTCGTGTCGGGCGGCCTGGAAGATCGCCTCGCGATGCGCGAGCGATACCTGTGGATCGGGCGGCGCGAACGGCGTCGACGCGGTCGGACCGCGGCCGCCGATGATCGGTCTGGAGACCGGCCCGCCGCACCTTATCGAACGCCGCACGCCTGTTCGTCCAAGTGAACGGAGCGGTCGAGCGGACCGCGTGGCGGACAAACAGAAGCCCACGTACCCGGGAAGTACGTGGGCTTCGGACTGGCGTTACGTCACGTCGGCGCAACGCGCAGACAGCGGTTTTTCTATTCGGCCTGCTCTCCTTCGGTCGGCGTCCCGGCCGTCGGTGCGGTGGTCCGGATGCAGGGGCCGTCGAAACCGTAGCTGAGGACCGGATCGCCGGCGGCCAGGTTGTTGAAGTTGAACAGCACCGGCGCGGTCAGCGAGAACGCCAGTTGTGCGCTCACCTGGAAGCGGCCCGGGATGCCGTTGGACTGTGCATCGACCGAGGCGTAGCCGTCGGCGTCGGTCTGCACCCGCAGCGACAGGCCGCTGTTGGCGCCGTCGTGCAGCACGGCCGAGGGGCCCGATGCCGGTGCGGTGAAGTCGACCGCCAGTCCCGGCTGCGGCGCGCCTTCGCCATTGACGATCCGGACCAGCAGGGCGCACGCGAACAGCGCATCGGGTTCGCCGTTCTGATTCGGCTCGCCGGTCTCGCCGGGTCCGATGTCGCTCTGGAGCAGGTTGACCAGCGGGAAGCTCGCCGCCTTGCCGACGCCCGACACGCTGGCGGTGATCACGTAGGCACCGGCGATGCCGTTGGCGCTCGGCGTGACGCCGGCCCGTCCGTTGGCGCCGGTCATGACCGTCGAGGACGGCAGCGTCGCGCTGGCGCCCTGGGTCGGCGCGGTGAACGTGACCGGCACGCTCGGCACCGGATTGCCGAACTCGTCCTTCACTTCGACGACCAGGGCCTGACCGAACTGCGAGCCGACGACCGCGCTCTGCGCCGCGCCGCTGAGGCTGTTGACGCTGGCAGCCGGACCCGCCGCATTGTGCATCGGGAACTGCAGGATCTCCTCGATGCCGGTGACCTGTGCGGTGATCGTGTAATCGCCGGCGATCGTGTTGGCGGTGGTCGTGACCTCGGCGATGCCGGCGGCATTGGTCAGGGCCGGATTCGGCGTGACCGTCGCACTGGGGCCGGTCTGGGGCGTCGTGAAGGTCACCGCGACCCCTTCGACGCCGTCGCCGAGCGAGTCGACGACCTGAACCGAGATCGGCGGATCGACTTCGGTATCGACGGTGGCGGTACGCAGGTCGGCGTCGACGGCGACGATGCCCGTCGGTGTCGGGTTGATCAGGCGCTTCTCGAGCCTGATGTTCGCGAAATCGACGGCGCCGAGCAGGCTCGCGCTCAGGACCGCATTGGGTTCGTAGAACAGGTCGATGCCGATGTTGCCGCTGACCGAACTGCCGGTGACGTGGGTCAGCGTGAGCTCGTAGACATTGCCGCCGAGCAGGTTCAGCGAGACCAGCGAAGCACTCGTGCTCGAACTGACGCGCGAAGTGCCCGACAGCATCGCCGTGCCGATGCCCTGACCGTTCAGCAGGCCCAGGCCGAGCACGGCGCCGGCATTGATGTCGACCTTGAGCACGTAGCGGAAATTGGGTTCCCAGGCGATCGGCAGCGTCTGGCGGAAGTAGCCGCCGTTGTTGACGATGCCGAGCGCGCTGACGCCGGCCAGTCCGCCGATCGCGGCGCGCTGATCGTCGATCTGCAGCACCGGCGGCGACAGCAGGCCGAGCGCGCCCCAGTAGGTCGCGCGCCACGGTCCGTCGCCGATCTGCACGTTGCTGCCGGAACCGCCGAGCAGGCCGCCGCCGACCGAACCGTTGTTGCCGGTATCGGAGAAAGAACCGTTGGGTACCGTCAGCGGTGCGGCCGGGAGAAGACTTGCCCAGGCCAGGCTGGTGAGCGCGAGCAGGAACAGCCAGGGGCGAAGGCGGCGGGCGCGACGCACGGCATCGGCCCCGCTGCGCTGGGGAGTCGCAGGGGTGACGTGATGGATATCCATATTGTGAGTCCTCTGACGTGATGCATGGACGCGATCCGCGTCTCATGCCGATGAACGGCACAGGCAGAGGCCGGGCAGTCCCGTTCTGCCGTACGCCGACGTACTGATCTGCGGGTCGCTGCAGATCGCGCCGGGGCGGGCCGGTCGTCAGAAATCAGGGCCACGTCCGCCACGATGCACGGCATAGAGGTACGCGGCTTGCGGCGAAGTAAAAACCTGTAACTGTTTACAGGTCTCATTTGTGCGTCAGTCGGCACAACCGCGCAGTCGCGCGGCGCTAGCCTGTGAGGATTGTGTCGTGTCTCGTGCGCCCGTCGGGTGAAGCGGTCCGCGCCGACCCGACGAGCCCCCGCGTGATGCCGGCGATCGAAGGTGCTGGCGCCCGGATCGAGACCTCGTGCACGCCGGTCTTCGAAGCGCCGCAGCCGGCGACCGATGCGAACGTGCGAGTTCGGAGCCGGCGCCGAGTTGTCGCGGCGCGAGCCGCCTCGCCGCAGCTCAGCTCGCCGAGGCGATCTGGTCCCAGCCCGGGCGCGCGGCGAATCGCGCACCGTATCGCGCAGCCAGAGCGGCCAGCCGGGCCTGCAGCACGTCGGCACCGGTATCGCGGACGTACTGGATCGGACCGCCGCGGAACGGCGCGAAGCCGGTGCCGAAGATCACGCCGGCATCGAGCAGATCGGCGTCTTCGACGACGCGATCGTGCAGGCATGCGACCGCCTCGTTGAGCATCGGCAGGATCAGCCGGTCCTCGAGGTCCGCCGGCGCGACATAGCGCGGATCGACCTGGGGCTTGACCGGGCGGCCGTTCTCCCAGACGTAGAAGCCTTGCCCGCTCTTCTTGCCGCGATGGCCGGCCTCGAGCAGCGACTCGATGCCGTCGGGCAGTTCCAGGCCGAGAAACGGAGCGAGCTCCCGGCCGACCGACGCGCACACGTCGAGTCCGACGGTATCGGCCAGTTCGATCGGACCCATCGGCATGCCGAAACGTTTGGCGGCCTTGTCGATCACCGGGCCCGGCACGCCTTCGCGCAGGATCCGGATCGCTTCGAGCAGATACGGCATCAGCACGCGGTTGACGAGAAAGCCCGGTGTGCCGGCGACGACGATCGGCAGCTTGTCGAGGCGCTTGCACAAGGCGGCGACGCGGCCGATCGTGGCGGCGTCGAGCGCGTCGTGGCGCACGATCTCCACCAGCGGCATCAGCGCGACCGGATTGAAGTAGTGCAGGCCCAGGAAGCGGCCCGAATCGGCGACCGCGGTACGCAGCTCGTCGAGCGGAATGCTCGAGGTGTTGCTGGCGAGCAGGGCATCGGGCTTCATGCGCGGCTCGAGATCGCGATACAGCGCCTGCTTGGCGCCCAGATCCTCGAAGATCGCCTCGATCACCAGGTCGGCGGCCGCGACGCCGCTGCCGCCGACGTCGGCGCGCAGCCGAGCCGAGGCCGCCTCGATGCGATCGGGCGACTTGAGCTTCTTGGCAAACAGGCCGCGTCCGCGCTCGATGGCCGGAGCGACCTGTTCGTCGCTGCGGTCCTGCAGGGTGACCTCGAAGCCGCGCAATGCCGCCCAGGCCGCGATGTCGCCGCCCATCACGCCGGCGCCGACCACGTGGATACGCTCGATGCCGGCCTGTGCGCCGGCGCCCTGCGCCTTCAGCCGTTCCTGCAGGAAGAACACGCGGATCAGCTGACGGCAGGTCGGCGTCTGCGCGAGCTTGGCGACCGCGCGTGCCTCCAGTTCGAGACGCTGACGGATGCTCGGTCCGCCGCGCCGCCAGGTTTCGATCAGCGCGAACGGCGCCGGATAATGGTCCGGCCGCGCCTTGGCCGCGGTGCGCTTGCGCAGGATCGGCGCGAGCACCTGGCGGACCGGCCACAGATTGGTAGCCCAGGCCAGCGCACGCTGGCCGATCGGCCGCGACGGGCGGCGGCGCAGCCAGTCCTTCGCGGTTTCGGTCAGCCGGTCGGCCGTCGTCACCGCGTCGACCAGCCCGATCGCCTGGGCCTGTTTTGCCGAGGCTGCCCGGCCGGTCAGCATGAACGCCAGTGCTTCGGGCGCACCGATCAGGCGCGGCAGACGCGCCGAGCCGCCCCAGCCCGGAAAGATGCCGAGCTTGACCTCGGGCAGGCCGATCCGCGTCGACGGATCGTCGCTGGCGATGCGGTAGTCGCAGGCCAGCGCGAGCTCGGTACCGCCACCCATGCAATGACCGTGGATCGCGACCGCGGTCGGGCAGCGCAGGCGCGCCAGGCGCTCGAACACGGCCTGGCCCTCGCGAATCCGGTCGAGCACGGTGCCGGTCTTCTCGTAGCCGGCGAACTCCTTGAGGTCGGCGCCGACGACGAAGCCGGCCGGCTTGCCGGAGCGGATCACGACGCCGCGCGGCGGTTCGAACGACAGGCGCTCGATCAGCCGGTCGAATTCCTCGAGCACGGCGCGGCTCAGCGCGTTGACCGAGCTCTCGGCACGGTTCAGCGTCACGGTGGCGATGCCGTCGGCGTCCAGGTCGATCTGCCAGTGCTGGAAACGAAGGCCCTCGAACATGGCGGCTACCTGCAAGGCAAGGAATGAGGGCTATAATCCGGGCAAGCTGCCGACCGGGTCAAACGCACGACCCGTTGCCGTTCCCGTCGTGGACGACGGGGATGCGCGTCCAGGCCGCGGAGCCCCGGGGGAGGCGCTAGTTCGTATCGACGCCATGACAGCCGATCCGTTGGTGACGCCGTTGCTGTTCGACGCGATTCTGGCTGCGTCCGGCAATCTGGTCGCGCTCGAGACGGACGATCCCGACGACGCCGTGTCCCAGTTCCGCCAGCTCGCGCTGCGCTCGGGGCGTTCGATCTATCTGTGGGATCCGCTGCGCGGCATCCGCTCGCTGCGAGAGCCGGATGTCTGCGTGGCCGGCACGCAGCGGCTGGCCGATGCGCTGCGCTACATCCTGCAGAGCATGCATTTCGGCGTCTACCTGTTCCGCGGATTCTCCGGGCAGCTCCGGCCGCCCGCACCGGTGTTGCTGCGTCGCATCGGCCGGCTGCGCGGCGGTCATGCGCGCAAGCTGGTGCTGGTCGGCGCTCAGGACGAGGCGCCGGAGAATCTGCGCGCCTTGTTCGACCCCTTGCCCGAGATCTGGCGCGCGCGGCAGCGACCGCGCCTGCGCGACGGTCGCTGGGTGGGCTGAGACGATGGTTCGGAGCGAACGAGCGGTCGAACGGCAGCGCGGTGCGGTGCTGATCGTGTCGGGCGATCCGGACGATCGCGACCGGCTGTGCGCGGTGCTGGACGATCTGGAGTTCGACGCGATCTACGCCGTCGCCGACGTGGTCCAGGCGCGACTCGTGCTCGGCCAGATCGCGCGTCTGAATCTGGTGCTGCTGGCGTTGTCCGGAGACGACCGCGTCGCGGCGACGTTCTGCACCGAGCTGCGTCAGGCTGCGCCGCTCGATCCGCCTGCGATCCTCGCGCTGATCCGGACCGATGCGCTGGCATCGGCGAGCGGCCGCGGCTATCTGTCCGGCGCTCTGGTCACCGACTGGATCGTCTCGCCGGTCGTCGCCGAGGAGGCGCTCGCGCGCATCGCCCTCGTGCTGGACCGGCACGGTGCGCAGACCGCGTCGACGCGCGCGATCGCCGCCGAGCGTTACCGGTTCGCGTTCGACGACAGCCACGAGGAGCTGCTGATCGTCGACGCCGAGAGCGGACGCGTCGTCGACGCCAATCCGGCCTTCCTGTTGCGCTCCGGGCACGCTCGCGTGCAGGTCGTGGGCGCGCGTGCGGAGGCCTTCGATGGTTTTGCGTCGGTCGAGTCGCGCCTGGAGTCGCTGAACCGTCTGGCCGGCGAGGGCCGCGCCCGCTATGCCGGCTATCGCCAGCGTGCCGACGCCAGCCGCTATCCGGTCGACGCGGAGGTCCACCTGGCGCTCAGCGCCGGTCGTCCGGTGCACGTCTACACGTACCGGGATCCGGGCGATCTGGGGCGCTACCGCCTCGCGATGTCGACGCTGAGCGCGATCCATCGCACCGCCGGCGGCGAACTGGCGGTCCAGCAGATTCTGCGGCATGCGATGGACTGGCTCGAATGCGACTGGGGCGTCGTCGCGATGCTGTGTCCGGAGAGTTCGGAGTTCACGCGCGTCGTCGCCGCGGACGATCGCGCGCTGCCGTTCGGGCTGATCGAGAGCAGCGACCGCGAGCCGCTCCTGCGTCTCCTGGTCGAAGGCGACGATCTGCTCGAAGGCGGTGAGGCGTGGCGCGTCGTGCCGGCCGACAGCCTGCTGCGCGCGCGCCATTACGAATGCCTGATCGGCTTTCCGTTGCGCGACGAGCGCGGCGGCGTCGTCGGTGCCTGGGTGATGGCGCGAGCGCAGCCGTTGGAGATCGACGCGCTGATCCGCGACAGCCTGCAGATCGTCGCCACGCGCATCGGGCTCGATCTGGAGATCCGCCAGGCGCGCGAGCAGGGGCGTGCACGCGGGCTGCGCGACGCGCTGACCGGGTTGCCGAACCGGTTGCTGTTCAGCGACCGGCTCGATTCGACGCTCAAGCAGGCCCATCGCACCGGCGAGAGCTTCGCGCTGCTGTTCGTCGAGCTCGATCCATTCCAGGCCGGCAGCGCCGCCGCGACACCGGTGTCGAGCGACCGCGTGCTGCCGGTCGCCGCGCAGCGGTTGCGCGCCTGCGTACGCGCCTACGACACCGTCGCGCGCTACTCGGGCTGCGAGTTCGTCGTGATCCTGCGCCACATCGTCAAGCGTGAGGACGCGTTGCGCATCGCCGAGAAGATCGTCCGGTCCATGGACGCGCCGGTACCGGTCGAGGGCGGTACCGGCCACCGCATTCGTACGACGATCGGCCTCAGCTTCCATCCCGACGATGCGATCGCCGCCGACCGACTGCTGCTGCATGCCGAAGAGGCGATGCAGGCGGCCAAGAGCATGGGTCACAGCAACTACCAGGCCTACGTGCTGGTGCCCGAGGAATCGCAGCGCCAGCGTCTGGCGCTCGAGCAGAAGTTGCGCAAGGCCGAGCGCAACGGCGAGCTGCGCGCCTACTACCAGCCGCAGATCGACGGGCGCACCGAGGACATCGTCGGCATGGAGGCGCTGATCCGCTGGGAGAACCCGGAGCTCGGCATGATCAGTCCCGGCTTCTTCATCCCGCTCGCCGAGCAGACCGGACTGATCGTCTCGCTCGGACAGTGGGTGCTGCGCGCGGCCTGTGCCGACGCGCGGCGCTGGCAGGCGCGCTTCGGCCTGCCGCTGCGCGTCAGCGTCAACCTGTCCGCGCTGCAGCTGCGCCAGGCCGACCTGGTCGAGCGAATCGCCGCGATCCTCGCCGAGACCGGTCTGGATCCGCGTTCGCTGGATCTGGAGGTCACCGAGAGCATCAGCCTCAAGGCGATCCCGAACCTGCTCGACACCTTGCAGGCGCTGCGCGAGATCGGCTGCCGGACCTCGATCGACGATTTCGGCACCGGCCAGTCGTCGCTGGACTACATCAAGCGTTTTCCGGCCGACAGCATCAAGATCGATCAGGCCTTCGTCCGCAACATCGGCGTCGACCCGGACGACGAGGCGATCGTACGCGCGACGATCGACATGGCGCACAGCCTAGGCCGCACCCTGGTCGCCGAAGGCGTCGAGGTCGAGCGGCACGTCGACTTCCTGCGCGCGCACGGCTGCGACGTGCTGCAGGGCTATCTGTTCTGCCGGCCGGTGCCGGCGCCGACGTTCGAAGCGATGTTGCTCGAGCGCGAACGGGTTTTCCGTCGCATCGCCGAGCCCTCCGGCGCGCCCTGAGCCGGCAAATGCGACACTATCGGGTCTGGCCGGCGCCTGCCGGCCGATGAAACTTATTCGAGTATGGATGGTCTAGTCTGCCGCTCGACCCGCCCGGGCGATCATCGACAGACCCTTTGGGAGATGGGCCCGGATGGGCGAAACTGAGTTGGATCAGGCGCTGGTGCAGCGCGTCCAGCACGGAGACAAGCGCGCGTTCGATCTGCTGGTGCGCAAGTACCAGCACAAGATCGTCGGTGTCGTGTCGCGCTACGTGTCGGACTGGAGCGAAGCCCAGGACGTCGCGCAGGAGGCCTTCCTGCGTGCGTATCGGGCCATTGGCGCGTTTCGAGGCGACAGTCAGTTCTATACCTGGATGTACAAGATCGCGATCAATACGGCGAAGAACTGGCTGGTGTCGCAGGGCCGGCGCCCGCCGACCGAGGATGTCGCGGTCGAGGATGCCGTTCAGTTCGAGGGAGCGCTGCGTCTCAAGGAGACCGCGACGCCCGACCGCGAATTGATGCGCCAGGAAATTGAACGAACCGTGTTCCAGACGGTCGAAAGCCTGCCGGAAGAACTGCGGACCGCGATCACCCTGCGGGAGGTCGACGGACTCAGTTACGAGGAAATCGCCGAATCGATGAACTGTCCGATCGGTACCGTGCGTTCGCGCATTTTCCGGGCGCGCGAAGCCATCGACGAGAAGCTGCGTCCGCTGCTGTCGGACGAGGAAGGTTGACCTAGCCATGAGCCACGAGTACCGCGAGCCCCTTTCCGCCCTGATGGACGGCGAGCTTCGGCGTGACGAGAGTCGCTTCCTGTTGAAGCGACTGGAGCGCGACGCCGAACTCGGCGCCGTCTGGTCCCGTTATCATGTGGCGCGCCAGGTGCTGCGTCGACAGGACGTGCACGCGCTGCGAGTCGATTTCGCCGCCGGCGTATTCGCACACATCGAATCGGAGAATCTCCAGCCGGCCCGGCGCGGTGCGAGCTGGGTGCGCTGGGCGTCCGGCGGTGCGGTCGCCGCATCGGTCGCGGTCGCCGCCCTGGTGCTGACGCCTCCGGTCGTCGACACCGCCGATACCTCGCCGGCATCGCCGCCGCGCGTGACAGCGGCGCGCGGCGGCGGCGCTCCGGTCGCGGCAGCGCCGGCATCGGTGTCGACGTTGCCGCAGGACGTGCGTGCCCTGCCGGGACCGCTCGTGGTTCCGATCCAGCCGGCTTCGGCGACGATCGGCGATGGCGATTGGGCACAGCCGGCCGCCGCACTCGATCCGCGTCTGCAGTCGTATCTGATCCGCCACTACCAGGTCGTCGGCGCAGCCGGCCAGTCGGCCGTGGTGCCTTACGTATTGCTGTCGACGCCTACGCCGCCGCCGGCGCCGGCCGACGCTCCCAAGCGCTGATCCCGGGCACGCGCCTGTCTGGCCTCCCGGTGTGCGGACGATGACGTTCAGGGACGGACTGCGGCGCGCGTGGACCGCCGGTTTGATCGTCTGGTCGATCGCCGCGACGCTGGCGTCGGCGCAGGAGGTCGAGGCGCCCGAGCTGCTGAGCCGCATGAACGCGGCGATGCGCGAGCTGGACTACCACGGCGCACTGATCTACCAGCACGGCAGCCGCATCGATTCGCTGCGTCTGTTCCACACGGGCGGCGAGAATGAGCGCGAGCGACTGGTCAGCCTGTCCGGTCCGCGCAACGAGATCATCCGCTCCGGCGACACGGTGACCTGCATCCAGGGTACGCGCGTGCCGACGGTGTTTCCGTCCGCACGCCAGCAGCTGCTGCCGCTGCTGCCCGACACCGGCGACGAGCGCTATCGCGTGTCCTATTCGACCCGGCTGGCCGGCACCGACCGCGTCGCCGGCTACGAGGCGCGCATCGTCGAGATCGCGCCGCGCGACGCCTATCGATACGGCTATCGCCTGTGGATCGAACGCGATTCCCACGTGCTGTTGCGTGCCGCGATGGTCGGCAGCGACCAGCGTCTGCTCGAGCAGTTCATGTTCGTCAATCTGACGCTCGGCGCGCCGAGCGCGGCTGATCTGCTGCCGAGCCGGCCGATCGACCAGGCCACGACGCCGACCGAGGAGCCGTTGCTGCGCGACGGCGGGCGCTGGCAGCTCGGCGACCTGCCGGCCGGCTTCACGCTGAGCGGCCGCCACCGGCCGGCCGACGGAGGCGCCGATGCCGAGCATCTGGTGATTTCCGACGGCCTGGTCAGCGTGTCGGTCTACGTCGAGCGGCGCACCGGCGATTCGCCGGAGACCGACGTGGCCATGTCGCGCGGCGTACTCAGCGTCTACACGCGCATCGCCGATCCGTGGCGCATCACCGCACTCGGTAATGCCCCGAAGGAAACGATCGAGAAAATCGCGTTGTCGGTCGGCTCGGTGGCGTCGCCTCGATGAAGCGCTGCTGAAAATTGCCCGGAGCGTGATCCGCGCCACTGGAACTTTGCGTCGGCGACCTCGTCCAAGCGGTCTCCGAACACCCGCGACAACATCCTCACAGGTATTGCCACGACTCCATCCTTCACGCGTTGGTTGCTGGT
>VFQU01001172.1_pt1 | contig 16708 bp, 15 predicted proteins | sample 3512311 | NCBI WGS metagenome assembly VFQU01 (sample SAMN10412377, study PRJNA504923) | tailings metagenome | isolation source: Relicate 3 Philex TSF3 active mining site | place: Philippines: Tuba, Benguet | collected 2017-08-29
GGGGAAGTGGGCGACGAGCAGTTTTTTGACGTGGCCGGCCTTGTGCAGCGCCTCGCCCTTTTCATAGATCTGCTGGAGATCGAGCGTCACCATGATGTCGGCACCGGCATTGGCGGTGATGTGGCTCAGTTCAGGGACAGTATAGAGCGGGTTGCAATTGACTACGGTGCCGCCGGCGCGCAGCACGCCATAATAGGCAATGGGATAGAAGGGTGTATTGGGCAGCATGAGGGCGACGCGGCTGCCCTTGGTGACACCGAACTGGGACTGGAGCGCGCCCGCAAAGGCGGCGATCTGGCGGGCCAGTTCGCCGAAAGTGGTGGTGCCGCCGAGAAAATCGAGCGCCAGCGCGGCGGGATTTTTGGCGCAGGCGGCCAGAACCTGTTCGTGAACGGGCGTGTCGTCGATCTTGTCGTCCCAAACGATCCCCTCGGGATAGCTGACGATCCAAGGGCGCAGGCTGTCAGGGGTGGCAGTCGTGTCCATTCTGGTTCCTCCTCCTATGCCCGAGGGCACCGGGTTTGCTCTCCTCTACCGGTTGGGTTCTGCCCATTCGCCTGTCGCGATATGCTCCGGTGTGCGGCAAACTATTCCATGAGCTTACGTTAGCGTCAATTCGTTGCCGGTGCGGAACGCTGGGTCGTTCGGCGGGTCTGCAGTTTTCGATGCAGAAACGACGTATTGGCGAACAAGTTGACGTATACGTAAACTTGAGTAAACTGGAGGCTACACATCCTGCCCGGCCGCGCTATGGTGCGTGCAAGGCAAGGGGAGGCCGGACCGATTCCCAATCGGCACCGGCCCGGCATTGAGGAATGACGGGCAGCGGCCCCTCTTGCGGGTCTTGTTCGTTCCAGGAGGATGAGGGCTATGACCCTGTTGCTGGTTGCGATCGGTCTTGTCGTGTTTGCTACGCTCGCCATGCGCGAGAGCCCACTCTGGCAGTGGGGCGCGGCCTTTGCCGCCATCGGGCTGGCTTCGGGCCTCGATTTCGTCGCCGCGGGCGCGGTCTATGAAATCGGCTGGTTCGGCTGGGTGCTGGTGGTTTTCGGTGTCATCCTGCTGGTGCTTGCGGTCAAGCCGATCCGCATGGCGCTGCTGGTTCCGCCCATTTATGGCGCGGTCAAATCCATTCTGCCCAAGGTCAGTCGCACCGAACAGGAGGCGCTCGATGCCGGCACGGTGGGCTGGGATGCGGAACTGTTTTCCGGGCGGCCCGACTGGGACAAGCTGACCAAGATCCGACCCCTGACACTGACCGCCGAAGAACAGGCTTTTCTCGATGGGCCGACGGAAGTGGCCTGCAAGATGATCGACGACTGGGACATCAGGCACAATCGCGCCGATCTCAGCCCCGAACTCTGGCAGTTCCTCAAGGATAACGGCTTTTTGGGCATGTTGATCGCCAAGGAGCATGGCGGGCATGGCTTTTCGGCTCAGGCACAGTCGATGATCGTTTCCAAGATCGCCAGCCGTTCGGTGGCGGCGGGGATCACGGTCATGGTGCCCAATTCGCTCGGACCGGGCGAGCTTTTGGAAAAATACGGCACGCCGGCGCAGAAGGAAAAATACCTCCATCGCCTCGCCGTGGGGCAGGAAGTGCCCTGCTTTGCCCTGACCGGAGTGCATTCGGGTTCCGATGCCGGCGGCATGCGCGATATTGGCGTGGTCACCAAGGGTATGCATGACGGCAAGGAAGTGCTGGGCGTTCGCCTTTCCTTCGACAAACGCTATATTACGCTGGCGCCGGTTGCGACGCTGGTGGGGCTCGCCTTCATCCTCAAGGACCCCGACAATCTGCTCGGGCGCGGCAATGATATCGGCATCACGCTGGCGCTGATCCCGCATGACCGTCCGGGCATGGATATTGGCCGCCGCCACTATCCGGCGCGGCAGGCCTTCATGAACGGGCCGGTGCGCGGCAAGGACGTCTTCATTCCCATGGATTTCCTGATCGGCGGCACCGACTATGCCGGGCAGGGCTGGCGTATGTTGATGGAGTGCCTATCGACCGGGCGCGCCATTTCGCTGCCCGCTATCGGCACGACCTCGATCAAGGCGACCCTGCGCGCCACCTCCGCCTATGCGCGGGTGCGCCGCCAGTTTGGCATTCCCGTCGGCATCATGGAGGGGGTGGCCGAGCCGCTCGGCGAGATGATCAAGCGCGCCTATATGTACGAGGCAACACGGCGGCTGACGGCATCCATGGTGGATGAGGGGCAGCGCCCGGCGGTGATTGCGGGCCTCCTCAAATACACCACGACTGAAGCCATGCGCGAGAGCATGGACGATGCTTTCGACATTCAGGGTGGCCGCGCCATTCAGGATGGGCCGAGCAATTATCTGTTCGGCGCCTATATGGCGCTCCCGGTGGCGATCACGGTTGAAGGGGCCAATATCCTCACCCGTACGCTGATGACCTTTGCGCAGGGCGTGCTTCGGGCGCATCCCTACCTGCTGGCCGAAATCCAGGCGGCGCAGAACAAGGACAAGAAGGCCGGTATCGAGGCCTTCGATACCGCTTTTGGCGGGCATACCAAGTTCATGCTGCGCAATATCGTCGCCAGTTTCCTCCATGGCATGAGCAATGGCGCCTTCGCCTCTTCGCCCAATCAGGGGCCGATGACGCGCTGGTATCGCCGGCTGCATCGCTATGCGCAGGATTTTGCGCTGGTGGCGGACTGGACCACGGTGGTTCTGGGCGGGGCGCTCAAACGCAAGCAGAAGCTTTCGGGCCGAATGGCCGACCTGTTGGGCGAACTTTATCTAATGTCGGCAACGCTGAAGCGGTTCGACGAGGAAGGCCAGATTGCCGAGGATCGCGAACTGGTGGATGCGATCATGGAAGACCGCATCGCCAATATCGAAGCGATCTTTGGCGAGATCTTTGCCAATTTCCCCAATCCCGTCTTTGCCAATGCCATGCGCTTCCTCTGCTTCCCGCTGGGGCGGCATGCCAAGCGCGCTTCGGACCGGGTGAATTATCGTTTCGTGCGCGCCGTCTTGCGGCCCGGTGCCTTCCGCGACCGGCTGACCACGGGTGTTTTCGTGTCGATGGACCCAAATGACGTGACCGGCGTTCTCGAAGATGCGTTCATCAAGGTGACGGAAGCCGAAGAGATCGAGGCGCGTTTCGTCAAGGCAGCGCGCAAGGGCGTGTTCGAGCGGCGGCTGGATCGTGACGCGATTGCCGACGCTGTGGCGGCCGGGGTGCTCAATGACAATGAGGCGGGCATTATGCGCGCGGCCGACGAGGCGACCAACCGGGCGGTCAATGTGGATGATTTCGGCCAGGACGTGTTGAAGCCGACGGCAGCGCGGGCGGCGGAGTAGAAGCGCGCTGGATGCGGCGCCCTCTTCTTGAGGGGGAGGTGCTGGGCCGGTGGTCAGGACAAGAGCGGCGACAAGCCGAGGACGAGGAAACTGATATGATCGTGCAGCAGGCGACCGATACGCGGCACTGGAGCTTTCATACCGATATCGAAAAGATCGGCTGGCTCACCATTCACTCGCCGGAAGGCTCGGTGAATACGTTGAGCCGCGAGGCGATCATGGAACTCGAAACGCTGGTGGCGCGGATTGAGGATCTGGCACGCTCCGAGCAATTGGTCGGCGTGGTGCTGCTCTCGGGCAAGGAAAGCGGCTTTATCGCCGGGGCCGATGTCAGCGAATTCGACGGGATGAGCGATCCGGGCCTCCTAAAGGAGGCGCTGACGCGCACGCATGCGCTGTTCTGGCGGATCGAAAACCTGAAAGTGCCCGTTGTGGCCGGCATTCATGGCTTCTGTCTGGGCGGCGGGCTCGAACTGGCGCTGGCCTGCCACTACCGGATCGCCGTCAATGACGACAAAACGCGCATCGGCTTTCCCGAAGTCAATCTCGGTATTTTCCCCGGTTTTGGCGGCACGGGCCGCTCTGTCCGACAGGCCGGGCCGGTCGACGCCATGCAGATCATGCTGACCGGCCGCATGTTGCGGGCCGGCGCGGCGCGGGGGCTCAATCTCGTCGACAAGCTGGTGCGCCATCGCGACATGCTGCGCTGGGAAGGTCGTAAGGCCGTGTTGCAGAACCGCAAATCCAGCCCGGTCGGGTTCAACAAGCGCGCTATGGCCACGGGGCCGCTGCGGGGGCTGGTTGCCAAGCAGATGCGCGAACAGGCCGGCAAGAAGGCGCGGCCCGAGCATTATCCTGCCCCCTATGCGCTGATCGACCTGTTCGAAAAACACGGCCATGACTGGAAGGCCATGGTGGGCGGCGAAATCCCGGCCTTCGTGCCATTGATGGGCTCGCCCACTGCGACCAATCTCCGCCGGGTGTTCTTCCTGTCCGAAAGCCTCAAGAAGCAGGGCATCAAGGGTGCCAAATTTGCGCGGGTGCATGTGATCGGCGCAGGTGTGATGGGCGGCGACATTGCCGCCTGGTGCGCTTATCGCGGCATGAGCGTTACCCTGCAGGACCTTGATATGGCCCGCATCCAGCCGGCGCTGGACCGGGCCAAGAAGCTGTTCCAGAAGCGATACAAGAAAAAGCGCGAGGTCGATGCGGCCATGCTGCGTCTGACCCCCGATCCGCAGGGGACCGGCGTGCCGCGGGCCGATGTAATCATTGAAGCGGTGGTGGAAAAGCTCGAGGTCAAGCAGTCGATCTTTTCGGGGGTCGAGGGTAAGCTCAAGCCCGGCGCGATCCTTGCCACCAATACGTCCTCCATCGAACTCGAACGTATCGCCGAAGTGTTGGCTGATCCGGGCCGGCTTATTGGGCTGCATTTCTTCAATCCTGTGGCGCAATTGCCGCTGGTGGAAGTGATCCGCTCGACCTTCAATTCCGACGAAGCCATCGGCAAGGGCGCGAGCTTTGCTTTGGCCATCGGCAAGTCGCCGGTCGTGGTCAAATCGGCGCCGGGTTTCCTCGTCAATCGCGTGCTCATGCCCTACATGCTGGGCGCGGTGGAGCGGGTGGAGCGCGGGGAGAGCAAGGAACTGCTCGACGCGGCGGCGGTGGCTTTCGGCATGCCGATGGGGCCGATCGAACTCATGGATACGGTGGGGCTCGATGTCGGCAAGTCGGTGGCGACCGAGCTTGGTCATGCCGTGCCTGATGGCAGCAAGTTCGCGCGGCTGATTGCGGCGGGCAAGCTGGGTCGCAAGAGCGACGAGGGCTTCTACAAGTGGGAGAAGGGCAAGGCGGTCAAGGGCGAAGTGCCGACCCATCCCGATCTTGCCGGGCTGGGCCGCGAACTGGTCAAGCCGCTCGTGGATATGACCGAGATCGTGGTGGCCGAGGGCGTCGTTGCCTCGCCGGAACTGGCCGATGTCGGCGTCATCATGGGGACGGGCTTTGCGCCATTCCTCGGTGGCCCGATGAAGGCGCGTGCGGATGGGCGGGCGTAAGGAGAAACGACATGACTGAACTCAAGCGCGTTGCCATTGTCGGTTCGGCCCGCATTCCCTTTGCCCGTGGTGGCACGGCCTATGCGGACGAGACCAATCTCTCGATGCTGGGCACCACGATTGCGGGGCTGGCAGACAAATATGGCCTTAAGGGCGAGAAGGTGGATGAGGTGATCGCGGGCGCCGTAATCAACCATTCCCGCGATTTCAATATTGCGCGTGAGGCATTGCTCGATGCGGGGCTCAATCCGCGCACGCCGGGAACGACACTGCAGATTGCCTGTGGCACGAGCCTGCAGGCGGCTCTGGTTCTGGCTGGCAAGATCGCTTCGGGGCAGATCGAGAGCGGCATTGCGGCAGGGTCGGATACTGTCTCGGACAGCCCTATCGTTTTCGGGCCGAAATTCCAGCATCGCCTGCTCGATGCCAATGCCGCCAAGACGACTGGGCAGAAGCTGGGTGCGTTCAAGGGCTTTTCCTTTGGCGAACTGACGCCGGTGGCCCCCTCGGTCAACGAACCGCGCACGGGCATGTCCATGGGCCAGCATTGCGAACTCATGGCCAAGGAATGGGGCATTAGCCGCGAGGCGCAGGATCGGCTGGCGGTGGCGAGCCATCGCAATGCGGCGGCGGCCTATGACGAGGGCTTCCACGACGATCTGATCGTGCAATGCGCGGGTCTGGTGCGGGACAATAATGTGCGCGCCGATGCCAATATCGAAAAGATGGCGACGCTGAAGCCGGCTTTCGACAAGACCAGCGGGCAGGGCACGCTGACCGCCGGCAATTCGACGCCGTTGACCGATGGCGCCTCCTCGGTGCTGCTGGCGAGCGAAGACTGGGCGCGGGCGCGCGGCCTGCCCATTCTGGCCTATCTCACAACCGGAAGGGTGGCGGGCAATGATTTCGCCCATGGCGAGGGCCTGCTGATGGCGCCCACCATTGCAGTCTCCGAGATGCTGGAACGGGCGGGGCTGGGTTTTGCCGATATCGACTATTTCGAACTGCATGAGGCCTTCGCGGCGCAGGTGCTGTGCACGCTCAAGGCCTGGCAGGACCCGGCCTATTGCCGCGACATGCTGGGGCGCGACACGGTGCTGGGCGAGATCGATCCCGAGCGCATCAATGTCAAGGGATCGAGCCTTGCTTATGGGCATCCTTTTGCGGCCACCGGGGCGCGCATTCTCGGCCTCACCGCCAAGCTGCTGGCCGGGCAGGCCGGAAAGAGGGCGCTGATTTCGGTCTGCACGGCCGGTGGAATGGGAGTGGCGGCATTGGTGGAAAGCGCAGCATGAGCGACAATGTCGTCAAATTTCGTCGTTCGGAGCCACAGAAGGAGCCACCGGTCAACAAGCCGCGCGGGCCTCTGCCGGGTTGGGTGCCCTTTGCTGTGCTGTTCGCGGTGGCGATTGCCATATTTTTTGCACAGCGCGCAGGCATTTTTGGTTAATGCCCAAAAGGCGTTCGTTTTAGGACGCGATTTTGCTTCGGTATGAGCGGAGTCGGTTTTTTTGGAATGTATTTCTCCAACAGTGCGCTTGCATGCAATTGCTTGCTCGCATTTTGCTGGTGATCAAAATATTAAGATTTAGCGACAGGATGACGCTTAGGTCAATGTTTTGCTTGTCAGTGGACGGAATTGCGGGATACCGTCCAGCAATCTTGACCGACGGGTAAAACCCGGCGGCGAGGCCAATTGAGCCGCTCCCGGATGTGTCGATGACGGAGAGAGCGGCCTAGGGTGGAAACACCATAACGTCGATGACAAAGGAGACGATCACAGATGACACGTACCACCAAGTTCCTTGCGGCGCTGGCCGCAACGACGTGTCTTGTCGCACCGGCCCTGGCCGCGAATGTGCCGGCAGGGGTAACGCTTGCCGAAGATCAAAGCTTCACCTACCGGATCCTGGACGAGTTCACTTCTCCCGATCCGCAGGTCGTGGAAGACGTCTCCGGCTCGGAAGTGGTGCGTGACCTGTTCGAAGGCCTGCTGAACCAGGATGCCAATGGCACGCTGGTCCCCGGTGTTGCCACCGAATGGTCGGCCAATGAAGATTTCACCGAATGGACCTTCAAGCTGCGCGACAATGCCAAGTGGTCGGATGGCACCGCCGTCACCGCCGGTGACTTCGTTTACGCCTGGCAGCGTCTGGTCGACCCGGCTCTGGCCTCGCCCTATGCCTGGTTCGGCGAACTGATGGGCCTTGCCAATGCCACCGAGATCATTGCCGGCGAGAAGGAGCCGTCCGAGCTGGGCGTCGCCGCCGCCGATGACCACACTCTGGTCGTGACCCTTTCCAAGGGCATTCCCTATTTCGACGGCATGCTGACCCACGCTTCGACCTTCCCGGCTCCGAAGTGGGCTATCGAGGCTCATGGCGATCAGTGGACACGCCCTGAAAATATCGTCACCAACGGCGCCTATATCCTCTCCGAACACGTTCCGCAGGAACGTTCGGTGCGCGTGAAGTCGGATACCTATTGGGATGCCGAGAACACCGTCATCGAAACCGTCACCGCATTGGTGATCAACGATGAAAACCAGGCGCTGACCCGCTTCCTCGCCGGTGAACTCGACCGTACGGAAATCCCGACGGGCCAGTATCCGCGCCTCAAGGAAGAATATCCGGACACGGCCGTCTCGATCCCGACGCTGTGCACCTACTACTATAACTTCAACCTGCGCGAAAACGGTCCGGAAGCCCTCAAGGACGTTCGCGTTCGCCAGGCCCTGGCCTATGCCGTGGACCGCGACGTGATCGTGAACCAGGTGCTGCAGGGCGGCCAGACCGCTGCCTATGTCTTCGCTCCGGTCGGCATGGCCAATATGGCCACTCCGGAAATCACCTATGAAGGCATGACCCAGGCCGAACGCGATGCCGAGGCCGTGCGTCTGATCACCGAAGCCGGTTACGGCACGGGTGGCGAGCCGCTCAACCTCTCCATCCTGTTCAACACGTCCGACGCACACCGCCAGCTGGCGACTGTGGTCGGCCAGATGTGGCAGCAGAAGCTGGGTGTGACCACCACGCTCGACAACATGGAATGGAACACGTTCCTTGACGCGCGCGGCAATGGCGACTTCGAAGTGGCTCGTGGCGGCTGGTGTGCCGACTACAATGACCCGTCCTCGTTCCTCGACCTGTTCAATACGGCGTCAGGCTACAATGACGCGGCCTACAGCAATCCTGAAGTCGATGCTCTGCTGGCCGAGGCCAAGGGCTCTGCCGATGCCGATACGATCAACAAGCAGATCGAAGAAATCGTCTCGGTCGATATGCCGATCTTCCCGGTCTATCACTATGCGAATGTCTACATGATCAACCCGCAGATCCAGGAATGGCCGATCAACAATGTTGAAGCCAACTGGTACTCCAAGGACCTCTACAAGGTCGCTGCGGAGTAAGCGCATCTGATCGCGATATCCCGCGCCCATCCTGTGGGTGCGGGATATTGTCTTTCGGGCTGATGAATGAAGGCGTCCGTGGCCGGGCGCTTTCTGCATTGTGCAGGGCGGGCAGCCGCTTTGCCGCCGGACGAGTGGCCGTCACCCTCGCGCACGGATTTTGGACATGCTGAAATACATTCTCAAGCGTCTTGGGGTCGCCATCCCGACGCTGCTGATCCTGATCATCTTTTCCTTCATCCTGATGCGCCTGGCGCCGGGCGGACCGTTCAATTCCGAACGGCCTCTGCCCCCGCAGGTGCTGGCAAACGTCAATGCCAAATATGGCCTCGACCAGCCCTGGCATATCCAACTCTGGGAATACATGGTGGGGATCATCACCCGCTTCGATTTCGGCCCGTCCTTTGCCTATACTGACCGCTCTGTGAACGACATTATCGCGCAGGGCTTCCCGGTCACCTTCACCTATGGTGCTTGGGCTTTCGTGCTTGCCGTCGTGACGGGCGTTCTGCTCGGCATTGCGGCCGCCATGCGGCACAATACGTGGCTCGACTATCTTGCCGTCGGCACTTCGATCGGTGCGCAGGTCCTGCCCAATTTCGTCATGGCGCCGCTTTTGGTCATCGTCTTTACGCTGTGGCTGCGCTGGCTGCCGGGTGGCGGCTGGTTCGGCGGGCAATGGAACTATGTGATCATGCCGGTGGTGGCGCTGGGCACCAGCTACATGGCTTCAATTGCGCGCATCACGCGTTCGTCCATGCTGGAAGTGCTGAGTTCCAATTTCATCCGCACGGCGCGCGCCAAGGGCATGCCCGAGCGCGTCGTCATCATGCGCCATGCGCTCAAGCCCGCGCTGATGCCGCTTCTGTCCTATCTAGGCCCGGCCTTTGTCGGCATGGTCACCGGTTCGGTGATCATCGATGTGTTTTTCTCGACGGGTGGTATCGGCCAGCTGTTCACCAACTCGGCGTTTAACCGCGACTATTCGGTGATCATGGGCATCACAATCCTTTTGGGTGCGCTGACCATCACCTTCAACCTCTTGGTCGACATTCTCTATGCGTGGATCGACCCACGTATTCGTTATTAGGAGGCAGGCCATGAGCACAAAACCTGCACATGTGCCAACGGCAAGCAGCCGTTTCGATACCAATGCTAAGCCGCGCTCGCTCTGGGCGGATGCGGCAAGGCGGTTTTTCCGGCATGCGCCTTCGGTGATCAGTCTGGTGGTTCTGGCCCTTGTGGCGCTGTTCGCCTTTACCGGGCATTTCTTCGCTGCCTGGGGCAATGCCGAAATCGACTGGTCGGTGCTCGGCCAGGTCCGCACGCTGGGCGCGCCGTCGCTGGAAACGGGCCACTATTTCGGCACCGATGATCTGGGGCGTGATCTCTTCTCCCGCACGGTGCAGGGCAGCCAGATTTCGCTCATGGTGGGTCTTGTTGGCGCTGGTATCGCAGTGGTGTTCGGCACGCTTTATGGCGCTATCGCCGGCTATTTCGGCGGCCGGGTGGATTCGATCATGATGCGTCTGGTCGATATCCTGCTCTCCATTCCCTATATGTTCGTGCTGATCCTGCTGCTGGTGGTGTTCGGCCGGTCCATGACCATGCTTTTCATCGGCATCGGCATGATTTCCTGGCTCGACATGTCGCGTATCGTGCGTGGACAGACCCTGTCGCTCAAGGAAAAGGAATTCGTGGAAGCGGCGCGCGCCGGCGGCGCCGGGCATTTTGCCATCATCATGCGCCATATCGTGCCCAATCTCATGGGTATCGTCGTGGTCTATGCGACGCTTCTCGTACCGCAGATGATCCTGACCGAGAGCTTTATCTCGTTCCTGGGCCTTGGCGTGCAGGAGCCGCTGACCTCCTGGGGGGCACTGATCAGCCAGGGCGCCGGTACGGTGATGTATGGAACGCTGTGGCAACTGATGTTCCCGCTGTTCTTCTTCATCATCACCCTGTTCAGCTTCTATTTCGTGGGTGACGGGCTGCGCGACGCGCTCGACCCCAAGGACCGTTAGGATCGCGACCATGGCATTGCTTGAAGTCAAAAACCTCAAGGTCGATTTCGACACTCCCGATGGCACGGTCCACGCTGTGCGCGACCTGTCCTACACGCTCGAAAAGGGCAAGACGCTGGCCATTGTGGGCGAAAGCGGCTCGGGCAAGACGCAGGGCGCCTTCGCCATTCTGGGCCTCTTGCCCAAGAACGGACACGCTTCGGGCTCTGTCATGTTCGACGGCAAGGATATTCTCAATCTGCCGCGCGCGCAGATGAATGCCTATCGCGCCCAGCGCATTGGCATCATCTTTCAGGACCCGATGACCTCGCTTAATCCCTATCTGCGGATTTCGCGGCAAATGACGGAAGTGCTGGAGCATCATCGCGGTATGAGCCGCAGCGCGGCTCTGGCGGAAAGCGTGCGTCTGCTCGATGCGGTGCGCATCACCGACGCCAAGAACCGTGTGCATATGTATCCGCATGAATTTTCCGGCGGCATGCGGCAGCGCGTCATGGTGGCCATGGCGCTGCTGTGCAGCCCGGAACTGCTGATTGCGGACGAGCCGACAACGGCGCTTGACGTGACGGTGCAGGCCGGCATTATCGACCTGCTGGTCGACCTGCAGGAAGATTTCGGCACCGCGATCATCCTGATCACACATGATCTCGGCATCGTGGCGGGCACCTGCGAGGACACGCTGGTGATGTTCGATGGCAATGTGATGGAATATCGCAAGACAGCCGACCTCTTCGAGCGGCCCGAACATCCCTATACTCAGGGTCTGCTGGCGGCCGTGCCGCGGCTGGACAAGAAGGTCGACCGGCTGTCCACGGTTTCCTATGAATTCATGGCCGGGCGGGGCGAAGCATGATCAACGAGCAACGCGAACCCATTCTCAAAGTCCGTAACCTGTCGGTGGATTTTGCCGTGCGCGGCAGCGGCGGACTGTTCCGCGCCCCCCAGGTATTCCGGGCGGTCAAGAATGTTTCCTTCGACCTCTATGCCGGGGAAACCCTTGGGATTGTGGGCGAAAGCGGCTCGGGCAAATCGACCCTGTCGCGCGCCATCATCCGGCTCGTACAGGCCTCGGGCGGGGAATCGCTCTGGCTGGGCAAGGACATTCAGCAGATGCAGCCGGCCGAACTCCTGTCGCTGCGCAAGGATATCCAGATGGTGTTTCAGGACCCGCTGGCCTCGCTCAATCCGCGCATGACCGCCGGAGCGATCATTGCCGAACCGCTTCTGACTCATTCTTCCGAAATGGGCCGGGCCCAGCGCCTGGCGCGTGTCGGGGAGATGATGGAAAAGGTCGGGCTTTCGCCCAGCATGATCAACCGTTACCCGCATGAATTTTCGGGTGGGCAGTGTCAGCGTATCGGCATTGCGCGGGCGCTGATCACCAATCCCAAGCTGGTGATCTGCGACGAAGCCGTGTCGGCGCTCGACGTGTCGATCCGGGCGCAGGTCATCAATCTGTTGATGGACCTGCAGAAGGAATTGGGCATTTCCATGCTGTTCATCTCGCACGATATCGCCGTGGTCCGGCATATCGCGCAGCGGGTGCTGGTCATGTATCTGGGCGAAGTGGTGGAACTGGGCGATGCCGAGCAGGTGGTTGAGAACCCGCAGCACGATTACACGAGAAAGCTAATTGCCGCCGTGCCCGTGCCCGATCCCAGGCTGGAAATGGAACGTCGCGAAGAGCGGCGGCGGATGCGCCGCGAGGCCGCAGCCGTTTAGGAATTGCGCCGGTCGCGGTCGCCAACCTCGGCGCTGCGTCGGCGGCGGTCGGGGCCGGTAAAGTCCGGTGCTTCGACAAAGGCGCGGGGGCTGGCTTCGATACTGTCGAGACGGGCCCGCAAGTGGCTGGCGGCAAAGGGCTTGCGCAAAGATTCGGTGACCCCGGCAGCGCGGGCGCCGGTAATGCCTGCCGCATCAGGCGCCGCCGACATCATGATAACAGGGGTGAGGCTGTTGATCCCGCCGCCGGTGCGCAGGCGGCGTACCAGTTCCACTGCTCCGGGGCGCGTAATCGCATCGTCGATGATGATGAGATCGAACGGGCGGCGTCCCAGCTCCAGAATGGCGGCATTGGCGTCGTTGACCTCGCGAATGCCGGTGCGGCCGATGGCACGCAGCATGGTGGCGACCAGGCCCGCCATATTGGGGCGGGGATCGACGATCAGGATACCGCGAGGGGCGGCAAGGGACTGGGCCATGGCGGTCATCCGGATGGGAAGGACTGCCAGAGTATAGAGCCGAGGCGTCGCCCGGACGTTAACGGGACCGGCCGGAAAAATACCGGTGTTTGCCGGGATTTTTCTCATCCCGCGCCGGCTGTGTGCAAGCGGTGGACTTTTCCGGCGATGACGGCATTGGCGCGTTGACAGGCGAAGTCAATTTCCCTATGAAGAGGCCAGTTTTTGGGCGCCTTGGCGCCCCTTTTGTTTGACTGAGGATAAGAAGATGAAGATCCGCAACTCGCTGAAGGCGTTGATGACTCGCCACCGCGCGAACAAGCTCGTCCGCCGTCGCGGTCGCGTTTACATCATCAACAAGGTGGACAAGCGTTTCAAGGCCCGTCAGGGCTGAACGGTTTGCGCCATATCGTGCATATGAACAAGGCCCGCAAGAAATTGCGGGCCTTGTTGCTTTCAGTCTGAGCATTTGGGGGAACATTGCGGCAGGCGCACACTTTCACGATTCACATCGAGCGGCCGGTTGGCGAGGTCTATGACTTCCTGGCCGATCCGCAGAATCATCCCAAATGGAGCGCCATGAGCCCGGCTGGGTATCGTCAGCTGGACAATGGTGATTGGGTGGGGCAGACCGCCTTCGGGCCGCGCCATGTCCGCTTCACCCGGCGCAATGAGTTTGGCGTGCTTGACCATGCGGTCTTCGTGCCGGGCGGGGAAATCCTGTTCAGCCCCATGCGCGTCGTGCCCAATGGCCAGAATACGGTGCTGCTTGTCACCTTCTTCCAGCGGCAGGGCATGAGCGAGGAACAATTCCGCTCGACGCTGGAATGGATCGAGGTCGACCTTTTGACGCTGAAGACGGTCGTCGAGGCGATGCGCTGAGGCGGGCAAACGAAAGGCCCGCTCGGGTGGAGCGGGCCTTGATGATCCTGCCTGTCGGCTTGGCGTTCGAGCTTAGCTCGAACCGGCGCCGTCCTGACGGACAAAGGCGATGCGGAGCATGTTCGTAGCGCCGGGTGTGCCAAGCGGCACGCCGGCAGTGATGGCGATACGGTCGCCGGGGCGGGCAAAGCCTTCCTGATAGGCGATGACGCAGGCGCGATCGACCATGTCTTCCAGGTTCACCGCGTCCTCAGTCTGCACGCAATGAATGCCCCAGACCACCGAGAGGCGGCGGATGGTGCGCAGATTGGGCGAGAGGGCGATGATGGGCTTGCTGGGCCGCTCGCGGGCGGCGCGAATGCCGGTGGAGCCCGACGCCGTATAGGTGACGATAGCGGCCAGATCGAGCGTTTCGGCAACCTGGCGAGTGGCGGCCGAGATAGCGTCGGCAGCGGTCGCTTCCGGCTCGGTCTGGGCGGCGCGGATGATGCCGCGATAATTGGCGTCGGTTTCCACAGCCGTGGCGACCCGGTTCATGGTGGCGACAGCTTCGACCGGATACTGGCCCGAGGCGCTTTCGGCCGAAAGCATGACCGCATCGGCGCCTTCGAAGACAGCGATCGAAACGTCGGACACCTCGGCGCGGGTCGGGACCGGCGCGGTGATCATGGATTCGAGCATCTGGGTGGCGACGACCACCGGTTTGCCATAGCGGCGGCACATGCGGATCATGCGCTTTTGCAGGCCCGGCACGGTTTCGAGCGGCAGTTCCACGCCCAGATCGCCACGGGCGACCATGACGGCGTCGGAGAGCTTGACGATCTCTTCCAGCCGGTCGATGGCCTGCGGCTTTTCGATCTTAGCCATGACGCCGGCGCGACCCTGCACGATCTTGCGGACATCAATAATGTCTTCGGGGCGTTGCACAAAGGAAAGCGCGATCCAGTCGACCTCGGCCTTGAGGGCTTCGAGCAGGTCGGCATGATCTTTCTCGGTCAGGGCGCCGGTGGGCAGAAGCGTATCGGGCAGGGATACGCCCTTCTTGTCAGACAGCTTGCCGCCATAGACCACTTCGGTCTCGACGGCGCCGCCACCGACCTTGGTGGCCTTGAGCTGCAGCTTGCCGTCATCGAGCAGCAGGCGGTCGCCCACGGAAACGGATTCAAGGATTTCGGGATGCGGCAGGTAAACGCGCTCGGCATTGCCCTGATCGTCTTCATGGCTGTCGAGAGTGAATTTTTGCCCGGCGACCAGATTGACCGAACCATTGGCGAATTTCCAGACGCGGAGCTTGGGGCCCTGCAGGTCTGCCAGAATGCCGATTGGGTGTTTGAGGCGGGCTTCCACGGTGCGGATGCGCGCAACGGTCTGGTGCAGCAGGTCGTGGCTGGCATGGCTCATATTGATGCGGAACACGTCCGCACCCGCCTTGGCCAGTTCCTCGATCATCTTCTCGTCGTGGCTGGCGGGCCCGAGGGTGGCCAGGATCTTAGCACGTCTGGTCCGTCTCATTGCGTGTCCGTATCTTGGGTCGGTTATTGGCTCGTTTCGGGGCCTGGATCGATATTGCCGGTTTCCGGATCGACCAGGAATGCTGGGTCTTCGAGATCCTCACCACCGTCCGGTCCCACAATGGCGGGGGCGCTGCCGTCCTCGGTGAGTTGCAGCGTCCATTCGGAACGGTTCTGGGTATCGATTTCAAAGAACCCGGTGCGCTCATAACCGCGTGCCAGGCAATCCTCAACCCCGAATATGGTGAAGGTCTGGTCGCGGGTGCACATAAAGACGTCGCCATCCCAGGCGCCGCCGCCAATATCGTCAGTGGCGAAGATGTAATAGAAGCGGCGCTGCAGATCGCCCTGATAGAGCACGCGACAATCGCCCGGCGGGGCCTGCCACCAGCCTTCGCTCATCCAGCCGCGTTCGGCGCGATAGCCCAGCGCCACCGAAACCAGATTGGCTGTCTGGTTGCAGACGCGCAGATCTGCGCGGGCCGGGGTGGCGAAGGCCACAAACCCGCCAAACGCCGCAAGCAGCAGGGTCGAACCAAGACGGATGCCGTGCAAGAGGGAGCCGGAAATCATGGGTGAAAACTGATCCTGTTTGAGCCGATGCGGCCTTTGAGGTCAATGGCTAAAGGGTGCGTTTGACGGAATTGCGGGTATGCGTGGGCAGATCGCGCAATTGTGGCTGGCGTGAGGCCCTGCGAGCGGCAAGGCATGTGGATTGGTCCATAAAAGAGTTGAACCGGGACCGGGCTTGAGGTTGATGGGCGCGAAGAATTTCGGACGGACTTGTCGGATGGTCGCGGCGACCGCCGCGCTCCGGTAAAAGAGAGGTTGTTATGGCGGTTGAAGACAGCGTTGCGCAGGACCAGCTGCGGGCATTCATCGAACGCATCGAGCGGATGGAAGAAGAAAAGGCGGCCATTGCCGCCGATATCAAGGAAATCTATGCCGAGGCCAAGGGCAATGGTTTCGACACCAAGATCCTGCGCAAGATCGTGACCATCCGCAAACAGGATGCCAATGAGCGCATGGAGCAGGAGGCGCTGCTCGAACTCTATATGTCCGCCCTGGGCATGGTCGAAGCGCCGCCCGAGCACTGAACGAGACGATATTACGGGTCCTTCGGGACCCGTTTTTCTGTGCCCGATGGCCCCGAGACTGGTTTGCCGAGGGGGTTTGCGGTGATAGTCTTTTTGGCAAGACGTTTTCCGCCCCGCCGGGGCGAATATCCAGGTGCCGATGGCTGCTCTACTGCCCAATGACGATAGCGACGATCTGCAGACCGGTCCGGCTACGGGGGCGCTCGGCTATCGTT
>VFQU01001173.1_pt1 | contig 16705 bp, 14 predicted proteins | sample 3512311 | NCBI WGS metagenome assembly VFQU01 (sample SAMN10412377, study PRJNA504923) | tailings metagenome | isolation source: Relicate 3 Philex TSF3 active mining site | place: Philippines: Tuba, Benguet | collected 2017-08-29
CAGGCCGCCGCGCGAGACCTGCATGTAGACCGGCGCGTCCGCCTCGAAACGGTGCTCCCAGTCCACCTGGAAGCCGAGGAAGCCCAGGTAGAATTCCTTTGCCTTCTCCAGCGAATAGATGCGCAGCACCGGGACGGCTCGGGCGAATTCGACGGCCATTTGCGGATTCCAGCGGTTCGAGGCGCCTTAACGGCGTCCAGCGCCCTTTGTAGCGCCGGGCCGCCCGCCGCGCTATCTTGGCGGGAAGGATGGCTCATGAGCGATCATGTTGAAAAACAGGCCGATTTCGGCTTCCGCCGGGTCCGGCTCGAGGACAAGCAGGCGATGGTGGACGGCGTGTTCCACTCGGTGGCGCGCCGCTACGACCTGATGAACGACCTGATGTCGGGCGGCCTGCACCGCGCCTGGAAGGACGCGCTGGTGACGGCGGTGAACCCGCCGCGCGGCGAGCGCGCCTTCGCGCATCTCGACGTGGCCGGCGGGACCGGCGACGTGGCGTTCCGGGTGCTGGACGCCGGCGGGCCCGGCGTTCGCGCCACGGTGGCCGATATCAATCGCGACATGCTGGCGGTCGGGCGCGAGCGCGCGGACAAGGGCGGCTATGCCGCGGGCTTCGTCGAGGCCAACGCCGAGGCGCTGCCGTTCGCCGACAGGTCGTTCGACGCGGTGACCATCGCCTTCGGCATCCGCAACGTGCCGCGGATCGCCATCGCGCTGTCGGAGATGCGCCGCGTGCTGCGCCCGGGCGGCCGGCTGCTGGTGCTGGAGTTCTCCGCGGTGGACGTGCCGGGGCTCGACGCGGTCTACGACTTCTATTCCTTCAACGTCATTCCGGCGATGGGCCGTGCGGTGACCGGCGATGCCGAAGCCTACCGGTATCTCGTCGAATCGATCAGGAAATTTCCCAAGCCGCAGGCGTTCGCCGCGATGATGCGCGAGGCGGGGCTCGGACGCGTCGGCTTCACGCCGCTCACCGGCGGCGTGGTGGCGCTGCATTCCGGCTGGCGGCTGTGACGGCGGCGCATCTGCAAGGCGGGCTCCGATGATCGCAGCGCCCGCCCATCTGGCCCGCCTCGCCCGCGCGGGCTACGTGTTCGCGCGCGAGGGCGTGTTCGGTATCGCCGACCCCGCGCCGCTGCCGCTGCCGGCGCGCGCGGCGATCCGCCTGGCGCGGCTGATCGAGCGGCCAGGCCATGCAGGAGCCGGCAACCGCCTGTCTTCGGCGCTGACCCGGCTCGGCCCGACCTATGTGAAGCTCGGGCAGTTTCTCGCAACCAGGCCCGACGTGGTCGGCATCACGCTCGCGCGCGATCTCGAGACGCTGCAGGACCGCATGCCGCCGTTCCCGCAGGCCGAGGCCGAGCGCGCGGTCGCGGCGGCGCTCGGCAAGCCGATCGGCGAATTGTTCGCGTCGTTCGGACCCGCGGTGGCAGCGGCCTCGATCGCGCAGGTGCACAAGGCCGAGGTCGCCACGCCCGATGGAGCGAAGGCGGTGGCGGTGAAGGTGCTGCGTCCGGGCGTGGCCCGCCGCGCGGCGGTGGATCTGGAGGCTTTCGCCTTCGCCGCGCGCCGCGCCGAAGCGCTGTCGGCGGAGGCGCAGCGGCTGCGTCTCGGCGAGACGGTCGCAACGCTGCGCCGATCCGTGGCGATCGAGCTCGACCTGCGGCTGGAGGCGGCCGCGCTGTCGGAGATGGCCGAGAACACCGGGGGCGACCCGGATTTTCGCGTTCCGGCGGTCGACTGGGACCGCACGGCACGCGACGTGCTGACGCTGGAGTGGATCGACGGCACGCCGCTCAACGACCGCGAGGCACTCAAGGCGCGCGGCCTCGACCTGCCGGCGCTGGGACGGGCGGTGATCCAGAGTTTCCTGCGGCACGCGCTGCGTGACGGCTTCTTCCACGCCGACATGCATCCCGGGAACCTGTTCGTCGATGCCGATGGGCGTCTGGTCGCGGTGGATTTCGGCATCATGGGCCGGCTCGGCGCGAAGGAGCGGCGGTTCCTCGCGGAAATTCTCTACGGATTCATCACCCGCAACTACCGGCGCACGGCCGAGGTGCACTTCGAGGCGGGCTACGTGCCTCCGCACCATTCGGTGGAGGATTTCGCGCAGGCGATCCGGGCGATCGGCGAGCCGATCCACAACCGCCCGGCCGACGAGATCTCGATGGCGAAGCTGCTGCTGCTGCTGTTCGAGGTGACCTCGCTTTTCGACATGAAGACCCGACCCGAACTGCTGCTGCTGCAGAAGACGATGGTGGTCGTCGAGGGCGTCGCCCGAACCCTCGATCCGAGGCTCGACATGTGGACCGTGTCGGAGCCGGTGGTGCGCGAATGGGTCGAGCGGCATCTGGGACCGGCCGGCCGGATCGGTGACGCGGCCAGCGGAGCCGCCGGATTTCTCCAGTCCGTCCCTTCGCTGATGACGCGCGGCGCGGTGCTGGTCGAGCAGCTCGACGCCATCACCCGCGACGGTCTCGTACTGGCGCCGGATACGGTGCAGGCGATCGGACGCGCGGAGGCGCGCCGCAGCCGCGCGACAGCGATTGCGCTGTGGACCATCGCCGCGCTGCTCGCCTGGATCGTGTGGCTGATCTCTTGACCGCGAGGTCCGTCAGCGCGCCTACCGCGACGTCCGTCGCCGACCGCCCCACCTGCACCAAGCCCTGATTGCGTCCAGCACCCGATCAATATCGCTGTCGTCATTATAGGCATGCATCGCGAAACGCAGCACGCCGCGGCGCACAGACAAAACGATGCCGCGCGACGCGAGGTGATCGTGCAGGTCCAGGAGCGTCCGGTCGCTGGTGCTGTCTAGATCATCCTCCAGAGCCGTTCCGACTGAGACGATATGGCTGCGCGCGGCGTGGGTTCCCGGATCGAACACGGGCAGGCCTAATTCGCGCAACCCGCTGTCGAGCCGCCGCGAAAGACGCAACACGTGCCGCTCGATTCTGGCCGTTCCCAGATCCAGAAGCTGCGCGATCGACGCCGATGCAGCGACGCAGCCCGCCAGATTATGGTTTCCGAGATCGAACCTGGCCGCGCCGCGCTTGAGGACGATCCGCGAGCCGCCGCGGGAACGGTCCTCGTCGACGCCCGCGCGGGACAGGCCCGCCGGGCGCAGTTCGGCGTTCAGCTCCCCGCGAACGTAAAGAAAACCGAGGCCGTAAAGACCCAGCAGGGCCTTCGGCGTGCCTGCCGCGATCACGTCGACGCACAGCTTTCGCGCATCGACGTCCAGCACCCCAACGGATTGCGCGGCGTCGGCCACCAGAATCACGTCGCGGCGGCGGCATTCGGCCCCGATCTCTGCCAGATCGGTCCGGAAGCCGGGCGCAAAGGTGACCATCGAGACGCTGACCACGCGCGTGCGGCGGTCGATCTTCGACAGGATCCGGCCCGCGTCGATGTGACCCTTCGATCCGGATACGGTGCGCAGGCTCACGCCGGCCCGATCCCGCAAATTGTACCAGGGGTACCTGTTGCTGGGATGTTCGAGGCCGTCGCAAAGCACGACGTTGTCGCCGCTCCGCCAGTCGACGGCATTCGCGAACGCATTGATCCCGTCGGAGACGTTTTTGACCAGCGCCACTTCGCCGGGCCTTGCGCGAACCAGCGCCGCAAAGCGCGACCGCGCCGCCTCTACTGTCCTGGCGGCGGCATCGCGGTCGCCGCCCCTCAAGCAGCCGTCGAGGTAACGGTCAAGCGCCTGGCGCACATGGCGGGACATGATCCCGCAATCGGCGACGTTCAGATACGGGCCATCATTTGCGCCCGGAAATGCGGCGCGGAATAGCCTGAAATCCGCGTCGGCGGATCGCGCCACGGCACCGACTCCCGGATTGCGCAGTATGGCTGTGGTTCAGTCGAGCGATATTCCCGCGTTGCGAATGATCGGCAGCCAGCGGTCGATTTCAGCTCGCACGAAAGCCGTCGTTCCGTCGGGGCTCATGCGGGACGCCTCCGGCGGCTCGACGCCGAGCTGCGCCAGTCGCGCCTTGACGGTGGCGTCCTCCAGCGCGGTTCGAAGCGCCTGATTGAGCCTGTCGACGATCGGCCGCGGCGTTCCCTTCGGCGCCATGAACACCGTCCAGATGCTGGAGTTGAGCTGCGGCAGGCCGAGGTCCTTCGCGCCGGGGACGTCGGGCGCCGATGGCACGCGGTCGGCCCGCAGCACGGCGATCGGCGTAACGGTGCCGCCACGGATCTGCGGCAGCGCCGTGGACGACACGTCGATCAGATAATCGAGATGACCCGCGATCAGGTCGGTCATCGCCGGTCCCGATCCGCGGTAGACGACGGGACGGACGTTGGTGCCCAGCGCCGAGTTGAGCAGGAGACCGCCCAGATGCGTCGCCGATCCCACGCCGGCCGTACCGTAGGTCATCTTGTCCTGATTGGCCTTGGTGTACTCCGCGAACTCCTTGAAATTGCGTACCGGTAGAGCTTTCTTCACGATCAGGAACTGCGGCTGGTCGCCGACGGATCCGATCATCTCGAAGTCGGAGAGCGCGTCATAGGGCAGCTTCTTGTAGAGGCCGACGTTCGCCGCATGCGTACCGCTGTGGCCGAGAAGGATCGTATATCAGTCCGGTGCCGAGCGAGCGGCGCGCGCCGATCCCAGGGTGCCGCCGGCGCCGCCGATGTTCTCGACGATCACCCGCTGTTTGAGATTGTCCGACATCGCGACAACAATGTGCCGAGCCACTGCATCAGACGGTCCGCCCGCCGCAAATGGAACGATCAGCGTAATCGGGCGCTCCGGGTAACCGCTTTGCGCATTGGCAGCGGCATGGGACAGCGCAAGCACGGCCAGCGTAGCAACCGCGGCGTGGGACAGAAGCTGTGAGAATCGGTTCAAGGCGGTGCCTCCGTTCTGAATTACTGGATGTAGGTGATGTGCCTGGGCATGGACGTCAGCAGCTCTGCGCCGGATTTGCCGATCACGACGATCTCCTCGCAGTTGAACAACCCGTGCGGCCGCACGAATCTGGGTTCGATCGTGAACACTAGACCTTCTTCGCAGACGGTTTCATCGAACAGCGCCAGATGCGGCGGTTCGGTGCTCATCAGGCCGATGCCGTGGCCGATGCGCCCGGGACCGAGCTTGACTTCCATCCCGTGCTTCCTGAATGCGGCGACCGCCGCGGCCGCGACATCCTTGACCGGCGCGCCAATCCTAGCCGCGTCGATCGCGGCCGCGTTGACGTCGACGATCAGGTCCTGATCGTTTTCCACCTGCGGCTGACGCGGTCCAACAATCGCGGTACGACAAAAATCGGACCAGTAGCCCTGATATACGGCGCCCATGTCGAACCACAGCATGTCGCCTTCGCGGAGCTTCCGGTCGGTCGGCTTTCCGCTCATCACGCCGTAGTTGCCCTCGCCGGACGTGACGAGAATGAATCCGGGGCGCTCCGCGCCACGCTCAACCATCGTGGTGGCTGCGATCCGGCCAAGCTCCCGCTCGGTCATTCCAGGCCGTGCCGCCTGGAAGCTGGCGCGCAAGGCGTCGGCGGTGATGTCGCAGGCCTTTCGCAACAGCTCGACTTCGGCGGGCGACTTGATCATTCGCAGCTTCCAGATCTGCTCGCTCACATCGTCGACCGGGTCGGGATGTAGCGCATCGCAAAGCGATCGGAAGTCACGGTGGCTCAGGTCCATACGCTGCTCGTAGCCGAGCTCCATGCCAATCGGTCCGCCGCGCATACCGAGGTCCGCGAACATCCCGGTCAGCTCCGCAAGCGGCACGCCGGCAGCCTGTGCGTAGGTGCGCACGTCGCTCACGACCGAGACGCGGCGCATTTCGGGCTCGACGAAGCCACTGCCCAACATGGCCGCACGGCCGTCGGCGGAGACCGCCAGGAAATTCGGACGCGCAAAGGTCATCCAGGGCGCGTGGCTGCGGAAGCCGGAGAAATAGGCGATGTTGGATTCGGCGGTGAACAGGGCGCCGTGAAATCCCTTCGCCCGCAGCAAGCGGGACAAGCTCGCGATACGGGTCCGGTATTCGTCGCTTTGGATCATCCGAGGACCGCATGCCGCTGCAAGTGCGGCACGACGAGCCTATACATTCGGGAACGACGCGGTATGCAAGTTTAGCCAGCGCCGATGCACCAGATGCATCGGCGTCCGTTGCATCAATGCCGTGCCCCGGCCGGCAGGCTGTGCGTGGATACGGACTTCCAGAGGCGCTCAGCGCTGAAAGGCAGCCGGGTCGCCGCGCGGAACATGCGAATCTCAACGTCGACATCCCAGCTTTCGTCGCCCGCCCGCACCAGCCTGCCGGATTCGAGTTCTTGGCGGATAACGGTCTCCGGAAGCCATCCCATCCCTTCGCCTTCGAGAATCATGCCCTTGATCGCGTCCGCCAGAGAGGTGCGGAAGCGCGGCTCGACGTAGGCGGTCTTGTCCTGAAGGAACAGCTCCAGCGAACGGCCGATGCTCGAGCCCTCGGTATAGGCAAGATAGGGAATCTTGGAGGTCGGCCCGCCCGGAAGTTCGGGGACCAGTTTCTTGCGCGCCGGCTCTATCACCGGGATGAGGCAGTCGCGCCCGACCGGAACCGATCGCACGCGGCGCATGTCGTAGTCGCCGCCCATCCGCGAATCGAAGTGGCAGATCATGAAGTGGCAACGCCCTTCGGCGACCGCTTCGCGGCAACGTTCGGCATCGTGCGAGAACAGCGCGATGGAAATGGGGCCGGTGTCCCGCTCGATCTCGCGGAGCCAGCGCGGAAAGAACGTCAGCGCCAGCGAATGCGTGACCGCGAAGCTGACGACCGACGATTGCTGCTTGGCAACCGCCTTGGCCTCGTCACGAGCCTGCCGCAGCATCCGAAGGACATCCTCGGCAACCTCGGCGAACATCTCTCCGGCCGGAGTGATGGTGAGCGGGACGGTCCCGCGATCCACGAGGGTCACCCCGAGCCAGGCCTCCAGCGCCTGGATGCGCCGGCTGAACGCCGACTGCGTCGAGTGGCGCTGCTCCGCCGCCCGCGAAAAACTCTGAATTCTGGCCAAGGCCAGAAAATCCTCCAGAATCCTGATTTCCATGCCACCCCCAACCACCGGAGGCATCCTAGCGCCGGTCACGTCCCGCGCCAGCGGGCAGGCGGGCCGCTACCTGACGATCACGGTCGCGCCGACGCTGACGCGATTGTAGAGGTCGATGACGTCCTCGTTCGTGAGGCGGAAGCATCCCGACGACGAGGCGGTGCCGATCGTGTCGTACTCGTTTGTGCCGTGGATGCGGTAGAGCGAGTCGCCGAGATAGAGCGCGCGCGCTCCCAGCGGATTGTCCGGGCCGCCGGCCATGTGCCGCGGCAGGTTCGGCTGGCGCTTGAGCATCTGCGGCGGCGGCGTCCACGACGGCCATTCGCGCTTCATGGTGACGGTGCGCACGCCCTTCCAGCGGAAGCCGTCGCGGCCCACGCCGATGCCGTAGCGGATCGCCTGGCCGTTGCCGAGCACGAGGTAAAGCCGCCGCTCGTCGGTGTGGATCACGATCGTGCCCGGCTTGTGCTGGCCCGCGTAAGCGACCGTGGAGCGCGGCACCAGCGAGATGCCGAGGAAGCGGTAGAGGTTCACGCCGAACAGGCCGCTGAACAGGTCCCCCGAGGGCGCAGGCTGGACCTGCGCCGGGCGCTGCGCGGCACGGCGCTTGGGCTTCGACCGGGGGGCCTGCGCCACCTCCGGAGCGGGCTCCGTCACCGGTGTGGCGGCGGCAGCGGCGGATGGTTCGGAAGCCGCTGCGGTGCCGGTGGTTTCGACGGCAAGCGGAGCGGTGTGCGCGTCACGCAACGCCGAAGTGCCCCATGCCGCGCCTGTGGCGGCGACGATCAAGGCCGCCGCGGCGGCAAAAGCTCGCAATTTCATGCTCCGCACCGTTCCAGTGCCGGAAGTACACAATTTTTCACGCCGGCAAAACGGGAATGACGCGGGCGCCTCCCCAGGCGACCGTTTCGGGAATGATTGCATTGATTGCATTGCAGTCATCATGAGGCTAACCTGAGGCCGGAGCATGCCCATGGCCAGCCTCACCGTCCGCAGGCTCGACGACAAGCTCAAGGCCCGATTGCGGGTGCGCGCCGCGCGCAACGGCCGCTCGGTCGAGGACGAGGTGCGGACCATCCTGCGTGACGCCGCGCACGACACGTGCGGCGAAGCCGCGCTTGCGCAGCACACCCCGCGCGCAACGGCCGGGTCCGGCCGGAAGACGGAACCGGACCGCGGCGAGCGGCGCGTGCTGCTGGTGATCGGCGGCGGCATCGCCGCCTACAAGTCGCTCGATCTGATCCGAAGGCTGCGCGAGCGCGGATTCGCGGTGCGCACCGTGCTGACCGCCGCCGCGCAGCATTTCGTCACGCCGCTTGCCGCCGGCGCGCTGTCCGGCGAACGCGCATTCACCGATCTGTTCGATCCGGAGAGCGAATTCGACGTCGGTCACATCCGGCTGGCACGCGATTGCGATCTGGTGATCGTCGCGCCTGCGACGGCGGACCTGATCGCCAGGATGGCGAACGGCCATGCCGACGATCTGGCAACCGCGGTGCTGCTGGCGACCGGCAGCGCCATCCTGGTCGCACCCGCGATGAACCCCCACATGTGGAACCACAAGGCGACGCAGCGGAATCTGGCTCGGCTACGCGCCGACGGCATCGCGGTCGTCGGCCCCAATGCGGGCGAGATGGCGGAGAGCAACGAGGCCGGCGTCGGCCGCATGGCGGAGCCGCTGGAGATCGCCGCTGCGGCGCTGTCGCTGCTGCATGGCCGCGGCGCGCTAGCAGGAAAGCACGTGATCGTCACCAGCGGCCCGACCCACGAGCCGATCGATCCGGTTCGCTACATCGCCAACCGATCGTCCGGAAAGCAGGGTCATGCCATCGCTGCAGCAGCAGCCGCCGCAGGCGCCGCGGTGACGCTCGTCTCGGGGCCCGTCAATGTGCCCGACCCGCCCGGAGTCGACGTGATCAAGGTCGAGAGCGCGCGCGAGATGCTGGACGCGGTGCGCCGCGCCCTGCCCGCCGATGTCGCGATCTTCGCCGCCGCCGTGGCCGACTGGCGCGTGGCGGCGAGAAGCAACGAGAAGATCAAGAAGACCAGAGCGGGGCAGCCGGAGCTGGAGCTTGCCGAGAACCCGGACATCCTCGCGACCGTTGCCCGCCTGAAGGCCGGACGCCCGGCGCTGGTGGTCGGCTTCGCAGCGGAAACCGAGAAGGTGATCGAGCATGCCAAGGACAAGCTCGCGCGCAAGGGATGCGACTGGATTCTCGCCAACGACGTGTCGCCGGCGTCCGGCGTGATGGGCGGCGACATGAACACCGTGCATCTGATCGCGGGCCGCGACGTCGAATCATGGCCGCCGCAATCCAAGGAGGCGGTCGCCGCGGCTCTGGTCGAGCGGATCGCGGCGGCGCTTGGGGTCAAACCGGAGACGCGGGCGCCATGAGCGCAAGGAACACGGCCACGGCCGAGGTGCAGATCATGGTCCTGCCGCACGGCGAGGGACTGCCGCTGCCGGCGTACCAGAGCGAACGGGCGGCCGGGCTCGATCTGATGGCGGCGGTGCCCGAGGCGGCTCCGGTTTCGATCGCACCGGGCGAGCGGGCGATGATCCCCACCGGAATCGCCATCGCGCTGCCTCCCGGCACGGAAGCGCAGGTCAGGCCGCGCTCAGGCCTTGCCGCACGCCACGGGATCGGCGTGCTCAACAGCCCGGGAACGATCGACGCCGATTACCGCGGGGAGATCCAGGTCATCCTGATCAACCTCGGACGCGAATCGTTCGAGATTCAAAGAGGCATGCGGATTGCCCAAATGGTCATCGCGCCCATCCTTCGCGCACAAGTGTCGCAGGTGAAAAACCTCGACAAAACAGCACGCGGCGGCGGCGGCTTTGGGTCCACCGGCTGATTGCCAATTGACAATGGCGGTTAAATATTACCGTAATACCGAAAAATTATGCATCATAATCAGTTGCCGGGATGCCCATGGCACTTCTATCTCGCAAGGGGCTGCTCGCCATTGCCGCCGTGATCGACGTGGCGCTGCACGGCCGGGGCCGCCCCGTTTCGGCGAAGGCGCTGGCGACCCGCCACAATCTTCCGGCCAGGCATCTCGAACCCGTTCTGCAGGCCCTGGTACGGGCGGGCATTCTTCACGGCATCCGCGGGCCGCGCGGCGGCTACGAACTCGGCCGCGAGCGGCGGCGCATCACCGCCGACGAGATCCTCCGCGCGGCGGGCCACATCGACGACGAGCAGTCAGCGCTTCAGTCGGATTCGCCGCTGGTCGGCGAGGTGGTGAAGCCCGCGATCGAGCAGGCGGAAAAGGCCTTCGCGCAGGCGCTCGGCCGCATCAGCATCGAGGACCTCGCCAGGCGCGCGGAACCGTTTCGCGACGCGTCGGCCTGAACGGCTCCCGTTCACGGTCTGGACTCTTACGGGCGGATTCTCGTTGAGGGTAAAGTCCGGCGATTCGCAGGCGAACGGGCGAACGCCGGCGGCGCAGGGGCAATCGGGCATGCCGGAGACGATCCGGGCGACGGGCGGACCGCTGCGCGGCCGGCCGGTACGAAGTGGATTCGGATCGTCGGCGACGGCGGTTGTTGCGGGATCGACTCCGGCCGCGGCGACACCCGCCGGCTGGCTGCCGCCGTCGCAGACCGCCCTCGAAACCCACGAGATCGTCGTTCTGGCGCTGGCCTTCGGCCTGCTTCTGTTCGCGGTCACGACCGCGATCGCACTGGTGCGAAGCCGCCTGCGCGCGTCGGCGGCCGAAGCGGCTCTGCGCGACCAGGTCGTCACGCTCAAGGCCGAGAGCGACCGCATCAACGCGCTGCTGCTGTCGGAGACGCAGATTCTCGTCTCGTGGGCCGCCGCCGACAATGCACCCGACATCACCGGCGACATCACGCTCGTGACCCAGGCGGCATTGCCGCAGCGCGTGCTGGCGTTCGGCACCTGGCTCGATGCGCCGCAGGCGCAAGCCATGGAGCAGCGCACCGACTCGCTGCGCGCGCGCGGCGAAGCATTCGACCTCCAGCTCGCCACGCTGTCCGGCCGCACGCTCGAAGCGCAAGGCCGCGCGATCGGCGGCCGCGCCGTTCTGCGGCTGCGCGACGTGAGCGGGCTGCGGCGCGAACTCGCCGACCTTCAGGCGCGACACGACCGTCTTCAGGCCGAGACCGAATCGATGCGGGCGCTGATCGAGGCGATCCCCGCGCCGGTCTGGATGCGCGATGCGTCGGGACGTCTGGCGTTCGTCAATCCGGCCTATGCGAGGGCGGTCGAGGCCCGGGACGTCGCCGACGCGGCCGCACGGAACCTCGAGATTCTCGACCGCGGCCTGCGCGACGAGGCCGCACGCATGCGCGCGTCCGGCAAGACGTTTGCCATGCGCGTTCCTGCGGTCGTCGCCGGCAGCCGACTCGCGCTCGACGTGATCGACGTTCCGACCCGGCAGGGCAGCGCCGCCATTGGATTCGACGTCACCGAGGCCGAGTCCCTGCGCACGGAGATCGGCCGGCTGGGCGATGCCCACCGGCGCACGCTCGACCAGCTTGCGACCGGCGTTGCGATCTTCGGCGGCGACCACAAGCTCGCATTCTTCAACGCGGCCTACCGCGCATTCTGGGACCTCGACCCGGCGTTCCTGGAAGGTGGGCCGACGGATTCCGCCGTGCTCGACCAGCTTCGCGCCTCGCGCAGGCTTCCCGAGGAAAAGGACTTCCGCGAGTGGAAGGCCGCGCTGCACGAGGCCTATCGCGCAACGGAGCCGCGCGAGCACCTCTGGCATCTGCCGGACGGCCGGACGGTGCGTGTCGCCACCACGCCGAACCCTCAGGGCGGCGTCACCTATCTGTTCGACGACGTGACCGAACGGCTCGACATGGAGCGGCGGTTCGACTCGCTGATCCGCGTGCAGCGGGAGACGCTGGACAATCTGGGCGAAGCGGTCGCCGTGTTCGGCAGCGACGGGCGCGTCAGCCTGCACAATCCCGCGTTCGCGCAGATGTGGAGGCTCGACTCCGCCGTGCTCGACCAGCGGCCGCACATCGAGACGGTCATCGACTGGTGCCGCGCGCTTTACGGCGATGAGGAGCTGTGGCGGCGTCTTCGGGCGGCAGCGACCGCGATCGACGACCGCGCGATCGTGACCGGGCGGCTCGAGCGCCGCGACGGCTCGCTGGTCGATCTCGGCACTGTGCCACTGCCCGACGGCGCGACGCTGGTCACATTCCGCGACGTCACCGACACCGTCAACGTCGAGCGCGCGCTGCGTGAGCGCAACGAGGCGCTGGAGAACGCCGACAAAATCAAGGTGAACTTCGTCCACCATGTGTCGTACGAACTACGCTCGCCGCTGACCAACATCATCGGCTTTGCGCATTTTCTCGGCGAGCCGAGCATCGGCCCGCTGACCGACAAGCAGCGCGAGTATCTCGATTATATCAACGCCTCGACCGCGGCGTTGCTCGCCATCATCAACGACATCCTCGATCTCGCGACCATCGATGCCGGAACGATGAAGCTCAACCTCGGCGCAGTCGACATCCGCCGCACGATGGATGCGGCCGCAGAGGGCATTCGCGACCGGCTCGCGAAAGACAGAATCCGCCTGAATATCCGCGCGGCTCCCGATATCGGCCAGTTCACCGCCGACGAGCGGCGCATTCGGCAGGTCCTGTTCAATCTGCTGGCCAATGCCGTCGGCTTCTCGCCGAACGGAGGCCAGGTCACGCTGGCCGCCGAGCGGCGCCCCGACGCGATCGTCATCTCGGTCGCAGACGAAGGTCCGGGCATTCCCGAAGAGGTGCAGGGGCGGGTGTTCGACTGGTTCGAGACCCATCCGCTCGGTTCCCGTCACCGCGGCGCGGGACTGGGCCTTTCGATCGTTCGATCGTTTGTCGAGTTGCACGGCGGCACGGTCTCGCTCGATTCGCACGTCGGCGCCGGAACCACGGTCGTTTGCTCCTTCCCCATCGAACGGTCCGCGGAGCGGACGGCCGCCTAGCGGCAACGCGGCAGGCGCGGGCCCATGCTTCCAACCACGGCAGGCGGATCGACCCTCTCGGTGGCGCTGGCGAGCGAGACCGAAACGCTGCGGCTGGTGGTCGACGTTGCCGCGATGGTCGAGCCCGGCGACCTGATCACGCTGTCCGGTGATCTCGGCGCGGGCAAGACCACCTTCGCGCGCGCGATGATCCGGCATCTTGCCGAGGATCCGGGCCTACCGGTCCCGAGTCCGACGTTCACGCTGATGCAGACCTACGATCTGCCGCGGTTTCCGCTGGTGCACGCCGACTTCTACCGGCTCAACGGTCCCGGCGAGCTGGCGGAGCTGGGCTTCGAGGATCTGCCTGACAACGCCGTCGTGCTGGTCGAATGGCCGGACCGCGCCGCCGGATTTCTGCCTCCGGACCGGCTCGACATTGCGCTCACGCTGGCGCCGCAGCGGGGCATGGATTTCCGCAACGCGCGCCTCACCGGCTACGGACGGTTCGTCGCCAAGGTCGAACGCATCGCCGCGATCCGCAGCTTCCTCGAAGCGACCGGTTACGTGGAGGCGGAGCGAAAGCGCATCCAGGGCGATGCCTCCACCCGCTCCTACGAGCGCCTGCGGCTCGGCGACATCCACGCGATCCTGATGAACGCGCCGCGCCGGCCGGACGGGCCGCCGGTTCGCGACGGCAAGCCCTATAGCCGCATCGCGCATCTGGCCGAGGACGTGATGCCTTTCGTCGCGGTCGCCAATGGACTTCGGCAGCTCGGATTCTCGGCGCCGCGGATCCTCGAGGCCGATCTCGAGGAAGGACTGCTGATCGTCGAGGACCTCGGCAGCGAGACGATTGTCGAGGGCAGCCCGCCGGCGCCGATCGAGGAGCGCTACGCGGCCGCGGTCGACGTGCTCGTGGCGCTGCATAACCACCGCCTGTCGGACGTCCTGCCGGTCGCTCCGCATGTCGAGCACCGTCTGCCGAAGTACGACATGGGCGCCCTGCTGATCGAGGCCGAGCTGCTGCTCGACTGGTATCTGCCACGGCTCGGGGCCCCGGTCTCCGAGACTGCGCGCGCCTCATACGTGGCCTTGTGGCGCGAGGCGCTGGCGGCGGTGATCGATACCAACCCGACCTGGGTGCTGCGCGACTATCATTCGCCGAACCTCATGTGGCTGCCGGACCGAACTGACATCGCGCAGATCGGCCTCCTGGACTTCCAGGACGCAGTCATGGGCCCCGCCGCCTACGATGTGGCCTCGATCCTCCAGGACGCGCGAGTCGACGTGCCGGAAAAGATCGAGGTGACGCTGCTCGGCCGCTATGTCCGGGCGCGGCGTGAGTCCGATTCGCAGTTCGACCCCGCGGCGTTCGTGCGCTCATACTCAGCGCTCTCGGCGCAGCGCGCATCGAAGATTCTCGGCATCTTCGCCCGCCTCGACAAGCGCGACGGCAAGCCGCAATACGTTCGCCACATCCCTCGCGTATGGAGCTATCTGCAGCGCTCGCTCGCGCATCCCTCGCTGGCGGCGCTGAGCGCATGGTATCGCGCCAACGTCCCGGCACCGAAGGATTGACCGACCCGATGAGCCGCATGCCGCGCAACGCGATGGTGCTCGCCGCAGGGCGCGGCGAGCGGATGCGACCGATCACCGAGACGATGCCCAAGCCACTGGTTGCGGTCGCCGGCAAGCCGCTGATCGATCATGTGCTCGACCGGCTGGCCGACGCGGGGGTGGAGCGCGCGATCGTCAACGTTCACTATCTCGCCGACCAGATCGAGAGCCACGTCGCGGCGCGGCGAAAGCCGGCCGTCGTGGTCTCCGACGAGCGCGCGGAGCTGCTGGACACCGGCGGCGGCGTGGCCAAGGCCCTGCCGCTGCTCGGAACGGGGCCGTTCTTTCACATCAACTCCGACACGATCTGGATCGACGGGGTCGAGCCCAACCTGACGCGGCTGGCGCAGGCCTTCGACGCATCGCGGATGGACGGCCTGCTGCTGCTGGCGCCCGCGGCGGGCAGCATCGGCTACGGCGGCCGTGGCGACTTCGCGATGGATCCCGACGGGCGCCTGCGCCGCCGCGCGGAGCGCGAGATCGCGCCGTTCGTCTACGCCGGCGCCGCGATCCTGTCGCCGGACCTGTTTGCCGGGGCCCCGCGGGGCGCCTTCTCGCTGACCCGGCTGTTCGACCGCGCTGTGGATTCGGAGCGGCTCTTCGGGCTACGGCTCGAGGGTCTTTGGATGCACGTCGGCACGCCCGACGCGATCGGCAAGGCTGAAGCGGCGATCCGCGCCAGCACGGGCTGAGCGGCGCGGCGCCGCGGTCTCCGTTTCCGGAGGCATCCGGAACGCGCGACCGTGTATGATTCCGCCATGGCGAATCCCCGCGTCCTGACCATCCCGGCCTCGGCACCGTTCCTGCCCGCGCTGATCTCGGCGCTGGCCGAGGGCCGGCTGATCGAAGGCTTCCGTCCGGGGGCCGACCCGCTGGCACTGGCCGACGTCACGCTCTATCTGCCGACGCGGCGCGCCTGCCGCCTCGCGCGGGACGCGTTTCTCGCCGCGCTCGAGGTGGAGGCGGCGGTGCTGCCGCGGATCGTTCCGATCGGCAATCCCGACGAGGACGAGCTGGTGTTCGCGGAAGCGGCGCTCGGCGAAGCGGCGCTCGCGATCGCTCCGCAGTTCGGAGGCTTCGCGCGCCAGGCGGCGCTGGCACGACTGATCCTGCACTGGGCCCGGCAGCTTCGACCCGACGATGCGGAGGCCGCGTCGCTGGTCGCACAGACCCCGGCCGCAGCCTTCGGACTGGCCGCCGATCTCGCGCGGCTGATGGACGACATGACGACCCGCAAGGTCGTGTGGGACAAGCTCGACACGCTCGTCCCTGAGGAGTTCGACCGCTACTGGGATCTGTCGCTGCAGTTTCTCAAGATCGCGCGCGAGCACTGGCCCGCGCACCTCCAGACGCTCGGGCGGATCGAGCCCGCCACACGGCGCGACCTCCTGATCGAGGCCGAGACCCGGCGGCTGGAGCGCGCCGCCGGCCCGGTGATCGCCGCAGGCTCCACCGGCTCGATGCCTGCGACAGCTCGCCTGCTCGCCGCCATCGCCCGTCTGCCGCGAGGTGCGGTGGTGCTGCCGGGTCTCGACACGCACCTCGATGCGGATGCCTGGGACCTGATCGGCGGCGACGGTGACTCAGCACAGGGCCACCCGCAGCACGCGATGCATGCGCTGCTGCGCGACATCGGGGTCTCGCGCGAGGGCGTGATCGAGCTGGCACCGCCCGCGCCGCACGGCCGCGAAAGCATCGTGTCGGAGGCGTTGCGGCCTTCCCAGTCGACCGACCGCTGGGCGGAATCCACCGCCCGCCCCGAATTTCGCGCGGCTGCGGAACGCGCGCTCTCGGGTGTCGCCGCGATCGAGGCAGCGCACGCCGAAGAGGAGGCGCTGGCGATTGCCATTGTCTTGCGCGAGGCACTGGAGGCACCGTGCCGGACCGCGGCGCTGGTGACGCCCGATCGTGCGCTGGCCCGCCGCGTGATTGCCACGCTCGCGCGCTGGAGGGTCGAGGCCGACGATTCCGGCGGCGACCCCCTGGCCGACACGCCGGACGGAGTCTTCGCGCGGTTGCTGGCCGAGTGCGCGCTCGGCGGCTGCGATCCGGTGACGTTGCTGGCGCTGCTCAAGCATCCGAAC
>VFQU01001174.1_pt1 | contig 16696 bp, 13 predicted proteins | sample 3512311 | NCBI WGS metagenome assembly VFQU01 (sample SAMN10412377, study PRJNA504923) | tailings metagenome | isolation source: Relicate 3 Philex TSF3 active mining site | place: Philippines: Tuba, Benguet | collected 2017-08-29
TACTGGCTGGTGGCCCTGGTCATCCTCGCCGGTCTGATCTACTCGTTGCCGAACATCTTCCTGCAGGAGCCGGCCGTCCAGGTGTCGGCCAACCGCGGCGCCACGATCGACGACGCGCTCCGCGAACAGGTCCAGGGTGTCCTGGAGACCGCCAAGCTGCCGTTCGAGAGCATCCGGATCGAAGGCGAGCGCCTGATGGTGCGCGTCGAGACGCTGGACTTGCAGAACAAGGCGGCCGATACGATCAAGAGCGCGTTCGCCGAGAAGGGCGACGGCGACAAGTACGTCGTCGCGCTGAATCTGGCCTCGACCGTTCCCGGCTGGCTGCGCGCGATCGGCGCCAACGCGATGCCGCTCGGCCTGGATCTGCAGGGCGGCGTCAGCTTCCTGATGCAGGTGGACCAGAAGAGCGTGCTCGAGGCTCAGGAGCTGCGCTACGTCGGCGACATCCAGTCCACGCTGCGCGAGAAGAGTATTCGCGCCAAGTCGGTCGGCCGCGGCACGCAGGGCCTGATCGTGCAGCTGCGCAGCGAGGAGGACCGCGCCGCGGCGTTCAGCGCGATCAGCGCCGCCACGACCGAACTGGAGCTCGAGAACGGCCCGGTGGTCGGCGATTCCTACACGCTGATCGCGCGCATCAAGCGAGAGCGCCTGGTCGCGATCGCGCAGAATACGATCAAGCAGAACGTCGCCACGCTGCGCAATCGCATCAACGCGATCGGCGTCGCCGAGCCGGTGATCCAGCAGCAGGGCGACAGCCGCATCGTCGTCGAGCTGCCGGGCCTGCAGGACACGACCGAGGCGAAGAAAATCCTCGGCGCGACGGCGACCCTGGAATACCGCGCGGTCGACGAGAACACCAATGCGATGGAAGCCCAGCGCACCGGCCAGGTGCCGCCGGACGCGCGGCTGTACCGCCATCGCGACGGCACGCCGATCGTGCTCAAGAAGCGCGTCATCGTGACCGGCGACGAGCTGGTCGACGCTTCGAGCGCACCCGATCCGCAGAGCGGCGAGCCGTCGGTGTCGATCACGCTCAACGCCGCCGGCGGCCGCAAGATGCTCGACTTCACGCGCGAGAACGTCGGCCGGCGCATGGCGACGGTCTACATCGAGCGCATCCCCGAGACCAAGATCGTCGACGGCAAGGAAGTCACGGTGCCCAAGATCACCGAAGAGGTGATCAATGCGGCGACGATCCGCGGCGTGTTCTCGAACAAGTTCCAGACCACCGGCATCGGCAGCATGAAGGAGGCCTCCGATCTGGCGCTGTTCCTGCGTGCCGGCTCGCTGGCGGCGCCGGTCGATATCGTCGAGGAGCGCGTCATCGGCCCGAGCCTCGGTCAGGACAACATCCGTACCGCGATCCATGCGGTGCTGATCAGCCTGCTGCTGGTCGTCATCTTCGTCGGCATCTACTACAAGCTGTTCGGCCTGATCGCCGACTTCGCGCTATTGCTCAACCTGGTCCTGCTGGTGGCGATCCTGAGCCTGTTCCAGGCCACGCTGACGCTGCCGGGCATCGCCGGTATCGTGCTGACGCTCGGCATGGCGATCGACGCCAACGTGCTGATCTGTGAGCGCATCCGTGAGGAAATCCGCAACGGGTGCACGCCGCTGGCGGCGATCCGGGCGGGCTACGACAAGGCCTGGGCGACGATTCTGGACGCCAACGTGACGCATCTGATCGCCGCCTTCGGCCTGATGGCGTTCGGTTCCGGCCCGTTGCGCGGATTCGCGATCACCCTGGCGATCGGCATCATCACCTCGATGTTCACCGCGGTTACGGTCACGCGCGCCCTGGTCCAGGGCACGATCGGCCGTCGCAAACTCAAATCCCTTTCGGTCTGACGGCCGAGCCGAGAGCGCCATGGAACTCTTCAACCCGAACGCCAACATCAACTTCATGGGCTGGCGCAAAGCCAGCCTGGCGATATCCTGCGTGCTGATGATCGTGTCGGCCGGCGTGATCTTCGTGCGGGGCCTGGACTACGGTCTGGACTTCACCGGCGGCGCCCTGGTCGAGGTGATCTATCAGGAGCCGGCCGAAGTGGCCGACGTGCGCTCGGCGCTGACCGCGGCCGGTTTCGAAAACCCGGTCGTGCAGAGCCTGGGCGGCACGCGCGAGTTCGCGATCCGCTTCGCCCCGCGTGACGAGGAAGAGACCGCGGAAGGCGCCGAGGCGTCTGCCTCGCAGGCGGCCCACAACCGCATCGCCAACGACGTGCTGTCGGCGCTCAAGGCCGGCCGCTCGGACGTGGCGATCAAGCGCAGCGAGTTCGTCGGCCCGCAGGTCGGCGAGGAACTGCGCACCGACGGCCTGATCGCGGTCATCGTGGTCGTGCTCGGTATCGCGGTCTACCTGTGGATTCGCTTCGAGTGGCGCTTCGCGGTCGCCGCGGTCGCCAGCGAAGCCCACGACGCGCTGCTGACGCTGGGCATCTTCGCGCTGACCCAGCGCGAGTTCGATCTGCCGGCGCTGGCCGCGGTGCTGTCGGTGGTCGGCTACTCGATCAACGACAAGATCGTCGTCTTCGACCGTGTCCGCGAGATCTTCCGCTCCTCGCGCAAGGCCGAGCCGGTCGAGGTGCTGAACCGCTCGATCAACTCGACGATGTCGCGCACGATCATGACCGGCGTCACCACGGCGCTGGCGGTCGGCACGCTGTACTTCCTCGGCGGTCCGGTGCTGGAGAACTTCGGCCTGATCATGCTGATCGGCATCTTCATCGGCATTCTGTCGTCGATCTTCTTCGCGAACCCGATCCTGCTGCTGCTCGGCGTCTCGAAGAAGGATCTGATGCCGGTGACGCGCGAGGACCCGGAGCTGGCGCGGCGGCCCTGAGCCGCTCGCCCCAAGGATTCGAAAGACGCCCCGCCAGGGGCGTTTTTCGTTGTGCGCCGCCGCGAGGTGCCGAGCGCCGGCAATCCGCCTGCCGGACCGGTGCGGCGGGCCATGCCGACTGGACTATATCGCCGATCCGTCCAGGTGACGCATCATGGACAGGTGAATAGTCTAGTCCTGATTCGCCCGTCGCCTGGCCGCCCTGCGCTGGCGATCGGGCGATCGATCGTAAGGGGTGCGTCGCGATTCGGCAGGCGTGCTTGAACGGGGCAGGGCGGAGCGGCGCGCGGACGCGCGCGGCAGATGCTCGAATCAGCGGCCGACACGCTCACGGCCGACCCATCATTTCCAGGAGATGTCCATGTCCACGTTGCCCTCGCGCACCGCACTCGCCGCTGCGCTCGCTCTCGCTCTGGCCGGCGCCACGAACGTCCAGGCCGTATCGACGACGGTCGCGGCCGAGCGTCCGGCGATCGCCGCGCTCGACCGCGCACGGACCGATCCGGGCCTGCTGATCCTGCAGCTCGGTATCTTCGATCCGGCCGTGCAGCAGCTCGATGCGGGCGCGGCCGGCGCGGCAAGAGCGCAGACCAGCGCGTATGCGATCGTGCAGTTCGAGGCCGGCCGTCTCGGCGAGCGCAAGGCGCTGGCGGCGCGCGGCGTCGAGTTTCTCGGCTACCTGCCGAACAACGCCTACTACGTGCGGCTGCAGGGCATCGCGCTGGATCAGTTGAACGCGCAGCCCGGCGTGCGCTGGGCCGGGGCACTGCAGCCGGCGATGAAGCTCGATCCGCAGCTGTGGACCGCGTCGCGCCGGAATTCGGCCGCGCGTCGCGACGACGGACGCTACGAGATTCTCGTGCGCGGCTTCGCCGGCGTGTCGTCCGGCCATATCGCCGACGCGCTGCGCCGGGCAGTGCCCGACGCGACCGTGACCGCGCGCAGCGAGCGCGCCGAGGCCGAGCCGTACCTGCGCGCCGAGGTCGATGCCGCGCAGCTCGATGCCCTGCTGGTCGCGGCCACCGCGATCGAAGGCGTCAGCTACGTGACGCCGTGGATCGCGCCGGAGTGGGCCAACAGCGGCTCGATCGGCGCGATCCAGGGTAATGCGACGGGTGCGTGCACCGGCTCGGGCACCGTCTGCGGTCCGACGCCGCTCTGGGATCACGGCTTGCTCGGCAGCGGCCAGATCGTCGCCGTGGCCGACTCCGGCACGACGCCGAACATGGCCTGGTTCGCGACGCTCGACAAGGGCGAGGGGCCGCATACCGAGGTCACCTATGCCGAACGCCCGACGCTGCCGAACGTCGGCACGCTGCATCCGAACAACAAGATCATCGCCTACTGGACGCAGCCGGGCGCGGTCGACTACGACTTCACGATCGGCCACGGCACGCACGTGACGGGCACCGTCGTCGGCGACGTCGCCGGCACGTTCGGCACGAACACCTATCTGGCCTCGACGCCGCTGCTGCCGAACCACGACCTCGCCGACGGCATGGCGCCCAACGCGCAGCTGCTGTTCCAGGACAACGGCAACAACAACAGTCCGGTCGTGCAGGATTTCGCCGGCACGCTCGAGCAGGCCTACGCCGGCGGCGCGCGCGTGCACAGCAACAGCTGGGGCTCGCCGACCGGCGGCCAGTACAATGGCAACGACGCGGCCGTCGACGCGACCACGCGCCGCAACGAAGGCCTGCTCGTGCTCGTCGCGGCCGGCAACGACCAACCGGGTCCGAGCCAGACCAACTCGCCCGGCAACGCCAAGAACGCGCTCAGCGTCGGCGCGCTCGGCCATGCCGGCAGCACGCAGCATGCGAGTTACTCGAACCTCGGCCCGGCGGCGGACGGCCGCGTCAAGCCCGACATCGCCGCGCCCGGCAGCAGCATCGTCTCGGCCGCGGTCGTCGGCTCGCAGGTCACCGACACGATCTCCGCACCGCAGTCGCGTGCGCTCTCGGGCACGTCGATGGCGACGCCGACGTTGGCCGGCAATGCGGTGCTGCTGCGCCAGTTCTTCACCGACGGCTTCTATCCGCGCGGCGAGAAGACCAGCGCCGACGCGTTGCATCCGACCGGCGCGATGATGAAGGCCGTGCTGTTGAACGGCACGCGTCCGTTGACCGCCGAAGCGAACGGCCATCTGTGGCCGACCACCGCGGACGGCTGGGGCCGTGCCTGGCTCGACGGCAATCTGTGGTTCAAGGACACGCTGCCCGGCGGCGACGACAGCCGTCGCCTGCGCTTGTTCGAGCGGACCAACCCGGCCGGTCTGGAGACCGGCGACGTCAACACCTACACGATCGAGAACGTCGCCGCCGGCATCGAGCTGCGCGCGACGCTGACCTGGTTCGACGTCGAGGCCGCACCGTCCGCCGCCTCGGTCTTGGTCAACAATCTCGACCTCGAGGTCGAAGGGCCCGATGGCAGCGTCTTCCTCGGCAGCGCCAGCATGCCCGGTGGCGTCTCCACGCCGGGCGGCACCGCCGACGCCAAGGACACCGTCGAGCAGGTGCGGCTGACGACGCCGGTGGCCGGCCGCTACACGTTCCGCGTCAAGGCCACCGCGGTACCCGGCAACGGCAGCGACGGCAGCGACCGCCAGGGCTATGCGCTGGCAGTATCGGGCGCGTTCGCGCTGCCGGACACCGCCGCTCTGCCGGCGCCGAGTGACCTGGCCGAGGTCAAGGCCGCCGGCATGCGCGACGGCATCGCGATCGGATTCACCGGTAGCGACGAGGCGCAGGGCTACCAGCTCTATCGCGCCGACGGCAGCTGCGTCGAGGCGGCACCGGGCGATTTCCATCTCGTCGCCACCGGCACCGAGTCGCCGCTCGTCGACGTGCGTGCCGCGGCCGGCGGCCGCTACGCCTATACGTTGCGCGGCATCCACAACGACGTCGAAGGCGAAGTGTCGGCCTGCCTCAGCCTCGACGAGATCTTCACCGACGGCTTCGATGCGCCGGAAGGCGACGACTGACGCATCGCGCCGGTCGGCGATGCAGGGCGGCGGTCGCATCGACGTCGCCCGCATCGCGGATGCCTCGACAGGGCTTTGCGCATCCGATTGAGATGCGACCGCGACGAACCACCGACGTCGCGCGGCATCGCGATACGGGTCGTCGAGGTCTGCACTGCATGGGGTGGTGGGCCGTGATGGGATCGAACCATCGACCAATGGATTAAAAGTCCACTGCTCTACCGCTGAGCTAACGGCCCATCGTGCGCTGTCGGCAGCGCGGGCCTCGCGGATGCGCGAGGCGGGGGCGCAGTGTAGACAGCGCTTTCCGCGCGAACAAGCGCGCGCCGGTCAGACGTAGCGCGTGGGGTCGTGTACACCGGCGCGGTGGAAGCCTTCGGCGCGCAGGCGGCAGGCGTCGCAGTGGCCGCAGGCGCGGCCGTCGGAGTCGGCCTGGTAGCAGGACACGGTGGCGGCGAAATCGACGCCGAGGCGCATTCCCTCGCGGACGATGGCGTCCTTGCCCATTGCCATCAGCGGGGCGTGCACGCGCAGGCCGTGGCCTTCGACGCCAGCCTTGGTGGCGAGGTTGGCGAGCCGTTCGAACGCCTCGATGAAGGCGGGGCGGCAGTCGGGATAGCCGGAGTAGTCGACCGCGTTGACGCCGCAGTAGATGTCCGAGGCGCCGAGCACTTCGGCCCAGCCGAGCGCGATCGACAGCATGATCGTATTGCGCGCCGGCACATAGGTGACCGGGATGCCGGCACCGCCCTGTTCGGGCACGGCGATGTCGGCGGTCAGCGCCGATCCGCCGATCGCGCGCAGGTCGACCTGCACGGTCTTGTGCTCGATCGCGCCGAGCGAGGCGGCCAGCCGCTCGGCGGCGACCAGCTCGGAGCCGTGGCGCTGGCCGTAGGCGACGCTCAGCGCGTGGCAGGCCAGTCCCTCGGCGCGCGCCATCGCCAGTGTGACCGCCGAATCCATGCCGCCGGAGACCAGGACGACCGCGCGTTTCATCGTCCGGACTCCTCGCCCCAGAGGAGCTTGTGCAGCTGCAGTTGAAAGCGGACCGGCAGGCCGTCGGCGAGGATCCACTCGGCGAGGTCGCGCGGCGCCAGCGAACCGTGCACCGGTGAGAACAGCACCATGCAGCGTGCGGCGAGCGCGTGCCGGCGCACCGCCTCGCGCGCCCATTCGTAGTCGGCACGATCGGCGAGCACGAACTTGACCTGGTCGTGCGGCGCGAGATGGGCGAGATTGTCCCAGCGATTGCGCTCGAGCTCGCCGGAGCCGGGCGCCTTGAGATCGACGACCTTGCGCACGCGCGGATCGACCGGCGCGACGTCGATCGCACCGGAGGTTTCGAGCGAGACCTCGTAGCCGGCGTCGCAAAGACGCCGCAGCAGGATCAGGCAGCGCTTCTGCGCCAGCGGCTCGCCGCCGGTCACGCAGACGTGGCGGGCACCGTGCCGTGCGACCTCCTCGAGGATCGACTCGATCGTCCACCACTGGCCGCCGTGAAACGCATAAGCGGTATCGCACCACGTGCAGCGCAGCGGACAGCCGGTCAGGCGCACGAACACGGTCGGCCAGCCGGCCGCGTCGGCCTCGCCCTGGACCGAAAAGAAAACCTCGGTGAGCCGCAGCCGGTCGCTGCGAATCCGCGATGACGAACCTGTGTCGGCGGCGCGCGGCGCAGCGTCGAGGAGCGGGGCGGGAAGCATCACGGGCTAAACGGCGGCCGGTCGCCGGCAGGCGATCGGCCGGTCAGCGGCCGCGGTCGAGCGTGATCGCGCGCAGCCGTGCCGTCGCCTGGCGTGCGGCCTCGGTGTTCGGATAGCGCGCGATGACCTGGTTGAGCGTGGTCTCGGCCTCGGACAGCTGCTTGAGTTCGTACTGGCTGTTGCCGACGTTGAGCAGGCCGTCGGCCGCTTTCGGGTTGTTCGGGTAGCGTGAGACGAGGATTTGGAACGCGTCGAGCGCACGCGCGTAATCCTGCGTCACGAAATACGCGCGGCCGAGCCAGAAGTAGGCATTGCCGACCAGCGGGCTGTTCGGATACTGCGCGATGAAGTCGAGGAAACGGCGCTCGGCCTCGGCATAGCCGCCGCTCTTGAGCGCGGAGAATGCCGCGTCGTAGGCGGCGCTCTCGGCGGCCGGATCGGCCGGGTCGACCGCGGGTGCGGCGGCCACGGTGGGGTCGACCTCGACAGCGGCCGGTGCGTTCGGAGCTGGCGTGTTGCCGGTCGCGGCTGCCGCGTTCGGCGTCGATCCGCCGAGCTGGATGTCGTCGAGCTGGTTGTTGTTCGTCGCGGCACCGGCGGCGCCCGGAGCGCCCGCGGGTGCGCCGCCCTCGAGGCGGCCGAGGCGCGAATCCAGGTCGATGTACTGGTCGCGGTTGTTCTTCTTGAGCTGCTCGACCTGGTTCTGCAGCTCCTCGATCTGGCCTTGCAGCTGCTGGATCTGGTTCTGCAGCTGCTGGTTCTGGTTGACCAGCTCGATGCCACTCTGGGCATTGCCCGAACCGCTCTTGGCCTCCAGCGCGGCGACGCGCTCGGCCAGCGACAGGCGCTGCGCCTGGGCGGGAACGGCGAGCAGAGCGGCGACCGCGAGGGTCGCCGCTCCGAGCTGCTTCAGACGTCGCTGAGCGGCCTGCATCGGTCTTACTTGGCGGTGTAGACGATTTCGACGCGGCGGTTCTTCGACCAGGCCGCCTCGTCGTGGCCGCGATCGACCGGACGCTCTTCACCGTAGCTGACGACGTTGAGCTGGCTCGACGAAGCGCCGGCCGCGCTCAGCGCGCTCTGCACCGCATTGCCGCGGCGCTCGCCGAGACCGAGGTTGTACTCGCGCGAACCGCGCTCGTCGGTATTGCCCTCGAGCGTCACGCGCGCATCCGCGAACTGGCTGAGGTAGGCCGCGTGGCACGCGATCTGCGCCTGGAACTGCGGACTGATCGAGCTCGAATCGAAGTCGAAGTACACGACGCGCTGGCGCAGGCACGAATCGGTCTCGAGGCTGTCGCGCGTATAGCGGCCCGAGGTGTCCGCCGGAGCGGTCGTGGTCGGCGTCGACGGCACCTGGGTGTCGTCCGGCTTGGTGGTGGTCTTCTTGGCGCAGGCCGCAATGCCGGCGACCAGCAGGGCGGCGACGATGACACGAGCTACGGTTTTCATGTGGATTCCTTGTTTTTTCCGGGTTTGGGACAGTGGGCACCACGCAATATCGATCAGGCCCGGAAACGACCTGCCGACACCTTATTAAAATCTTGCTGGATCAACGCTGACGATAAGGCCCCCAGGCGGGTTCGCGTACGTCACCGTCGGCCAGGACCAGCCGCTGCCGGACCCGGCCGTCCGAGGAGACGGCATACAGAACTCCGCGCGCGCCATCCGCAGCAGCGTACAGGACCATGCTTCCGTTCGGGGCGAAGCTGGGCGATTCGTCCTGGTTGCCCGGCGAAATCTGGCTGTACTGGCCGGTGGCGCGATCGAAAACGGCGATACGATACACGTTTCCGCTGCCCTGCACCATTGAGATCGATTTACCGTCGCAGCAGACCGAGGCGCGCGCGTTGTAGGCACCCTGGAAGGTCACGCGGGTGGCGTCCCCGCCGCTCGCGGACACCTGATAGATCTGCGGTTTGCCGGACCGGTCGGACGTGAAGAACACGCTGCGGCCGTCCGGTGCCCAGACCGCCTCGGTGTCGATCGCGAAGTGGCGCGTGAGCTGGGTGCGCGCGCGGCTCGCCAGGTCGATCACGTAGATGTCCGGGTTGCCGCCGAACGAGAGCGTCATCGCCAGCTTGCTGCCGTCCGGCGAGAACGACGGACCGCTGTTGATGCCGCGCTGCGAGGAAATCAGCTGGCGCTGGCCGGTCGTCAGATCCTGGATGTAGACCGCCGAGTTGCCGTTCTCGAACGAGACGTAGGCCAGCGTGCGGCCGTCCGGCGCCCAGGCCGGCGACATCAGCGACTCGGCGGAGCGCACGACGACCTGCGGGTTGTAGCCGTCCGAATCGGCGACCATCAGCTGGTACTGGATCTTCGGGCTGACGCCGACCGCGGTCACGTAGGCGATGCGCGTCCAGAACGCGCCGCGCACGCCGAGGATCTTCTCGTAGATCAGGTCGGCGATCTGGTGCGCCACGTCGCGCATCTGGCTGCGCTGGCCGCTGATCGCGACACCGGCCATGCGCTGCTGCTTGGCGACGTCGAACAGCTCGAACTCGACGCGCAGGCCGCCGTCGCCGCCGTCGCCGATGCGGCCGATCACCAGATAGTCCTGCTTGAGCAGACGCCAGGTCGCGAACTTGACGTCGGCCTCGCGCGCCGGGAATTCGACGATGTTGGACTTGGTCAGCGTGTGGAACTTGCCCGAGCGGGCCAGATCGGCGCGGATCACGTCGGCGACGTCGGTCTCCGGCGGCAGTCCGCCGCCTTCGAACGCGAACGGGACGATCGCGATCGGCAGTGCCGAGGGATTGCCGTTGGTGATGTCGATCGACAGGCCCTGCGCGTGCAGGCCCGACGCATGGCCGATCAGTGCGAGGACCGCCAGCAGGCAGGTCAGTATCCGATAGTGCATGGGGCGTGCCTCATCCGTCGTACTTGAAATTGAAGGTGATCTGGCGCTGGAACACGTTTTCGTAGCCCTGGTACGGCAGCGGCGCGGCGCGCATCACCGCCTGCTCGATCGAGGCGCGGGTCGGCGCGTCGGCGTTGCATGGCGAGACGACCTGGACCGAGATCACATCGCCGCCGGGGATCTGCTTGATCTGCAAGGCGCAGCGCAGGCCGGTCTGCGCGCTGTCGGGCCGGTTCCAGTTCGAAGTCACGGCGACCTGGATTGCGGCGGCATAGCGCGCCGCCAGATCGTTGTCCTGCCCGCCGGCACCGGTCTGCGCCTGCGCGGCGCGCTGCTCGGCCTCCGCTGCGGCCGCCTGTGCGGCCTTGGCGCGCTCGGCTTCGGCCGCCTGCGCCATGGCCTTGCGATCGGCTTCGAGCTTCTTCATGCGCGCCTGTTCGTCGCGCAGCTTCTTCTCGGCGGCCTCGCGCTTCTTGCGGACTTCCTCGAGCTGGCGCTGCTGCTCGCGCTCCTGCTCCTCGAGCAGGATCTGTTCGCGGCGCACGCGCTCGGCCTGTTCCTTCTTCTCCTGCTCGGCCTTCTCCTGCGCCAGCGCGGCGATGCGCTCGCGTTCGATCGCGTCCTGGCGGTCGGGCGGCGGTGGCGGCGCGGCTTCGGCCGGCGTCGGCTCGGGCTTCGGAGGCTCGGGCTTGGGCGGTTCCGGTTTCGGAGGTTCCGGCTTGGGCGGCTCGGGTTTCGGCGGCTCGGGCTTGGGCTGTGGACGCGGCGCCGCTCGCGTGCCGCTCGGTGCCGGCGCCGCGGTCGGTCCGACCAGAACGGCCTCGATGACCGGTCCGGGCATCACCACGGGCCGAGCTTCCTCCGTCCACCAAAGCCCTCCGAACAGCGCCAGCGCGCACAGCAGATGCAGGGCCAGCGCGAGCAGCAAGGCGCGCAGCTTGTCGCCGGAGCTCTCCATCAGCGGGCGCGCACCGTGCCGTCGCCCGGCTGACTCATCAGACCTACCTTGGCTGCCCCGGCCTGCTGCAGCAGGACCATCGCCGCATAGATGCGGCCGTAATCCACACGCTCGTCGCCGGCGACCAGCACCGGAATATCCGGATTCTGGCGAACGAAGGCTGAAACCTTGTTGACCAGCGCCTCGGCCTCGATCGCCTCGCGCGGCGTCTTGCCGAGCGTCAGGAACAGCCCGCCGTTCTGGTCGACGGTGACCAGGATCGGCTCCTTGTCGTTCTGGATCGCGCGCGCATTGGACTGCGGCAGCTGGATGTCCACGCCGAGATTGAGCAGCGGCGCGGTCACCATGAAGATGATCAGCAGCACGAGCGTCACGTCGATGTACGGCACGACGTTGATCTCGGCCTTGAGCTTGCGCCGCTTGCGGGTTCTACCGAGGGTCTGCATGGGGAGCTTCCAACGCGTTCGCGACGGGGACGGGGTCAGACCGCTTCGTCGTGCGGGGCCTGGCGCGCGAGGATCGAGGAGAACTCCTCGACGAAGGTGTCGTAGCGCAGGCTGATGCGCTCGATCTTGTTGGCGTAGCGGTTGTAGGCCCATACCGCCGGGATCGCCGCGAACAGGCCCATCGCGGTCGCGATCAGCGCCTCGGTGATGCCGGGTGCGACCATCGCGATGCTCGCTTCCTTGACGTTGGCCAGGCCGTGGAACGCGATCATGATGCCCCACACCGTGCCGAACAGGCCGACGTACGGGCTGATCGAACCGACATTGGCGAGAAACTCCAGGCTCTGCTCGAGCCGTTCGGTCTCGCGCGCGGACGCCACGCGCATCGCGCGCTGCGCGCCCTCGAGCAGCGAGCGCGAATCGACGCTGCGGCGCTGGCGCAGCCGCGCGAATTCGCGAAAGCCCGCTTCGAAGATCGAGGCCGTGCCGGTGATGCGCTCGCCGTCGGAGGTGACCTCCTTGAACAGGCCGGCCAGATCGGCGCCGGACCAGAAGCGGTCCTCGAACTCGCCGGCGTCACGGTTCGCGCGGTCGATCATCGTCTTCTTGCGGAAGATGATAAACCACGACGCGATCGAGAAGCCGAGCAGGATCGCCATCACGATCTGCACCGGGATACTGGCATTCAGAACCAGATGCAGGATGTCGAGTTCGGCATTCATCGAGAGGCGATCTCCAAAAGTAGGTGCTCGGGTATCGGATGCGGCCGGAAGCGGGCCGCGTCGAGACAGGCGACGTGGACTTCGGCTTCGACCAGCAGTTCGCGGTCGGGTTCACGCAGCAGCTGCTGGGCCACGCTGAAACGCACGCCGCGCACCTCGAGCGTCCGAACGGTCGCGGTCAGCAGGTCGTCCAGCCGCGCCGGCCGCCGGAACTTAAGTTCCATGCGATGCACGACGAAGACGATGCCGGCCTCGTGCTGAAGCTGATGCTGGCCGATGCCGGCGGCCCTCAGCCACTCGCTGCGGGCGCGCTCGAAGAAGCGCAGATAGTTCGAATGATAGACGACGCCGCCGGCGTCGGTATCCTCCCAGTACACGCGAACCGGCCATGCGAACACCGGTTTGATCTCGCCTTCAGTCATCGTTCACGCCGAACAGGTCGTCGGGACGCAGCGTGTCCGATCGTGGCGGCGGCGACAATCCGAAATGCAGCCATGCCTTGCGGCTGACCATGCGGCCGCGCGCGGTGCGGACCAGAAATCCCTGCTGGATCAGGTACGGCTCGAGCACGTCCTCGAGCGTGCCGCGCTCCTCGCTGAGCGCGGCTGCCAGCGACTCGACGCCGACCGGGCCGCCGTCGAAATTCTCGATGATCATCAGCATCAGCCGGCGGTCGAGCGCGTCGAAGCCCTCGGCGTCGACCTTGAGCATCTCCAGGGCGGCCGAAGCGACGTCGCGCGAGATCGTGCCGTTGGCGCGGATCTGCGCGAAGTCGCGCACGCGGCGCAGCAGGCGGTTGGCGATGCGCGGCGTGCCGCGCGCCCGCCGTGCGATCTCGCCGGCGCCGTCGGCGTCGCAGGGAATGCCGAGGATGCGTGCCGAGCGTCGCACGATCGAGGTCAGCTCGAGCGGGCTGTAGAACTCCAGGCGCTGCACGATGCCGAACCGGTCGCGCAGCGGCGCGGTCAGCAGGCCCGCGCGCGTCGTCGCGCCGACCAGCGTGAACGGCGGCAGGTCGAGCTTGATCGAGCGCGCGGCCGGTCCCTCGCCGATCATGATGTCGATCTGGCGGTCCTCCATCGCCGGGTACAGCACTTCCTCGACGACCGGCGACAGGCGGTGGATCTCGTCGATGAACAACACGTCGCGCGGCTGCAGATTGGTCAGCAGCGCGGCCAGGTCGCCGGCGCGTTCGAGGACCGGCCCCGAAGTCGAGCGCAGGCCGACGCCGAGCTCGTTGGCGACGACGTGGCTCAGCGTGGTCTTGCCGAGGCCCGGCGGTCCGAAGATCAGCACGTGGTCGAGCGCTTCGCCGCGGCGCCGCGCGGCCTCGATGTAGATGCCGAGCTGTTCGCGCACGGTCTGCTGGCCGAGGTAGTCCTCGAGCTTCTGCGGACGGATGCTCGCGTCGAGCAGTTCGTCCTCGCGGTTGGCGCTGGCGGATGTCAGGCGGTCGGACACGGCGGCTCGGGCACGGGAAGAAGCGGGTCCGGCCGTGGCCGGACGCGTGCACGATTGTCGCTCAATCGCGGCCCGATTGCGCTGCGGCCGGCGCGCTCAGATCTCGACCTGGGTACCGAGCTCGATCAGGCGGTTGCCGGGAATGCGGAAGAACGCGGTCGCCGGCAGCGCGTTGCGCTGCATCAGCACGAACAGGCGGTCGCGCCACGCGACCATGCCCGGGCGGTCGGTCGCGACGATGCTCTCGCGGCTCAGGAAGAACGTCGTGTCCATCATGTCCAGCGGTGCGCCGCACAGCGGAATCCGCGCCAGCTCGGCCGGCACGTCCGGATCCTCGGCAAAGCCGAAGCGCAGCGTGACCAGCTCGAAATCCTCGTTGAGGCGCCTGACCGCGACGCGCTCCTCGTCGTCGACGATCGGCTCGTCGCGGATCTCGACCGTCAGTACCACGTTGCGCTCGTGCAGCACCTTGTTGTGCTTGAGGTTGTGCAGCAGCGCATTGGGCACGCCGTCGAGATTGGCGGTCAGGAAGATCGCCGTGCCGTGCACGCGCAGCGGCGGATGCAGCGCGATCGAGGCGAGGAACGGCTTCAGTGCGATGCCGGTCTGCCGGATCGCCGCCAGCACCAGCTGACGGCCGCGCCGCCAGGTCGCCATCATCGTGAATACGCCGATGCCGAGCGCCAGCGGAAACCAGCCGCCGTACTCGATCTTGTCGGCGACGGCGACCAGCAGCACCAGGTCGATGCCGACGAACAGCACGCCGGCCGCGGCGGTCGCGACGCGGCTCCAGCGCCAGATGCGGCGCGCGACGACGACGACCAGCAGCGTGTTCATGAACATCGTGCCGACCACGGCCAGGCCGTAGGCGGCGACCAGATTCTCCGACGAGCGGAAGCCGAGCACCGCGGCGATCGTCAGCACCAGCAGCACGCGGTTGACCCACGGCAGGTAGATCTGGCCGATCGTCTCGCGCGAGGTGTGCATCACCTTGAGCCGCGGCAGGTAGCCCAGCTGCATCGCCTGGCGCGCCATCGAGAATGCGCCGGAGATCACCGCCTGCGAGGCGACGATCGTCGCCAGTGTCGCCAGCACGATCATCGGGATCAGCAGCGGCGCCGGCACCAGCAGGTAGAACGGATTGGAAGCCTTGGTCGGATCGGCCAGCACCAGGGCGCCCTGGCCGAGGTAGTTCAGCATCAGGCACGGCAGCACGAGGAAGAACCAGACCAGCCGGATCGGCTTCTTTCCGAAATGACCCATGTCGGTGTACAGCGCTTCGGCGCCGGTGATCGCCAGCACCACCGCGCCCATCGCGAAGATCGCGAACTTACCGTTGTGCGCGAAGAACACGACGGCGTGGTGCGGACTCAATGCCGAGAGCACCTGCGGCTCGTGTGTGATGCCGATCACGCCGATCGTGCCGAGGGTCAGGAACCAGATCAGCGTGATGGGTGCGAACAGCGGGCCGACGCGGCTGGTGCCGTGCTTCTGGATCGCGAACAGGCCGAGCAGGATCAGCACGGTGATCGGCACCACGTAGCGGTGCAACGCCGGCGCGATCACTTCGATGCCCTCGACCGCCGACAGCACCGAGATCGCCGGCGTGACGACGCCGTCGCCGAGGAACAGCGCCGCGCCGAACAGGCCGATCACCATCAGCATCCAGCGCATGCGGCTGCTGTTGACGCCGCGCTGGGCGAGCGCCATCAGCGCCATGATCCCGCCTTCGCCCTTGTTGTCGGCGCGCAGGATGAAGGTCGCGTACTTGACCGAGACCACCAGGATCAGCGACCAGAAGATCAGCGACAGCACGCCGAGCACGTTCTCGCGGCCAACCGCGACGCCGTGCTGGCCGAACGCCTCGCGGAACGCGTACAGCGGACTGGTGCCGATGTCGCCGTAGACGACGCCGAGCGCGCCGAAGCACAGGGCGAGCAGGCGCTGGCGATGCGGAGTGGAATCGGTGCTCATGCGGTCGGGTTCCGGAGCGGGGAGGGCGAACGGATCGGGCCGGCGCATCCGGCACGGCCGGACGGGACGGTCCTGCCGATCGATGCAAGCGGCGTGCCCTGGCGGATCGGATTCATCGGGATGCGCCGTCAGCGCAGGGCGGCCTTGAGTGCCTTGCGGATGATGTCCTCGGCGGCATCGCCCGGCGCGCCGGCGTCCTTGATCAGGCGGCTGACCTCGGCCGGCTTGTAGCCGAGCGCGATCAGCGCAGTGCTGGCCTCGCTGACCGGATCGGACGCGGCCGCGGTCGCCGAGCCGCCGGGTCCGCTGCTGCCGAGCCCGTCGACGCGATCGCGCAGCTCGACGACGATGCGCTCGGCGGTCTTCTTGCCGATGCCGGGAATCCGCGTCAGCGCCGCGACGTCGCCGCTCTGCACGAGCCGCGCGAACGCGTCGACCGGCACGCCCGACAGGACCGCCAGTGCGGTCTTGGCGCCGATACCGCTGACCTTCTGGATGCTGCGGAACAGGGCGCGCTCGCCTTCGCTGAGGAAGCCGTACAGCGCGACCGCATCCTCCTTCACCGCGTAATGCGTGCGCAGCACGACCTCGCTGCCGACCGGCGGCAGATCGAAGAACGTCGACATCGGCGCCTCGAGCTCGTAGCCGACGCCGTTGACGTCGATCAGCAGCCACGGCGGCTGCTTCGACACGAGGGTCCCACGCAGTCGTCCGATCATCGGCGTCGCCTCCAGGCGGTACGGG
>VFQU01001178.1_pt1 | contig 16669 bp, 15 predicted proteins | sample 3512311 | NCBI WGS metagenome assembly VFQU01 (sample SAMN10412377, study PRJNA504923) | tailings metagenome | isolation source: Relicate 3 Philex TSF3 active mining site | place: Philippines: Tuba, Benguet | collected 2017-08-29
TTTGGTTTTTAGGGGTTGATGGGCCTGCATGTGATTGCCGGTCAGCGTGCCAGAGGCGAGCAGGCCGTGGAAATCGCCCTCATAGACGATTTCGCCGCCCTTGCTGCCGGCCAGCGGTCCCATATCCACGATATGGTCGGCAATGGCGATCATGTCGGGCTTATGCTCGACGATGAGCACGGTGTTGCCCTTGTCGCGCAATTGCTGCATCAGCCCGGCAAGGCGACCAACATCGTGGGGATGGAGACCCACCGAGGGTTCATCGAACACATAGGTAATGTCTGTCAGAGACGAGCCGAGATGGCGCACCATCTTGACGCGCTGGCTTTCCCCGCCGGACAGGGTCGAGCTTTCACGGTCGAGGCTGAGATAGCCCAGGCCAATGGTGACCAGATTGTCGAGCCGGGCGGCTAGAGCGGACAGGATGGGGCCGACCTGCGGCGCCGAAATGGCGCGCACCAGAGCGGCCAGATCGCTGACCTGCATGGCCGAGAGATCGGCCACATTGTGCCCGTCGATCGTGCTTGCCAGCACTTCCGGCTTGAGGCGAGAGCCGCCGCAAACTGGGCAGGTGGCGCGAGTAAAAATGCGCTCATATTCGGCGCGCATATGCGGCTGGAGCTGTTCGGGGTCTTTGGAGCCGAGGCCCTTTTTGAGCTTGGCGACCACGCCTTCATAGGTGATGTTGATCTTGCTGACCTTGACCTTGCGGCCATCGTCCAGTTCGAGAAGGTTGAACCGCTCCTCAGGCGTATAGTCCTTTATGGGCTTGTCGAGGTCGAACATGCCGGAGTGGAAGTAGGCGCCGGCCCACCAGCTGTCGATTTCAAAGCCTTTGGGCAGGATGGCGCCCTCCCGAAGCGACTTGCTCTCGTCGATGACGGCGGACATGTCCATGGCCGCGACCTGGCCGATTCCCTCGCATTCCGCGCACATGCCGCGCGGGTCGTTATAGGAATAATAGCCCGGCGCGGGCAGGCGCGGTTCGGCCAGGCGAGAAAACAGGACGCGCAGCATTTGTGCCGTGTCGGTGACGGTGGCGACGGTGGAGCGCGAATTGCCGCCCAGGCGCTGCTGATCGACAATGATAGCGGCAGAGATGTTTTCCAGCACATCGGCCTCCGGCTGGCCGTAGCTGGGCATGAATTGCTGCACGAAAGCAGGATAGGTTTCGTTGATCAGCCGCTGGCTTTCGGCAGCAATGGTGCCGAAAACAAGCGAGGATTTTCCCGAGCCGGAAACGCCGGTGAAGACGGTAATCTGCCGCTTGGGAATGTCGAGCGAGACATTGCGCAGATTATTCTCGCGTGCTCCGCGAATGATGATAGCGCCGTAGTCGGGTCGGGTCATGTCTTTTCCTTACAGCAGCGTTGCCGGCAGATGGGCAAACAGAATACAGCGGCCTTATTGTGCCGTTGCAAGGACATGACGTGTCAGCAGGGGAGATTTCGACGCGCATAGGCCCAAATGGTTGTAAGCGCGCGCCATTCTTTAAGTGGATTCATGAAGTCATATTATTTTTCGGGCGCGGAATCCAGCCCAATAATCGCCATAAAATATGAATTTATGAATCCACTTTAGAGCGATCTCGGTCCATGAGTGCCCCCGGTCTACACAAGACCTAAATTTTGGGGCAAGAACAATGAGACTACCCGTACTGCTGCTGACGACGGCATTGGCAATGCCGGCTGCCACGGCTGCCGACCTTGGTGTCCTGACCGACATCGACTTGTGCAACACACTCGGCGTGACCGGGCTGACGCTGTCTTCGGACAGCAACTGCCTGCAAATCTCCGGCGAGCTTTATTATGTCTTCCACTGGGGCGACTATAAGGGTGCGCTGCCAGTTCTGGGTTCGGCCTATAGCGGCACGATCGACTGGACGGACGATAATGGTGGCGCCAATGACTGGGACAGCTGGATTGACGCGTATCTGAAATTCGTCGGCACCGCGCCGAGCGATTTTGGTCCGGCCAAGGCCGTTCTGCAGATTTACGGCTACAATTACCAGGAAGTCGAAGACCTGATCGCTGCCCCCTCGCAGGGTGTGGAACTCGACCACGCCTATGTGTCGATCGGCGACCAGACGGTGCTGACGGCGGGCTTTGTCGCCGATTCTATCTTCAATACCGATGACGATACTGCCTTTGGCTGGCTGGCCAGTTTCATTTCCGACGAAACCTCCGGCGTCGCCTATGACGGTGGCGCGGGCACCTATGGCACTGAGGGGCATGCCATTCAGCTGGTTTCCACGCTCGGCAACGGCGTTTCCGCCGGCATCGCGCTCGAAGACCTCGAAGCCGATGGTTCGCTGGTCGGTGTTGTCGCCTATGCCGGAGATACGGTTACGGCGCATCTGTCGGTGATTGCCGGCGACATTCTCGATGGCACGTTCGACGATCTGGCCCTGCATAGCGGCATTACGGCGACCTTTGACAAGATCAAGGTTCGCGGCGCGTTTGCGGCCAACAATAGCGGCTGGTGGAATGCGCTAGCCAGCGCCGAGGCGGTCATCGACATGTTCACCCTCGCCGCTACGGTCGACGCCACTTCGGCACGCGAACTGGGGCTGGTTGGGTCCGGTGAAGCCAAGCTCAATGACAGTTTCACCGTCAAGCTGGCCGCTCGCTATCTCGATCCCGATACTTCGGTCGTCGACGATCACGGCACGGAAGTGCGTGGCCGCGTCGAATATGCGGCGACCGAAAAGGTCACGCTTGCGGCCGAGGCCGGGCATTTGTGGACCGCGGCAGGCGCCGTTGGCGGCGCACAGTCGATCACCGATGGCCTCCTGGAACTGACCTGGAAACCGGGTGGCGACTTCAAGAGCACGGCTGCGGTGGGTGTCAATTCGATTGGCGCCTACAAGCTGACCTTCAAGGCCTCCAAAACCTACTAAAGCCGATCCTTTCGCACCGCGAGGCGGCGTACGCGCCGCCCGACACCGGAGACGATGAATGAGCAAGGCCGATCCAGCTCAAGACTGGCTGCTGAAGCGGGCGCAACTGGCGCTCAACGGAAGCTATGCCGAGGTGGTGTCCAATACCAGCCTGACGCCGCTTGAGGCGCTGGAGGCCATGGCCGCTGCGCTGGGCATGCTCTATCGCGACGCGGCCGAACAGCATCGCCAGAACGGCTGCGTCTGCGGCTGGGCGCCCAATGGTCTGCTGGATGTGCTCGTTCTGCAACGCGAATTGATGCGTCATTGTGGTGTCGATGACGACGACGAACTTTTGGACCTTGTCCTTGCCGCTCCGATGGGGCATGGGTAAGCGGACTAAAATAATCAAGTTATCATGATCAAACGCTTTTTCTCCTATTATGCGCCCTATAAGGGCCTTTTCGCCTTGGACTTTGGCAGCGCGGTTGTCGCCGGTCTTCTGGAACTGGCTTTCCCGCTCGCCGTCGCCTACTTCATCGACAGCCTGCTGCCACAGGCCGAGTTCAATATCATCGTCTTGGCCGGGCTCGTGCTGCTGGCCATCTATGCGGTCAATGCGGTTCTGCATGCCGTTGTGAACTATTTCGGCCATGTGCTTGGCGTGTCTATCGAAACGGATATGCGCCGGCAGGTGTTCGATCATTTGCAGAAGCTGAGCTTCCGCTTTTTCGACAATCACAAGACCGGTCATCTGATCACGCATGTGACCAAGGACCTCGAAGATGTCGGGGAAGTGGCCCATCACGGCCCCGAGGACCTGTTCCTGGCCGTAATGACCTTTTTCGGCGCCTTCATCCTGATGTTCGTGACCAACTGGAAGCTGGCTTCGATCACCATCGTTATCGTGCCGGTCATGACCTGGCTGGTCAGTCGCTACGGCTCGCGCATGACGCTGAACTGGCAGGAACTGTTCGGGCGCGTCGGGGAATTCAATACCAGGGTCGAGGACTCCATAGGCGGCATCCGCGTGGTCAAGGCTTTTGCCAATGAACACCACGAATCCAGCCTGTTCGAAGGCAATAATCAGGCTTACCGCTCCACCAAGCTCAAGGCCTATGCGATCATGACCGCGAGCATCACGATCACTTATCTCAGCACGCGCCTCGTGCAGTTGATGGTGATGCTGGCCGGTGCCTGGCTCGTCGTGGCCGGTGAAATGACCTATGGCGGCTTTGTCAGCTTCCTGCTTCTGGTCGATGTGTTCATGCGTCCGATCGACAAGATCACCGGCGTGCTGGAGAGCTATCCCAAGGGCATTGCCGGGTTCCGCCGCTTCACCAATCTCATCGATACCAACCCCGATATTGCCGACAAGCCCGGCGCCAAAGTGGTGACGAACCTGCGTGGCGACATCGTGTTCAGGGATGTGAGCTTTGCCTATGAAACAGGCCGCAATGTGCTGGACGGGCTGAGCCTTGACGTGGCGGCGGGCGAAACCGTGGCCATTGTCGGTCCCTCGGGCGCCGGCAAGACGACGCTCTGTGCCCTGCTGCCGCGCTTTTACGAGATCGACAGCGGCAGCATTTCCATCGACGGCACGGATATTCGCGACATGACGCAGGCCAGCCTGCGCAACCAGATCGGTATCGTGCAGCAGGACGTGTTCCTGTTTGGCGGCACGCTGCGCGAAAACATCGCCTATGGCCGGCTCGGCGCAAGCGACGAGGATATTCTCGAAGCGGCGCGTCAGGCCCGGCTCGACAATGTCATCGCACGCCTGCCGCAGGGGCTGGATACGATGGTGGGCGAGCGTGGCGTCAAGCTGTCCGGTGGACAGAAGCAGCGTGTGGCCATCGCCCGCATTTTCCTCAAAAACCCGCCCATCCTCATCCTCGACGAAGCGACGTCGGCACTCGACACGGCGACGGAGCTGGCCATTCAGCAGTCGCTGACCGAACTGTCGCGGGGCCGGACCACTCTTGTCATCGCCCACCGCCTTGCCACCATCCAGCATGCAGACCGCATCGTGGTGGTGGATGAGACCGGGATCGTGGAGCAGGGGGCTCATGCCGAATTGCTCAAGCGCAAGGGCGCTTATTCCAACCTTCACAACGCCCAGTTTGGCGGCCTGGCCAAGCCGGCCGGCGCCCAGGGCTGAGCCTGAACTTCGTAATGCCGCGTGTCGGCCTGATCGGTACATTCTGATGAACAGACATTTCCTCACCGCAACTGCCCTTCTGGCCCTGCTGAGCGCGCCCGCGCTGGCGCAGGAGACCTTCACCTACGCGTTCGATGGCTTTACCGCCGAACTGCCGGTCGATCCGCAGCGTGTCTTCGTGATGGATTCGCGCACTGGGCTCGATTTCGCGGTCAGCGCCGGTTTCCCCATCGTCGCCACCGACTGGGATGCGGAAGGCGACATGCATCTGGGCCAGTATCTGCCCGAGGATGCAGCCAAGCTCGAATTCCGCGGCGAGCCCAATGCGGAACTGGTGCTGACCTATGATCCGGACCTGCTGGTGGTGGGCGAGGGCTGGTGGAACTACTGGCGCGACAATAATGCCTTTGTTGCCGACGGATTGCCGGTTCTGGTGGTCAAGGATGGTGGTGGGCCGGAATGGAAGGACCTGATGGTCGGCCAGCTCACCGCCTATGGCAAGGCCGAGCGCGCCGCTGAACTGATGGCGCAGTATGATGCTGCCGTTGCCGAGGCAAAGCCGCGCATCGAAGCGGTGCTCAAGGGCCGCAAGGTGGCAATCACCGACATCTGGGGCGATCAGGCTGCGTTGCAGACGGATACGTTTAGCTCGGCCGTGGCCACAGATCTGGGGATCAATCTGGCGTCGGGCGATGCAGAAGCCCCCGATGGCTATCAGGTCTATAGCCTCGAAAATCTCGATGCCTATCGCGACGCTGTGCTGATCATGTCGCTATGGACTTCGACGGTTGCCGAAAACCCGATGTGGCAGCGCCTGCCGGCCATTGCCAGCGGCGCGCAATATGAAATGGACATCGCAAACAGCTGGGGCTTTGCCCTGACTGCCACCGACTTTGTCGGTGATGTGCTGGAGGCGGTCGAGGTTCTCGAAAAGGTGGAAACCAAATGAGCGCCATGTTTTTCGATGCCGCCGTGAAGGCAAAGACGCTGCTGACGCCAGGCATGGTGCGGCTGACCTTTGCCGGGCTTGGCGAGTTGCCCGGAACCGGCGTACCGGACGAATATCTGCGCCTGTTCTTCCCCAATAAGGAAACCGGACGGCTGCATCTGCCGGTGATCGACGCTGATGGCCGTTGGACCTATCCGGATGGTGGGCAAAAAGCGGTTTGCTGCTCGACCTATACGGTGCGTAAGCACCGTCCCGACGAAGGCGAGATCGACGTCGATTTCGTGGTGCATGAGGGGGGGATCGCCAGCGACTGGGCGCAGAAGGCCCAGCCGGGCGACACCATTACCATCAACCGGCCTCGCGGGCTTTACACGCCGCCAGCAGACACCGAATGGCAGTTGCTCGTGGCCGACGCTACCGGACTGCCGGCGCTGGCCCGCATTCTGGAGCAGACCCCGGCGCATGTGCAGTCGCGCGTGTTCGTCGAAGTGGCGGAGCCCGAGCACCAGCAGGAACTGGTGGAGCATCCCGGCGCCACTGTCACCTGGCTGCACAAGAGCGGCAATGGCGTGGCGCCCAGCCGTATCGCCGAAGTGGTGCGCACGGCGCGCCTGCCGGATGTGCCTGTTTATGTCTGGGTGGCGGGCGAGCAAAAGGTTGTGCGCGCGGTGCGCAAATATGTGCGCCAGGAACTGAAGCTGACGCCGGACCGCTATGAGCTTGTGGGCTATTGGACCCATGAAGGTGAAGTCTGGGAAGCCAAGTGGGAGGCCGTTCCCCAAGAGGTCAAGGACGCCATCGATAAGCTCTGGGACTCCGGTCGCGATCTCGAAGAGCTGCGCGACGAGTATTACGCCATGCTGGAGAAATACGGCCTCTGAACTTGCGGGGCCGTACAAAATATGACAATGAAAATCATTATTAGGTCATTCGCAGGTGCGAAGGCCGGGATAGCTGCCGACCGATGACGACACTCACAGCGACCAGTCAGGATCTGGCCCGGCAGGAGGCGAAACGCCCCGGCGTCGCGTCTTCCAATGCTACAAGACTTGCTTGGTTGCTGGTCGCCCTCGGGGCGCTGGTGATGGTGGTCCTCGCCAGTGTGGCCATTGGCTCCAAGAATATTCCGCTCCAGACCGTGCTCGATGCCCTGTTTGCCTATGATGATAGCGACGATCACGCCATCATTCAGGCGCTGCGCGTGCCAAGGACAATGCTGGGCATTGTCATCGGCATGGCGCTGGGCATGGCCGGGGCGCTCATTCAGGCGCTGACGCGCAATCCGCTGGCCGATCCTGGCATTCTGGGGGTCAATGCGGGTGCCGCCTTTTTCGTGGTGTTGGGCGTCGGGCTTTTCGGCGTCACCTCGATTTCGGGCTATATCTGGTTCGCGTTTCTGGGCGCCATCGTCACCACCATCGTCGTCTATGCGCTGGGTTCGGCCGGGCGGGCGGGAGCGACGCCGGTGCGGCTGACGCTGGCCGGTGTGGCGATTGGCTCGGTGCTGTCGGGCATCTCCTCGGGCATTACCCTGCTCAACCCACAGATTTTCGACCGGATGCGTCAATGGGGTGCCGGATCGCTGGTCGCGCCGGGCTTCGATACGCTGCTGACCATTTTGCCCTTTGTGGTCATCGGGCTGGTTCTGGCGCTGATCATGGCGCGTCCGCTCAATGCGGTGGCGTTGGGCGATGATCTTGCCGCGGCGCTCGGCGCCAATATTTTGCGGACCCGCGTTGTCGTGATCGTGGCGTCGACGCTTCTTGCCGGCGCATCCACCGCAGCTGCCGGGCCTATCGGCTTTGTCGGTCTTATGGTGCCGCATGTGGCGCGCTGGATCGTCGGGCCGGATCAACGCTGGATTTTCATCTACACAATGGTGCTCGCACCGATCCTGCTGCTCGTCTCCGATATTCTAGGGCGCGTGGTCATGCGGCCCGGTGAATTGCAGGTCGGCATCGTCACCGCTTTCGTGGGCGCTCCGGTGCTCATCCTTCTGGCGCGCCGGCGCAAGGTGAGCGGGCTATGAGCACAATCGAGGCACCGCGCGGCATTGATTTCGGCCGTCCGTTCCATGTCGTGCGCCTGTTTGGCGGTCGGGTGCATTGGCGCATTGATATGCGCGCCGCTGGCGTCTGCGGCTTGCTGTTGCTGGTGGCGCTGGCCATTGCGCTGGCCACGCTGGCTTCGGGCGAATATCCGGTTCCCATTCCCGATGTCGTGCGGGCATTGCTGGGGCAGGCCGAAGGCCGCATCCATATGGTGGTGGTCGAATGGCGCCTGCCGCGCACGGCGCTGGCCGTGCTGCTGGGTGGGGCGCTGGGCATTTCGGGCGCGATTTTCCAGTCGCTGACCCGCAATCCGCTGGGCAGCCCTGATATTATCGGCTTCGATGCCGGGTCCTACACTGGCGCTTTGATCGTTATCACCCTGCTCGGTGGTGGCTATTTCGCCGTTGCCGGTGGCGCACTGGTCGGCGGCATGCTGACGGCGCTGGCTGTGTATGCACTGGCCTATCGTGGCGGCGTGCAGGGGTTCCGCCTGATCATCGTGGGCATCGGCATGTCGGCCATGCTCGGCTCGCTCAACACCTGGATGCTGCTACGCGCCAAGCTGGAAGTGGCCATGGCCGCCGCCATCTGGGGTGCCGGTTCGCTCAACGGGCTCGGTCTAGACCGACTGGGCTATGCCTCGGTGATCCTACTCGTCCTGGTGCCGCTGGCGCTGATGATGAGCCGGCCGATGCAGCAACTGGAAATGGGCGATGACGCGGCGCGGGCGCTGGGCGTCAATGCCGAGCGCAACCGGTTGGCGCTGCTGGTGCTGGGCGTGTCTCTGACCGCGACGGTGACGGCAACGGCAGGTCCAATCGGTTTTGTGGCGCTGGCCGCGCCGCAATTGGCGCGACGGCTGACCGGGGCGGCGGGCGTTTCCATGCTGCCGGCGGCAGCGATGGGGGCGACTTTACTGGTCGCCGCCGATTTTGTGGCGCAGCGGGCTTTCGCACCGACACAGCTGCCGGTCGGCATCGTCACCGTCAGTCTGGGCGGCATCTATTTCGCATGGTTGCTGCTGCGCGAAGCGCGGCGGAAATGAAGGATAAATCCATGAACAGGCATGAACCCGGTCTCGTTGCAGAAGCGCCGCGCCTCTTCGCCGAAAATGCGAGCATTGGCTATGACAAGCGCGTCATTTCCAACGACCTTTCGGTGTCTATTCCCGACAAGTCCTTCACCGTCATCGTCGGCGCCAATGCCTGCGGCAAGTCCACGCTGTTGCGGGCTCTGTCGCGCCTGTTGAAACCAAGCAAGGGCAGGGTGGTTCTGGACGGGCAGACCATTACCGCGCTGCCGGCGCGCGAAGTGGCGCGGAGGCTGGGCCTCCTGCCGCAGACCTCCATTGCCCCCGAAGGCATCACCGTTGCCGATCTCATCGCCCGGGGCCGCTATCCGCATCAGAAGCTGTTGCAGCAGTGGTCGCGCGAGGACGAGGCAGCGGTTATCGCCGCCATGGAAGCTACCAAGGTCACCGAACTCTCGCATCGGCTGGTGGACGAGCTTTCGGGTGGCCAGCGCCAGCGCGTCTGGGTCGCCATGGTGCTGGCACAGGAAACGCCGCTCCTGCTGCTCGACGAGCCGACGACCTTCCTCGACATTACCCATCAGATCGAACTGCTCGAATTGATGGGCGAGCTTAATCGCAGCAAGGGCCAGACCGTTGTTGCCGTGCTGCACGACCTCAACCACGCCTGCCGCTATGCCAGCCATATCATCGCCATGCGCGCCGGTGCGGTCGTGGCGGAGGGCGCGCCGCGCGACATCATCACCGCCGAACTGGTGGAAGAAGTGTTCGGGCTGCCCTGCATCATTATCGACGATCCGATTTCCCATACGCCGCTTGTTATTCCCAAGGGTTTTGGCGGCGCCTGACGTCCTCTTCACAGGAGTAGATCCATGCTAGATCGTATTTCGATCGCCGGCGTCGCGCTGGCGACAGTCCTTGTCATGCCTGCAATCGGGCAGGACGCTTTTCCCGTTACGATTGATCACGCCTTCGGCCAGACCACGATCGAAGCCAAGCCGCTGCGTATCGTCACCTTGAGCTGGATGAGCCAGGAGGCCATGATCGCGCTGGGCGAGAGGCCGGTTGCCATCCAGTTTCAGGGCTGGGGCGGCAATGAGCAGGGCTATCTGCCCTGGATCGTGGAGGCTTATGAGGCCGCTGGCGAAACGTTGCCTCCGACGCTCAACAGCACCGATGGCATTCCGTTCGAGGAAATTCTCGGTTACGAGCCGGATCTGATCTTTGCGCCCTATAGCGGGTTCGAGCAGGCCGATTATGAACGTCTTTCGAGCATTGCGCCGACCATTCCCTACGAAAAGGCGCAGTGGACCGGCACCTGGCAGCATGTGGTGGAAACCGCCGGCAAGGTGCTTGGCAAGAGCGCCGAAGCCGAGGCTCTGGTGGCCGAAACCCGGGCCAAGCTCGCATCCTACAAGGACACTTATCCGGCAATAGCGGGCAAGAGCTTTGTATTCTCGGGGGGCGGCTCCGATGGCAATACGGTTGGGCTCTACATTCCGGCCGATCCGCGTGTCGGCCTGATGTCTGATCTTGGGCTGGTGCCCGCAGCGGCGCTCGATGAGCTGCCGACAGACAGCTTTACTCAGCCTGTTAGCCTGGAGCGTATCAGTTCCTTTGATGCCGACGTGTTCATCGGCTGGTTCCCGGACCAAGAAAATGCCGATGCGCTGCTGGCCAATCCACTATTCGCGCGCTGGGCGCCGATTGCTGCCGGTCATTTCGTGCCGTTGGTCGATCGCGCATCGGTCATGGCCCTGTCGGCGCCGTCACCGCTGTCCATTCCGTGGATGATGGACCGCTTCGTTCCCGAACTTGCCGCAGTACTGGAATAGGACCTCCGCCATGATCCGCACGATTATCGCAAAGACCATTTTTGCACTGGCCGTTCTGGCGCCGCTTTCTGCGGTTGCCGAGGACGCCTTTCCGGTCACCATCACTCACACCTATGGCGAGACAGTCATTCCGGCTAAGCCGGTGCGTATCGCAACCATTGGCTGGATCACGCAGGACGTGGTGCTGGCGCTCGGCACGGTGCCGGTGGGCGTGCCGCTACAGGAATGGGGTGGCGACGAGAACAAGCTGCTGCCATGGGTCACGGCGGCCGTTGAAGGCCTCGGCGGCGAATTGCCGGTGCGCTACGACGACACGCAAATCCCCTTCGAGGATATTCTGGCTGTCGATCCGGACATTATCCTTGCGCCCTATAGCGCGCTCACCAAGGAAGAATATGACCGGCTGAGCCAGATTGCGCCAACCGTCGCCTGGACCGGCGCGCCGTGGTCCGGCACCTGGCAGGACATTGCGCTGACCGTAGGCAAGGCACTGGGACAGGAAGCCGAAGCCCAGGTTCTGGTCGATCAGACGCAGGCCGGCCTTGCCGAAATCGCCGCGGCCCATCCTGAATGGGCGGGCAAGACCTTCACCATCGGTTGGGCCAACCCATCGGCAGGCACAATCGGGGTCTATGTAGGCAGCGATCCGCGCGTGCAGATGATCGAAGACCTGGGACTGGTTCTGTCGGACGGTGCGCGTGCCCTGGGTGGCGACAGTTTCTATGTCGAGGTCAGCTTCGAGGAAATCGATAGCCTCGACGCGGATCTGCTGATCACCTGGCAGTCCGATCAAGCCGAACTCGACGCCTTGCTGGCCAATGAGGTTTTCGCCCGCTTCAAGCCGGTGGCCGAGGGCAGGATGATTGCCATGCTCGACCGCAGCTTCGTCATGGCAACCTCTGCGCCTTCCGTGCTGTCGATCCCTTGGTCGATGGAAAAGCTGGTGCCTGAGCTCGAAGCCAAGCTGCCGAAATAGTCGTTCAACAGATCCGGCCGCGCGTCCCTCGGGTGCGCGGCCGCTTTATGTCCTAACCTTCAGGTCTATCCCAAATGATCAGCTTGTTCCCCGCTATTGGCGCCCGGCTTCGTCGCCGCGCCGTACTTGTCGGGCTATCCGCCGCCTTTGCCGGCCTTGCCGCCATGCCGTCGCTGGCTGAGGACGCCCGCACCGTCACTCATGCCCTTGGCGAAACCACCATTCCTGCCGCGCCCAAGCGGGTCGTGGTGCTGTCCGACTTCATCGATCTCGACTATGTGCTGGCACTGGGCGTGACCCCGGTTGCCTATGGCTTTACGGGTGCGTGGGGCCGGGGCGGACTGCCCTGGCAGACCGCCGTTGCCGACGTGCCGCATCTGGAACTGGCTGAGAACCGGCCGGTGCCGGAGCGGGTGGTGGCGTTCGAGCCGGACCTGATCATCGGCATGAAGAGCTATATCGAGCCATTGCGCGAACAGCTCGAAAGCATCGCCCCCGTCGTCGCACTGGACTGGAGCACCTCCTGGCGCGACGGTATTCGCACCATCGGTCAGGCCCTGTTCATGGACGAAGAGGCAGAGGCCGCGATTGCTGAAACCGAAGCCTATATCGCCGAAATGGCGGTGCGGCTGGATGGGCTTGGGGGCAAGACCATCCGCATCGGTTCGCTCTATGGCGACACGCTCTATGTTATCGGCGCGGGACCGATTGCGGACCGCTTTGCCGAGTTGGGACTGACTTTCCTGCCGGCCCCCGACGCGGAGCCGGGCGGTCTGGCGTCCTATTCCATGGAAAACGTCGATATCCTCTCGGATGCGGACATTCTCATCTCCTTTGCCACCAATCCTGAATCCACAGCCGTGCTGGAGGCTTTTCCGCCGTTCCAACGGCTGAAATCGGTGGCGGCTGGGGCCTATATTCCACTCGATTCCGTCATGGCGTCCGGTTTTGCCGACAATTTTAGTCCGCTCAATGACGACTGGGTATTGCCGCGGCTGGCAGAGCTTCTGGAAGCGGCGGCGGCCAAGCTTTAGGCTGGGTTGCATTCGAGTTTGCTGGCGGCGCACAAGCCTTTATGGTGCCGCCACGAATCCTCGACTGGCCCGGATGCCTCCGACATGATCGACCTTGAAGCCGATTTCGACCTTTCGGCGCATAATACGCTGGCGCTCAAGGCGCGGTCTCGCTTTGGCGCCGTATTGCATCGCGCCGAAGATGTACCGGACCTGCTCGGTCAGGCGGCAGCAGTGGGCCTGCCGGTGCGCATTCTGGGCGGCGGCAGCAATGTAGTACTTGCCGAAACCTTTGAAGGCATCACCGCGCTCATGGCGATCACGGGGCGCACCATTGTTTCCGACGATGGGACTGCGACGATCATTGAGGCCGGGGCGGGTGAAAACTGGACAGACCTCGTATCCTGGAGTGTGGGACAAGGTTTCGGCGGGCTCGAAAACCTCATCAGCATTCCCGGCACGGTCGGCGCGGCGCCGGTGCAGAATATCGGGGCCTATGGCGCCGAACTGGCCGATTTCTTCCAGTCGCTGGTGGCCTATGACCGGCTCGAACAGGTGTTCCGGACATTTTCACTGGAGGAATGTGGCTTCGCCTATCGCGACAGCATCTTCAAACGGCAACCAGACCGTTACGTGATTGTCTCGGTTCGCCTGAGCCTGCCAAAGCCATGGGCGCCCAATCTGGGTTTTGCCGGCCTTGCCGATCTTGCGCAGCATGGCGATCTGTCGCCGGTTCTGGTCATGGAGCGGGTGGCCGCGATCCGCGCCTCCAAACTTCCCGACTGGCGGCTAGAGCCCAATGCCGGCTCCTTCTTTCAGAACCCGGTCGTGGCTGCTGAAGATGCTGCCGCCATCATTGCGGGCTTTCCAGAAGCGCCGAATTTTCCGCAGGCGGATGGTCGGCGCAAACTCTCGGCGGCCTGGCTGATCGAGAAAAGCGGCCTCAAGGGGTTTACCCTTGGTCCGGCCGGTACGTCCGAACGGCATGCGCTTGTCGTCGTCAACAGGGGCGGGGCTACTGCGGCCGACATCGCGGCGCTGGCCGAGCATATCAAGGCCGGAGTGCGCGAGCGGTTCGGCGTGGCGCTGCATGTGGAGCCGATTTTCCTCTGAAGCGAATAGTTGATCCCGAACACCACGAAACTGCGTTGGTGGCAGGGAGCCAATAGGACCATAGCGGCGTTGCTGGAACGGACCAGAATCGGTCGAAGGCAGTTTCAGGAACCCAGACGTGAGCCACGATCCCAACGATCCATGGGTTGATCCCGATTTCGAACGCGCCGTGCGGGAAACGGCCTATTTCCTCTGGGAACAGGATGGCCGGCCCGGTGGTCGCGAACAGGATTATTGGTTCTCGGCACTTGACCGCTGCTTGCGTGAACGCGAGGCGAATACGCTTTTGCAGGTGCCGCCGCGAAATGGGGTGTCGCAGTAATCGTGCCAAGACCGGTTCAGCGCAGCTTGAATTCGATGGGTACGACCAGCGACAGCTTTGACGCGGCAATGCCCGGCGGCGGCGCGGGAACGGGCGAGGCCCGCGAAATCAGCGAGATGACGGCATTGTCCAGAAGGTCATGGCCGGATGAGCGGGCAATCTGCGAGGACAGGATGCGGCCCGATGTGTCGATCCTGAACCGGAGAGTCACCACGCCTTCCTGACGGCTGCGTTGTGCCTGGCTGGGATAGTCTCGATGCCGATAGAGATGGGATACGACCCGACCCTGCCAGGCCTGTTCGGCGGCGGCGGACACCTGGGGCGCAGCCGGGGCTGGATTTTGCGGGCCGGGCGCTGTAGCGGCCGTTGGTGCCGCGCTGGATGGCGCGACGGGCTTTGTTGATGGCTGCGGCGCAGGCTGCTGCCTCTGCATGGTTGGCGGCGTTGTGGCCCGCGAGGCTTGCAGCGCAGGGCTTGGCAGGGTGGGCAAGGAAACCGCTTCTACGCTGGCTTGCGCCGGCTCGCTTCGTTCGGGGCGACTGCGGGGCAAGGGGATTGGCAGATCGGCTTCGGGGATCGCCGCGATTTCAGGCGCGGGTGATTGCATTTCTGTAACGGCCGCTTCGGCAACAGGTTCGGGCGCTGATGTCTCGGGCTCTGCTGCTGGCTCAGTTGCCGCTTCGGACGGCGCCTCGTCGACTGAGAGTGTCGGCTGATCTTCGGCTGGAGGACGGGTATTTTGCGGCAAAGGCTCGCTGGGACTTGGCTGCGAGGCTTCTGGCTCCGCCTGCTGGACCGGTGTTTCGACGACGAATTCGACGATGACGGGCGGCGCTTCTGTCGTGCCGCCTGTGGCCGGACCATTCGAGTTTGAAAGCCAGTGCAAGCCCGTTGCCCCTGCGAGGCCTGTGATTGCGACTGCGAAGGACCAGCGCCAGAACTCGGCGCTTCCCGCTTCAAAGGCGCGATCCAGGCCGATTGGTGCCGGCCGCCTGCTCATGGCGGCGAGACAGCCGGCTGAGGCGCGCGGCTTTCCATGCCGACCAGCGCCAGCCGCGTATAGCCGGCATCGCGAATGAGGTTCATGAGCGCCATGACCTCGCCATAGGGGACGGCCCGGTCGGCACGCACAAAGACCCTTATGTCCCTGTCACCGCCGGAGAGATCATCGAGGGCGGCGGAAAGGCCAGTGGCGGTGATTTCGGTATTTTCGACGGAAAGTTGCAACGTCTCGCTCAGGGTGACGTAGAGCGGATCGTCTTCGGGGCTTTGCGCATTGCCCGATGTGGCCGGCAGATCGACGGGCACGGCGACGGTGGCGAGCGGCGCGGCCACCATGAAAATGATGAGAAGAACCAGCATGACGTCGATGAAGGGCGTGACGTTGATCTCGTGCAGTTCGTCTGCATCGAGGCTCTCGTCTCCGCCGCTCCGCGACCATCCCGCCATCAGGGTTTCTCCCGGATGCGGTCTTGCGCGGCCTTGTCCATATCGCGCGAAACCAGCCGTTCGAGCGTGGCGGCAATATCGGCCAGACGCTGCCGATAGCTCGCATTGGCGCGCGCAAAGCCATTGTAGAAGATAACGGCCGGTATGGCGGCAACGAGGCCCATGGCCGTAGCCAGCAGCGCCTCTGCAATGCCCGGCGCGACGATGGCGAGATTGGTGGTCTGGGCTTCCGATATGCCGATAAAGGCGTTCATAATGCCCCAGACCGTGCCGAACAGGCCGATGAATGGTGCGGTGGCGCCGATGCTGGCCAGCACGCCGGTGCCCCGCGCCAGCTTGCGGGCGGCCTGCGCCTGCAACCGGCTGAGCCGCGACTGGACGCGATCCATGAGGCCATCGCCACCGGTTGCGCCGACCATGGAGAGCGAAGCCTCCACCTCTTCGCGTGCGGCACTGACCAGATAGGCCGGTGCGCCCTTGCTGGTGGTCGTGGCGCTGACGGCTTCATCCAGCGTGCGTGCCGAGGCAATCCGGCGCGCCACATTGCGGGCCGAAAGCCGCGCGCCGATCACTTCGAGACCCTTGGCGATGAGGATGATCCAGGTCACGAGTGCGCAGGCGGCAAGGCCAACCATGACCGATTTGACCACCATGTCCGCCTGCTCGAACATGCCGCGGATGGATAGGTCGTGGGGTCTTGGAATTATGTCGCCATCGGAAAACGTCGCTGCGCCAGAGGCTCCCGGCAAGGTGTCCTGTGCGTAGGCAGCCTCTGCCGCAAGGCCGATGAACAGCGCCGCCAGCACCAGACCCATGAACATGCGGGCGGCACGAAAATGCAGGGTTTGAGAGGCCATGGCGCGTTCCCGGTTGAAACCAGAGAGGTCCGGCC
>VFQU01001179.1_pt1 | contig 16663 bp, 11 predicted proteins | sample 3512311 | NCBI WGS metagenome assembly VFQU01 (sample SAMN10412377, study PRJNA504923) | tailings metagenome | isolation source: Relicate 3 Philex TSF3 active mining site | place: Philippines: Tuba, Benguet | collected 2017-08-29
TCGTCAGCCGCTGGACCGGCATCCCGGTGTCGAAGATGCTCGAAGGCGAGCGCGAGAAGCTGCTGCGCATGGAGGACGTGCTGCAGCAGAAGGTGGTGGGGCAGGGCGAGGCCGTGCGTGCAGTGTCGGATGCCATCCGCCGCTCGCGCGCCGGCCTGTCCGATCCGAACCGCCCCAACGGCAGCTTCCTGTTCCTGGGTCCCACCGGCGTGGGCAAGACCGAGCTGTGCAAGGCCCTGGCCGAGTTCCTGTTCGACTCCACCGACGCCATGGTGCGCATCGACATGAGCGAGTTCATGGAGAAGCACTCCGTCGCGCGGCTGATCGGCGCGCCTCCGGGCTATGTCGGCTATGAAGAGGGTGGCTACCTCACCGAGGCCGTGCGCCGCCGGCCCTACAGCGTGATCCTGCTGGACGAAGTCGAGAAGGCCCACCCGGACGTGTTCAACGTGCTGCTGCAGGTGCTGGACGACGGCCGCCTGACCGATGGCCAGGGCCGCACGGTCGACTTCCGCAACACCGTCATCGTCATGACCTCGAACCTCGGTTCGCAGATGATCCAGGAGCTGGCTGGCGACACCGACGAGGACTACATGAAGATGAAGGCGGCGGTGATGGGCGTGGTGCAGGCACACTTCCGCCCGGAGTTCATCAACCGCCTCGACGAGCTGGTCGTCTTCCATCCGTTGGGCCGCGCGCAGATCCGCGAGATCGCCCGCATCCAGACGTCCTATCTCGCCAAGCGCCTGGCCGATCGCCAGCTCAAGATCGAGATCAGCGACGCCGCGCTCGACCTGCTGGGTAGCGTCGGCTTCGACCCGGTCTACGGTGCGCGGCCGCTGAAGCGGGCGATCCAGCAGCAGCTGGAGAACCCGCTGGCCACGCGCATCCTGCGCGGCGAGTTCGCGCCGGGCGAGCAGATCCGCGTGGAGGCCAAAGGCAGCGAGCTGGCGTTCGAGCGTGTCTGACGCGCGCTCTGCAGCCTCGACTGCGCCGCGCGTGTCCCGGCGCAGCGTTCTGATGGCGGCGGTTGCCGCCATGGCGCTTTCGGCCTGTGGCTTGCCGATGCGGGAACCGCCCGAGCGCGTGCTGTTCGTCGGCAACAGCCTGATCTACCACAACGATCTGCCAAGCCAATTTGCGCAGCTCGCGAGCGCAGCCCTCGGCCGGTCGGTCGAGGCAGACATGCTGGCGCGTGGCGGTGCGCACCTCAGCCACCACCTCGCCGCAGGCGTGGTGCAGCGCGAGCTCGCGACGGGGCGCTACACGGCGCTGGTGCTGCAGGAGTTCGGGGGAGGACTGAGCTGCCACGATGGGCTGGAGAAGTTCGGCTTCGGCTGCGATGTCTCGCACGCGGCACATGCCGAGCTTGCCGACCTTGCCCGAGCGCACGGCGCCCGCACCGTGCTGCTGGGCAGCTACCGCATGCAGCGGACAGGTGCGATCGAACTCAGCCTGGGCGAGGCCGCTCTCGCGACACGGATCGGCGCTCTGCACGCTGGGCTTGGCGATTTCCCCGCGCTGCGCGCGGCGCACCCTGACTGGGCTTGGTTGGATCCCACTGACGGATTCCACCCCGGTGCCGACCTCTCTCTCTTGATGGCGCTGCGAGTGCTCAAGGTGCTTTATCAGCGTCTGCCGCCGCGCGAAGCCATGCAGCTTCGCTTTCGGGACTACCGCGGCAAGCACTCCCCCAGTCTGGGATCCCTGGCCTCCGGGCAGGCGATCCAGGCGCCATGGCTGCAGCGTGAGCTCGATGCCGAGGCGTGGAAGGCGCGCATGGAGGCCGCCGGCTGGAGTCTGCCGCCCGAGGCGGCCTGAAGTGCCCATGGGCGCTTGGGAGCGCCAAACGCGGGCGGGACGGGGGCGTGATGATCTGCGGCCGCTTTTGCCGATTTAGGGGCTGGAGACCCGGCTGTCCCGGGTGACACCAGCCCCGAAAGGGCGGGGCGCGCCATGAACAAGTTGCTTGCTTTCCTGCTGCTGGGCTGGATGGCCTCCTCCCTCGCTGCGCCTGCCGCCCAGCAGGGTCCGCTGCGCGCCACGGTGGACCACGAGTGGCTGCCGAGATTCGCCACCCAGGGCAGCACATCGATCGCCTGCGCGACCTCCCCCTTTGGCCGCTTTGCCACGCTGGGCGAGGAAGCGGAGTACGTCAACTTCATCGCGAGCACCAACCAGCTCCGCAGCCTCCAGGTCTTCGGCGCGGGGCCCGCGGCGGGCGACGCGCTCGTTGCGGAGTTCAGCGGTGAGCTTCTGCAGTCGGGCAACGTGGCGGGTTCGACCTTCCTGACCGCCACCGAAGCCGACCTCAACGGCGATGGTCGCGACGAGCTGGTGACCGTGCACCGCTCCGACGTCAACGGCGGCCTGCGTCTCGGGGTGTTCCGGCGAGGCAGCAACGGCACTGTCAGCCTGCAGCAGACCTGGAATCTCGTCCGCACCTTCAGCCATGTGGAAATCATGGCAGCGGATCTGGACGGCTCGAAGGACGGAAAGCAGGAGCTGGCCGTCCTGCTGCAGGGCACCGGGACCAACGCCCTCGAGGTCTATGTCCTGACCGGCAACGCTCAAGGCCTGATCGCCGAGAACACCAGCGGCGGCTGGGCCGGTCGCTGGGTGTTGCCCGGAACGTTTCCCCTCAGTTCGCTGGCCGTGGGTGATCTCCTGTTGACGGGCCGCGAGCAGATGCTGGTGGTCAATGAGTCGGGCAGCGGCGGCACGCGCGCGCTCAACTACCACCTGATGGAATTCCAGCCCACTACTGGCGCATTGCCGGTGGGCACGGGCAACGTCGCCATCGGCAGCCGCAGCTTCGTCACTCCGCTCGGAAACAGCTTCGATATCGATGACGGTGACGGCGTATCGGGCATCTCGATCAACCAGCTGCGGCGGGTCAAGGCGATTGCCGGCGATGTGATCGACAGCGCGGCGGCGGAGCTGATGGTGCTGGTGTTGGTGGAGGGGTCCAGCAGCTTCAACCAGCTGTTCGCGCGCATGCACCACTTCGACGCCGTGCGCGATGTGGACAACAACATCACCAGCATCGAGCTGTCTCGCCGCTCCGAGCAGAAGCCGTGGGACTCCAGCTTTGCGGTAAGTGGTCAGAACCAGGGCGCACTGATCAAGTTCGATGCCGCTTTCGCCAACATAGACCTGATCTCGCCGAGCGAGTTCGTGATGGCTTTCGCCGAGGGCCAGGACAACCGCCTGAAAGTCCAGGCCCACAAGGCCGCGGTGGAACTGACCGCCGGGTTCCAGTGGCAACGCAATGGCCGCACGGTGAGCTTCACCGACCGCTCGACGGGCCGCGTCGCCTCGCGCAGCTGGAACTTCGGAGACGGCAGCGGCCCGCTGACCGATCTCAATCCGACCTATACCTTCCCGGCGGGTGCGAACCAGTACACCGTCACCCTGACCGTGCGCGGGTTCAACAATCAGACGGCGACCCGCCAGTATCTGGTGCGCCTCGGCGCGGCAGATCCGGTGAGCGGAGGCGCCGGCCCGGAAACGCGCTATCTGCTCAACACCACCCCCGCCTACGCGGCGTCCCTGGCGGTGGATTCGGCGGCCGACCTCAACCAGCTCAGTCTGGCCGTCGGTGACATGGACAGGCAGGGCGTTGCCGAGGTCATGACGCTGGCGAACGACCGCAGCCTGCAGCTGATCCGCTCGCTCTGGCGCCTGCAGAACACCGCCAATCCCACAAGCTTTGCCGGCCGGCACCTGGTCATTCCGACCTCGGGTCTCGACAGCAACGCGCGCTTGAAAGTGGTGGCTGCCGACACCGATGGCGACTCGGTCCGCGCAAGCCTGGGTGCGGATTGCCGGCAGGTCGAAGAGCCCCAGGTGCGTCAGCTTGTGTGGCATCCGCCCTACTTCGAACGCTTGCAGGCGAACGCGGAGAAGCTCTCGGCCTTCGGTGAAACCACCTCGGGCCAGACCAGCGTGGAGAAGCGCGCGGGCAGCTTCACCTCCCACGATGTCTCGGCCTATGTCGGTGCTTCCGCAGGCTTCGATATCGCTGGCCTTGGCATCGAGTCGTCCCTGAAGGCCACGGCTGGCTACAACTATCAGGCCAGCAATGGCTCGATCCACGGCAGCGAGAACGGCTTCGCCCTGAATCAAGGGTTTTCTTCGAGCCTCGGCGAGGGGCTGATGGTGGTCGAAGAGAACACCTTCCGCTGCTACAGCTACGACATCCGTCGTGAGGCCTCGGGAATCGTTCCGGACAGCGGCCTGCGCATGTGCGAAGTCGTCGAGGACACGCGCGGCATCAGTGCGACCACCGCCGAGTTCTGGGATACGGTGGTGCCGGCGGCGAACGGCAGCGCGGCCCCGCCCGCGCAGTGGACGCCCCTGCACCGCGACTGGGCCAGCCTGAGCCTGTTCCAGTCCGCAAGCACCAACTTCGTGCCGGCTTCCGGCGTGGCCGCCAATGTCACCGACGGCCGCTTCAGCACCGCCCTGACCAGCCAGCCGAACGCCAATCGCCCGTATGTGCAGATCGATCTCGGCGAGGTTCAGGACATTTCGAACATCCGGGTCTTCCCACGCAGCGGTCAGGCCATTCGACTGCGCGGCTTCCGCATGTTCGTGTCGGAAGCGCCGATGACGGGCGATGGGATTCCGGGCGGCGCGGGCGTCAGCGTCTTCGCCCCGGAAACCGTCGACGACATGCCCTTCGACCGCTGGAACATCCACACCCGCTCGGCCGGCGGGCAGATGCTGCGCGGTCGCTACCTCCGTCTGCAGCACCCCGGCACGGCCACGCTCGACGTCAGCCAGATCCAGGTGTTCGGTGATGTCCACGTGGAGCCGCATCGCTATCCCCAGGCTGCCTGCGACCCCAACCGCAGCGACAACCTCTTCCTCGTGCGGATGTGGAATCCGCGGACCTCGGGGTGGGTCAACATCGAATCGCGCGGCGAGATCCTCTGGAACGGCACGGGCGACATGGAAGGCTGCAGCAACTTCTCCGGCATGCAGCGCTGGAACATCTGGTCGGAGCTGTTCGTGGGCGGCCCAGCCAGCGCGTCCTGGAACCTGAGCCAGGAGGGCGGAGTGTTCAGCGGCGACTACAGCGGCTTCGAAAGCTCCAATCGCGTCGGTGCGGAGTTCGACATCGAGGCGGGCTTCGTTGCCAAGGTCCAGGCGGGCGTGTCCTACGAGTACAGCTTCGGCGTCACCGAGGAAGTGCAGACCGTGCAGTACTGGGGCGCGGGCCTGGAAATGGGCGGCACCATCGGCGGCTTCGCGCAGGAGTTCTCGACCTTGGTGAGCACCTGTCGCTACACGCCGCGGCCCTATGCCTACCGGCTCATGGACTACTCCAACACCGGCTACGAACACACGGTATTCGTCGTCGACTACGTCGTGCGTCAGGGCGCCGCCAACTGGCAGCGTGACAACGTGCCCGAGGTCTGCCTGAACATCCAGCGTCCCCCCGAGGTGTTTGCCGACGGCTTCGAATGAGCCCCGGCGGTTCACCGCACCTGCGATGGGCCCGGCGCACAGGCGCCGGGCCCATTGCGTTCAGGCTCCCGCCGGCTTCACGCTGTCCGGGGTTTCATGCAGTCGAAGCCCCATGGGTGCTCGGGCCCTCGGGACGGGAGCCACAGCCCCGCAGATCCCATCCGAAGCGCGCGACAGCGGCTTGGCCGCTGCCCGCCCAGCGGGAGCCGCGCGCCAATCGGATCCCTCCCGTCCACGACTGAGGGATGTCTCCGAATGCGCCTCCGCACGCTGCTCGCCCTGTTCCTCCCCCTGCTGCTCGCCGGCTGCTTCAACCTCGGTGACCGCCGCGCGCCGATCCCCTACGAGGCCTTTGCGGGCCGCGGCGAAGCCGACCGCAAGACCCTGGTGATCGTGCTGCCGGGGCGCGCTGACAACGTCGAGGTCATGCGCGAGTTCGGCGTGCCGCAGGCCATCCACGCCGGCTGGCCCGAGGTGGACATCTGGCTGACCTCGGCGACGCTCGCCTACTACACCGACGGCGGCCTGCCCGAACGCGTGCGCGAGCGCTTCATCGAGCCGGCGCGCGCGCAGGGCTACGAGCGGCTGATCCTGATGGGCGCCTCGATGGGCGGCATGGGCTGCCTGGTCGTCGACGAAGCGCATCCCGGCGTGTTCGAGCACGTCGTGCTGATGGCGCCCTACCTCGGACGCCGGCGGGTGATGCGCGAGGTCGAGGCCGCCGGCGGCATCACGTTCTGGCAGCCCGGCACCAAGCCCGCGGTGGTCGACCGCAGCAACTTCGATCGCGAACTGCTGTGGCGGCAGATCGCGAACTACGCGGCGGATGCGAAGCTGCGCAGTCGCGTGTGGCTGGCCTACGGCGAAGACGATCGCCTGGCCGCCACCGTGCCGCTGATCGCGCCGGCGCTGGAGCCCGCGCAGATCCTGGCGCGACCGGGCGGCCACAAGTGGGTGGTCTGGAATGCGGCCGCCACCGAGGTCTTTGCCCGGCTCCGGCAGCAGGCGGTGGCGCCGGTGCGCTGACTGCGCGCGCCGGCAGCGGCGCGACTCAGCTGCTCGCGCCAAGCCAGCGCCGCAGCTTGGGGGTCACCACCGGAATCGTCAGCATGGTGCTGGCCACCGCCATCAGCAGCAGGGCGGTGAAGGTCTCCGAGGTGATCACGCCTTTGTCCAGCAGGATGTTGGCGAAGATGATCATGATCAGGGCCTTGGTCTGCAGGAGCCAGCCGATCAGCGAGGCCTCGCCGGGCTGCCACTTGAGGATGCGGCCGGCCAGATGCACGCCGGCCAGCTTGCCGGACACCGAGGCCACCAGCAGCAGCGCGGCAGCGATGAAGACCGCGGCGCCGCCCATGTCCCAGTTGGTGCGCAGGCCGGTGGAGAGGAAGAACACCGGCATGATCACCAGCAGCACGTGGTGGCGCAGCAGGTCCATGCGCTCCTGGTTGAACCAGCGGCTGTCCATCACCGCTCCCGACAGGAAGGCGCCGACCATGTAGTGCAGCCCCGCCCAGTCGGCGATCAGGCCGTTCAGCGCCAGCCAGATCAGACCCACGTACCAGCGGTCTCGCTCGACGAGGCGGCGCATCAGCTTGCGGAACAGCCAGGCGGCGAGGAAGAAGCCGACCAGATACACCGCCTGGCGGCCGATCCGGGTCCAGTCGAGCAGGATCAGGGCGAGCACGCCCCAGATCGCGATGTCGTCGAGGCTGGCATAGCGCAGCACGCGCTGCCCCAGCGGCTCGCGCAGGATCTCGAGCTTCTCCATGAACAGGATCAGGATTGGCAGCGCCGTCACCGCGCAGGCCATGCCGACGCCGGCGATGAACTGCCAGGGCCGCGCGCCCTCCGCCATCCAGCCCTCCCGCCACATCAGCAGCACGGCCGCGGCGGCGCAGCCGAACAGCAGGGGCATGCCCAGCGCCAGCCCCGCCGTCACGCTGGTCTCGCCGCGCTTGGCCCAGGCCTCTTCGAGATCCAGCTCGATGCCGGCGATCCAGACGAAGATCATCACCGCCCACCAGGCGACGCCGTTCAGGGCGGCGATGACCTCCGGCTTGAACACGAAGCCGTAGTACTCGGGAAAGGCCGCGCCCAGCACGCCCGGGCCCAGCAGGATGCCGGTGATGATCTGCACCACCACCAGCGGCGCGAAGTACTCGGTCCGGCCCAGCCTCCAGATGAGGAAAGGCACGCTGAAGATCAGCACCATGGCGATCAGGTAAAGCTCGGTGGTGGTGATGTGCATTGGGCGCTCCCGTGCGGGGGCGCGAGTCTATCGGAGCGACCGCTGGGTCGGTACCCGTCGAGGCCCAAGAAAAAAGACCGGCGAACGCAGGGCGTTCGCCGGCCTTGTCAGCGCGTTGCGCGCTCCGCCGTCAATGACGCCGGCTGTAGACCCACCCGCCGAGACCCAGCGTCAGCAGCGCCAGCAGGATGAGGCTCGTAACACCCGAGGCAGGGATCACCGCGGGGCGCGGCGCAGCGCCGATGACGCCCGTACCCTGCAGGCTGAAGCTCGGGTTGCCGCCGTTGCTGGTGACCGTCAATGTCTGCGAGAAGCTGCCGGACGCGCTCGGGTTGAAGCGATAGATCAGCGTGCAATTCGCGCCGGCCGCGAGAGTGATCGGCACAGCACCACAGGTGCCGCCGTTCGCGGAGAACGGTGCGGTCGCCGCCGTGAGCGCCGAGATCGTCAGCGCTGATCCCCCCGTGTTGCTGAGCGTGACGGTGGCATTGCCGAAGGCGGAGATCGCCACGTTGCCAAAGTTGAGCGCGCTCGCGCTCAGCGCAGCCACCGGCGCACCCACGCCGGTGCCCTGCAGGGTGAAGCTCGGATTGCCACCGTTGCTGGTCACCGCAATCGACTGGTTCGAGGGGCTCGCGGACGTCGGGCTGAAGCTGTAGGTCAGCGTGCAGCTGGCGGCCGGCGCGAGGGTGATCGGCGTCGCCCCGCAGGTTCCGCCGGTCAGCGCGAACGGCGCCGTGGGAGCGGCGAGCGCCGTGACGCTCAGGTTTGCCGTGCCGGTGTTGCTCAGCGTGATGGAGCCCGAGCCGGTCTGTCCCGATACCACGCTGCCGAAGTCGATCGATGTCCCGCTCAGGCTGAGGGTCGGCGTGCCAACCGGGCCAAGCAGCAGGAACGGAAAGCCTTGCGCTGGGGTGCCGGTGCCGCCGTCCACGGCGGGGGCCCAGGCCGTAGCACCTCCGGTGTACTGTTGTCCGTTTCCGGTCGCCGCTTGGCCAATGATCGAGATCGGCGGAGCCCAAGGGCCGGAGGCGAGGCTGCCGGTGCTCTGCCAATCCAACCAGTAGGTGCCGGCAGGCAGGGTCACTCCGCTAAGGCTGACAGTCTGCGCCATGATTGGCCGGTTCGTGTCGGTGGAGTTGGTCTCCGTGACGCGATACGCGTTGGTCCACGCGCTCGCCGTCATCCGGTTGGTGGTGGTGTCGCCGAAGACGATGTTGCTGCCCATCGCGCCGGGCGGACCGTCCCAGATCCGGACGTTCACGGCGGTGATCGTCGAGGTTGTGGTGGAGCCGGTCTGATAGGCGTACAGGACGGCGCAATTCAGGGTCCAACCGCCGGCGGGCACCACGAAATCATCCGCAACGCGGTTGTCGGCTGTGCCGCTCTGGTGTCCGAAGCCGATCGTCCCCATGCCCAGCGATGTCGTTTGAAGGGTGCTGAGATTCGCCCCTCCGGTGCCGTTGCCGGTACTGGTGACGAACGCCCCGTTGCTGTAGATCTCGCCTCCGCAGGCGGGAGCCCCCGCTGCGTTGACACCGACGTCCGGATTCAGCGGAGACGCGACGCTGACCACGGGCTCGGCCGGGTTGAACACGTCAGCGACTTGGGCACTTGCGACGTTCGCAAGCAGCAACGCGATGGAACTGAGGGTGATTCGGTTCATGGAGGATCCGTGGGCTTCTGCAGCGCTGGAGATCGGAAGAACCCACAGCGCGTGCAGCGCGGCCCCTCGGGCCCCGCCTCCGCTTGCCGTTCTGTGTGTCCCCCCGGACTGACCGGCGGGCCCGCAACCGCAGGACCGCGCGTGAGCATGATGTCAAATCGGGTGCACGTCGGGTTGCGTCAATCGGTAGCAAATTGTGAAGGGCTCGACACTCGCTGCGTGGCTACGAGGGGCGACCGCCCGCGAGCCCAACGATTCAAACGGCGAACTGCAGCCGCGCCAGCTCCGCGTACAGCCCGCCCTGCGCCATCAGCTGGTCATGCGTGCCGGTGGCGACGATGCGGCCGGCTTCCAGCACGACGATGCGGTCGGCGCGGCGCACGGTGGCGAGGCGGTGGGCGATCACCAGCGTGGTGCGGCCGCGCATCAGCCGCTCCAGCGCCTGCTGGATCGCGCGCTCGCTCTGTGCATCCAGTGCGCTGGTGGCCTCGTCGAGCAGCAGGATCGGCGCGTCCTTCAGCAGGGCGCGCGCGATCACCAGGCGCTGCTGTTGGCCCCCGGAGAGACGTACCCCGCGCTCGCCAAGGAAGGTGCGATAGCCCTCGGGCAGGGCGCTGATGAACTCATGCGCCTCGGCGCTGCGCGCGGCTTCGATGACTTCTGCTTCCGTCGCATCCAGTCGGCCATAGCGCAGGTTGTCCAGCGCATCGGCACCGAACAGCAGCGGGTCCTGCGGCACCAGGGCGATATGCTCGCGCAGCTGCTGCGGGTCGAGCTGGCGCAGGTCGATGCCGTCGACCTCGATGCCGCCGGTCTCGGGATCATGGAAGCGCAGCAGGAGCTGCAGCACGGTGCTCTTGCCGGCGCCGGAAGGGCCTACGAGGGCCACGGTTTCGCCCGGCTGGATCTCCAGCGAGAACTCGCTGAGTGCCGCCGCATCGGGCCGGCTCGGGTAGTGGAAGCCGACCGCCTTGAAGGCGATATGGCCCCGCAGCGGCGAGGGCAGGGGGCGCGGCGCGGCGGGCGAGGTGATCTTGGCCTGCTCGGCCAGCAGTTCGTTGATCCGCGCCATGCCGCCGGCAGCGCGCTGCACCTCGGCCCACACTTCGGTGAGTGCGCCGACCGAACCGGCGCCGATCACCGCGTACAGCACGAACTGGCTGAGCAGGCCGGCGCTCATGGTGCCGGCGATGACGTCCTTGGCGCCGATCCACAGCACGGCGGTGATCGCGCCGAAGATCAGCACGATCACGGCGGCGGTCAGCCCCGCCTGCGTGCCGATGCGCCGGCGTGCCGCGGCCAGCGCGGTGCCCACGGCGCCGGCGAAGCGCTCGGACTCGTGCGCTTCGCGGGCGTGGCTCTGCACGGTGTGGATGGCGTTGAGCGTCTCGCTGGCGCGGGCATTGGCATCGGCCACGCGGTCCTGCGCCTCGCGCGACAGCTTGGACACGCGGCGGCCGAAGAACACGATCGGCAGGATGATCAGCGGGATGCCAATCGCCGCGAAGCCGGCGAGGCGCGGGCTGGTCAGCGCCAGCGCCACGCTGCTGCCGATGAAGGTGACCAGGCTGCGCAGGGCCACGGAGGCGCTGGAGCCGACCACGGTGCGCAGCAGCTCGGTGTCCGCCGACAGGCGCGAGACCAGCTCGCCCGAGCGGGTGCGCTCGAAGAACTCGATGTCCAGCCGCAGCAGGCGCGCATACAGGCTGCGCCGCAGGTCGGCGATCACCTTCTCGCCGAGCAGGCTGACGAAGAAGAAGCGCAGGGCGGTCGCCACCGCCAGCAGCACCGCCACCGCCAGCAGGCCGAGGAACCAGCGATCGACGGCGGCCGGGTCCTCGCCTGCAAAGCCGCGGTCGATCATGAAGCGCACCGCCACCGGCAGGCTCAGCGTGGCCAGGCTGGACAGGGCCAGCGCGCCCAGCCACAGCGCCACGAGGCCGCGATACGGCCGCACATAGGGCCAGAGTTGGCGCAGCGGGGCGGCGGCGCCAAAGCCGGCGCGCTTGGGTGTGTCGGTGCTCATCCGTGATCGGGGCTGCTGGCGAAAGGCGCGAGTGTAGGACAAGCGCGTGCGGCTGGGTCCCCGGCGGGATCGCTGCGCGCTGCGGCCCGGGTGGTGATGCGTCTCACCGGAGGATCCATGTGGCCCGACGGGGCAGGGCGCGGCCGAGCCTGCGATAATCCGCGCCCTTCCCCACACCGCCGCGGGCGTCAGCCACCGCGGTGCAGCCAGCGAAGCCCATGACCCGACGCCAGCGCAAGCGCGACATCGAAGCCGAGATCATCGACCTGAGCCACGACGGCCGCGGGGTCGCCAAGCTGGACGGCAAGACCGTCTTCATCAGCGGCGCACTCACCGGCGAGCGCGTGCGCGCGCACGTCCACACCAGCAAGAAGCACTTCGAGGAAGGTCATGTGCTCGAAGTGCTGCAGGCGTCGCCGCTACGGGTCGAACCGCCGTGCCCGCACTTCGAGATCTGCGGCGGCTGTTCGCTGCAGCATCTCAAGGCCGAGGCGCAGATCGAGGCCAAGCAGCACATCCTGCTGGAGAACTTCGAGCGGATCGGTCACGTCCGGCCGCAGAGCGTGCTGCCCCCGCTCACCGATCAGCCCTGGGGCTATCGCCGCAAGGCGCGGCTGGGCGTGAAGTGGGTGGCCGCAAAGGAGCGCGCCATCGTGGGCTTCCGCGAAGCGCTGAAGCCCATGTTCGTCGCCGACATCCACAGCTGCCGCGTGCTGGTGCCGCAGGTCGGCGAACGTATCCACGAGCTGTCGGCCCTGATCACCGCGATGGACGCGCGCGAGCGCATTCCCCAGATCGAAGTCGCCGCCGGCGACGATGCGACCGCGCTGGTGTTCCGCCATCTCGACCCGCTGTCTGCCGCCGACACTCAGCGCCTGGTCGAGTTCGGCCAGCGCACCGGCCTCTCGATCTACCTGCAGCCCGGCGGCAACGACAGCGTGCATGCGCTGTGGCCGGCCGATGCGGCGCTCAGCTTCCGCATCCCCGCGGCCGAGGTCGAGCTGGCCTTCCGCCCGCTGGACTTCGTGCAGGTCAATGCCGGCATGAACCAGCGCATGATCGCCCGTACCCTCGACATGCTTGACCCGCAGCCGGGCGAGCGCGTGCTCGACCTGTTCTGCGGGCTGGGCAATTTCACCCTGCCGATCGCGCGGCGTGCGGCCTCGGTGGTCGGCGTCGAGGGCGAGGCCGGGCTGGTCGCGCGGGCCCGCGACAACGCCCGCGCCAACGGCATCGGCAACGCCGAGTTCTTCGCCGCCGATCTCAGCCAGGACCTGCGCGGCGAAGCCTGGGTCAAGCAGGGCTTCGACAAGCTGCTGCTGGACCCTCCGCGCACCGGTGCCGATGCCTGCATCCCGCAGCTGCCGCTGGACGGCGTGCGGCGCATCGTCTACGTGTCCTGCCATCCGGGTTCGCTGGCGCGCGATGCCGGCATCCTGGTGCGCGAGCTCGGCTACACGCTGGTCTCGGCCGGCGTGATGGACATGTTCCCGCACACGGCGCATGTCGAATCCATCGCCCTGTTCGAGCGCTGAGCCTGTGCTGTTCATTGGTATCGAGGGCCATCAGCTGCGAGCGGACGAAGCGCGTTGGATCGCGCAGCCGGCGGTGGCCGGCGTGGTGCTGTTCCGCCGCAACTATGCGGAGCCTGCGCAGCTGCGCGCCCTGAACCAGGAGATCCGCGCGGCCAGTGCCACGCCGCGCTGGATCGCAGTCGACCAGGAAGGCGGCCGCGTGCAGCGCTTCATCGAGGGCTTCACCCGGCTGCCGGCGCTGGCGCGCATCGGTGAGAGCTTTGCGGACGCACCCTTGCGCTGCCTTGAACTCGCCGGGCAGCACGCGCGCGTGATGGTGGCCGAACTGCGCGCTCACGACATCGATCTCAGCTTCGCGCCGGTGGTGGACTTGGGCCGCGGCAATCGTGCGATCGGCAATCGCGCTTTTGCGCCCGAGGTCGATGCCGTCTGTGCGCTGACTCGCGCCTACGTGCAGACCATGCAGGACGCCGGCATGCCGGCCACGCTTAAACATTTCCCCGGTCACGGTTCTGTGCTCGAGGACACCCATGTCGATGCGGCGCTGGATCCGCGCCCCCTCGAGCAGCTGATGGCGGAAGACCTGCGGCCCTTCGCGGCCGGCATCGAGGCCGGTGCCGCCGCGGTGATGGCGGCGCATGTGCGCTATCCGGCGGTCTGCGAGCAGCCGGCCGGGTACTCGCGGCGCTGGCTGCGAGAGATCCTGCGCGGCGAGCTGGGTTTCGAGGGCGTGGTGTTCAGCGACGACATCGGCATGGCCGCGGCCCATGCGGCAGGCGGCGTCGCGGAACGCGTGAACGCCCATCTCGATGCCGGCTGCGACGTGGTGCTGGCCTGCCACCCCGAACTGGTCGAGGACGCGATTGCCGCTGTCGAAGCGCGGGGCGCGTCGATGCCCAATCCGCGGCTCGCCCTGCTGTCGCCGCGCGCCGCGCAGGGCCCTGGGCCGGAAGCGCTGGCGCAGGCGCGTGCTAACCTCGCCGCCCTCGTTTGAACCGGAGCCGGGCATGAAAACCCCGCCAGCCTTGGCCGAAGCGCTGCCGCAGTCTGATCTGCTGTTCGACCGCTCCGCCCTCGAAGCGGCGATCCGCCGCATGGCCGAAGAGATCCGCCGCGACTACGCGCAGGACGCACGGCCGCCGCTGTTCCTGACCGTGATGAACGGCGGCATGCTGTTCGGCGCGCTGCTGGCGTTGGAGCTGGGCTTCGATGTCGAGTTCGACTACCTGCACGCGACGCGCTATCGCGGCGACACCACCGGCCGCGGCGTCGAGTGGCTGCGCAAGCCGGCGGTGCCCCTGCTGAAGCGTCGGGTGCTGCTGATCGACGACATACTGGATGAAGGGCACACGCTCAGCGCGGTCATTCGCGCCTGCGAGGCGGAAGGCGCGGCCGACGTATGCGTGGCCGTGCTGGCGCGCAAGGTGCACGACCGTTGCGTGCCCGGACTCAGCGGCGACTACGTGGGTGTCGAGGTGCCGGATCGCTATGTGTTCGGCTTCGGCATGGACTACTACGAGCAGGGCCGCAACCTGCCGGGCATTTACGCGCTGCGTGATTGAAGCCAATGGGGTGGGTGGTGCGCACCGGTGTTGCATAGGGTGGGCCCCGGCCCACCATTGGCTCCGCACTAGTCTCGTTCTTTGGGCCCGAGCGAAAGCCCCGCGGAGTGCGCGCAAGACCAACGCATGGGTGGATCGGGATGACGCACAGAGCCGCGTATCCGGGTGATGCCGAGGCCACGGTGGGCCAGGGCCACCCCATGGGATGCGCGAACGGGTGGGGTCCGGCCCACCGTGAGCTTTCGACCCGCCCCGGTCAATGACGCTTGCCGACCGGTCTGCAGCGCTTCAACACTCCAATTCAACACCTCTCTCTGGAACCCCTGATGGGCATGGACAACTCCGACATCGTATTGGGCGTGATCGGCGGCACCGGCGTGTATCGCCTGGCCAACCTGGAGGGCGCTGAAGGTGTCGAGCTCGACACGCCCTACGGCAAGCCCTCGGGGCCCGTGCGCGTGGGCCGCCTGGCCGGCTTCCGCGTGGCCTTCTTGGCTCGGCACGGCGAGGCCCACAGCGTCGCCCCGCACCGCATCAACTACCGCGCCAACGTGCACGCCCTGCACCAGCTCGGCGTACGCCGCCTGCTGGGCATCAACGCCGTCGGCGGCATCGGTGAGCGCATGGGCCCGCGCGTGCTGGCGGTGCCGGACCAGATCATCGACTACACCCACGGCCGCCTGTCGAGTTTCTGCGACGTCGAGGGTGCGAAGGTCGAGCACGTCGACTTCACCCATCCCTACACCCCGGAGTTGCGCACCGCACTGCTGCGCGCAGGGGCTGCGGCAGGCACGCGCCTCGTCGACGGCGGCACCTACGGCTGTACCCAGGGGCCGCGACTGGAGACGATTGCCGAGATCGCGCGCCTGCGCCGCGACGGCTGTGATCTGGTCGGAATGACCGGCATGCCGGAGGCCGTGCTGGCCCGCGAACTCGGCATCGGCTACGCCAGCCTCTGCCTGGTCGCGAACTGGGCTGCGGGCTGCGGCGATGAAGCCGAGATCACCATGGATGAGGTGATGGCCAACATGGCGGCAGCCACGGAAGCGGTGCCGCGGCTGCTGGCGGCCCTGCTGGCGGAGATCGTCAAAGCCTGAGGGCGTCCCCGCGCCGCGTGGCGTAGGGGTTGACATCGAAGAAGCCTGAACACATCCGATGGCGCTTGCGGTGAGGACCTGCTTGCAGGCCTCCACCGCGTGCGCGCTGCATCCGCTTGAGCGGATGTGCAGGGAGCTCGCGACTGCAAACCGTTCGCCTGCGCGTGGCGACGCCGGGTCGAGACGCGAGCCCTTGATGTCTTGCTGGCCGCACAGTCCCGACGGGATCTGCGCGCGGTTGGCACGTCTAGCGGCGCGCTCAGTGCGCCCCCGGGCGCATGCGACCCAGTGCCGTTCGTCCAAGGCTCAAGTTGGCAACTGCCTCGGGGTCACGCCTTCAGCGGCGCCGGTGCTCTTGACCCCATCGGACTGCCAGCGGACAACCGTGCGGCAACCGGGGCGGTCAGCGGATGTCCGCAGGCCTTTTTCCGAATCCCGAACCCCGAATCCTGAATCCCGCGCACAGTGCTGGGTCGTTCGTCAGCTCGCGCCGCAGTGTCGAGCCAACGAACCGACTCCCCCTGATCCCTCAGCCGCCGCGGCGCTGGCGTTCCTTGTCCTTCTCGCGCTCCTCGCGCGGCAGGTTGCCGTAGCGGCTCAGGCGATCCCGCAATTCGACATCCTGCTTCGGGAAGTAGTCGCCTTCGATGCTGGCGAGGCTGTCGCCATTGAAGGTCAGCACGAGGTTCTTGACCTCGGGCTCGGAGCCGCGCTGCGACTGCGTGCCGATGTAATCCCAGCGGCTGGCGTGGAAGGGATCGCGCACGGCGGGGCTGCCCAGCAGGGACAGCACCTGACGCTTGCTCATGCCTTCGCGCAGCTGGGTGACGTTACGCTCGTCCAGCAGGTTGCCCTGGTAGACGTCGACCTTGTAGAGCACGCCGCAGCCGCTGGCACCGAGGGCAATCAGGAGGGACAGGGCGATCGAGCGCATCGGACAGGCAATCCAGGGGCAAACGGAGGCCCGATGATACACTCCGACGCCCTTCCGGTCGCCCGCTGTCAGGACGGTCCGCGGCCGTATTCAGGCCCCGTTCGCGACGCCGCGGAG
>VFQU01001180.1_pt1 | contig 16638 bp, 16 predicted proteins | sample 3512311 | NCBI WGS metagenome assembly VFQU01 (sample SAMN10412377, study PRJNA504923) | tailings metagenome | isolation source: Relicate 3 Philex TSF3 active mining site | place: Philippines: Tuba, Benguet | collected 2017-08-29
TGACCTCGGGCGCGACCGAGGCGCTGTTCGCGGCGATCGCGGCGGTCGTGCGCAGCGGCGAGGAGGTCATCGTGCTCGATCCGTGCTACGACAGCTACGAGCCGGCGATCGAGCTCAACGGCGCGCGCGCGGTGCACGTGCCGCTCGACCTGGACGCCGATTTCGCGGTCGACTGGCAGCGCGTCAAGGACGCGATGACGCCGGCCACGCGCATGATCATCGTCAACACGCCGCACAATCCGTGCGGCGCGGTGTTCTCGGCCGCCGACCTCGACGCGCTGGCCGAGCTCACGCGCGATAGCGGCGTGTTCGTGCTGTCCGACGAGGTCTACGAGCACATCGTCTTCGACGGCGCCGCGCACCAGAGCGTGCTGCGCCACGCCGAGCTCGCCGAGCGCAGCTTCGTCGTGTCCTCGTTCGGCAAGACCTATCACTGCACCGGCTGGAAGGTCGGCTACTGCATCGCGCCGCCGGCGCTCAGCGCCGAGTTCCGCAAGGTGCATCAGTACCTGACGTTCTGCACGTTCTCGCCGGCGCAATGGGCGCTGGCCGAGGTGCTCGAACGCGATCCGGCGCACTATCTCGAGCTGCCGGCGTTCTACCAGGCCAAGCGCGACCGGTTCCGCGCTCTGCTCGAGGGCTCGCGGTTCCGGCTGCTGCCGGTGGCCGGCGCGTATTTCCAGGTCGCCGACTACTCGGCGCTCAGCGACGAGGACGACGTCGCCTACTGCCGCCGTCTGATCCGCGAAGCCGGCGTGGCCGCGATTCCGGTGTCGGCGTTCTACGAGACGCCGCCGGCCGGCTCACGCCTGATCCGTTTCTGCTTCGCCAAGACCGACGGCGTGCTCGAGCAGGCCGCCGAGCGGCTGCGGGGGCTGGGACGATGACCGCGATGCAGCCGCTGCGGGTGTCGCTGATCCAGGGCGCGACGCGCTGGCACGATCCGGCCGGCAATCGCGACTACTACGGCGAGCGGATCGCCGCGCTGAAGGGGCAGGGCGATCTGATCGTGCTGCCCGAGACCTTCCTCAGCGGCTTCACGAACGAGACGCTCGGCAATGCCGAGACGATGGACGGCGAGGGCATCGGCTGGCTGCGCGAGGCCGCCGCCGCGGCCGGAGCGGTCGTCACCGGCAGCCTGGTCGTGCGCGAGGGCGAGACCTGCGTGAACCGGCTGGTCTGGATGCGCCCGGACGGCACGCATGCGCTGTACGACAAGCGCCATCTGTTCCGCATGGCCGGCGAGCACGAGCGCTACGGCAGCGGCCGCGAGCGGCTGATCGTCGAGCTGAACGGCTGGCGCATCTGTCCGCAGGTCTGCTACGACCTGCGCTTTCCGGTCTGGCTGCGCAACGGCTACGACCGCAAAGCCGAGCGCTTCGACTACGATCTGCTGATCGTCGTCGCGAACTGGCCGGCCGCGCGCCGCCATGCCTGGCGCACGCTGCTGCGCGCGCGCGCGATCGAGAATCTGGCCTACTGCGTCGGCGTCAACCGGGTCGGCGTCGACGGCAATGCACTGGCCTACGCCGGCGACAGTACCGCATTGGATTGTCTCGGCGAGGCACTGGTCGATCTGGGCGCGCAGGAGCAGGTCGTCACGGTCACGCTCGATCCGGCCGCACTGATCGCGCACCGTCAGCGCTTTCCGGCATGGATGGACGCCGACGCCTTCGAGCTGCATCCCTAGGCGATCGAGCGGCCTCGCGCCGTCCACTGCGGGCGGCGCGCACGTGCCGGACAGGACCGGACCTCCCGGCGCCGTGGTACCTGCCGCGACGCGATCGGCCGCGGCATGCTCGGCAGACACCGACGCGAGAGCACGCCCATCTGCCGCAGCGGCGGCGTTGCACGGCACGATGAGGCCGAGCGTGCATACGCCTGGGTGCGGGCCGCCTTGCCGGGTCCGAACGATCGATTTCCGGCCGCGCGGCGTCGCTCGAGCGCTTCCTGATCCTTCCGTGCTGCTTCGCGGCGCCGCGCGCGAGGGCGCCGTCACGTCCCGATCCGACGGCGCGGTGGACATTCGGCCATCTGGACGGCCATATGGTTATGCGGGCTTCAGGTTGGACGGGGACGATCCGATTCCATACGCTGTCGTCCACTACATTCCGGGAGACGTCTCATGACGGGCAGACTCGTTCGCCTCGCATTCGCGGTGGGCCTCGCTACGGTCGGCGCCAAAGCCTCGGCCGCCGAGGTCACGCTGTTCAACGTCTCCTACGATCCGACCCGCGAGCTCTATCAGGACATCAACACCCAGTTCGCGGCGCACTGGAAGGCACGGACCGGCGACACCGTGACGATCCGGCAGTCGCACGGCGGCTCGTCGAAGCAGGCGCGCGCGATCATCGACGGCCTTGAAGCGGACGTCGCGACGCTCGGCATCGCCTCGGATATCGACGCCCTGCACGAGCACGGCGATCTGTTGCCGGCCGACTGGCAGAGCCGCCTGCCCGGCGACAGCACGCCGTACGTGTCGACCGTCGTGCTGCTGGTGCGCAAGGGCAACCCGAAGGGTGTGCGCGACTGGAACGATCTGATCGAGTCCGGCGTATCGGTGATCACGCCGAACCCGAAGACCTCGGCCGGCGCGCGCTGGAACGTGCTGGCCGCCTACGCGTATGCGCTCAAGCACAATGGCGGCGACGAGGCCAAGGCGCAGGATTTCCTGCGTGCGCTGTTCAAGAACGTGCCGGTGCTCGACACCGGCGCACGTGGTTCGACCGTCACGTTCGCGCAGCGCGGCCTCGGCGACGTGCTGATCGCCTGGGAGAACGAGGCGCATCTGGTACTCAAGGAGTTCGGTGCCGGCAAGTTCGACATCGTCGTGCCGCCGACCTCGATCCTGGCGCAGCCGCCGGTCGCCGTGGTCGACCGCTACGCGCGCAAGCACGGCACCGAGGCACTCGCCGAAGCATATCTGCGCTATCTGTACACGCCCGAGGCGCAGGAGACGATCGCCCAGCACGACTACCGGCCGCTCGATCCGACCGTCGCGGCACGACATCGGGACCGGTTTCCGAAGCTCGAGCTGGTGACGATCGAGGCCTTCGGCGGCTGGAAGTCGGCGCAGGCGCGCTTCTTCGGCGAGGGCGGCGTGTTCGATCAGGTCGTCGGGGCCCGGTGAGGTCACGCATGCCGAGCGGGGCGAGACGATGACGGCCGAAGCGTCGACCCTGTACCGGCCGCTGCGGCGGCGCCGGCCGGCGCTGCCGGGCTTCGGGCTGACGCTCGGCTGCACGCTGGCCTATCTGTCGCTGATCGTCCTGCTGCCGCTGAGCGCGCTGCGGCTGCGTGCCGGTGGGCTGGGCTGGTCCGGCATCGTCGGCGTGCTCGACTCGCCGCGCGTCGCGCATGCGCTGTGGCTGAGTTTCGGCGGTGCGCTGGCCGCGGCGGCGATCAACGCCGTGTTCGGCGCGCTGATCGCGTGGACCTTCGTGCGTTACGCGTTTCCCGGCAAGCGCCTGTTCCAGGCGATGGTCGACCTGCCGTTCGCGCTGCCGACCGCGGTGGCCGGCATCGCGCTGACCTCGCTGTACGCACCGAACGGCTGGCTCGGCCGGCCGTTGGCGGCGATCGGCGTGGAGATCGCCTATACGCCGATCGGCGTCGTGCTGGCGATGACCTTCGTCGGACTGCCGTTCGTGGTGCGCACGCTCGAGCCGGTGCTCGAAGAGGCCGAGGCGCAGTTCGAGGAAGCTGCCGCGACGCTCGGCGCAACGCGCTGGCAGACGATCACGCGGATCATCGTGCCGAGCGTGCTGCCGGCGCTGCTGACCGGGACCGCGCTGGCGTTCGCGCGCGCGGTCGGCGAGTACGGCTCGATCATCTTCATCGCCGGCAACCTGCCCGGCGTGTCGGAGATCGCGCCGCTGCTGATCATGATCCGGCTCGAAGAGTTCGACTACGCCGGCGCCACCGTGATCGCCGCGGCGATGCTCGGGCTGTCGTTCCTGGTCCTGCTCGCGATCAACCTGCTGCAACACTGGAGCCGCCGCCGCGGTGCCTGAAACTTTCGAGGACTTCTTCCGATGAAGCGTGTATCGATCCTGCGTGTGCCGACCCTGCTGTGGCTCGTATTCGCCGCCGGCCATGCCTGTGCGGCGGGTCTGCTCAACGTCAGCTACGACGTCGCGCGCGGGCTGTACCAGGACCTCAACCGGGCCTTCGTCGAGGACTACCGGCGCAGCAGCGGCGAGACCGTGAAGGTCGACCAGTCCCACGGCGGATCGAGCAAGCAGGCGCGCGCGGTCATCGACGGGCTCGCAGCGGACGTCGTCACGATGAACAGCCCGCTCGACATCGACGTCATCGCCGATGCCGGGCTGTTGCCGAAGACCTGGGCCGACGCATTCCCGCAGCGCAGCAGCCCGTCGTGGTCGACGATCGTGTTCGTGGTGCGCAAGGGCAATCCGCGCGGCATCGCCGACTGGCCGGATCTGACGCGCGCCGACGTCAAGGCCGTGCTGCCGAATCCGAAGACCTCCGGCAACGGCCGCTACAGCTATCTGGCGGCCTGGCATTACGCGCGCAGCCAGGCCGGCGCGACCGACGAGAGCGCGGTCGCGTTCGAGAAGGCATTCTTCAGGAACGTGCCGGTGCTCGACATCGGCGGGCGCGACGCGACGACGACCTTCGCGCACCGCGGCATCGGCGACGTGCTGCTGACGTTCGAGAGCGAGGCCAAGGTGATCGGCACGACGTTCGGCGCCGATCGCTTCGAGATCGTCTATCCCTCGATCAGCGTGCGCGCCGACAACCCGGTCGCGGTCGTCGAGAAGAATGCCGCGCGCAAGGGCACGCCCGCGCTGGCCGAGGCATATCTGAAGTTCCACTACGGCCGTGCCGCGCAGGCGATCTTCGCCGAGCACGGGCTGCGCAGCGTCGATCCGGAGGTCGCCGCCGCCCACGCCGCGGCGTTCCCGCCGATCCGCACGTTCACGGTCGAGGAGGCGTTCGGCGGCTGGCCGGCCGCGCAGGCCGCGCATTTCGCGAGCGGCGCCCACTTCGACCAGATCATCGCCGAGGTCCGCAAGTGAATTCGATGGACCGCACGCATCGGTGGCAGCGATGAGCGCGCGGCCGCGCCGGCGCGCGCACTCGGCGATCGGCGAGCCGGCGCCGGTCCGCGTGCTGCTGATCGCGCTGAGCGTCGCGTTTCTCGCGGTATTTCTCGTGCTGCCGCTGGTCCTGATGTTCAGCCAGGCGCTGGCCGGGGGCGTCGAGGCCTATCTGGCGGCGATCACCGATCACGACACGCTCGCGGCGATCCGCCTGACCCTGGTCGCGGCCGCGATCGCGGTGCCGCTCAATGCGGTGTTCGGCGTCGCGGCGGCCTGGGCGATCGCCAAGTTCGACTTCCGCGGCAAGAACCTGCTGATCACGCTGATCGATCTGCCGTTCTCGGTGTCGCCGGTGATCGCCGGTCTGGTCTTCATCCTGCTGTTCGGCGCGCACGGCTGGTTCGGCGCCTGGCTTGCCGAGCACGAGGTCAGGATCGTGTTCGCGCTGCCGGGCATCGTGCTGGCGACGATCTTCGTGACGTTCCCGTTCATCGCGCGCGAGCTGATCCCGCTGATGCAGGCGCAGGGCAGCAGCGAGGAGCAGGCCGCGCTGACGCTCGGCGCCGGCGGCTGGAAGGGGTTCTGGCACGTGACGCTGCCGAACGTGCGCTGGGGCCTGCTGTACGGAATCCTGCTGTGCAACGCGCGCGCGATGGGCGAGTTCGGCGCGGTCTCGGTCGTCAGCGGCCACATCCGCGGCCTGACCAATACGATGCCGCTGCATGTGGAGGTGCTCTACAACGACTACCAGTTCGCCGCAGCGTTCGCGGTGGCCTCGCTGCTGGCGCTGCTGGCCCTGGTCACGCTCGGACTCAAGAGCCTGCTCGAATGGCGCCACGGCGACGAGCTCGCGGCGCTGCGGGGGCGGTGATGGCGGCGCTTTCGCATCGCGTTAACGTCGCGCGCGGCACGATCGTATGGCGGCAGCGCGCGCCGCGCGGTCCGGCGTGCCGCTGCCGGTTCCGCGCACGAGGCGTCGGGTTGAAGCTCGCCGCCCGATACGCGCCGCTGCCGATGTGTCGACACCGTTCCCGATATCGTGCCCCGGAGGTCCAGACGCCATGAAGATCACGATACGCGACGTCGGCAAGGACTACGGAGCGGTGCGCGCGCTCGACGCGGTCGACCTCGACGTCGCCTCCGGCGAGCTGCTGGCCCTGCTCGGGCCGGCAAGACCACGCTGCTGCGTGCGATCGCCGGGCTCGAAGTGATCGACCGCGGCCGGATCGCCTTCGGCGATCTCGACGCGACGGTGCTGTCGGTGCAGGAGCGGCGCGCCGGCTTCGTGTTCCAGCACTACGCCCTGTTCAAGCACATGACCGTGCTCGACAACGTCACGTTCGGCCTGCGCATGCGGTCGCGCGCGCAGCGGCCGCCGCGCGAGGCGATCCGCCGCCGCGGTCTGGAGCTGCTCTCGCTGGTCCAGCTCGCCGGCCTGGAGGCGCGCTATCCGAACCAGCTGTCCGGCGGTCAGCGCCAGCGCGTCGCGCTGGCGCGCGCGCTCGCGATCGAGCCGCGCGTGCTGCTGCTCGACGAGCCGTTCGGCGCGCTCGACGCGAAGGTGCGCAAGGAGCTGCGCGGGTGGCTCAAGGCACTGCATCGCGAGCTCGGCTACACGACGGTGTTCGTCACGCACGATCAGGACGAGGCGCTCGAACTGGCCGATCGCGTCGTCGTGATGAACGGCGGGCGCATCGAACAGGTCGATGATCCCGAGGCGATCGTGCAGCGGCCGGCGACCGACTTCGTCGCCGATTTCATCGATGCGCGCGGTCCGCCGCGCTCGTCGGTGTCGCTGCGGGTCGCGTCGGTCTGAGCGGCGCCGGAGCGCGACTCGGGCGTCGCGAATGCCGGACTCGACGCGCTCTACGGCGGCGTGCGGTGAACCGCGTGCTCGCGTAGGGCATCGCGAACTTCGCTCAGCGTCTTGCGTCCGCTCGGCGGCACCGCATCGGCTGCGACGCGGCCGTAGATCGCCTCGGCGCGGTCGGCCGCCGCGGTCGCGCCGCCGGCGTCTCCGGCGCGCATCGCGATCCAGGCCGCGCTGACATAGAGATCGCCGAGCCGCGCGTCCTCACCGGCGTAGAGCGCCGGCGCCAGACGCAGCGCGTCGCGCATCGTCGCGGCGGCCTCCTCGTGCCGGCCGAGCGCCGCGTAGTAGCCGGCCAGATGCGCCAGCGGCATCGCCAGGCGCGGGAAGTCGCCGTCCATGACCTTGCGCTTCAGCGCGATCGAGCGCTCCTGCAGCGGCAGCGCCTCGGCGGTGCGGCCGAGCCGGTCGAGCAGCAGGGCCTGGTTGTTGAGATTGATCGACAGGTCGAGCTCGGGCAGCGGCTCGATCGTCTCGAGCAGCGCGCGGGCGCGTGCGTAGTTCGCGCTGGCCGCCTCGTACAGGCCCAGCCCGTACTCGGCCGAGGCGAGATTGCCGAGCGTGACCGCGCGGTCGCGCGCCGGATCCGGCCCCGGTGCACGCGCCTGCAGCGCGAGCGAATCCTCGGCCCTGCGCCGCGCCTCGTCCCAACGGCCCAGATCGCCGAGCAGGGCCGCGTAGTCGCTGAGCACGTAGGCGCGCTGGCGATCGCCGGCCTCGCCGCGCGTACACGCCGCGAGCGACTGTTCGAGCAGGGATTCGGCGCGGGCGGTGTCGCCGCCGTTCCATTCGAGCATCGCCTGGGTCTTGAGCGTCTCGGCCAGCGCGTCGCCGCCCTCGGCCAGGCGCAGTGCCGCGGCGCGCTCGAGCTGGGTGCGCGCCGCATCGGGGCGTTCGAGCGAGAGGTAGGCCTGGCCGAGCGCCTGGCGGATGTCGCCTTCGAGCGCCGCCTGACCGGCGAGCTGGCGCGGAATGTCCTCGACCGCACGGTCCAGCGCTTCGACCAGCAGCGGCGGCCGGCCGTGCAGATACGGATCGGCGCGCGCGATCATGTCGGTCAGGAAGGCGTTGGCGCGGTGCGCGCGTTCGGCCTCGGCGCGTGCGCGGCCGGCCTGGTTCAGCGCGATGGCGAGGCCGCCGGCCAGCCCGAGTACGGCCAGCGCCGAGGCCGATGCCGGCAGCCAGTGCCGGCGCAGCAGCTTGGCGGTGCGATAGCCCAGGCCGCCGGCACGCGCCAGGACCGGCCGCCGTTCGAGCCAGCGCGTGAGATCGTCGGCGAATGCCTGCGCCGAGGGGTAGCGGCGCGCCGGCTCGGCCTGCAGCGCCTTCAGCACGACGCGATCGAGATCGCCGGCCAGCGTGCGCCGCCAGTCGGCCGCGGCGCGTGCGCCGAGTCCGAGTGCCGCGGCGTCGACGCGTTCGCTGGGCCGGTCCGGCACGTGGCCGGACGCCCAGCGCGCGAGCTCGACCAGCGAGCGGCCCTCGGTGCGCAGCGCCGGCACGCCGGTCAGCAGTTCGTACAGCAGCAGGCCGAGTGCATAGACGTCGCAGGCGGTCGTCAGCGGCTGGCCGCTCAGTTGTTCGGGACTTGCGTAGCCGGGCGTCAGCGGCATCGCCCCGGTCTGCGTGGCTTCGCCGCGGATGCGTCCGTCGAGCGACTTGGCGATGCCGAAATCGAGCAGCTTGACGGTGCCGCCCGTGGTCACCAGCACGTTGCCGGGCTTGATGTCGCGATGGATGATCAGGGCGCGGTGCGCGGCGTCGACCGCGGCCAGCACCTGTCCGAACAGGCTCACGCGCGCCTGCGGTCCGAGCGCGTGGGTACGGCACCAGCGGTCGATGCGCTCGCCGTCGACGTACTCCATGACGACGTAAGGCTGGCCGTGCGGCGTGGTGCCGCCGTCGAGGATGCGCGCGATGTTGGGGTGATCGATCCAGGCCAGGAACTGACGTTCGGCCTCGGCCCGATGCGCCGCGTCCGGATCGCCGGGCAGGGCGTTCAACAGCTTGATCGCGACGCTGTGCTCGAAATCATCGCGGCGCTCGGCACGGTAGACCTGGCCCATGCCGCCGCCGCCGATCCGTTCGAGCAGGCGGTATGGGCCGAGCGACTGCGGCACGAACGCAACGGCCGGTTCGAGGAAGCCGTCGCGATCGGCACGTGCGTGCGCGGCGAGCAGCGCAGCGAGACGTTCGCGCAGCGCGCAATCTCCGGCCGCGGCCGCATCGAGAAAGGCGGCGCGCCGTGACGGCGGCTGGTCGAGCGCCGCGTCGAACAGATCGAGCGTGCGCCGGTCGCTCATGCGAGCGCGTCGAGCAGGAACGCGCGCGCCACTTCCCAGTCGCGCTGCGCGGTCGCGCGCGAGACGCCGAGCAGCTCGGCGATGTCGGTCATCTCGATGCCGGCGAAGTAGCGCAGCTCGACGACCTGCGCCTTGCGCGGGTCGGCCGCCTCGAGCCGTTCGAGCGCCTGGTCGAGCGCGAGGATGTCGAGGCGGTCGCCGCCGTCCGCGGCCAGGCCCGACAGCGTCACCTCGGCACGTTCGCCGCCGCCGCGCTTGGCCGCATCGCGACGGCGCGCGTGATCGACCAGGATCTGTCGCATGCGCCGCGCGGCGATCGCGAAAAACGCGCGGCGGTCTTCCGGGGCGAGCGCCGTCTCCGCCGACAGGCGCAGCCAGGCTTCGTGGACGAGGGCGGTCGGCGACAGCGTGTGGCCGGCGCGCTCGCCGGCCAGATGACGGGCGGCGATCCGGCGCAGATCCGCGTAGACCAGCGGCAGCAGGGCCGAATGCGCATCGCGCTCGCCGGCCGAGAGCCGTCGCAGCAGTATCGTGATCGCGCCCGTCTCGCTCATCGTCGCTCCGTTTGCGGGACCGATTGTAGCGGTGACCTGGCAGCGGCGTGGCGGTGCGCGGACCGCCCGAACGCGATCGCGATCCGATCGTCGCTGCGTTGCGAGGCGCGGGCCGACGCGGGCCGACCGGCCTGAAGGCCACCCGATCGCGCTACAGCGGTTTGACCATGCGCAGCAGCTCGACGCCGAAGCCGTGACGCTCGTAGAGCGCGCGCGCCGGTTCGTTGCCGGGAAACACCGCCAGCGTCAGGTGGCGGCAGCGGTGGCGGCGGGCCCAGGCCTCGGCCTCGGCGAGCAACTGACTGCCGATGCCGCGCCGGTCCAGTCCGGGCGCGACCGCCAGATCGGCGACGTGCGCATTGGCCGCGCCGGACAGCGTGTCGACGGTCAGTTGAAGATGCAGGAAGCCGACGCGAGCAGCGGCGTCATCCTCGGCGACGAACAGATGCGAACCGGGCGGCTGTTCGGCGAGATGGCGCGCCAGCTCGCGGCGGATGCCGGCCAGGCACTCGCCGCGGCGCCGCCACGGCGGCAGCTCGAACGCGACGAAGCGCTCGGCCAGGCCGAGCACGAACGCGTCGTCGTCGGCCCGGGCGAGCCGGATCCGGATCGGCGGCGCGGCCGCTGCCATCGGCGCCGCGTCAGCCGAACAGCGCGTCCGGCAGCGCCATCAGCGTGTCGGCGCCGGCGCGGATCGCCGCCAGGTGCGCGCGCGTACGCGGCAGGATCCGCGTGAAGTAGAAGCGCGCGGTGTGCAGCTTGGCGGACTTGAAGTCCGCCGACTGCGCCGAGGCATTGGCGGCGGCGACGCTGCGCGCCCAGAAATAGGCCAGCGCGACGTAGCCGGCGTAGAACAGGTAGTCGACCGCGGCTGCACCGATCTCGTCCGGATCGCCCTGCGCCTTGCCGGCCAGCTCCGCGGTCAGGTCTCCCCATTCCTTGGCGACCAGATCCAGCGGACCGACGAACTCGGACAGCGTCGCGTCGCCGGCGTGATCCTGGCAGAACGCGCCGATCTCGGCGAGGAAGTGCTCGAGGCCGGCGCCGCGCAGCTGCAGGATCTTGCGGCCGAGCAGGTCGTTGGCCTGGATCTGTGTGGTGCCTTCGTAGATCGTCGTGATGCGCGCGTCGCGCGCGTATTGCTCGACGCCGGTCTCGGCGATGTAGCCGTGGCCGCCGAAGACCTGGACCGCGTCGTAGGTGGCTTCCTGCGCGAGCTCGGTCAGCAGGCCCTTGACGATCGGTGTCAGGAACGAGACCAGCGCCTCGTTGCGGCGCCGCTCGTCCTCGTCGGTGGCATGGGTCGAGATGTCGTGGCGCGTATAAGCGTACAGCGCGAGCAGGCGGCCGCCCTCGGCGAACGCCTTCTGCGTCAGCAGCATGCGGCGGATGTCCGGATGCACGATCAGCGGATCGGCCGGCTTTTCCGGATAGCGCGGACCGGACAGCGCGCGCATCTGCACGCGTTCGCGCGCGTAGCGCAGCGCGTTCTGGTAGCCGCGCTCGATCAGGCCCAGACCCTGCACGCCGACCGCGAGACGCGCGGTGTTCATCATCGTGAACATCGCATTGAGTCCCTTGTTCGGCGCGCCGATCAGCCAGCCCTCGGCCTCGTCGAAATTCATCACGCAGGTGACCGAGGCCTTGATGCCCATCTTGTGCTCGATCGAACCGACCGCCAGCGTATTGCGCTCGCCTTGCCGGCCGTCGCGGCCGACCCGGAACTTCGGCACGATGAACAGCGAGATGCCCTTCACGCCGGGCGGCGCGTCCGGCAGCCGCGCCAGCACCAGGTGGATGATGTTGTCGGCCAGATCGTGCTCGCCGGCGGTGATGAAGATCTTGGTGCCGGTGATCCGGTAGCTGCCGTCGGCCTGCGGCTCGGCGCGCGTCTTCAGCAGTCCGAGGTCGGTGCCGCAATGCGGCTCGGTCAGGCACATCGTGCCGGTCCAGCGGCCCTCGGTGATCGGCTTCAGGAACGCTTCGCGCTGCCAGTCCTCGCCGTGCGCCTTGAGCGCCTCGACCGCGCCGTGCGAGAGCATCGGGAAGTTGCCCCAGGACACGTTGGCCGAGTCGATCATCTCCTTGACGATCGCGCCGACGACCTCGGGCAGTTCCTGGCCGCCGTAGATCGCCGGCGTGGTCAGGCCGGTCCAGCCGCCTTCGACGTACTGACGGAACGCTTCCTTGAAGCCTTTCGGCGTGGTGACGCTGGCGCTGGCCTTGTCGAGCGTACAGCCTTCCTGGTCGCCGCTCTGGTTGATCGGCGCGAGCACCTGTTCGGTGAACCTGGCGGCCTCCTCGAGCACGGCGTCGACGATGTCGCGGCCGGCGGCCTCGAAGCCCGGCAGGCGCTGGTAGAGCGCTTCGGCGCCGAGCACGTCGTACAGGGCGAAGCGGATGTCGGCGAGCGGAGCGGCGTAGACGGTCATGACGGTTCCTGCGGAAAGGGCGGCGGGCGTGGGCGTGCGGGTGGGGCGGCGGCGCAGCGGTTCGGATCGCGCGGCGCGAGGCCGCCTCGTCGGTTCCGGACGGCCTCGTCGGATCGGTTGCGATCGCGCCGCGCGCGGCGGCGATCGCAACCGGTCAGCGCCAGGTTCCGGGCAGTCCCGGGACCGGCGTCAGCCGGCTCGTGCGGTCGAACGGATAGACCTTCTTCGGATCGGTCACGTCGATGTGTCCGGTCAGCTCGTAGGCGAAATCGCCGGTCGGCAGGCGGGCCGATACCGGCAGCGTCGCCTCGACGACCTCGGCGCTGTTGCCGACCACGTCGATGCCGAGTGGCAGCGCCAGCGTGCCGACCTCGGTGCCGTCGACCTTGACGGTCGCGTCGAGCCGGCCGAACACCATCGGCACGGTGCTGAAATTCTGGATGCGCAGCGTGAGCCGCCACTGGCCGCTGCCGTCGACGACCAGCTGCTGGATGCTCGCGGTCGGCGGATTGATGCGCTTGACCGGACCGCTGCCGCAGCCGGCCAGCAGCAGCGCCGCCGCGGCGGCCACGATCAGGGTGCGTCGGGTTTCGCGTGGGAACATCGAGGCCTCGAACGATCGTTTGAATCGACCAAGAGTAGCCGGTTCGACCGGGCGCGAAAAGCTGCGCCGCAAGGTGCCGGCGGACTTCGCTGGTGCCTCGGACGCGTGCTTCAACGGCGGAGCTGGCGCTGCGCGAAGCGCTCGACCGGCACCTGGTCGACGACCGTGCCGGACTGCATCAGCACGACCTCGTCGGCCAGCGCGATGACCTCGGCCGGCTGGTGCGAGACCAGCAGCATCGCCAGGCCGAGCTCGAGCTTGAGCCGCACCAGATGGTCGAGCACCTGATCGCGCGCTTCTCGGTGCAGGCCGGTCAACGGTTCGTCGAGCAGCAGGATCCGCGGCCCCGACAGCAGCGCGCGCCCGATCGCGACGCGCTGGCGCTCGCCGCCGGACAACTCGGCCGGCATCCGCGCGAGCAGGGCGCCGAGGTCGAGCAGATCGACGATGCGATCCAGGTCCACGCCGTCGCGTCCGCGCGCGCGCGCGCCGTAGAGCAGATTGGCGCGTGCGCTCAGGTGCGGGAACAGGCGACCGTCCTGGAACACGTAGCCGATCTGGCGGCGCGCGACCGGTACGCAGATCGCGGCCGCCGAGTCGAACAGCACGGTGCCGTCGAGCACGATGCGGCCGGCACGTGGCGTCAGCAGGCCGGCGATCGCGTTGAGCACCGTGGTCTTGCCGGCCCCCGAGTCGCCGAACAGCGCCAGCACGCGCGCCGGCGTGCGGAACGCGGCCTCGACCGCGACGTCGCGATAGGCATGGCGCAGCGCGACCTCAATCATCGGCGCGGCGCCTCCACAGCGCGCCGCCGAGCAGCGCGGCGATCAGCGTGGCGGCCAGCGCGACGACGAACGCGACCACGGTCAGGCGCTGCACGCCGGCCTCGCCGCCGGGCACGCTCATCAGCTCGTAGATCGCGATCGGCAGCGTGCGCGTCTCGCCGGGAATGTTCGACACGAAGCTGATCGTCGCGCCGAACTCGCCGAATGCGCGCGCGAACGCGAGCACGCAGCCGGCCAGGATGCCGCCCGAGGACAGCGGCAGCACGATCGTGAAGAAGCGGCGCCAGGCGCCGGCGCCGAGCGTCTCGGCCGCGCGCTCGAGCCGGCGGTCGACGTTGTCGAACGCGACGCGGATCGACAGCACCAGCAGCGGAAAGCCCATGACCGCCGCGGCCAGCACGGCACCGGTCCAGCGGAACGCGAACACGATGCCGGCCGCGGCCAGCCACTGGCCGATCGCGCCGTTGCGGCCGAACAACACCAGCAGCGCGTAGCCGGTCACGACCGGCGGCAGCGTCAGCGGCAGGAACAGCAGCGCCTCGATCAGCGCGCGGCCCGGCACGCGCTTGCGCGACAGCAGCCAGGCAAGCGCGAGCGCGAACGGCAGCGAGACGATCACGCTGATCGCGGCCACGCGCAGGCTGAGCGCGAGCGCCGCGGTTTCGTCGGGTGTCAGCATTCCCCGGATCGGCGCAGGCGAAAAGCCGAGTGTGCCAGTTACCGCGCGGTCTGCGTCGCGACCGGCGTCGCCGTCTGCGCATCCGCGGTGCCGAAACCGTAGCGCTCGAACACCGCCTGTGCGGCCGGTCCGCGCAGCAGTGCCGCGAATGCGCGCGCCGGCGCGCCATCGCCGGCCGCGAGCACGGCCAGCGGATAGATGATCGGCGCATGCGTCGAGGCCGGAAACGTGTCGACGATACGCACGGCCGGCTCGGACACCGCGTCGGAGCGGTAGACGACGCCGAGCGGCGCCTCGCCGCGCACCACGAAGGTCAGCGCCGCGCGCACGCTCTCGGCTGCGACGACGCGCCGGGAGACGGCGTCCCAGACGCCGAGCGCGGTCAGCGAAGCCTTGGCGTATTTGCCGGCCGGCACGCTGTTCGGCTCGCCGATCGCGAGGCGTCCGTCGGCGCCGAGCGCACCGACCAGATCGAAGCCCGGCGCGATCGCGACACGCGTGTCGCTCGCGGCCGGCGCGACCAGCACCAGCGCATTGCCGAGCAGGTTGACGCGCGTGCCGGGCGCGAGCGCGTCGCGCGCCTCCACGTAGTCCATCCAGTCCTGGTCGGCCGAGATGAAGATCGCCGCCGGTGCGCCGTGCTCGATCTGGCGCGCCAGCTGCGATGAAGCCGCGTAGCTGACCTTGATCGTGCCGATCGCCTGCGCCTCGGGGCCGGCGACGATCGCGTCGAGCGCGGGTTTCAGGCTCGCCGCCGCGAAGACCAGGACCTCGGCCGCGCGCAGCGGCGCGGCCGGCACCAGCAGCGCCAGCGCGAGTAAGGCCGTGTGCAGCCAGGATAAGGGAGAGAAACGCATCGTCATGACGGTCTCCGTAGCGGTTCGTCGTGGGGAGGAATCGGTATCATCGCGGCGCCCTTCGGAGGTCCATCATGCGTCCATCGGACACGCGTCCAGCGAGCGCGAATGCAGAAGATGCGGTGCGCGAGCGCCGGCCGCGCCTGAGCCTGCGCGTGATGAGCGGCCGCGCCGGCGTGCTCGGTCCCGGCAAGGCCGACCTGCTCGAGGGCATCGACCAGACCGGCTCGATCGCCGCGGCGGGCCGGCGCATGAAGATGAGCTACAAGCGTGCCTGGCAACTGGCCGAGGAGCTCAACCGCGGCTTTCGCGAACCGCTGATCGAGGCCAGCAAGGGCGGCAGCGGCGGTGGCGGCGCGCAGCTCACGGCGCTCGGCCGCGAGATGCTGGCGTGCTATCGGCGCGTCGAGGCCGCCTGCGAACGGACCGCCGCTGCCGATCTGGCGGTGCTGCAGCGGCACCTGGCCCAGGACTGACGACCGCGCGACCGCAGCGCGAGCGGCGGTCGCGCAGCGAACCACCGGTGGCGTCGGCGAAGCCGGGCCGGTTGTCGAATCGGTGCGCACGTCGATATAGTCGTACGGAAATAACGACCGTGGCAAGCAGGGCCGCGGTCACGAGCACATCACGGCGGTGACGCACGTCGCCTCGATCGCTGGGGAGCTTTCATGTCGATCCGTTCACTGGTCGCGGCGATCGCCGCCTGTCTCGTCTCGTCGCCGGGCTGGGCGCATGACGCTGCCGCCGACGAAGCATTCCGCCTGGGGGTGGTCGAGGTGATCGGCGTGGCGCCGGCGCAACCGGCGCCGGGCACGGAACGCGTGGACGCCGAAGCGATCGAGCGCCACGACCGTCGCAACGTCGCCGAGGCGCTGGACCTGCTGCCGGGCGTGACGCTGCAGAACGTCGGCCAGCGCCGCGAGCGCATGGTCTGGATCCGCGGCTTCAACAGCCGGCAGATTCCGATCTACATCGACGGCGTGCCGGTCTACGTCCCGTACGACGGCAACATCGACCTGGCCCGCTTCGGCGTCGATACGCTGTCGGAGATCCTCGTCACCAAGGGCCTGACCTCGGTGCTGTACGGTCCGAACGCGCTCGGCGGCAGCGTCAACCTGATCAGCCGCCGCCCGACCCGTCCGTTCGAGGCCTCGGCCACGGCCGGATTCGATCTCGATCGCAGCGGCGACCTGTCCGGCTACCGCGCCGATGCGCGCGTCGCCACGCGGCAGGAGAAGGGCTATGCGCAGGTGACCGCCTCGTACGCCGACAACGACTTCTTACGCCTGCCTTCGAGCTTCCGGCCGACCGCGGCCGAGAACGGCGGCCGTCGCGAGAACTCGGCCGATCGCGACCGCCTGGTCACGGCCAAGTTCGCCTACACGCCCAACGCCAGCGACGAATACAGCATCAGCTACCACCGCCAGGACGGCGAAAAGCAGGACCCGCCGTACTCGGGCCGCGCCAGCGTGACGCCGCGCTACTGGC
>VFQU01001181.1_pt1 | contig 16616 bp, 18 predicted proteins | sample 3512311 | NCBI WGS metagenome assembly VFQU01 (sample SAMN10412377, study PRJNA504923) | tailings metagenome | isolation source: Relicate 3 Philex TSF3 active mining site | place: Philippines: Tuba, Benguet | collected 2017-08-29
AGATTCGATAAGAACAAGGTCCAATGAGTGATATTCGGTTCATTCGGATGGAAAAATGCGAAATAAGAATGAATATGGATCAAAACGATCCCGATCATCGCCAGTCCTCGGATTTGATCCAATCGAGAATCTCTGATTTCTCCTTTACTGATACCGGGAACAGGGAAGGGCAATCGGAATAAAATCGCTTGCAGAGAGAAAAAACCTACTAGTACTACACCTAACATTTCCCATTCCATCCCCTAAACCCCCATTTTTTTTCATTATTCCATATTTGAACCCTGTTTGGAAACGAAAATGAATTCAGAATCGGGGGGAATATGCCAAAAATAGTAATAGGAGTTTCTATCGAATGAGTAAAATCAGCGTTCCTTCCGGACAAAGAATCTTTAAAGAAGGAGAAATGAACAATGCAATGTACATCATCCTTAAAGGGAATGTTGAGATTTTTTTCACGGTAAATAATAGCCAAACCAGATTAGCTATTATGAAGCCTGGTGACTTTTTCGGAGAAATGGCGCTTTTCAGTGCGAATCCTCGAAGTGCGACTGCTAGAACCATTACAGCTGCAGAACTTGCAGTGATTGAAAGCAAACAACAGCTGGAAAACTTTTTAGTCAAAAATCCTAAATTTGCGGCGAAGATGGTTTCTATTATGGCGGATCGTCTTGCAAGAACGAATGAACTTTTGATTACCAGTATGGAAAATTCCGTCGCCAAGAAGATCGAATTCAGCACTCCTCCCGGAGAAGAAGGGAAGGGCGATGCAAGCGACGTAGAGGATTTCGATTAGCCGTAGATAGACGGCAGATTCTTTTTGATCAAAGTCATCTCCAGAATCGGAGCATAGTTCAGTAGATTTGCGATAGTGATCGGTTGGTTTTCCGCAATGAGAAATTCCTGAAGAATTGCTAGAACTTCAGCTTCGTCCAGATCGGAAATATAAGGAAATTCAGGATGACCTTTCAAATTGAAAAGTTCAGAATTCTTCGGATCGTTCAAAAATTCATCAGGTTGATTTAAAAGTTCTTTCCAGTTCATTTTAGTGAAACAACTCCTCAAACTCGTCTTTGTGTTCTTCGAATCTATTTTTGAATCGTTCTTGAATTTCTCTATATTTTTTTTCTTCGTAAATACCGAAGCTTGCTAGAATCTCCGGCTCAATCGTATAATAATTTCCTTTTCCCTTATTGGTATTTGCAAGGATGTCACTGAGATAGATCATCCTGCAAATAGGAGCATTTTTCGATTTGCATTGCCAAGGTTTGTGATGATAAAGAATTACATCTACAATCTCTTCCGGAAAGTTCCATTTCTTGGCAATCATCGCTCCGATTTCGGAATGAGTGATTCCTAGAGTGTATTCTTCCACCCATTCCGAAAGTTCATTGGATTCATCACTTCGCAAAATGCGAATTTGTTGAATCAACGACAGGTCTAAACTCAAGAGGATCATTCTGCCTAGGTCGTGCAGAAGTCCGCAGATGGAGGCCACATCCGCATATTTAAGGTATTCTTTACCTTCCTCGCTTAGAAAACGGGAGTAAACGCTTGTTTTGAGTGAATGAGACCATATTGCCACTTGTTTTGAATATTTCGAATTTAGAATTTTACGAGCGCCTAATGCGAGAAAAATGGACTCGATGTTGTGAAGTCCGATTCTTTTTAACGCTTCTACAACGAGAGTTACTTTTGTATGCACTCCGAAAATGGGAGAGTTCGCTACCTTTAGAATTTCTGCGGTAATGGCAGGTTCTTTCTGAATTTCTTTCGCCAATTTAGGCCAGTCGATATCCTTTTCCTCTGACAATTGAATGAGCTTTTGTATTTGAGGAGAAAGAGGAGGTAAACCTTCTACTTCTTTGATGAGAAGGGCACGGATTCTATTTTGGCTTTCTAAAGGAAGCAGTAGTTTGGGAATACGAATCGTAACTTCCGTATAATCATCCGTAGTCATCAGTTCGAAGAATTGATTTTTGATTCCTGAGTTTCGAAGCAGGATGTGGATCAAAACGATTCCTAATCCGGAACTTTCTTCGTTGTCTACGGATTCTTTATAGGCATCATTGATGTTTTTGTATTTTTCAGAAGACTTAACTCTGATTTCGATCCTTTGTTTTTCTTCCGGGAGGATACATGCGTTGTTTTTGACTCGGAACTCGATGAAATTGGGATAGTTTTGCGTTTCCAAAGATATGGTAAACGGGCTGCTTTCCAAAGAAGCGAAAATTCCGCTTCGATTGTGCCCGAATTCGTGTTTAAAAAGAGGGATTGCTTTGGAATAATCGGACTCGGATCGGATGTCGAACCCTCTCTGCTGAAAAAACACCCTTTTCGCATTTGCCTTACACCCATTTACGAGCAGTTCGTTCAGAATTGTAAAGATAATCTCATGCAAAAATTCCAGGGAAACCGTCCTGGAAATGCGGCCAATCCAGACATCCAAATCGTGGCAGTTGACTTCAGAAAAGTGGACATAGTCTTTTCTTAAGGGCTTACCAGAGAGGAATTCCTCTTGGAAGGCGGTGAGAGAGGGGAGAGGCATGTTTACCTGTTATAAAGCTTCTTTCTCTTTTTGGAAACAGAAAATTTTATTTCCATTCTGGTCGGTCGGAATCCGATAATGGAAGTAATGGAACGTTTGAAATTTACACTCATTTTCTTAGTAGCTCTTTCTTTGGGACCGGTTGCAGGTTCTGTTTTTGGGCAGGAAGCGGCTAAACCAACCGGCGGTGCGGAAGAGGAAAATCATGACGCAAAAGAAGGTCAGGATAAAGAGTTTTATGAATATTACTACAAAACTCAAGCAGAGAACCAACCGCTCAAAAAGGCAAAATTAGAGTATAACTTAATTAAGACTCTGAAAAAAGAAATTTTGAGCAGAGACTATTCGAAAGAAACGATCGAAGCCATCAAAAAAATCGACGCCAGCAATGTGAAATACGAAAGAGTTTATCGGGAAAGTAAATGGGTGCGCGGGTTTATGAATCAGATGCCTCATCTATCCACCGGAGATTTTATGTACATCATCAAATACGATAAGTATATGTGTTTTATTACTTTCGATGTGAATCCCGAGTCTTATCTTCAGCCGGCAAAACAATCGCAGCTTATTTTTGTTGGGAAAGATAACTTCGAGATTGTAATCCCCAAGCCCTAAATAATAAAGATAGTCCGGCTAATATTGTAAATACGGAAAGCGCCCCTCGAAAAAAACGTTCCAGGTTTTCGATCAGAGGAGGCGTTTCCTCATTCGCTTTGATTTTAGATAAAGCGATCTTTCTTCCGAACAAACTGGTTTCCTTCCTAGATATCTCTATCGAATCACCTAACTTCAGCTTTTTATATATATCGTAAGGAATTGTTTCCGAAGATTCCATCAAAGCTCCGTTTTCGAGAGCGAATGAATAATGACATTGGTATATGATAGGAAAGCTGTTTTTGATTCTTGAGATTTCTTGAATCGTGGCAAAGCTGGAATACTTGGATGCCGAACCGGGGTCGGAAAGATGTTTGTATTCGGATCTAAGTTTTGAGATTTCGCTGTAAATGAGAACGTACATTCCTCCGACAAAGAGGAATGATAATAAAATCGTATTCGCGACCCAAATGGGAATGCGATGAGACATCTTAGTTATTTGGAAGTTTCCTCGAAATGCTTCAATGCTTCCTCTTTTTCATTAAAAAATTGGAAAGCTGTAGAGAGGCCGAGCAGATGGAAGACCTGTAGGATGGAGCTTGTGACTCCAACTAACGCCATATCTTTCGATTTTTTTTGCAGGCTCATTTTTACATCCAGGATCATTCTGATTCCCAAACTTGATATATAACGTAGTTCTGAGAAATCCAAGATAAGATAATTTCTATCGGGACCTACCATCTCGTCTAAAATCGTTTGTGTGATTTTATCAAGAGGGCCGGATTCCATTCTCCCTTTGATTTGTACGACGACTGCTTGGTTGATTTTCTGTTGGTCAATTTCGTATGGTAATTCTTGCATGTGTCATCCTCTTTTCCACGGAACCACAACGGAGAGTGTCTCTTCCGATAAACGGAAAGTCGCTTTAGCATAAGGGGGAAAAGGGTAGTGTCTCTCTGTAAGAGAATCGACCGCAATTCCTCCGTTCATTTCCGATACAACTTCCACTTCATCCAAAGCCCGAAAATCTGCCAAGGAAAACTCTTTGTCAGAATTTTTTGCACGAATCTCCCTGGCGTATGCGTGAAAATAGGATTCGTGTTTGGAAAACGGCTGAAATTTTTTGGGAAAACAGGAGGATACCCAGCCTGTAGATCCTGCCCCGGTATAAATCAGGAGACCAGAACATTTTTGTTCTTCTTTTTGGCCTTTGTAGGAAATCCAATATCTGGAAGTTAAATCAGGGCTGTTGTTCCGAACGGAAAGTTCACAGATGGCGGGAACAGTTTGAATGACTTGTCCGTTCGGATATCGGATCTGGGTGGAGATGAGAGACCACTTTTCCAACTTCGTATTCTTAAAATCAGTATTTACCGCTTCTTCCAATTCTTCCGCACTGAAACCTAAGAGTGCTCCTACGGAAGTGATCGGATCGGAATTGCATCCTATCAGATGCGTTTTCCCTGTTTGGTGAGCGACGTAAGTGAAGTGGTTATCGCCTCCATGAGAGACGATTAGGTCGTATCCGTTTAGGTTTTCTTCAGCATCGAACTTTTCTCTGAATACGAAATCCGCTTTCGGAAAGACTTTGGTTTGCAAATAATTTCTGGACTGGAGCTGTCTTTCGTGCGATTCCAAAGTTCTTCGGAATACATCTTGTTTGTCTTTAGTCACTTCCATATAGGCTGCTAAAGACCCGTAAGTTTCTAAATCTAATTCATACTTTGTCCGTTTTAGAACAACTAGAACCTTTTTATAATCTGTAGCAGGCATGGATTTAGGAAAAACTGGCATTTTCCTTAGGAAAATAAAGGTTTTTTTCATAAATCTTACGATTTCCTAAGAAATTTAGCGAAAAATGGTATCCAAAAAAAATTAAAGCTTGTACCAAAGCCAATAATCATTGAAATAGTGTGTAACCGTTAATTGGTTCAGAGGATAATCAAACTATGGCAACTGCAACCCCAACCCCCATGAAAAAATCCGAAATGTTGAGCGAACTCGCTGAAACAACAGGGATGACTAAGAAAAATGTTTCCGCATTTTTGGATGCGTTCGTTGAACTCGCATACAAGGAAACAAAGAAAAATGGGGCGTTCGTAATCCCAGGATTGGGAAAGCTTGTTAAGAGAAACAGACCGAAAAGAAAAGGTAGAAACCCTGCAACAGGCGAAGCGATTTTAATCCCTGCTAAAACAGTTGTTAAATTTACTCTCTCCAAGTCTTGCAAAGATGCGGTAGTTCCTCCTAAGAAATAAATTTCTTACCCGGAGGAAGCGATCCTATCCTCTTCCGGGTTTTTATGTTCTCTTTTTAACGATATAAATGGATGAAAAAAAACCTTTTCCTTTTGATCCTTTTGCCGATTCCCTTTTAGGCGAAAAAGTCTTAATCGCTTGGCTTTCTTTGGGAAAATCAGAAACAGATCTTAAAACATCCCTCGAATCGAATCTAAATTCCAAAGAATTTTACTTCACTCCTAATGCCGTCAAACAAACCGTAATGGTTCGTTTCCCGGAACAAGTCCGCATTTTGATCGGGAGCAAAGACTCTGTAGGATTGAATCGATTGTTTTCGGATATTATTTCCGGAAAAGCTTCCGGACTCGGTAAACCTGCATTAGATGTTGCCTTGGAACTTTTGGAATGGCTTCTGACCGGCTTCGAAGAGGATCAAATTTTATCCGTTCTGCTTTCTTCCGTTTTCGGAAAAGAATTCGACGTTTCTTTTGTCGAAAAAGTCAGAGCAGAATATGTGAAGGAATTGCGCGGATAGTCGAAGCTGAATCGGCATTTTTCCCGATTCTATCGTAAAACAATAGTTCTAGATTCTTTTCTTTAAATTTTCGGTTTTTTAAAAAGGGGCTTGTCAAAAAATGAACTTGGTTCAATAATTGGCCATCATATTCCCGAGAGAGTTATTTTATGTCATCAACTAGAAATGTTTATAAATGGGGTTCTCCTGATGTAGAGGAAAAACTTCCTTCTCATACTTTGTCTTTCGTAGAAACTCAATTCCCCGTAGATTCTGATTTTAAATCGAACTTTCCTAAGGGTCATATCGATCTTAAACCTCTCAAAAAATCGAAAATCACTCCTCAATCTTTGGCAAAATTCAAAAAGATAGTAGGGGTGAATTCATTTCACCTGGATCCTTTTGTAAGGGCTCGCCATTCGATCGGAAAGTTTTATTCTGAAATATACAATGCACGGTTCGGAACAGTCAATGATACTGTTGATGTAGTTCTTACTCCGAAAACGGAAAAGGAAGTAGAACAAATCGTAACATTGGCGAATCAGTTAAAGATACCGATCATTCCTTTCGGAGCAGGTTCCAGTGTAACCAAAGCACTCCAAGCACCTAATGGAGGTATATCGATTGACCTTTCCTTAATGGATAAAGTTATCGAGTTCAATGCGATTGACGGAACGGTAACGACTCAAGCGGGGATTTATGGACCTGCATTGGAAGCTTTCCTGAACGAAAAGGGATATACATGCGGACATTTCCCTCAATCTTTTGAGTTCTCTACCGTAGGCGGTTGGATTGCCGCAAAAGGAGCGGGGCAAGCTTCTACAGGTTACGGAAAAATGGAAGATATACTTCTTGCCGTAACTGCGATCACACCGAACGGGAAAATCGAAAGTAAGCCGTATCCTGCAGCGGCGATCGGCCCCGATTTATTCCGTTTGTTTCTCGGCAGTGAAGGAAGTTTCGGAGTGATTACTTCCGCTACTTTGAAGATTAGAAAGTTTAAACCTGAAAATTCCACAAAAGGTTCTTTTATATTCAAAAACTTCGAATCGGCAGTGGAAACGATGAGAGAGGTGATGCAAGGCGGTTTCGGTAAACCTCATTTCTTCAGAATCCAAGATCCGGAAGAAACGGATATCTCTTTCAAAATGAGCGGCTTACAAGGCGGGAAGGAAGATAAATTCCTAAGTTTTATCGGCTACAAGGCGAATGAAAGATCTTTAATGCACGTCATCGTAGACGGAGATCCCGATTACAGTAAATTCGTATTCAATAAGATCAAAAAAATCGCCAAAAGAAGAGGAGCTTTCTCCACAGGAAAATCTCCCGTAGAAAAATGGCTGCACCAAAGATATTCCAGTGCTTACCTGAGGGATTATCTGATGGACGAAGGGGTTCGTATCGATACGATCGAAACGGCAGTTACTTGGTCCGAGCTGTACGCTTTATGGTCGAATACTAGAAGTTATGTGAAAAGTTTTCCGAATACTTCTTGTATGGTTCATATCTCCCATGCTTATGAAACGGGAGCTAATTTATATTTCATCTTCATCAGTCCGATGGATACTAAAAACGAATTAGATTCTTTTGCCAAATTTCATAAAGGTCTTATCGATACGATACATCAGAACGGAGGTTCCTTGTCTCACCATCATGGAATCGGAAGACTTTTGTCTCCTTGGATGAAATCGGAATTAGGTGAAAACGGACTTCAATTATTAAGCGCTATTAAAAAATCGTTCGATCCGAAAGGAATTATGAATCCGGGCGGGCTGCTGGGACTTAAATAATGGGAGTATCGGAGCGTAAAAAAAGGGAGTTTGCGATCAGAGAGCAAAATATACTCTCTTGCGCCATAGGATTATTTCAGATCAAACATCCTTCTCTGGTAAAGATGGATGATATTGCAAAACAATTGGAGATAGGCAGAGGAACCATCTATCTCCATTTCAAAAGCAAAGACGATCTGATGGCAAGAATTCAATACGAGGATTATGTTCGATTGAGAGGTAGATTGGAAACCGCCTTATCCGAAAATTCAGGTATTGATATGGCAAAAAAAGCGCTCCGTGCTTACATTGAACATTGTCTAGGTGACAAACATATGTATTTGGTTGCCAAACAATGCGGAGATAGTTTAAATATCGAAAACGTTTCCACGGAAATGAGAGAAAGATTGTTGCAGGAAAGGGCGACTAGACTCAGTGTTTTGGAAAAGATTTACCGTCAGGCAAAATCTGAAAACTTAATGAACAACAAAGGCGCTTATCCGAATGTCGCCGTTGCCTGGGGGATGATCCGTGGTGCGGTTGAGGTTCTTTTGGACGGCCATTTCCAAAAAGAGATTAAGAGTGAAAAATCTTATTTGGAAACGATAGAACATGTCTTATTTTTTGGTTTATTTTCGGGGAATTCTAAAGGGGAAGATATATGAAAGCAAAAATCATTCTGAATCCGGTATCCGGCGGCGGAGTCGCAGGGAAGGTTTGGAAAACTGTGCAAAAGGAACTGGAGGCATCTAACACTTCTTATGATTTTGAAGAAACGACTCCGGATCTTCCTGCCAGAGATATTGCAAGTAAGGCCCTTGAAAACGGATACAAATGGATCATCGGTATCGGAGGAGACGGCACCCTTTCCAATATCGTAAACGGTTTTTTCAGAAACGGAAAACCTATCGCAAAAGACGCAATTTTCAGTCCTATCCCCGCCGGAAGAGGAAACGATTTTGTCAAAACGGTAAAGGTGAATAAAAATCCTAAACTTGCTATCAAACAAGTATTAAACGGAGCCGTAAGAAAAATCGATTTAATCGATGTTACGTATACTAAAAACGATAAATCGAAAGGACAATACTATTGCCTGAATCTTGCCGATTTCGGAATGGGCGGCGAGGTGGTTTATAAAGTGAACAAATCCAATCTGGGAAAGATATTGGGAGGAAAGGCGGTATTTCTTCTTTATAGTTTCCTGTGTTTATTCACTTATAAAAACAAGGTAATCACTTTAAAATTGGGCAATAAGGAAGTATTCAGCTCTAAGAGCAGAATCGTTGTGTGTGCCAACGGAGAATATGCGGGGGGAGGGATGTGGTTCGCTCCCAAAGCAAAGTTAGACGATGGGTTATTCGACCTTCTGATGATCAAAGATGTAGGCATTTTAAAAGCGATGCAGAAGTCGTTGAAACTTTATCAGGGAACAGTAAGTGAGGACGAGCAAGTCACTTCAAGGCAGACAAACTATATAGAAGCCGATTCGGATGAAGATGTTTTCATAGACGTTGACGGCGAAAATATGGGTCAATTGCCGGCCACTTTCCAGGTTTTACCTCAAGCTCTATCAATCAAATGTTAGGTTAACAATGGCAAACCCGAAAAAAAATGGGAAATCCAGAACAGATTCTTTAAAACAAGAATACGATATTCTTATCATCGGCGGTGGGATCACTGGAGCAAACGTTCTTTGGGACGCAACTTTACGCGGCTATAAATGCCTGCTTGTCGAAAAATCGGACTATGCGTCCGGAACAAGCCAGGCAACATCCAAACTCATCCATGGCGGTCTGAGGTATCTTAAAAACCTCGAGTTCGGACTTGTGAGAGAATCTTTGAGAGAAAGAAGAATCCTCGCTAAAATTTCTCCTCATGCGGTTCGTCCTTTGGGTTTTATCGTACCGATTCATTCCTGGCCGGAAAGACTCACTTTATTTGCGGGAATGGAACTTTATAATGCATTGTCCTATGACCGCAACCAAGACATCTCTGAAGATTGTCTTATTCCTCGTTATTTATGGAATTCCAAAGCGGAAACGATTTATAAAACGAGCCCTTTGGATAGAACGAAATTAATGGGTTCCTTCCAATATTACGACTATGCCAATATCAATCCGGAGCGTCACACATCCGAATTTATATTCTCTGCAAAAGACAGAGGAGGGCAGGCCTTCAATTATATGGAAGTAAAATCGATCACCAAACAGAATAGTGGTGGTTATACTGTCGGACTACTGGATCGCGAATCCGACAAACTCAAATTAGTGTCTGCGAAAGTGGTGGTGAACAGCGCAGGTCCTTGGGCCGACTTTGTAGAATCTTTAGCGGGAGTGGCTCCTGAAAAAAAACTGGTTCGTTCCAAAGGGATTCATGCTGTAGTAAGAAACATCTGTAGCAAAGAATGCATCATCCTTCAGAAAAGAGATGGTTCTCATTTATTTGTAATTCCTTGGAGAGATAAAACCATCATTGGAACTACCGATCATGTTTTCGATGATCACCCTGAAAATTTTCTAGTGAAGGAATCGGAAATCATCTCTCTTTTGGATGAAGTCAATCGAACCTTCGGAGATACTCGACTGACTTTGGAGGATGTTGACTATTACTACGGAGGACTTCGTCCTTTGGTGGAAGATTTAGACTCCGATTCGGAAACTTACTCTGCTTCCCGCAAAGCGGAAGTGATGCATTATGAAAAGGAAGGTTATTTAGGTTTCTTTTCTGTGTTAGGTGGTAAATACACAACGAGTAGATCTCTTGCAGAGAACTTAGTAAATCAAATCTCCGAAGTTCTTCCCAATCATGTGGTGACAACTGTTTCCAGAACGGAGCCGTTGCTCGGCGGCCATTATAAATCTAAAAAGGCACTGGCTCAATCTTTGGAAAGAAAGTTCCCAAAAGCCTCTGGGCGAAAGATAGAACAGATCGTTTCCAGATACGGATCTTTGTCGGAGAAGGTGTTATCCTATCCTTCCGGAGAAACCTATCTACTTGCCAATGGGGAAAGGTTCTATGAGGAAGAAGTTTCTTATTTGGTCGAAAATGAAGATATCATCCATGCTACCGATTTTTATTTCAGACGTTCCGGTGTAGGGACGGTGGGTAAGATGAATCCGGACGATAGAAAGAAGTTGGATGCGAAACTTGCCAAACTTTTAGGTTGGGATGCAAAGAGATCGGGCCAAGAATCAAAGTTAGTTGATAAAAGATATCTTTGGTTTAAGGATTAACAGGCTCTTTTTACAAGATCTTCCGTGGCTAGAATCAAATTAACCCTTCCCGATGTTTGGCATTATTCGACAAGTTTGTCCGTAAGGATCAGCGATATCAATTTTGCAGGCCATCTCGCTCATGATTCCATCTTGAGTCTGATACACGAAGCCAGAGCTCAATTTTTCAATCACATGGAATTCGGAGAATTGGATGTGGAAGGGAAGGGGATTGTAGTTGCGGATGTGGTCATCACTTATGCAAACGAAGCATTATTCAGAGATTCATTGCAGATTCAAATAGCCGCTTCGGAGTTCACCAAAAAAGGATGTGATTTTTACTATCGTCTATCGAATGAAAAGACGGGGAAAGAGATCGCTAGAGCCCAAACAGGGATCGTATTTTTCGATTATACGGAACGCAAACCTTGCGAAATTCCGCAAAGTTTTTTGAAACATTTCACTTAAAGTAGGATTGAATCAAATGAATTGCTTGCGATTCTTCTTCTTCATAACTGGAATAGGGCTGCATCTTTTCCAATTTATTTCCAAGTCGAATCTTCGATTTGCCCTCTGCAAGTGCGTTTGTCCAAATTCGTAAACCCCAGATCCCATATTCGTTGTTGATCCATTTTTTCAATTGGGTTTCCGTTTCGATCCGTTTGTTTTTTCTGGAATCGTAATTCAATATGAAACTTAGAAGTTCTTTGATCCCCGTTTTTTTTACCACTGAGGTTTTAAAGATAGGGGGAAGAATTTGATCGGGGAGTATATCTTTGATAAAAGCGAGAGTCGTTTCCAACATATAATAACTGGAATTTGCCAAAGTTTCTTCGTCGCATTTGTTGATGATGAATGCATCCGGAACTTCCATAATCCCGCTCTTCATGAACTGGACCTGATCTCCTCCTAACGGCTGCATTACCAAGAAAGATAAATCGGAAATCAAAGAAACGGAAATTTCGTTTTGTCCGATTCCTACCGTTTCTACGAAAACATAATCGAATACATATCTTAAAAAGCGGATTACGTGATAAGTATAAGGGTTTAGTCCGCCTAACTCTAGTTGTGAAGGCTGGGAGCGGAAATAAATTCGGTTATCTCTTCTCGGTAGAGTGACTCTGGTTCTGTCTCCCAGTATGGAGCCTCCGCTCACATTGGAGGAGGGGTCGATGGCGACGATCGCCATTTTTTTATCCGGGGCCATCTGGGTGAATTCTTTACAGATTTCTCCCAGTAGAGATGATTTTCCCGCACCGGGAGTTCCAGTGATTCCGATCGTAAGTGCTTCCCGATTTCCTTTTTTTCTTTTTTCCAATTCTTGGAAGAGAGCGGTTCTGAATTGGAAGTTATTTTGTGTTTCGATTTTGGAGATAATCTGAGCGATCGGATATTTTTCGCCGCTGAGTGCGGAATCTATGAGTTCGTTTAATTCATCTGTCATTGATTAGGTGCCGTCGTAATCTATCACCACCCAAGTGATATCGTCTTCAAATATTTCTTTGCCGGAGAATTGTTTCAGTTCTTCGATGAGTCGAAGGGAAAGAGAAACATTGGGTTTGTCTTTATGATAAGTTAAAAATTGTTTCCAACCTACGTCTTCGAAGGATTCATTCTTTCCGTTGAAGGTTTCCAGAATTCCGTCCGTAAAAAGAACCATTCTGTCTCCTTTTTGAAGAGTAAATTCCCCTTGTACGTATGTTCCCTTTTTTAAATCGTAGTTAATTCCTAAAGGGACTCCCGGAGTCGTAAGTTCTATAAATTCGTTTGTCGGTCTTCTATGAACCAGGATCGGAGGGTGTCCTGCATTCGAAAATTGAATGGTCCCTGTTTCGGGAAACAATCGAAGTATCGCCGCAGTAGCAAACATTCCTAAGGCACCTCTTTCTGCGACTGCTTGGTCCATCACTCTTAGAATTTCGGGAGGGCTGTAATTGAATTGATGAGTGTATTGAGTCGCCATCTTGAGAACGGAAGCTAAAAATGCTCCAGGAACTCCGTGACCGGAGACATCCGCCATGAAAAAATCGCAGTAGTCTTTCATGTGGTTATAGTCGTAGTAGTCTCCGCCTATTTTATCCATCGGAACGTACAAACTGTACACCGAATAACCTGCGATAATAGGAGAATTGCCCGGAAGAAGTTTTTTCTGGATCAGTCTTGCTGTATCAAGTTCTCTTTCTATCGTATTGTTTCTTTGTTTCAGTAAATTATGATAGCTTCTGATTTGGAGAGCCGTATTGACTCTGGCGAAGAGTTCTTCCGCATTAAAGTTCTTGGGAATGTAGTCGTTTGCTCCCAATTTGAATCCTCTGACTACATCTTCCGATCCCTGCATCGCGGTGACCAAAATAATCGGTAGTTCAACTTGCGTTTGTTGGGTGCGTATCTTCTGAAGAACTTCCAACCCGTCCATCTCAGGCATGACAATGTCCAGAAGCACAAGATGGGGTTTCCACTCTTCAATCTTTTTGAGAGCGGAACGCCCGTCTTCACAGTCTTCCACAGTATATCCGTTCTTGCGCAGGATATGCACAATCATTCTGCGGTTGAGGGCATTATCCTCAACCACAAGTATTTTGGATTCGCTGTGGTTCACAAAAACCTACTTACGCAGGAACAACTTGAGTTTCGCTGATGATATCCACTACTTTATTCATGATGGACATCAAATCGTAATCCTTAGGAGTGAAGATTTCCTTAATTCCCATGGCTTTCAATTCATCGAAATCGGACTCCAGGATGATTCCTCCGATCACTACAGGGATTTTATGTTTCGCCTTGTAATGGTCAAGTTCATCAAACAATTGTTTTACGATTTCCTTATGGGAGCCGGAAAGAATGGAAAGTCCGATGACATCCGCATTTTCTTCCACTGCGGATTGAACGATGTCCTCGGGAGAAAGTCTGATCCCCGAATAGATCACGTCGAATCCGCTGTGTTTTGCGGAAACTGCGATCATTTCCGCTCCGTTGGAGTGTCCGTCTAATCCCGGTTTACCGACAACCATCTTAGGTCTATGGCCTTTTAGTTTGGTAAAGGCTTCGATTTTAGCTCTTACAGTAACAACTTTATCGTCGGACAAGAAGAGTTTTTGGCCTTCCACACCTGTAGGAGGATTGTATTCTCCATAGACTTCTCTGAGAGCGTCCGCCCATTCTCCCGTAGTGACAAGTGCTTTCGCACAGGCAACGGAAAAAGGCATTAGGTTTTTGCCGTCTTTAGCGGCTTGTTTGAGTTCTTCCAAAGTTTTTTCGGCAAGTTTTTGATCTCTTCTCGATTTTGCTTCGGAAAGAACACCTAGTGTTTGTTCTGCGGATTTAGGATCTACTTTAAAGACCCCTCCGTCCGCATCCGTCATCAGAGGTGATTTGATTCCGTCGGTCCATTTGTTTTTTCCGACAATGACTAGTTCGTTGGAATTGATTTTGGAAAGTCTTTCCGTTTGAGACTTCACAAGCTGAGACTTCATATAACCGTTTTCGATGGCTACAAGAGCTCCTCCCATATCCAATATCTTTTGGATTTCGAGTCTTGCTTCTTCTTTCAGAGCATTTACTTTTCCTTCCACAACTTTGGAGCCGTCGAAAAGGTCCGGATATTCGAGAAGATCCGTTTCATAGGCTAAAATTTGCTGCAAACGGAGAGACCATTGTTGATCCCAAGGGCGGGGGAGGGAAAGAGCTTCGTTCCAAGCGGGAAGTTGGAGCGCACGGCATCTTGCTTTTCTGGAGATGGTGACTCCGATCGCTTCGATCAAAATCCTCCAAGCATTGTTTTCCGGTTGTTCTTCCGTAAGACCGAGTGAGTTTACCTGCACTCCGTAACGGAACACTCTGTACTTTTTGTTTTTAACGTTATAACGTTCGACAGTGATTTCTTCCCACATTTCGGAAAAGGCGCGCATCTTGCACATCTCTTCTACGAATCGAATCCCTGCGTTTACGAAGAAGGAAATACACGCATTGTTCGAATTCCTCTTCCGTGAAACAATTACGAGCTTTGATCGAATCGAGTACTGCGATCGCAGTCGCAAGTGCGAAAGAGAGTTCTTGCACAGGAGTAGCTCCCGCTTCTTGTAAGTGGTAGGAGCAGATATTGGAAGGGTTCCATTTAGGGATGTTATGAAGACAGTATTCATACATATCCACGATGATTTTCATCGAATCATTCGGAGGATAGATGTAGGTTCCTCTCGCTAGGTATTCTTTGATCAAATCGTTTTGAGTGGTTCCGTTCAATTTGTCCAGGGGAACCCCTCTTTCTTCCGCTAATGCTACATAAAGAGACAAAAGCCACATCGAAGTACCGTTGATGGTCATCGAAGTGTTCATTTCCTCTATAGGGATTTGGTCGAAAAGGATACGGAAGTCTTCCAGTGAATTGATGGGAACCCCCACTTTTCCGATTTCCGGACGGGATACGGGGTGGTCAGAACTGTACCCGCATTGAGTGGGTAAGTCAAAAGCGATCGAAAGACCAGTTTGGCCTTTAGAAAGGTTCTTTCTGTAAAGTTCGTTGGAGGCTTTTGCGTTGGTGTGCCCCGCATAGGTCCTAAAGATCCATGGTTTGTCAGGATTAACCTGACCTTTCTCATCATGAAGGAGATATTCTTTTTTCTCCGTGGACATCATTCGCCTCTTTTTATGAAATTCTATGTATAATTCAAAATATTCTGGAATATTTTCACCTAAAATTTATCAAAGGAGAAGGCTATTTTCAGTCTTTTCAAAATGCGAGATCCTAAACCATTTCAGCTCCTTCCCTTCCTTTTCAGCATTTTGATCCTAACCATTGGATTCACGATTTTCTCTTTTTTCCGCCCGTTTCCACTGGAAGAAACGGAATGGGAGTTTTTGGCCAATCTAAGGTCCCTAACGGAAGAGGGAGGCTTTTATTCCGCCAGAGAACCTTTCCCTTTCCTCATTTTGGTGTTTTGGAAAAAAATTTCAGGACTCAATTATATCCCCGCATTTCTTTCGTTAGCTGGATTTTTCTACAGTCTGTTTCTTCATTTGTTTCTTCTTTTGCTTAGAAGGGAGGCTTGGGGAAGAAATCACTATTTACTTACTTTTCTTTCCGCATTTTTACCTTTTTCCTACGGATTTCCTACTGCCTATTTCCCCGAAACGGTAGCGCTTGTATTTATCCTACTCGTGTTTTTGACCTTCCGATTGGAAAAGCTGACCGATCTTTTGGTTTTCCCCGCTTTAACACTTCTGGCTTTTTTCTCCAGCTTCACTATGTTCTATTTGGGATTCTCTTTTTTCGTTGTTTTCAGCGGGATCAGAGGAGCCAGAAAACAGGCACAGAGAACTTCCGTATTTTATAAGAAGAGAAACGTTCCTTTTATCTTTCTAACTTCTTATTTGGTATTTTTCTTTCTCAGTTTGTTTTTGATTTCCTATTTTGATTTTTTCGGTCCGTCTTCTCTCCGTTATCTTTTCGGAGAATGGCTGATGGAATCGAAATTAGTGTTTCTTCCTGTTTTGATTTTGGGAGTAGGGCATATCCTTCTTAAAACCGAAAAAGAACTCAATACTTACACAGCTTCCATCGTTGCGGTGATTCTCATTGCGGTGTCTATCTTCTTCATTTATAGAGATCTCACCAAAACGGAAAAAGAACCTTGGGAAGTTCGTTCTTCCGGAATCACAAAAGCCTACGGACAAGCAGCTCTTTTAAAATCGGATCCGATCTATCTCCCTAAAGAATTTGCGTATGCTTTGTACTTTTCCACG